>Ga0255343_1000021_pt1 | contig 345654 bp, 248 predicted proteins | sample wastewater_treat_4_FD_192413 | JGI IMG/M metagenome (GOLD analysis project Ga0255343, IMG submission 192413) | Wastewater microbial communities from Lulu Island WWTP, Vancouver, Canada - plant16 | ecosystem: Engineered > WWTP > Wastewater > Unclassified | place: Canada: Vancouver, British... | reverse complement strand
AAGTCACGCCTGTGGACTTGACGGCAATGCTCTCTCGTTTCAAAAATAACGAGTTAGTAACCAGCAAGGTTGAAACAGGAATTCAACAGAAAATCTAACGAAACTTTTATAGATTTTTATAGGTTTTGGTAGGTTTTTATAGATTTGAAAGAACGGCAATCATTAAAACAGTTGCTACATTGTCTATGAATGCAGAGACCGCGCCTGCAAAAAAAGCAAGTGCAACTATTGTCCACCTGACATCTGGAGTTTTTTTAACTATTTTTTCTGCAAGAAGGGAGGGCATTTCAGATTTTATAAACAGTGCAACAATGCCCATTGTGCCACCTATCATCATTAAAACATTCCAGTCTATTGACACTAGTAAATTCTTAATCGGTAATATTCCAATAGCTAGATATAATATTGCAGATACTAAAGCAACATATGCTCTATATTTTGGCAGAGCAAGTAGCAATACATAAGTTACTGCAAAAAGTACGATAGCGACAATAAATTTCGTTGCCTCAGGCATTTTTCTTTCCCTCTCTCAGCATGCTGTACTCATTATATATCATCTACTAATTTTTTTCACTATGAAAGATTATTAAAACTAACGAATTCTTGTGTGCTTTGATATAACGAACAAAAGAGACATGTAACATGCCACGCATTTTTAAAGTATAGCGAAAGTGAGAGCGTTTTCGACTTGTTATTCCAAAAAAAACGGCTGACTTAGAATATGAGAGTAGTTAATTTTGTACAAATAAAGTAAGAAGTTTTTTACTGTGATAATGTCACCACTAAGAAAAAAACAATATTGTATAATGACGGTACAGTTAGGAAACTAGCGAGTAAAAATATAAGGAGAGAAATTATGGAAGAAAGAAGAATAAATATGCCACTTATAGGCGAACCCGCACCTGAGTTTACAGCTATGACAACCAATGGAGTAATTAATTTTCCAGCCGATTATAAAGGTAAATGGGCGATTTTGTTTTCGCACCCTGCAGACTTTACGCCAGTATGCACGACAGAGTTTATGACATTTGCATCATTGCAAGATGAGTTCAAAGCGTTGAATTGTGAGTTAATAGGGCTTTCGATTGATAGCATACATTCACACATTGCTTGGCTAAAGAAAATAGAAGATTTTGAGTGGAAAGATATTAAAAATGTAAAAGTTAAGTTCCCAGTAATTGAAGATGTTTCTATGAATGTAGCGAGTAAGTATGGAATGGTACATGCGAAAAATGGAACCTCGGCAGTAAGAGCAGTGTTTTATGTAGATCCAAACGGAATCGTAAGAACGATTTTATATTATCCATCATCTTGTGGTAGAAACTTTAACGAGTTAAAGAGAATTTTACTTGCACTACAGAAGTCAGATAAAGATGGTGTGGCAACACCAGCAGATTGGCATCCAGGGCAAGACACAATCATTCCACCACCAAACACGCTTCCAGGAGCAAATGAAAGACTTGCAAAAGAAGGCGATAATTGTTTAGATTGGTTTTTGTGCTTTAGAAAGGACAAATAATATGTAAGATTTTGACAACCACATAATGTAAGAATCGATAAAGAGGTTGTTTGAGATGATATAAAGTAATAAATAATAATTTCCCAATCCCCCCCATATATGAAAAGGAGAGTGTTAACAAAGCGTTAAAGCTCTCTTTTTTCTTGAATAAAGATAGGTAGCATTTTGTCTAAGAAACGAGTGAGATGATTAAAAAACATATAAGTTTTCCAACCTTTTTTAAACTAGTGCGTTTCTTAGGTAACGATAGCTCAAAAAGGAGATAAAAAATGACAGAAGTAACAAAGCAAAGACCACATGTAGATAAGGGTAGAGAAGGGAAGTTAATTCCTACAAAAGTGATGGTGACATTGATTGTAATTAGTGTAGTTATTGTTTTAGCGGTGACTATAATCTTTGGAACAATAGGGTTTGGTGCAATTAAATATCAAAAAGATGCGGGATACACAATGTCGATGGCAAAAGCTGATGCGGAAGAATATCTTAAAGAAATAGTTGAAAGGGAGGGTTGGGAAGGCAGATTGTTTGTGCTTGACCAAGTCGATCCAGTACTAGTAATACGCGACAAGCTTGTTAATTCATATTACAAATATGTAGTTAAATATGAAAGCAAGGGTTCCAAAGCAGAAGGCACTAAAGATATAGAGGTAGAAATTGAAATCAATTACGAAACGAACTCTATAGAACTAAAAAAGATAGATATTGATGACTAAATGGCATAGTGGATGTGTTAATTCTTAAACTAAGTGCACGCTCAGCGCCTTCTCAAAAGCTTGATACTTAAGTAGGATTTGTGGAGGCTTTAATGATATCCGGTTTCAACTTGCAATGTGTTATCAAAATGGTCCAAAATAGAGGTATAAAATTAAAGAGGTTTAATAAATGCAACCGGATATCCTAGATCGACTTTTTGAAAAGTACTATAACGAGGCGATGCTATACGCATTTACTCTTTGCAGAAATAAAGATTTAGCTGAGGATTTGGTTGCAGAAGCTTTCTACAAGGCTTTATCGAAACTAACAGAAGAAATAACTCACTTTAAATTTTGGCTACTTAGAGTAATAAAAACCACATACATAGATTACTTAAGGAAAAATAAAAGGCATATCAAATTACAGGATAACATAGTCGATGAAACCGAAGATATGGCATCAAAACTGATCAGAAACGAGCAATATGCTGAGTTATATAAGGCGATTGATAAATTAGATGACTATTACAGAGAAATAATAACACTACATTATTTTCAAGATTTAAAGTTTAAAGAAATTGGAGAGATTTTAGATAAAACAGAAGCACAAATAAAATCTGCTGCATATGAAGCAAGACAAAAACTAAAACGGTTGCTGGAGGAAGAGCAAGATGGTAGAAAATAAAAATTCAGTTATAGAAGTACTTGATTCGCACGATGAAAAAAAAGACCCAGTTATTAGGGAAACAATTTCAGAAGAGGATATAAAAAAGTTAAAAGCGGTATTTGATAAAAAAACCGCAAAAAAAGCTATAAGTATTGCTATAGTGTGGACAATTGCACTACTGCTTGTAATTGGTGCAATTTTAGGTGGGGTATTTGGTGCGGCAGCAAGTTATGCTAAAAAGAATATTAATTATGAAAAACAATATGCTGAAGTAGTGGCAGTTGTTCCAGCAAAGCAAGCTATTAAAGATAGAATAATTGGCGGAGCAACAGAAAAACAACTAGCTGATATTGGAAAAATAGAAGTGCACAAAGTTGATGCTGATTTGGATGTAAATTCACCTCTTAAATTGTCTAAATACTACTACGAAGTAAAGTTAAGAACTCCAGGCGGCTTCGAGGTCGTCATTGTGGTTGATTCCAAAACGGGTGCATTTGCGGTAGATGAAGTTAAATTTAATGATTAAATAACGGCCTCACCACATAGTAGATCTTTTTATTTAGTACTTACTTTGAGAAACGATCAGTTTGCTTCATTAACGCAGGCTGATCTTTTTTTAGCGCGAACATTAAGAACCGGTTGGTTAGGTTCATTAACATAGCATGTCAGTTGCTATAGCAAGTTAGGCAGTAGAAAGGTTCCTGAACGGGAGGACCCGTATAAATTTCGATAGCACTTGTAAGCAACTGAAGGTTTATTCATTAACATAGAATGTAGGTTCTCATAGTAAGAAGGTAGACAGACAATCACTCGGATATCATAGGATAGATAGTACACGTAAAAAACTGACGATTGGTTCATTAATGTAGATACTCTTTTTTATTTGGTGCTTACATTAAGGTGCTAATGTGGTATAATTTGTACATACAAACAAGTTGTTATGGAGAAAGGTATGGTAAAGAGAGGATTCGCTAAAGCATATATTTCTGAAGATAATCAATACTTGTATGGTGTTAAAGGAAAGCCAACAGCATTTTTAACTGTAGGTGATCGCGGGGAAGGGAAGTCCATACAGGTTGCTTCTCCTAAAATTAACATTCACACAGCATTATCCGAGATGCGCTTTGCGAGAAGAAGGAATTCATTTATTGCCTTATTATTAGCACTTTTAATACTAATTTGTGCTGTAGTTTCTATAATGTATACCTTATCAAACAAATTTATGACCAGAGATTTCCATGAGGCGCAGTTTACTTTTGTGTTACACGGCGGAACAAATGGATTAACTGTCGTGGATGCAGACGAGGTAACAACTGCGATAAAAGAAGATAGGGATTTATCAGGATATAGCTATGCAACACCTATCTATAACGGCAAACCTAGTTTAATTGGCTATAGGTTAGATATACTAACGCCAGATGTAATCTATGTGTATGGAGGCATGATATTTGGGATAGGAGAGGGGGATGGCGTAATTAATGTATATTCTCAAGATGGTACATTTTTAACGCAACGAACACTTATTGTGACTGCAGGCGACTAAAAATAAACTAGCATATAACAGCTAAAGGCAAGCTTCACGGCTTGCCTTTTTGGTTGTGGTGTAAATAATTTGTAGCTTTTACACCTTTAATACCGATAAATATCTTTCACCAGTATCTGGGAATAAAGTAACTATTATGGCGCTTGGATCTCTTTTTGCGATTTGATATGACGCCCATAGATTTGCACCTGAAGATATTCCGATTAATGTGCCATATGTTCTAGCTGCATCTATTGCTGTTTTTGTAGCTTCTTCGGAAGGGGCTTTAATTATTTCGTCTATTAATCCCTCGTTTAAAATGTATGGGATAAAGTTAGCACCTATTCCCATTATCTCATGAGGCGCCGATTTACCTTCGGATAGAAGCGGGCTTTCTGCAGGCTCAACAGCAATAATTTTAATATCTGGATATTTTTCTTTAAATACATTACCAATACCTGTTAAAGTACCACCAGTACCAAAGGAAAGAACTATATAGTTTGGTTTAATCACATTTAAGTCATCTAAAATCTCTCTAGCGGTAGTTTTTATATGTGACATTGTGTTTGCATGGTTTTCAAACTGATTGGGCATAAATGAGTTGGGGATGGAGTTTAGAAGTTTTTCTGCTTCTTTTATAGCTCCTTTCATCCCTTCTTGTTTTGGGGTCAAAACAACTTCTGCTCCTAAAATTTTAATGAGTTTAACACGCTCTTCGCTCATGTTTTCAGGCATTGTTAAAATTACCTTGTAACCTAGTTGTATACCAATATATGTTAGGGCAATGCCTGTATTTCCACTTGTTGGTTCAATTATTGTACCACCTGGTTTTAGAAGTCCGTTTTTTTCAGCAGATTTAATCATGAATAGAGCTGCTCTATCCTTTACGGAGTGTAACGGATTAAAGTATTCAAGTTTTGCGTAAATATTAGTCTCCCCTAGCTTAAGTAGGGGAGTGTTGCCAATCAAATCTATTATATTATTTTTCAGCATTTTATTTTCCGTCTTCCTTTTTATCAATTTCGTTGTTACTTTCAGTGCTTTCTATCCTAGTATCTTCGGTAGAAACCAATGATGGGGCATCGAAAGATTTAAAGTCCATGTTGCTATCTTCAGCGGTATCATTTTCGTCTTTTGAGTCTATTTCCGTTGATGTTGCAGCAACTTCTTCTATGCTAGTATCCTCCACTTTATCACTGGTAGCAACATCTTCGCCTGTAGGCTCAGATTCTGTTAATGTTGCAATAGCTGCTTTTTCTTTTGCAGCAATTTTTTTAGACTGAATACGATACATAATTGTTGTGGATATGGCACTGATAACCATGCCCACAATTATCATGGTAGCTACATCTAGGCCGAAGCCTACAGCATTAGCAATTATGCTTATTATTATGCATGCTAGAAATGGAATGGCTGCGATTTTCGCATACATGGCAATTACTACAAGCGTAAGAGCCCCAAAGATAGCGGGTAAAACATAAGGAGATATTGGAGTCAAAACTTTCACAATTTGTTCCTGCCAAATGATTAAAGGAATCAATCCAATAAGTATAATGACAGTGGTTACTATAGAGCTGACCGCAATTGCGATAGTTGTAATGACCTCTTGTTCTTCGCTACCTTGTTCAACCTTTGCAATTGTTTGTGCGTTAATTGCGGCGGGTAGTTTCAAGTTAGATATATTGCCTGTTATGAAAGATAAATATTGCCCACCTGTTCCTAGTAGTGGGGCATAGCTGACAGCTTCTATCAAGCCTATTGCCCAATATCCTAAAATGAAAGGAATACATTTTGCTAAGACTGTCCAATTTGGCCATGTTTTTGCAGCAATTAAATATGCTATTGGCACAATTAAAATAAAGCCGAGAGAAACCCAGGTAAATATTCTACCAAGAGAATGCATCTGGTTGTTATAATCTTCTCTTTTGTCGGGTGTATACATTAAATCTAATTTCTTCATATCACACCTCCTTAAACTGCAAATACAGGTACGGCAAAAAATGCCGCAAGTAGCGATACTAAAATACTGAGTGGAAGTGCATAGCTTTCTATCCACTTTTGTTTGGTGACTTTTAGTAAAATCCCACAAATAACCATTATTCCCATGCTTGTAGCAAGGGTGATAAGAGTTACTTCTCCGTATGTTGTTATGCCAGTGCTTTCGGCAGTGACTGGATTGTTAACTCCGAAGGCTCCGCCAACTAGTAACGCAGACATAATTCCTGCAAGCATACCTGCTAACAATGCGCCAGTTATGGCATCCATTTTGCGCTTATTAGTTTCTCGAAGTTGGGCAAGCTTACCTTGATAGCGTTTATAGAAGGTAGCATTAAATATAGGTCCGGATAGTATGCTTAGCGTCATTACTATCACGGCTGTTGCGATATCAGTAGGACTAGCACCCGGTCCACTTGCGCCCGCCGCCGCAGCTGCAGAAACTTCATATTGAAGTGCACCTATAACGGTTAATCTAATCCATGGGATTGCGATACCAAGCGCTGGCATCATAATACCAACTCCGACAACAATGGGTATCGATGGAACGATAGAAAATATGGCGCTATTTCTTATTGCTCCGGTTATTAGTTTTTTGTCCATTCCTATCTTTTTCCCTCTTCGTAGAGCTTTGATCAAAAAGAAGACAGACATTGCAATAATCATTACGACAATAAATGCGCCGAGTACAAAGATAATAGCATAGTCTTTCTGCATGTAACTTTCACCTCCAAATCTAACAATTAACGCTGGAAGTTTTAACGCTTCACTTGTTTAAAGTTATTTTTTTTATAGTATAACGAAAAGAGCCTAAAGTCAATAAACAAGGTCATAACCAAGCTGACAGACATATAGGTAAAACAATGTAGTATGCAATCACAATCCGAATATGTTGTTTAAACCTAGCAGCAAAAACGGCTTAAAGTCAACAAACAAGGTTGCACATATACTTGCGGTTTAAAAGGCATAAACCCATGATAAGATCATAACACTTGATTGTAGGTATTTAAGTTAACGATGTCGATAAATGTGATAAATATGCAAATGTTCGACTTTAGCCTACAAATAGGTAGTTTTTTATGAGATAATAGGATAAAGGAGTTTCATGGAAAGAAAATACTATAGGGTACGAACAAAATGTGGACACGTTCGAGTTAATAATTGCATTTGGATAGATTTTGCTATTATTGCAGGAAGTGGAAAGGAGGCAGCTAAAATTGCTCGCTCTTTGCCACGCGTCAAGAGACATCAAAAATATGCCATTAGTTTGGTAGAAGAAATAACTCTAGAGGAATTCAATATTTTGCAAGAAAAAAATAACAATGATCCATATCTACATTGCCGAAATAGGCCAGAGCAAAACCAAATTAAAGACTTGAGTAAGCGAATTGTTCCTGATGTCCAAGGCGAAAAAAAGAGAAAGAAAAAAGATCCAGCATTTAGAAATAAAGTGAGAGCACAAGAAGATAAAAACGCAAAGAAAGAAATTAAAACTTATTACAAACATCAATAATAATGCGTTAGATACAAGATGGAGAAGCAAATAACAAAAACAGAGTAACAGAGAAAACATATATAGTTTAATCTACCTTACACGTTATGAACCTTATATTTTCACCGTTTTACCTTGCGACTTGAGTCGTGGGTTAACTGCTAAAATTTTACTTGATAAGGTTTTATGTGCGTGTTATAATGTTTAAGCATTTTAAAATAATAGGAGCGTAATGCGATGTATGAGGTATATGTTGGATTGATGATAGCATGCATGTCAATAATGGTGCTTTTATCAATTGGAATGATAATTATAGTTTCACTACAGTCTGGTCAGCAAGCCAACTTAGGTGCAATAACTGGTGCTGCTGAGTCATTTTTTGGTAAGAATAAAGCTAAAACGATGGATGCAAAATTCAAGAGAATAACCATCTTTATATCTATTGCAATGCTTATTGTATCAATCTTGTTCTTTGTATTTTATCTTCTAAAGAACGCACTATAATATAAATTATTCAATTCAATACATTAATACATGAGGCTACGTAAAAATAGCCTTTTTTTATGCTCTTTAGCCTCTAATGAAATCGTAAAGCGCCTCTTTCATACACTCATAGTTTAAATCAAAAACTTTACAATTTGTGGTGAAGTGTTGGCAAAATGTAAATTATGACACGGCATACAGGTTGTTTTAGAGGTGTTCACTTATCGTTTCATGGAAAATATCAGGGCAAAAACTTTATAATTTGCGGTGAGGGCTTGGTTAAAATGTAAAGTGTGGTATTGACTGCAGGTTGATTCATATAGATGTTTACTTGCAGCTTAACAGAAAAGATTTAGGAACAATTTTCATAACTTGAGGTGAAACATTGGTGAAAATTAAGTTCTAATATTGCATATAATTCGCGCGCATGATATATTAATAATACTATAATCGCGAGAGCGCGCGTGGTTTCTGTGTGCCCGATAAAACATTGTCGCTAGGTAACAAAACCTTAACTGTATGAGGATATGATGATAAACAAGAAGACTGTGAAAAAATTAAATCTAGTATTAATAGCTACTTTGTTTTTTGCTATTATTTGCTTTTCGTTCGTCATAGCAGGGCAGAGGCTTGTTGTTTTTAACGAGATGTTTGAAGAAAATGCACTAGATGAAGCTTTAATTGCAGAAGCAGCAGAGGGTTTTATCCAAAACACAGACGGAACCACGGTTACTAATGGACAAATTACAAGTTATTCTACTCTCTCGCAATCTACTGGTGCTACTTCGACTTTGAAGGCATATAGTAAAGCTTATGGTATGGGTGCAACTACAAGAATTGCACATGCTGTTGTTGATAGAACAATCAAAATAGAAATCAATAATCCTACCATGGTTCAGGCTGCTCAAAGTGGCAGATTAAAAGCTAAGGTGTTTATCACAGGTTCAAATAAGTTTGATACTGCTACCCCACCTCGTCAAGGCACCCAAAATGTTTATAAGCGTGTTACATATACATTAGGTGGTGGCATTGCCCAAAGTAGTAAGCAATATACTGCTGATGGTACGTTTGCAGATGATTCTATAAGTGAAGGCTTTTTAGCGCTGACCCCAACTGACGATAGTTTGACTATTGACATAGTAGCAAATGCAGTTCACCATGCTGAAACACCAGGAGGCGGAGTAGGGGAAATCGTAGCTGAGACAGCTTTAGAATGTTTACTAACGAGCATAAAAGTACAATTTTCATTTGATGATTTGAATGTGACTCTAGACATCGAAGGCCCAGGGCAGGTTTCGGTTAAAAAGGGAGAGGAAACAGAAACATATAGTACAGATCAGCAACTTACCTTTACGTATGGTGATGTGGTTTTATTGACCGCAGTACCACAAGACGATGTGTCGTATTTCAATGGCTGGCTAGAAAATAATATTGCTGTAAAAGCATTACAAATTGACATGTTAGCACCATCAAGTATACCTGCCGCGACAAATTACACATATAAAGCAACATTTAGTAATTTTATAGTCAGTACAAACTTGGGTAGTTTCAATTACGATGGAGAACCTCGAGGCCCAGGTGTTTCTGCAGCTGCGTTTGAGCAACTCTGCAATTATACTCATGCATATACGGGACAGGATACTGCAGGAAATACTTATGATAACCCTACGGTTAGACCGAGAAATGCAGGAACATACCAGTATAAGTTTGAAATGTTTTTTAAGTTACCGGAGGGAATGAGTGGTGATAAGGCAGGAACTTTTACAAAAGCCTTTTCGATTAATAAACATATACCCACGCTTACTCCCAATCTAGGTCAACAACCCTATCAGTTATATTTTGGCGACGCGCTTGCTGATTTAACATTTAGCGTAACTGCAAAACATGGTATTACTGGTACGAATGTCTCTGGAACTTGGGCTTTGATAGAAAAACCAGAAGAAGAAATAGTGGGAGGACAGTCAGTTATAACGCCTGCAACTGCAGCCGCAGCCGCTCTTCGTGATTTAACCAAACTTCTAGATATAAGTGAAAATGGAACAGACTTATATTATAGATTTACTCCATCAGCTGATTACGAATTAAATTATGCGGTAGCTTGGAATAAGGTAACACTAATTGTCCAAGACAAGATGACTAACGACAGTGTCAATGTGGATGGGAATTTACGGAAACTAGTTATCACAAAAAGTATTGTAACCGAGGTTGACGCTGGAGTGATAAATAATAATCCAGGCACAATTACTAAAGAAGCAATAAAGGTCTCGTTGCGAGTTACTACTGAACCAGCAAACCCATCTCGCTTCTTATTCTTAGGTTTAAGATATGGGGCAAGTAATAGTGAAGGTGGGTACGATTATAACTATTTAACCGCAGGCGGCTCAACATTTGATCCTACAAACGAAGGGTGTCAATTTGATTATTATTTACCAGAATGGACAGCGAACAGTAAAGAAACTAGAGATTTAATAACTACGGGCAGTTTTCAAGCCATCTTTTTGGAAGATTTGTCTGCTACCGACTTAGAAACAGATACTAAAGAAAATCGATTTACAGGATCGCGCATGGTGTTTAATCCTATGTTTAATCCAGGAGACACGGCTTTTTATAGATTTGACTGGTATCAAGTTGAGTATAAAGTGGGAGAAAGTTGGCAAACCGAAGCACCCATTAATATTGGAACTTATCAGTTAAGATATAAAATTCGTAACGTTGATGAAGTGTTAAGTGGACCACACATTGTTGGCACAAGAACTCTCACATTAAAAATTACTTCCACTAATGTAACTACAATAAGGCAGGAGTATGGCAATTATAACTCGAACATTAACTGGGGAGATTCTCTAAGGTATAGGCTGACATCAGTAGGAACGGTTAAAAATAGTGTCGAAAAATATTATTACTCTACTAATTTTCATTCTGCAGGTGGTGCAGACTATGTTGTTTGGAATCCAATTGATTTACCTGTTACTCAAACGGCAGGGTGTATCCTCAATTATACACTCAAATTGCCTGATGCAGAGGAGGACAATCTTGGAAGTTCAAGCGTCATAACATATACGTTCATGGCTGTTGGGGAAGGTGGGGAAGATATAACTTACGGTGCAGCTTTGGGTGGTGGTGGAACAACATACAAGAGAGTAGGGATATCAACTCCTATAACTTGCAAAATAGATACATTTGTTCCTTCGATTACGAATGTTGAGCAAGGCATATATGTAAACGGTACTTGGACTCAATACAATGGCGAACCAACGAAGGAAACAGTGTACTTTAGAGTGTATGCAAATTATGGAGGAAGTGGCGCAACTATCCAAATACTGAATGCTGGAAAGACTAACTTAAAAGTTTTTAATATGCCTGGACTTAACGCTGGAGATGACCCAAAGATAACACGATCAACAGATGCTGGATATTTAAGGACAGAAGTCAATGTAGAGTATGAAGTAAGTCAAGGCGTATATGTACAAATTACTAACGGGGTAAACAAAAAGTCTATTTATAAAGTAGATGAGGTAGACAAAGCCTTCCCCACACATATAGATAAAACTGAGCCAGAAATTATTATAACCTACGATACGGAAAATCCTAACCAAAACGGATGGCAAAACACAGCAGTCACGTTTTTATGTACGGTGAGAGACAGAGTGGGCGCAGGCGCTGTAGCTGACCCTTCGGGGATGCTTGTTTCTGGAATTGTATGGAATGGACAGGGTGAATTGGTTAGAACTCCACAATCACAAAATACAGACTGGACTTGTGAAGGGGTAATTAATGATAGTGGTATATATACCATTACAGTGACGGATAGGGCGGGAAATTCCACTTTTAGAAACCTTCATTACAACGTCGATTTAAACCCAGTTACAATAAATATAGATGAAAGTAGTTATCAATCAAATGTGTGGGCAACAGGAGAGCAAGCAATTATAGCTTCAGCTAGTACCGGCCCTAGCGGAATGAAGTTTGAGTATAAAGTAGGTGCTGGACCATATCAACGATGGGATGAAAGTATAGAATTTGATTCAGGCAGTTATGATACCGAATCAAACCTATTCGTCGCAAGCAGTACATTATATATCAACCCCGGAAACGGAAGACAAGATAATTTTACACTGAGGGTATCAAACGGAGCGGGGAGCTTTGTTGAGTTACCATATGTTGTAAAAATTGATGTAACAAAGCCTACTATAGAAATGCTTACAGATCTCACTCCTTATCAAGGTTCAGCTTGGACAGGCAGTGCGGTGAATGTGCAATTTAAGTCTTTTGATAATTTGCACCCATCGTTTAATTCAGGTATCTATACTGTTGTCATAAATAATGGTGTACAGAATGTACAGCTAGAAGCAAATGACAATATTTACCAGCACTTAGTAACAAAATGTACGGAACATACCATTACCGTTACTGATATTGCAGGTAATGAAAAAACTCATAGATTTTCTATAAAAGTTGATCTTGGGACTCCCAATATATCCCTTCAAATGTATATAGGGGGTGGCAATCCAGACGACGCTACTGAACTACCTGGTGAAGGGGATAATAATAATTTATACGATTACTTAAATCAACACGTTTATGTTACTGAAGAAGATACGGAGCCGTGGGTAAGAGTAGAGTTTACCATTACAGCAACTGCAAGTGGTACGGTTTTACAACAGTCAAAAGATAAAACGACCTGGGCTAACATGTCGCTGAATTTAGTACCAGAGAACTTGGCCACTGAAGGTGAATTTAATGTCAGACTGTTCTATCAAGAAGAACAGTACCAAAAATATTATTATAGACTTGTAACTGGTGGAAGTAGATATACATATTTAACTGCAGATGGCGGTGCAGATGATGGAGACCCTTTCGCACATGATGTTCGGATTGATCTAAATGCACCTTTGTTAAACCAAAGATTTATAGTAAATAGAAATGAAGTAGATTTAACAACTGTATGGTCCAGAGATAATGCCACTTGGAGATTTAAGTTTTCTGACCCGAAAGGCTCTGGTGTAAAGCAGACTTCTATAAGATTATATTCTTATCCATATACTAAATTAGATAGTGAAATCGAAGATGAACTTAAAGGAAATCCTGCAAATATTACTGGTACTCCTATGACACTTCCAGCAACAATTGCGGGTGAATACGTTATAGAGTTAACAAGCCATGGGTTGAAATATGGTGTCTATTGTGAAGATAATGCGGGGCATAAAGCGACATTTAGTGTTTTCCCCAAAATAGACTTTACTTCCAATGTTTTCATATCGGAAATCGCTTCTATAGTTACTAAGACAAATGGTGACCCGTCTCAACTTGAGTATTCAGAATCATTATGGTTACCAGTTGATGAAATGGTGTCATTTAATATTACCATTGCATTTAGCCAAGGAGGCTCGAGTTTTGGGCCATCGGGCGGAAGTGTAGAAATGAGTATAGACGGTGGAGAAACCTGGGCGACTGAAATTAGTATAGAAGGAGTTTTACAAGCCTTATCGCCACCTACTGATTTAACATATTCTGTTTCAATGAAAGAAGCTCAGTACAACGGTTACAAGTTTAGAGTGAAAACGGGTGCGGGATATGCATCAGTCTTTAAAGTTCCTAACACAACAGATGATGCCATATATTGGGTTAAAAAAGATAATGTAAATCCCACTATAGGGGTATCTGCGACTTATACGCAAGGAACAGTTATTAATAGTGAATATACAGGTACCATATGGGTAGATGGTGTCATAAATATAAGCATCACGGGGGTTATTGGCCCCAGCTTTGGTGCGGTGTTTTATGCCACAGAGCCTCTAGCTGGTGGTGCTTTATCCGCTTGGACTCTCCTTGACGAAGAAATAGTTAGAACTGATGTTGTATATAATCCGGGGAGTAAGGATTATACATATTCTTTAGGAATGGAACTTAGAACAACGCGTGCTGAAAAGTTCTATTTTAAGGTTATTTCAAATAGAATTGTAGGTGGAGTTAAAGTCGAGGCAGTAGAAGATCCATTAGCAATTAAAATCGATAGAAATATGATTGGCTTGACTGTTATGGGATATAAAGAAACTAGTGGCACTGAGGTTCCAAGTGACAACTGGTCCAACGAAAACATTAAAATCAAGGCCAATATTTTCAATAAAGGACCTTCTCCAATAAATGACGTTAGTATATCCACATACGCTGGATCTAGCTGGGGTGCATATGTAAGTATAGGAAATAACGAAGATGCGTTTCATCTATTTTCACATGCAACCTATGCCACATCGAAATTTAGGGTAAAAGTCAAAAATGAAACAGGTAAAGAGGGAATCAGTGACATATATCTTGCTAACATAGACAAGATAACTCCTGAGTTCACATTAAATATAAATACCACACCTTTATCAAGTGGCACATATGCGGGGTGGTATACCCAAGATGTTAGTATTTCGATGACAGTTACACCTCATCCAAACTACGAGTTAAATGGTTTAGTCGCAAGATACTATTACAAGATTCACGGAAGTGGAGATGGCTGGTCGGAGGTGGTTAATTTAAACAGTTATAATTTTTCACTAAATGCAAATGGAATATTAGGTGGTACTGATTATGACTATAAATTTACTGTTGTAGGTAAGTCTGGTATAGAAGCTGCAAGTGTGGAGAAATATATACCCATAGACACAACTCAGTATACATACACGATAGAGGCATATGTTGGAGAGGTAGAAGATCCTATGCCAAATGAACAGTATTTGTTTTTATCCTCAACTAGCGGAACCAACTATACATACTTACGAGGAGCGGAACCCACAATTTCTGTAACAGCTGCGCCTACATACAAAATTAAGAGCATATACGAGACAGTTGGAGAGACTGGAAGTTATAGAGTGTCACCGCAAGGTATAACCAGTGCATTTGATACATATGGAATGATGATGCCTGCTGCTGGTGGAAACCATGTAATTTGGAAGGTGCAGTTATATAAAAATGTAGAAATCATATATGACGGACTAAAACAATATAAACAACTTGGACCAGTTAGTGCTATTGGTTTTACGCCAAGCGATGAGAATTTTAATTCGGTATTTGGTATATTAAGTAGTGATACCGAGCTTAGTGAGAGTCAAATAGGACTAGATGTTAAATATACTATAAACGGAAGCCAGACATCATTATTGCCTACAGAATTAGGTGTATATCCAGTGAGTATTAAGTTTAGAAATCAAAATTTAGACTTAATAGTTCAAAATGATAGTGTTGACTTGACTGTTGTTTACTTTGAAGGCGAAGGGACAAAAGAAAGTCCACATAATGTTTATAGCCAAAGAGACTTTGAAAGCATTTCAACATATATGCATTACGAGTCTAGCTATGAATCTTTAGATCCATATGCATTTTTAGGAGAAAATAGATTAAATGCGTACTTTAAGCAAACATCTTCTTTCCAAGTAGCTAGGAATATGCCTCCTATATGCAAACCAAATGATGATGATTTTGGAGCATTTAAAGGGCACTACGATGGCTCAGGTTATATAATTTCCATAATTGATACTATGAATGTTAACGCCACGTATGGACTGTTTCATACTGTGGAAGGTGGAGTAATAGAAAACCTAGGTGTATCAATGGATATGAGAATTAACAGTACATCCACGTCTAAAAATGTGGGGATGATAGCCGCTACTATTACCAATAATGCCACGATTAAAAACTGCTTTGCATATGGGAAAGTTACAATAACTGGTGCAAACAATTTCGGTCCTCTAGTTGGGCAGGCAGACTCTTCACTAGTGGCAGAAAGTTATGCTGATGTGACAATTTTAATTACAGATGCAACTGGTATGGTAGGTGGCGCCGTAGGCTCTTTGACTTCTAATTCATATGTAGAAGCCGTTTATTCTGCTAGTATGATTTCTGTCAGGGACAGTGTGTTATATGATGGTATTTTAGAGTTAGATAATGTTATAGCAGTTGGAAATATTGTAGGGCATTCTACACCAATTGTATGGAATCTACCTCCCAATACCGATCCACCAGTGATTAAAGATAACTTGTATCTTGAAAAAGTGTTGGCAGTAGAAGGCATGCCGCTTGATGATGTGCCAATGGCAAATATAGCAGGTTTTACTGCTGTTAATATGGTGAAAAAGAGTGCTACATACTTTAGAAATGCTATAGAGCCAGTTATTGTCAGTGAGGACAATCCCAAAACATTAGGACAACTAGTAGACAGTAGGGCAATGAGTAAAGCGGCAGGACTTTTTGTTTCTGGACAGGGGACTGTAGAGGCACCATTCATAATCGACAAAGATAATAAATTAGAGTTGATTAACAGGATTCCATGGGCTATTTACCAACAAAGCGAGAATATAGTAATTAGAGGATCAATTGCCTCTTCATATGCTAGAGACATACCTTTCTCAGGCGAATATAACGGGAATGGTAAATCTATTGCAAATATAAAAATACTTGAAAGTAGTGATAAAAATATTGGATTATTTGCTGTGTTAGTGGGCAAGATAAGCAATCTAAAGCTCATAACTGCAGAAATCAATATAAGTACAGAGTTAAGTGAAGTTAGAGCAGGTATATTAACGGGATTTGCACTAAACGGAGCTAGTATAGAAAATGTCATAGTGAGTGGACACATAGAGGTAACTTCAATAAACGTAGATGGCGCATCTATGATAGCAGGCGGAGTAATAGGTGTACTCAATTCAAGTACCGCAAAAGATATTATAAGTTTAGCGAGTGTGGTTATAAATGGACCAGACTATGCTATAGCAGGCGGAGTAGTTGCTCAAGCACAGGGTGCTAGTGTTTTAAATACATTGATCTCAATTTCTACATCCAATATTTCGTTTGGTAAACAAGGAACAGTAGGTAGGGTTTCTGCTAATTTAATGGGTGCAAATGTTGCTGCAACAGGATTATATAGTATCAAGGATAATATTTATACTAACGGAAGGCTAGCAGCTGGAACCGCGGTGTCGTATACAGGCTCTAACATAGTTGGGGACATGGTAGCAGATTATGATTTAATTGCAGGAGAGAGTTCTAGTATTACCATTAGGGGCGGGAAGGTCAAAGATTTACTACCAGGGCTATACCCATTCAGTGGTGGAAACGGTACTGCTCAAAATCCATTTAAGATATCTACGTATCCTGAACTATTGAAAATTGGAGACTATATGTATGCTAATTTTGTTTTAGTTGAAAACATAATTATAGGCGATTTAAATGGAGATGGTGAGCTAACTGCAGCTGATAGATATAGATATGACTATAAACCAATTGGTGCAGGAGTGGCTTTTACAGGCTCGTTAAACGGGACTAGTAAGAAACTTGTTGCGGGCTCACTTCGCAATGTAACACATAGTATAATTGGCCTTACGGATGCTCTTTTTGAGTATAACTCAGGTCTAGTGTACAACATAGGATTGACAGTTGATTATAGTGTTTATGCAAGTAGCGAAGATATACCGATAACCAAGAAGTATGAAGTTGATGGAGACACAGTAACTTCAGCAAAAGTGTCAGACGGCAGTGATATAATCTACGGTGCGGTTGCTAAAATTAACAGAAATGGAAATATTAGGAATGTGACCGTGGAGGGACAAGTACTCATTCATTTGAAAGGATATGCCACAGCATATGTGGGAGGAGTTGCGGGTGTTACATACAAAGGAACAGCCATAGCAAATACGGTTCGGGTAAATATGGATGTAAGGGGTGGAGTGTTAGAAATTGGTGGTATTTTTGGTAGCGTCGTAGGATCGGATTCCAGCCTTTCATACATGAGCACTCAAATTGTAGAAGGCGAAATTAAAGCATTTGGAGCTAGCATATCCGCAGGAGGACTGGTTGGTAATATAAAGGTTGTAAATAGTTATTCAGTACCTTTACCGCCACTCGATCTATTGGTTTATAAAAATGGTGAGCTGTTAACCCCAGCTTGTTACGGTCGAACCTTAACAAGTTAAACCTTCATAAACAGACGCGTTACTGTCTGCAAATGAAGATATACAGATGATTGTGTCAGCAGAAATCACATAGGCGACTTAAACACAAAAAACAAGTCTGTTTCGGTGCTGACTACAAAATACATGGTTTTTACAAGTTTGAAAAAACGGTGTAAAAACATAGTAAAACTTAAATTCGCTCGCATAAACGGCAGTTAAAAAAGTTTGCTAAGGTGGCTAAGTGAAAAAATGCTGAAATCCAAACGCGCGCATTTGTAAGTGAATAAAATATAGTGTATAATTTAAATGTAATGTGATAGGAGAGCATCGGAGATTATGATGAAAGGAAATATTCAAAAAATTAGTTCCAAAAAGATACCACTAACCTTACTAGCAGGATTGGTTTTGATTGCTATGTTCTTTTTTATTTTTGCAGCTGTCCCAAAAACTGCAAAACCCATCGATAATCTAGTAGAAACTTTAGAGTTAAATAACGGCGCTTTAAACTACGAAACTGCGGACGCCTGGACTGCACCAGACCACTCTATAGATTTCACAAACACTCATATAAAGAGTGGGCATAACCCATATGGTCCCATCCAGATTTCTAAGCCCGAAGAATTGACTACGGCCAGTCTGGGTACAAGTTTTAACAAAGCAAGAAACGTTTCTAACCTTAGTAGTAATGCGGAAGATTCTATATCAGCATGGGAGGCAGAAGGAAAAAGCAATAGCACTATGCATCATTTATGGTGGCGAGATATTACGCTAACGGACACTATGAAAGAGGGATTAAAAAACGGTCTTATTGACACCATTTCGTTTGCTATGCAAGTAGAGTGGAGTTTGAATTGGGTAGGATTGGATAGTGGTGCTATTGAAGGAAGTTATTTTATTGCCTTAGGAAATTCTACTTCACAATCTCCAAACCTTAATAACTTTACGACGCTTTATAGCGCCTCCACTAAAGTGTCAGCTAGGATACGCAGTAGTTACAATTCTACTTTGTCACAAAATAGAAGTGTGAGTATTAATTCATCAAATGGTACTGCGTGGCCTAATTTTGCAAACGCCACATACCCCGTTATCAGAGTGGGTATAGCATATAGGATAGTGGCAGATGCCTTGACAAATAGAACTGTTGACTTTCAAAATCCTAGGTGTACTAACCTATCAATGTCTTGGACTAAGCCGTCTTTTGGAGTACAGAAATCAGGTGAAAATTATCATGGGACTATAACTCTTAGACCATATAGTGTATACAATGACTTTATATCTGATTTTAGTTCAACAGCTGTGACAAATACTGCAGCAGAGAATCAGAAGGAAGGTTATTATTTTTCTGGGTGGACATCTAGTAATGGACCCACTGGGAAAAATATCAGAAATTTTTCTGGAGATAATAGAACGATTTCAGTAAGAGGAGCATGTGATATACCAAGAGGAGGAGTAACGTATACAGCAAATTTTAGAAGTTATACTCTCGATGAGCAAACAGCAGCAGAATATACCTACAAGCAAGATGGTGTGTCAAAAGGCGATGGATCAGGGTATTCAGTACGACAGGGTCCAGGGGTGGCAAGTGTACAACTTCTATCGGATGTCACTACTTTAGATCCGCGTGTTGTTATAAAACACGTGGATAAACGAACGATGGTTGAAACAAATGTAAAACCGTTTAATGCAAGTGAATATTATGCAAAGATTACGGTAGAAGCTTATGGATCGGGTAACCCACTGAGTGCGGGTGACCATATTTACAATTATGACATACATCAATTTAACTTGACACCCTTGGCTGGCTTAGGTATTGATTTAACTTTTGCTAACAATGAATTTACTTACAACGGCAAAGATAAAAGTTTTGTAAACCCAAGCATTCCTTCGGCAGGCAGAATTTCTAGCAGTGAATTTACTTTTATGTATAACAGCGTACAGTACCGCTTGCAAAGTTCGTTATCGGACTTCACGCTTGATACGACGGAAGGCAGTACACAATATGCTGGCGAATGGATAAATTCTACTAATAGCCAAGCGATGCAAACTGATAAAACAAAAAAACCACACATAATTTTACAAGGGAATAAAAACTTTACAGGCTATGGAAATGCTTATGCAAAGATTAATCCACTTAAGATTTCTGAAGTTCAGATTGCGACGGATATGGACGCTGAAATCGACCTGCGATACGATACAACATTTACTGGTTGGGAAGTTGAACCAGATGTTATTTTAGTGCGACTAACAAAAGGCGGTGAAACTTATACCGTTATTGCACATGACCCTCAAAATCCAGTTGAGGCTAGAAGGAATCTATATACTACTAACTATGAATCGCATGGAGAAGTAGGCTCATATCCTGCATACCAAAAGTACAGCGGGGTACAATTAAGTAGGTGGTGTAATGGTTTCTTTAGGTTGCAAACAGATAGTTATGCTTTTAATGTTGAACCTAATTCATCAGCCAGTGCTACCTTTACTATACAGTTTGTTTTAGCAACTCCGGCTACGGATTCTATGAATTTTGTGGATGGAAGTGGGACTCTTGACAATGCCACAATGACGGTCAAATTTAATATACCTAAAAGGGATGTGTATGATACACATGAGAATACAACAAATAACACGGATATCATATCAGACTATACACAAATAGATGCTGAGAATAAGCCTTATCCTATGCCCCAGGTATATGACGGCTCTAAGAAGACCCCAGTGGTATCGTATGTAATTATAAAGGCGACTAAGGTAAGGCTTTATGAACAGGCATATTTGACTGGCGATTACTATTGGAATACAAACGGAACTGCATTTTATTCCTTAACTAATGCGGCTAATCAACCAGGAAGTCCAACGCCTCCAACAACATTTTTATATAACGAAAAAATATATACGGTGATAAATGCAGGGCAATTCGCTAGCAGCATATCCCACGGTTCAGAGACAAAAGATAATATTAATGTTGCGTGCGGTGGTATTGTAAAGATAACTCCTCTAGACAGTGCAAAGGTAATGAATTCTTTTGAATTATGGTTTCCAATACAACCAAAAAATTTGGAAGGGAGTCCTTTAACGAGCCCGGGTGGAGGTGTCATCGAGGATATCCCCACTCAAACATACAATTTCTCCGAAGCAATTAATCCCACTGTTTCAGTAGAGGCGACATTTGATAAAAGTGCGTATGCTCAAGATGAGGTGATAGGACTTATAGAGAATGTAGACTACACTAAAACCATAACTAATAATGAGGAAATAACGACAGAAGCACTTGTAACAGTTACGGGAAAAGGAAACTATACCGGGCAAATTACGAAGACTTTTATAATTGCTGCCTTAGATGTGACAAACATGTCTAATGTTTCACTAAGCAATCTAGTAAATAGAGAGTATAAGGGCTCAAAGTTTTCAGACACTGCAAATGTTGGCTTGCCTGGATATGAAAGCATTACTTTGAATGTAACGGGGCGAAATCCATATACGATAGAAAAAATGGATTATGAAGTATCTGGTGCAGGGAACAATATAAACGTTGCAGATACTTGTTGGTTTGACATAACATTTTCAGGTTATGCCGCTGGTGACCCGTTAGCTGGGACAGGGGCAAAGTTCACAGGAACAAAACGGGTAAACTTTGCAATTATTCCTAAGAGCTTGGCTTCAGATACTATCGATTCCCGTGCTAGTTGGACACTTTATGCTCCTGACAGCGTAACATATGATGGAAAGGCAAAAAAGGAGTTGTCTATTGTAACTACGGGTGAAACAAAGACTGTGGTAATTACAGATACAGCAAGATCTGTACAGCTTGCGTATGCTTCGAATGGAACTGCAGATTATAAACTTATATTTGAAGGAGCAGAAGCTGCAGCATCTTGGGGAAATAATCCAAATGCAGGGTTGTCTAGCGGTAGTGTCACATTTACGGGTACTAATAACTATACGGGGGATTTAACTGTTTACTTTGAAATTTTACCTCGAAACTTATCAAATGCATTAGAAGTCACTTTATTCACAGGTGAAGGATCTGGATATAATCAAGAAGAGTCTGGCTTTGATTTCACTGGAAGTAAAATTGAGCCTGGCGTGTATAAAGTCGAGATAGACAGCGGTAAAGCCAATGAGACAGTACTTGATTTAGGAACTGACTATACCATCTCATATGGCACAGACGACACTCAAGTTAACAGATTTGTCAAAAAAGGCGGTGTGGTAAATATAGTAGGAAAAGGTAATTACACCGGTACTTATGTAAAAAACTTCAATATAATTGCTATTGAACAAACCATAACATTTTTAAGTCCTCTAAACACAGATCCAGATGTAAAACTAGAATCAATTACGAAAACTTCAGGGCATTCGCTATATGCTGATTTTGAAGTTAATGCAGACATTTTAAGTGGAAGAGAAATATTAGTTGAAGCAAGAACTACTGCAATTTATCCAGGACCGAGATTGATAACATTTACAACACTTGTGTCGGGACCACAACTCTCTGTTTCGAAGCCCACATATACATCATGTGAGATAAAAGAAATCAACGGAATAAACTACTCAGTAACTAAAGCAAAGATAGTTGTAACAAGCGAGAATAGATACGGTAGATTAAGAATTACTGCTAATCAATATGACAATGAAACTACTAGCCCCGCAGTTATTATCGGTTCTAACGAGTTTGTAAACGAAGGAAATTACGTTAAGTCTGAATATAACTCAACTAATCCTAAAAACAATACTGCCTACTGGCTATTTATGAAAAAAAGCGATAGTGTATCCGATAACGCCATCACCAAAACATATGGAAATGATGCGATTACTTACTACAGAAATACACTTAGATCTCGTTACTCTGCTAACCCTAGAATATATGAACAATATGGAAGCATTAGCTTAACATCCCAAGATGAAAGTTTAGTGACTGTTGCGGATGCGACAAACAATTGGACGGTAGCATTTAAAAAAGCAGGTTCAACATATTTGACGCTACAACACGATGGATATGTGTTAGATGAGAGTAACGCTTATCTAGCCTTTGAGTTTGACATTCCAGTAACTATTAACCCACGAGATCTCACGGTATCATTTGCTCCTGTTACTGTAACTTACGGCGAGGACGCAAGTAGTAAATTCGTATTTACGTATACAACTAGAGATAACAATGACCCATATACGGGCCTATCGTATCAAGGTATGGAAGATTTACCAAGCGAAATAATGACGGGGCTATCTGTTCAGTATGACAAGAATAATGCGCACAAAAACTCTACTTCAGTTTTTGACGGACTTACAGAAACGCATACGCCATATAATTTGGAAGTGCTATCAGGAATAACCCAAGAAAAAGCTGGTAACTATACCATTTCGACCGCTACTAGCACCCTAACGGTGTTACGTAAGAAATTAACCGCTAGTGTCAGTAATGGTGGCGAGGCAAATGTCATGCGAAAAGAATATGGAACAGCTAACCCTAGTCCAACTGAGACTGTCTATTCTGGCTTTGTACCTGGCGAAGATCTTTTATCTTTACAGTTGCAATATGATGGCTCATTATTTACTTATCCACAATTACAATATATATCCCTAGGTAATCCGATTGACGAACTTACTAGCATAGGTACATATATGATTAAGTTATCTGCAGGAGTAATGCCAAACTATACCATACCAGAAACGCTAGTCAGCTTAATTATATCGCCAGTAGCTCCGATTATAACACTAGAGGGCATTAATACTACATATAAAGCTCAATTTATAGGCTATCCATATCAATATGTAGAAGAAGAGGGTGGCGAAACTTTAACTAGGGAAGCAATAGTTAAACCTATAAGATCGGATGCGACAACACCATCGTCAGAAGGATTTGTATCTTATCAGTATAAATATTCTGATATGCCTTGGACAATAGATAAACCAAGGAGAGCAGGAACGTATGGCACGAGAGTTATCTATACAGCAGCAGAAGGAGATAATTATAAATCAACAGTTGTAGAGTTTCTTAACAACATAGTTATCAATAAAGCGAATCCTAGAATTAGCTTAAACTTACCAACAGGTGTGACCCAAATAAAAAGGGCATATACTGCAGAAGCAATTTGGGGAACTTCGATAACACCAACAATATTAGGTATTGCTGGAACTACTGATAGACCTATGCCAAATGATATACAAGTAAAATTCTGCGAATCAGGCGAAAATACCTGGGTTAATTCTGTTATAAGCGCGGGAACATATGACTTACAAATTACTTTTATAGCAAAAGTTGAAGATAACTATAATAGCATAATAGAACAAGTATTTGAACAAGTATTTGTTATTGAAGATGGCTTAGTGTCCATTGTATTGCAGGAAGGCTGTACGTTAAGGAAAACATTTGATGGTACGGCGCATTCTTTCGATATAGATAAAGTTAAATTTTTAAGTATGGAAAATGATAGAGATGAATTTGGACGAAGGAAAGAAATAGCCGGAGAGGCAACGGTCATGTATTCCAAGGATGGTGAAAACTTTACCGAAACCCTCCCAGTAGATGCAGGTACATATGCTATATACATAAAGTATGAAACTTTGCCTGGTGGTGACTATAAAACGAATGCGGACTCTTTCACAACATTTAGAGGGAACCCACTGTTTGTCATAGAACACGCAAATATACAATCATATTTAGGTTTAAACTTACCACAGACGCGGCAAATAACATACGACGCAGGATATCACTACTTAGAGAATGACCTCATTCAGGTAGGTAAGATTGATACTGATGCAGAAGGTCCAAAAGGCACTGTTGAAATGCGCTATCAGCTTAGTGGCTCACCTTCCTCTCCTGAACTTATAAGAGTTAAAGATGCGGGAACATATGATGTCTTGATTAAATATACCGAAGGTGTAATGGGTGATAACTATAAAACTGGCACAAAGAGAATACAATCAAAGATTAAAATTGACCCAGTTAATGTAAATATCACATTCCCATCTTTATACACAGCTTATGATTTTTCAGGGGATTATAGAGAGGTTAGTGTAGCAATAACCGGATTAAAATCTGAATTGCCAATTGGCACATACAAGATTGAGTACAGTTTGCATGGCATGGAGTTATTCTCAACCAATAGGCCAGTTGATGCTGGGGAGTATGATGTAAAAGTTACATATACAAGAAGAAATGATGTCGCGGATAATTATAAAGACACGGAAGTAAGACAAAGCAATATTTTGGAAATTAGAAAAGTTAAGCCAACTATAATAATCAACAATATAACTGTTCCGTTAGGTTCTTTAGATGCTGGATATAATCCTACAACCGGAAGCACGGAAAACCCAAACCTTCCAATACTAGTCGTGTTCAAAGGAGAAACAAGAGACCCAATCGGACCACCTTTACTAAATTTGGATGGTTCTTCTACATTGACATTTGAATATGGGGTGCAAACACCAAATGGTTACGTATTTACTAAATGGGAAGGCGGTAGTTATCCGACAGCGAGTGGCAGATATGCAGTTAAGGTGTCATATATTCCTAAGTGGGATACCGAATCTAAAAACTATATGCCAAATACGCAGACTGCATATATGTGCTTAACTATTGAAAACATTGCCCCAGAGTTTGCGCTGGATAGTAAGGTTGCGATTTACACAGGGTCGAATATCTCGGCAAATATAGCGACTATAACTAACGCCACAACTTTAGTACCAAAGGGCATAATTGCATACGAGTACAGAAAACAAAACACTAATGAATGGAGGAGTACTCCTTCAGAAGTCGGAATATACGATGTAAGAGTCAAGTATTTACCGAGCACATCAGGAGATTCATATGCTTCCTCGGTTAAAGACTTTATTGCAGCACTAGAAATTATGCCAATGCAGATAACAATTGTTCCTATTTTAGGACAAGGTGGTCAATATGGTGGGGATTTTGACAATCCAAACCTAATCTATGCTTACGTGTATGAAATGAATGGTAAAAAATATTTTGCCTATCCTACAATAACGGAGAGTCGCTTTGGCGACAGGATAGATGTTTCAGAAGGCATCTATGTAGACAGGGGTGATTATGGGTATATGTTGGATGTTGTAGATGGAAAGGCTTGGAGAGATTACCTCAAGTTTGATTTAGATATAAATAACGCATCATTTTCAACGGACGGCGCTGAAGATATTAACATTACGGATTTGTCACAATTAGTTACGATAGAAGGTGTTGCTGAATATATAAACGGAAATAGAGAGTTTTTAATTGATTTAGAAAACCTTGTTGTGTCTCACAAAAACACATACGATAGCGTGGTATATACTTACGGCCATAAAACAGGATTGTTTTTTAGTACATTAGATGCAAATTCAAATGTTGATGTAATAGAAGTAGTTAACTCTCGGGCGGAATGGATTAATACAGAGAAGACGCAAGGAATATATAGAGTGGCTAAAGATGGAATCTCATATGTATATTCTATTAATCGTATCAATATGACTGCAACCTTAGGAAATAAAGTGCATAAATTAACTGATACAGTTGGTGTCATAGAATATAGAGTTGGTAATAACTTAAAAACAATACTCGTAGACGAAAGAGAGTTTTTTGCCAAGAATTTACAAGAGAATTCAGCTCTATATAGAAGTTCAGATGGTTACATATATGAAGTGGATTTAACTGAAAATACTGCAACTAGAAAGTATGCGTTAAAGGTAAAAAGTATATCCTTTACATATACAACGGACAGGGTAGTAAATAATAGACTTGAAGAAAAAACAGATAGAGTCAATATCAGTGCACTAGATAGATTATATACTAATCAATCAGGATACTACATATATAGAACAGTTGATGATGCTACTGGTATAGAGCAGGTATTTGTAATAGATATTAAAAACAAGTTAGCATTGAAAGATTTAACATATACATATAATCAAGACGCAGAAGAAAATTATTTTGTGTACTTAACTAGTAGTGGTAATACACAAAGGGTTGTGGTTAATACCGGTGACTTAGTTGAAACAATGAGGGAAGGTGAATACATCTATACAGCTAGTGATAATAACCAGTATTACATAGATATAAATAAGGGCGTTGTGAGAAAATTTAGTAATGTAGGAGAATTTGACGCGGGCAATCTAACGCTTTGGTTTAATGATGAGCCTGGAGTTGATGTGGACTTCCACAATATATGTTATAAGGCAATATCCGGCAATAAAATGTCAAGACAGACTAGGATATTTGAAAAAGATTTGGTTGTTACTCAACCAAAACTTCAAGCCGGAAATTCTTGGGTAGGAAGCTTAAAAGTGCTAGTTAGTGGCGCAGGCGAATATCTAATTGAGAAAGGGTCGCTTGGCATAACAACTCAAAACTATACTATTGTAATGGCGTCATTTGGAGAAAACCTTGCTGGAATAAGCTACGTTATAGATAAAGCTCCTCTACTGATTAAATACACTGGTACTTTAAACGATGTATTTGATAATGTAAAAAAGGAAATAGCCTATGAGGTATTTGGGTTAAAAGAAGACCACACTGTAGAACAACTAGCTTTAATAGAAGAAATAGACGGTGACAATGTTTCAGCGACCAAGCTTAACCATCTTGGATATAGACTAGTGCTTATGTTAAATGAAGATAACTCCGTTGCTTCTAACTATTATATAGTAAACAACACCAGCCCATATTATAAGATAAGAAGAGCCGTTATGGAAGAAATAATATTTACACCTATTCAAGGAGGAGTAGACTATAACGGCAGACGCCATGAGCTCAAGTTAGAAGGAATTACTGATACTGATATAACGGTGCTATATGACGGCGAGGCTACTATCCCAACGTTTGTAAAACCTGGGACCTACATGGTAAGAGCTGAAGTCAGTAAGCCCAATCATGAAACACAAATAGTAATTTTAACGCTAACAATAAATAGAGCTGTATATACCATTGGACCAGATCCAGTAAATAGAACGCTCAAATACATGGATAAGTTGCCGACCTTAACATCAACCAGTGATTTAGGAGAATATAAACTAGCAGAAGGACAAGTACTGCATCCAAACAAAAAGACTTATGATTGGGTATTTACTCCATACGATGATGACTTCTATCAGTATTATGTAGGACTTCCAGAAAATGGTTATCTAGTAAGAGGAAAGATAGCATTAAATGTTGAAAAAGCCAAACCAACATTCGATGTTAGAGGTCCATTAGAGCAAACTGAAGGCGATCCTGTAGCACTAAATGCAAGACTCGTAGGACTAGATAATGCAAATGTCATAGTAAGATATATAGGTGCAGATGGTACAATTTATGAGTCCTTACCTACAGAAGCAGGAAAATATGGCGTGGTAGTTGAATATCTAGGCAATGAGGAATATGCAGGTGGAGTATATGAAAGCACACTAACAATCAATCCGAAACGTGATTTCACTTGGGTATGGATTGCAATCGGTGTCATAGCAGGTCTAGCAATACTCTCTTCACTGTTCTTCTTAGTCAGACGCCCCAAACGTTATGATGATAGTCATTAAACCATTTCGCTTAAGTAGGTATGTATTATAATTGCTTTCGAAGCTTGCCTTGTAATGCAAATTCTCAATCCTTTTAGGGGAATGCGCTTAAACATTATGATGATAGTAATTAAGGACATTTCCTTTAGGTATGGAGAGAAATTGGTTTCATAGCTGTCTATATCCTTTGTTCTTTTTGTTTAGAACATCCAAGTCGTTGTGCTGACAGCTTTTAATACTATTTAATAATAAAATTCATTAAATAAAAAATAGAGAGCATTTGCGCTCTCTATTTTGCAATGTTGAAGGGATTGGGTGTCTCTTAACGAGTAATTTTTTTCATGTAAGACATCAGTGCGTCTTTATATTCACTTTCTAATCCATACTGAATATTAGCTTCTAAGAATCCAAATTTATTTCCAAGATCAAAGCGTTCTCCCTCAAAGGTATATGCTACAACGCGATTTTTTGGTATTAGTGAAGCTATGGCATCGGTTAAATATATTTCTCCTAAGTTTGTTTTTGTATGCACTAATGCGTCATAAATTTCTGGCGTTAGTAAGAATCTACCTAAACTACATAGGTTGGAAGGTAAGGCGTTTATGCTTGGTTTTTCCACAAGTCCTAATACTTCAGTGTATCTTCCATCTGTTTTCCCTTTTTTCACAACACCATAAAGTATGGCCTCCGAATCTGGTCTTTCTTGGACTCCTAAAACAATTTTCCCAGTATTTTGATATGCATCTATGAGCTGACGGGTTACAGGGTCTCCTGTTGTTTTAATTACATCGTCTCCAAACAATACAACGAATGGATCATCACCAGTAAAGTTTTTTGCAAGCTGGACAGCAGCGCCATTACCGTTTAAGGTTTTTTGCGTTATATATGATATATTAGCTTTAGAAATTAGTTCATCTATTTCTGTAAGTCTTGACCTATCCTTAATTGCGCTATAAGGTCCTTCGGTTGAGAAGTATTTTTTAATAGCATCTTTACCTTCACTAACTATTATCAGTATATCAGTGCAGCCACTATCTACTGCTTCTTTAACAATATAATGGAGTGTGGGCTTGTCATATATAGGAAGCATTTCTTTAGGTACACCTTTAGTTATTGGTAAAAATCTGGTTCCGTATCCTGCAGCTGGAATTACAGCTTTTTTAACAAGTTTCATTTTATTTTCTCCTTACATTTATTTATAGTCATTTTTAATGGGCAAAAGTATGTAATAATATGTAAAACCACCAATCATAAAACTGATGCCTCTACACTAGTATGATACTATAATGTGGACTTTAAAACAATATGCCAAGAACAAGAGGAACTATGATAAGCCTTTGAATTTATACACACGTATTGCATTAAATTGAAAATCGCTTTAATTTGACTTGCTGTTTGAAATATGCGTTTAAGAATTTATAGGAAGTGTATCGGGTCAATTGTCGGTTTTTTAATTATTTAGTCTTTCAAACATTCAAGATTTTGATTGGCTACTTGAAAGAGGCGCTTAAGAATTCGTAGGAAGTGTAGTGTGGTCGATTGTCGATTTGTTTAGTCCTTCAGATACCGCTGGATGTGGATTTGCTGTTTGAAAGAGGAATTTAAGAATTCGTAGGAAGCGTAGAGGGATCAATTGTTGATTTTCTAATTAAATTATCTAGTCCTTCAAATACTTCGGGATGTTGTTGATTATATAAATGAGTTACTTTAAATCCATCTTTTCCGGGGATTATCAATGAAGCGCCATCAGTGTGATGAGTATCTTTTGGTATTTTCTTAAAGCGTTTTTTTCTTCTTCTTGTGTTATATGCAGAGTATGCAAGACTTAACGAAAACGCAAGGGCTACGCCCTGATATTCTACGATGTAATCATTTATATGGTCGTGACCACAGATAACTAAAGAGGTGTTATGTTTTACAAGGCTTTCAAAAAGTCCAGTGTTTATCTGCGGTGAACATTCATTTTCTTGTCTACATCCTGCTAGTAAGACTGCATTTAAATTATCGGTATTCTCACTTTTTTCGATGACGGTTTTTTTTCTACAAAATAGTGAACACTTTTTCTTAATTTGTTGCTGGGTTTTTGTGGCTAGATCATATGCAATTTTATATTCTGGTAGTGCCATATGAATAAATAGTGCAGAAGGGGGAATAACACCATTATTTTTTGCCTTAATTATATTTATGTTATCTACATACCATTTTATCTGGTCTGGTTTTATTGCATCATAATTACCGATATTTTTGAGGTTGTATTGCTTATAACTATTTCTAATGTAATCTCCACTATCCATAAAAACTAAACAGTTTTGTATAGCGCCATCCAAATCTTTAATTAACACAAATTGGTTACCATAGCCGTAAATAGTATCTGGGCCCATTTCAGTTATGCAGTATGGAAAACTAGCGTATAGCTTTGTAATGTCTTTCCTATCAAGGTCTCCACGCTCACCATCATGATTACCAAGTGTTATAGCATAATACTGTTTTAGGTTGGTGAACATGTCATTTAACAAGTGGATATATTTAATTTCTCCTTTTTTAAGGCAAATATCGCCGGTTATAGTAACTAAATCTGGAGCATGTGCTTTAATATATCTTTCCATAATAGTTAACACAAGTTCTGGCGGTGCTCCACCGTCGTGAAGGTGTAGGTCAGTAAAGTTAAGTATTTTAAAAGGGCTAGAGTGCAAATCTTTTTCAAAATACGCAAACTCATTAGGGGGGCTGTTATAAAATTTAAGTGTAGTATTTGTCATAATGTTTCTCTTATATATAATTTATTCAATAGAGTCGTTAAAAGAATTGTTTTCTAACTCTTTTGTTTCTCTTGGGGTATTGGAGGTATTGCTGTTAACGTTCTTTGTTGGAGGAGCTATCGGAGCATTTTCTTCTGCTTGAAAAGAAATTTGGGTGTCGGTATCCTTGTTATTTTGTTTTGAGCCTTTTTTATTTCTACGTTTTTCTTGCTTTACTAGTTGTTTTTGTTTTTTTTCTTCCATCTTTCTTTTTTTAGTTACTGCATACATAGGTATTACTTTGTGCGGGGGCAATTTGGAGTGGAGCTGCATTATTTGGTTAAAAATATAGTCTGAAATAGCAATAGATTGTTCTTCCATAGGCACTTCAGGATTATACATAATAGGCTTTCCAAAATGCACTTCTTTTAATGTTTGCGCAAAATATACAGGGTAGAATTTTATACATTCTCCAGTAGACTTATGATGTGCTTGGGCAACGAAAGTAAATCCAGTTGCAAATCCACTTAAGACACCGTTGAATTCATTACAGGCCCTTTCAGGATATATGATGACACTAGATCCATTAGTCAAAGTTTCGCTAGACATTTTAAATGTCTTGTACACATTAAAGTCAAAGTATACGGGAATAGAATTTGCCTGCTTTTTATACATCCACACCACAAAAGGCGCAAGCACTTGTATCAGTAAAGAAGTGAGCCTACTCTTAAAGGATTTGTCTTTACACATTTCTGACCGTAGATATGGTCTAAAATTTTCTATGGTAAAAAAATTAGAGTTTCCCCATGTGCGAACGTTTTTAGGGGATTGATATTGAAAAACTAGTGGAGCTACATGAGATGTGTGGTTAGCAACAAAGATGCTTGCTTCATTAGGCTCCTCATAATGATATATAAATGTGTATTTTCCATACACAACTCTAAGTAAAGTTTTAAAAAATCTAGCAAAAAGACCAGTCTTTTTTTGGGTATAGATAGGTGGTTTTTGCTTTTTATTTTTCTTCTTTTTCATATTATTCCTGTTAGCTATTGACGTCGACAATTTATAATGATTAACCAGCTTGCAAAATAAAATACTTACTTATTATATTATACACTAATAAAACCAAGAAGTAGAAAACCATTCTTTTAATTAGCCACTATAGTGTTTAAAACTATAAATCCATAAGTTCGCTAGATTATGAACAAATTCCGCCATTAATATTGATTTGTATGGTAATATATAATAGTAGTACTTAATACATAGTATATTAATCCGTTTTTTGAGTAAACATATAATATAAGGAAGGTATTTATGAGCCATGTAGGGATGACAGTTTTAGGTTTTAGTATCATTTTTATTATGACATCACTAGGTTCGTCTTTTGTGTTGTTTTTTAAAAAGGAAATTTCAAATAAAGTAAACACAATGTTTCTAGGCTTTGCTTCGGGAGTGATGATAGCAGCTTCAATATGGTCACTGATAATACCAGCTATAGATATGGCTACGGAGTCAGGGACGTACGGTAAGGCTGGCTGGGTACCGGCTGCAGTCGGCTTTTTGATAGGTGCAGTCTTCATGGTCTTTATGGATAAGATAATTCCACACATTCACAAAAAAGAGGGCATAGAAGAAGGACCTAGAGTTGAGTTAACAAAAGCAACAAAGATGTTTTTAGCTGTGACTCTACATAACATTCCTGAAGGTCTAGCCGTTGGCTTCGCTTTTGGCGTGGCTGCTTCTATTGGTACAAATGCAGCCATGTTTGGTGCTTTAAGTTTAGCTATTGGAATAAGCATTCAAAACCTCCCTGAAGGTGCAGCAGTAACACTACCAATGAAAACCGTGACAGATAGTCGCTGGAAGGCTTTTGGGTACGGAGTTTTAAGTGGCGCAGTAGAGCCATTATTTGCAATAATTGGATATTTCCTAGCTGCCTCAATTGGACCTATTCAGCCATGGCTTCTAGCTTTTTCTGCAGGCGCTATGATATTTGTAGTTGTGGAAGACTTGATACCTGAAGCAGATTTAGCAAAACATAATCATCTAGGCACTTGGGCATTAATGATAGGCTTTGTTGTGATGATGATACTAGATGTAGCATTAGGATAATACTACATAAAAATAACTGGCATTTAATATGGACATATGGTATATATAGGCAAATCATTACCAATGAACCCCAATTAATACTGTGCGGTAAATCTTGAAGCAATCGCAGTATATCAAATATAATACTGATGAACTCCCGTTAATTCTATGTAATAAACATATATGGAGTTAGCAAAAATTAAATGATAATATTGTTCGAATGTCCGAAGTTGAAACTATAATACTAAAATAACTACAAATATAAAAAACGACTCGAAACTTATGGATAGTAAAAATATATACTAGAGGCGATTTAAATGAAAATGTACTTTATGAATGTAGATGAAGTTAGTCCATCTTGCGCAAAAGTCTTAACTGAGGAGTGCTTAAATCACATTAATAGATACCCAAACATTAAAAATAAACAGGAAAGCTTAGCTGCATATCTACTGCTTACTTATGCCATAAAGGATAATTATAAAGACGCAGTAATACCGCTTGATCTTGATTGGACCGAAGAAGGTAAGCCATATTTACAAACATTTAAGCGCATGCCTCACCCGCCAGAAAACAGCGATGTAAAAAATAACTTTAAAGAAAAAAAACAGCAAGGTTGTGAAACACCATTAGATGAAGAGGATATAATCAAAAAGGATAAAAAAGGAAACTCTAAAGAAAAAAGTCAGATTGAGTGTGAAGAATTTTCTAGTGTAGAATGCAGTGAAGTCGAAGTGGATGTAAAACAACTTAAATTGTTTTTTAGTATCTCTCACTCTGATAGATTTGCGGTGGTATGTATATCGGATAAAGCAATAGGAGTGGATATCGAGAAGGTTAGGGCTATGAACCCATCTTTATCTAGAAAGCTAATTCATAAAAACAACAAAGAGTCGTATGAAAACAGTGATGATAAGTCGAAAATTTTATTAGAAAACTGGTGCTTAAAAGAAGCATATTATAAATGTTCAGGAAAAATAAAGCCCGCAAGTTCAACTCCTTTAGAAACATATAATATGTTTAAAGACATTTATGTCATTGATAAACACAATTACGGTCTCATTAAATACTTTGATGAATATTGTATGGCCCTAGTGACAAAAGACATTGTAAGTATTGAAAAATCAGCCTCCTTTATGGTTGATAAAAGCAAAATTGAAAGCCTTTTAAAAAATGATGAATAGGATAAGTGGTAGTAATGATAGTTTAGATAGCCTTCTAACTACTATCTAAAACTCTGTGCATTGATATCCACTTAAAATAATAGTATTATTTACTTAATATTAAAGTATTAGTGTGGGTAAAATGGGGACTATTACATTTGATTTTAATAAGAAAAAGTCAATCAGCAACAAGCTGTATGGACTGTTTTTTGAGGATATCAATTTTTCAATTGATGGGGGCATAAATAGTAACCAGATAATCAATGCAAGATTTGATTTTCGTTACCGTAAACCCAAAAAAGATGTTCATTTTTTCTTGCGCAAATTAAAACAACATAGAAAAAAAGTAACATATAAAGAATATAATGATTTTTTCAGATACTGGGAATTAAGTGGCGGCATAGTATCAGAACAGTTTACAGCATCATACAAAGGGCAGGAAAAACGCTTTCCACTTATAGAAGTGTCGGGCAAAGCTGTTTTAAGTAATCTTGGTTATAACGGAGGGGATAGTACTGAGAAAAAAGGTCGTTACTTTAGGGCAAATTCTACCCTCCCAGCAATTGGAATAAAAGATGGTCAGGAATATATTTGTAAGTTTTGGTTAAAAAACATATCTTTTGTAGGGAAAATTGAAGTTTTTGTTGAGAATGAAGATGCGCTTACTGATGTGAAAATAATTTCTTTAGATAAACCCTTTGAATGGAAAGAAATAGTACTTAACTTAAAAGGCTTAAAAACTTTGGTAGGGAAGTTTTCATTGAGGCTAAATGGTGAAGGCTCATTATGTGTAGATGCATTTTATTTTGGAGAAAATACTGCTCTTGGATTTGATAATCCAGTTTGGAGCGGCGGTAAAATGAGAAGGGATCTTGTAGATGCTTTACAGGAGTTAAAACCTTCATTTGTTCGCTTCCCTGGCGGATGTATTGTAGAAGGGTATGACGAACATAACTCATATTATTGGAAAAACACTGTTGGAAAAATTGAAGATCGTAAACCACAGCTAAATTTATGGGGAGAAGCGCAAGCTGATGGTGGATATATGCAGAGTTATGAAATAGGCTTTTATGAATACTTTTTACTTTGCGAGCATCTTGGAGCTGAGCCTATGCCAATAGTCAACGCAGGTCTTGCCTGCCAGGGGCGTTCAGAAAAATATTTTACGGTAGGTCAACCTGAATTTCAAAGATATATAGATGATGCAATTGATTTAATCGAATTTGCAAACGGTGATCCTAAAACTAATAAATGGGCTAAACTCCGTGCAGATAGTGGTCATCCTGAACCGTTTGGGTTAAAGATGATTGGAATTGGAAATGAAAATTGGGGTGATATATATTTACGCAATTTTGAGGCTATCAAAGCTGAAATTAAAAAGAAATATCCATATATGGAGATAATATTCAGTGTAGGGTTTGACTGTTATAAGCATAAAAGCTATGAGGAAAGAAGAAAAGGCTTTGATGGAATACACGATGATTGTATTGCAGATGATCATTTCTATCGTACACCTAAGTGGTGCATTGAAAATGCTAATATGTATGATGATTATGACAAAAAAATTAAAATATTTTTAGGAGAGTACGCAGCAAATAGTCCTTGGGATGATAAGGCTTTGCCTAATAATTATTATTCAGCTCTTGCTGAGGCTGCTTATCTTACCCATATAGAGCGCAATGCTGATAAAGTTATAATGTCTTCGTATGCGCCACTGTTTTCTAGGGTTGGCGGGGAACAATGGAAACATAATCTCATAAATTACAACAGTCTATATGTCATTAAAACTGCTAATTATTATGTACAGAAGCTTTTTGCTACAAACATTGGGAACCAGTATATTCCTAATGAAAGTGAATTAAAAGATGCTTATCGTAGTGCGACAACAGATGGAAAATCTATATACATAAAGTTAGTTAACATAAGATACGAACAATCGGACGTTAACATCAAGTTAGAAGGGACTAAGATAAATAAAACAGCTAGCATAGAGACACTTTCATGTACGGATGATTATGCTAGAAATACACCCGATTATTTTAACCCAACTAAAGAACTTATTTATCCCGTAAAAAGCAATGTGGAATTTATTGATAGCTCTGCACATATAATATTGCCACCAAGAAGTGTTTGTGTTGTTAAATTAGAGGAGGCCTTATGAAAAAAAGATTTCTTCTAGTAGTTTTATTAGTTTTTTGTATTGGGATGATGGTATCTGGATGCACGGTTGTAAAGAAGGATAGTTTAGAATATACCCTTCAAAAAGAAACAAACACATATACAGTTACCGCATACAAAGACTTACAGTCAGTTACAACGCTAACAGTTCCTGATGAAGTAGATGGGATTGCTGTTACTGAAATAGCTAAACACGGACTATCAAATTCAGACTATTTAACGGAAATTACACTAGGCGACAACATTCAAAAGATAGATGTTTGGGCTATTCGCAATAATCCTGCACTTACAAAGATAATAGTATCTGAAAATAACGCAAACTATAAAAGTGTAGATGGGGTTTTATTCAGTAAAGATGGTAAAACGCTCATTGCTTTTCCAAATAAAAAAGCAGATTCATATGTTATACCTGAAGGCGTGGAAAAAATCGAGGATATGGCATTTTATAAATGCAGTAATCTAAAAGAAATAAAACTTTCCTCTACGGTAAAAGAAGTAGGTGATATGGCATTTTTAAAAGCACTTGCTTTAAATAAAACAACTTTCAATGAAGGATTAAATTCTATAGGAAAAAATGCATTTTTAGGTTGTGAAAAACTTACCAATATAGAAATCCCTAAAACAATTGAAAGTATTGGCGAGTTTGCTTTTTATAACTGTGTAAATCTTTTAAACATAAGGGTGTACAAAGCAGAAGCCGATATAGGCCTTGGTAAAAAGTGGTATCCCACGAAAGCTGGACAAGATATAAAGGAAGTACAAGTAATATTTGGAGAGGCAACATAATGGCTACAAAAGTTTCTGCAAAAGTTAAGTCTTGGATGGGATATTTAAAAGCCCATTGGAACAAGCCAAAAGAGGGAGAGGATGTCTCTATAAAAGAGTTTGTTGCAATCGGTTTAGGTGGGATGGGTGTCAATGGTATTGCATATCTAGGCACTGTCATTAGCTTTAATGTAGCAAGTTATTTAATCGGACCAATATTTGGACTGGCTGTTGACGATATTTATATTGTTGGTATGATAGGCTCGATAATGGGACTAATATTTAACCCACTACATATGCTAGTTACAGACAACTTAGGAGAGCTACCTAAAAAGACAAGCAAGATTATCCACATAATATCGGCTATTTTATGTGTTATAAGTATAGGGATGTGGTTTGTTCCTGATACGGTAGGTGAAAAGTTTGTTATAGGCCTATTTAAAATACTGTCTACTTTCATAATTGCCAATGTAGGTTCTGTATATTTTCGAATTTTACTTATGAAGAAGTTTAGCAAAAAGTACGGTAAATATAAGCCGTGGTTACTTTTTGCAGGGATACCAACTGCCGTTTTATTATCTGTCATTACATTTTTCCCATATCAAATTATGTCTTATGCCCAGAAACTGGTACTAAGCAACTTAGTGTTTGCGCTTCTAGGTATTTTTATGTTCAACTACACTGGAAGTGTTGCTAGCCTTTCATATGTTGTATCTACATCTGCTAACGAGAGAACTAAAATTATCTCCATTACCAGCATTGTTAATGGGCTACTGCGCTCGCTATATGGAATATTATTCCCAATTGTAGCAGTGTGGACTGGTGGGATGCTTAGTATCTCCACATACAGAGTTTTCATTCCTGTTTTCTGTGCGATCTCTTTAGCTTTAAGTTTCTTTGCTATTATCCCACAAGAACGAGTTGTTCAAAACAAGGAGCATAGACCTAAAGTAGAGTTTAAATACGGCATTAAAGAAGTTTTGCGAAATAAATATCTGTGGATTGGAAATATTAGTGGTATTTTATACACATTAAATGCGGTGGCAGGACCCGTACTTTCTTGGATGTTTGTATACACAATAAAGATGGAGTGGGCCATGGGTATTGCTGTAGCGGTAACTGGGTTATCTAGCACACCTGCCAATTTGATAACACCACTTTTAGTACGCAAATTTGGTCTTAGAAAGACTTATGTTGGTTGTAGATTTATACAAGTATTAATGTTTGGAGTGCTTGCAATTGGAGTATGGCAATCGAGTCTAGTTATTTATATGATTGGAGCATTTGTTAGTTCAATATTTTCAACTCCTGCAAATGCTTTGAATAAGACATATACATCAATTACTTGGGATTATCAACAATATATAAGTGGGGAAAGACTAGATGGATTTATGGGAATATTTACCTATCTTTCTACGCCGCTAGGCCTTGCAATGGGATATGTTTTACCTTTCTTCTTAACACGTGCTGGACTGACAACAGACTGGGATATTTTATTTGATCTTTCAGTCAGTAAAACAATTTTCTTAATTCATATTGCAGTTGCTGCGTCCAGTGTTTTCCTCTCTGCGATACCATATCTTTTTTATGATTTAGATGTTGCAGGGCATGAAAAAATTATTGAAGAGCTTCGTCAAAGAGCCGAACAAGAAACTCTATCCGAAAATGGTGGCGAATCGTTATCTACCGAAGAAGACACTTCATCAGCCAAAAAGGAAAATCAATCTTCAGATACAGAGAGTTTACCTAATGAGCCTGTATCTAAATCTTCTTTAGAAATTAAAAGCGCACCCGATGAGCCATCTGAATTATCGTTAGAAGAAGATGCTCTCTTAGAGGGCTTAGATGATGAAATTAGGTAGCAAAAAATCGCCATAGAAAGACTAAATGAATGTAATTTTATTTAGGCTCTTACGACATAGAAATAATACACATAAATTCAATGCAGGAGAAAATAACAATGAAAAACGAAACTAAAATGAAAAAAGAAAGTGTAACGATCAGCATGATTTTATTAGATGGAACTATTAACGGGATGATAACTGCGGAAATGCATTATACCTGGACAGGACATGTCATATCATCTCCTATAAACCGTCTTGGTGAATTAAGAGAGTTAGATGAATTAAAGCGTGCAGGGGTGTATATTCTAATAGGTGAAAATGGAGCGTATATTGGAGAATCTATGGGCATTGTAGGGAGATGGAATGATTCTAATCATCCAATTAAAAACGACTCATATGATAGAGTCGTGGTTGTGACAGACAATTCAGGAAAATTGACAAAGAGTCATACGCAATATCTTGAAGCAAGGCTTATAGAGCTTTGCGATAAAGCAAAAAAGATCAAACTGGATAATATAAAGCCTGAAAGTAAAAAACGAAAACAGTTACCTCTTGGTGATAAGATTGATATGGAAAATTTTTTACATCCTTTAGTTGATGTAGTGTTACCCACAATAAGAGTGGATATCTTCAGGCAAGCACCAATGGTTGATGAAACGCAAGATATGCTAGGAGATTCTAAATTAAACTTGCAAGAATTTGTGCTTGAAGGCAGAGATTATTCAGCAAGAGCTCAAATAATAAAGGATGAATTTGTTGTGTTAAAAGGTTCAAAACTGAGTAGCAAGTGGGGAGGCAAGGAAGGGGGCAAAAATAATAAAGAAAGAGAGAGATTGATCGATGCAAAGATAATAATCGAAACTGAAGACGGATTAAAATTAGCACAAAACCATGTTTTCAATAGCCTAAGCGAGGCTGCAGCAATTATTGCGCCACTGAGAGCAAAAGTGGTCCAGCTTCCTGGAAGTTAAAAGATAGCCCGGAAACAACTTATAAACAATGGATTGAAGCAAAGTTAAATGGAGAAGAATGATTATTTAGCAAAGAGGTTTATATATGGTTAAAACCCGAACAAAAAAAAGGCGTGTAGTTATGATAACAGTTATAGTATTAGCAGCAGTAATTGGTATAGTAGCTTTAGGATTTGGTATTGATTTTGCATATTCAGCGGTGTATATAAACAAACACTCTGAAGAGGTTGATATTTCTACCAAGCCTATCAACGAAAATGAAATTACTGTTATGAGTTATAACATTCGCCTTGCAACAGGAGATTTGTATACCGAACATAGATGGCGATATAGAGCACCTTTAGTTTTGAAAGTAATTGAAAATAGCAAGCCAGACATTTTAGGTGTGCAGGAAATGAAAAAAATCCAAGAGAATCATTTTGCAAAATATTTAGTAGGGTATAGTAGTTATACTCCGTATCGCTCAAAAGGTTCAAGTGCCGAGGCATGCGGTATATACTACAACGAGACAAGATTTAAACTTTTGGATAAGGGCGTTTTTTGGTTATCCGAAACTCCAGATGTACAAAGTAAAGGCTGGGATGCAGGATTTCCTCGGATTTGCTCTTGGGTTAAATTGAAGGACAAAAATGGCAAGGAAATACATATATTCAACACACATTTAGATCATTTAGGCAAAACTGCGAGAATTGAGAGTTTAAAGCTTATAAACAGTAAGATCAGTGAATTGGGTGCTAAAAATGTAATTTTGCTTGGAGATTTAAATTTCATTGAAGCTAGAGAAACAGAGAAGCCTAATGATCCATATAAATATTTAACCTCATTGTTTACGGATGCTAAGTATGCAGAAGGTGTAGAAGTTATACAAGCCGGAAACACTTTTCATAAATACGGCGAAAAAGACCCTACTATTTCTTATGTTATTGATTTTATCTTATTCAAAGCTACTGATTTAACACCCACAACTTATGAAGTCATTAATTCAGTTATAGACGGCCAATATCCCTCCGACCATTATCCAGTACAAGTGGTTTTTAAATATAAGCAATGACATGCAGTCAGACATAAGTTATCAATGTTCACAAAAAATACTAAAAAATACTAAAAAGTACTTGCATGGTGCGTTTTGGTATGATATTATAATAATCGTAGAAGGTAATAAAAATGAGTGAGAAGCTATTATTAGAATTATATGAACGTATAGTCACGCTTGAAGAAAAAGTTGCGTCATTAGAAAAAACGATAGAAAAGCCTGTTGAAAAGAAAAACGCTGTTAGGAGCATAAGTGAGGTAAACGGCAAATATAGATATCTTGCGGACTATTTAGCAAATTGTGGAAAAGATATTTTAGATCTCACTTTTGATGAAATAGAAGATATCGTCAAAAGTAAGTTGCCTAATTCTTGTCGTAGATACAGGGCTATGTGGGCGAATTCGGATTCGCGGTCAATAGCAGCAGCCTGGCTTTCTGAAGGATATATAACAACAGATGTTGATATGAAAAAACAAACAGTAAGATTTGAAAGGAGGAAATAATTATGGAAAAAATGTATACTTTGGCAAGAGGCGGTAGGGCAAGAGTTTTTGGTTATGAGGAAAGACAAACAGGTGTTGTTTTTTATACAGGAAAAGAATTTTCTTCAATTTACGGCGTGTCTAATGAAGACTTAAACAAGATTACGGAACATTTCCAAGGTAAAGGCTGGTTTATACTAGGGAACCAAGTTGATGATGTAAAACCGAATGGTTTGGGAGAATATTTTGAAATAGGTTTAGGCATTCCTGCCAAATTAGCAAGTCACGTAGGTGCATATTTAGTAAAAAAAGGGAAACTTTTATTCCGAGATGATTTCGGAAAAATAGAATTTAAGGTTAAGTAAAAGGAAGAGGGTTTATGGGACTTGAGTATAATTGCTGTAGTATAAAAGGAGATTCTCCTCATTAAATGTTCTCTTTTTATCGACAAAAAAACACGGTGTCAGATTATTGTGCACCGTGTTTTTTGGTGGGCAATAAGGGACTCGAACCCCTGACTTCTTCCATGTGACGGAAGCACTCTACCAGCTGAGTTAATTGCCCATAAAGTATTTGTATTTTAACAAACCATAGTGTTTTTGTAAAGAGTTCAAAAAGACATAGAAAAACTTTTTGATAGCGGTTAGGTTTTTAGTTATATAACAGACACTAGTGATTACTTTCAAATGAAAAATATTTAACAGGTTCTCATGTTAGGTATAAAGTTTAAATTCTCTTATAGAGTGTGATATTACATTCAAGCGAAAAGAAATGTTCTGTTAATTATCAAATAAGCCATGTTAATTATAAAGCTTGAACCCATCCTGGATTTTTGAGATTAAGCCAAATAAGCCATCAGTTTGTACATATGATTTTTTATAGAAAAAATACACATATTATGTTATGATTGTAACTAGTGTGAACTGCTAAAACACTCACGATTCTTACACAAACTTGTAGTTAAAACATCATAGGTAGAGGGATTTAATGGAGAAACTAATTAAAACAGCATCGAAATTTGATTGTAAAGGAACAGTTGTTAAAGTTGAAAGATATGGTTGTGGACATATAAATGACACATATTTAGTTACTACTGTCGGTGGCCCTAGATATTTGATGCAAAGAATTAACCATAAAGTGTTTAAAAATGTTAAAGCACTTATGGAAAACATTGTAAACATAACAGAATATATACTTGAAGAAACTAAGAAAAATAACGGCAATCTAAATACAGTTATGGTCGTTATCCCGACAACTAGTGGAGAAAAATATTTAGAGGAAGATGGTAATTTTTACAGGATGTATAATTTCATCGAAGGGGCTCTAAGTATTGAAAGAAGAGCCACTCCAGAAGAGTTTAGATTATCTGCAGTAGGTTTTGGCAGGTTTCAAAAACTATTAGATAATTTCCCAGCTGAAAAACTGAACGAAACAATAAAGGATTTTCACAACACAGTTGTTAGATATGATAACTTTTTAAAAGCATTAGAAGAAGATCCGTTAGATAGAAAAAAAGATTGCGAAGAAGAAATTAACTTTTTCAAGGTGAGAAAACATTATTGCGGAAGGATTGTAAACATGCTTGCAAGTGGCGAAATTCCTTTACGTGTAACACATAATGATACAAAACTAAATAATGTACTAATCGACTTAGATGCTATGGTTGCATCTACTGTTATAGACTTAGACACTGTAATGTCCGGTAGTATTGTATATGACTTTGGGGATAGTATAAGGTCGGGTGCTACAACTGGTGCTGAAGATGAAAAAGATTTGTCTAAAGTAAATTTTTCGCTAGAGCTTTTTGAAGCATATGCAGAAGGCTTTATTAGCGAAGTAGGGGAAAGATTGACTGAGACAGAAAAAGAGCAATTAGCATTTGGGGCAATACTTATGACATTTGAGTGTGGGATGAGATTTTTAACAGATCACATAAATGGAGATACATACTTTAGAATCCATAGAGAAGGACACAATTTAGATCGTGCAAGAACGCAAATAAAATTAGTTCAAGATATGGAGAAAAATTTAGACAAAATGCAGGCAATAGTGAGAAAATATTGCTCGGATAGATAGTTATTAAAAGGAGAGGGGGAAAATATGAAAGTATTAGTTACTGGGGGAGCAGGATATATAGCAACACATACTGATGTAGTATTGTTAGAAAAAGGCCATGAAGTTATTGCAATTGATAACTTTTCAAACAGTTCATATCACGCAATTGAGAATGTTGAAAAAATAACTGGCAAAAAAATTAAGTTTTATGAAGGTGATGTTTGCGATAAGGAAATTCTCGATAAGATTTTCACAGAAAACAAAATAGATGCGGTTATACATTTTGCAGGACTTAAAGCTGTGGGAGAAAGTGTTGAAAAGCCTATTTTATACTATGAAAACAATTTAATGTCGACACTTGCGCTACTAGAGATAATGACGAAGCATAATGTCAAAAAGTTTGTGTTTAGTTCATCTGCTACTGTATATGGAACTCCTGAGAGACTTCCGCTCGATGAAGAATGCAGGTTGTCTACAACCAATCCATATGGTGCAACAAAACTAGTTATAGAAGATTTACTTAGATATGTATATGTAAGCGATAACAGTTGGCATATATTACTTCTTAGATATTTCAACCCAGTAGGTGCCCATGAGAGTGGACTGATTGGTGAAGATCCAGCAGGTATTCCTAACAATCTAATGCCATATGTTGCCAAAGTAGCTGCGGGAGAACTTCCTTTCTTAAAAGTATATGGTAATGATTATGATACTCCAGATGGAACGGGAGTGAGAGACTACATCCATGTAATGGATCTTGCAGAAGGACATATCGCTGCTTTAGAAAACATTGAAAAGTATGGTGTTGATGCAATTAATCTAGGAACTGGTATTGGATACAGTGTTTTAGATATGGTCAAGGCATTTGAAAAGGCAAGTGGTAGGCCTGTTAAATATGAAATTAGAGGAAGGCGTGCTGGAGATATAGCAACTTGTTATGCATCACCTGATAAAGCAAAAAGAGAACTAAAATGGGAAGCAAAAAGAGATCTTGAAGATATGTGTAGAGATTTATGGAACTTCCAAATGAATAAAAAAAATAACTAACAAAACCATTTTAACTCTATAAAATCGGACTTAAGTACCAGTAATAGCTATATGTTGTTACTGGTATTTTTATTAGCCTTAACTCACTCTTTTAATTTAAGCCAGAGCGAGTGCTATTCAAAACAAATAGGTATTAACTTAATAGTTGAATTTGCATCCTAGCTAGTGCATAATCTAAGTCATCTATGTCACTATTTGATTAACTTACTAGTTGAATTACGCCTTAACTAGTGGTTTAAAAGATATCGAACTGAACTTAATTAGTACTAAATTTTTAAGATTGCTGTGGTTTTTTAATAAAGCCATTGAATTGAGAAACGCAAATTACTTTTCCGTTATTATCAGTTACAGTGACTTCGCCAACGCAGTTTCTACGAGAAGAAGTAAGGATGCGTGCTTTAGCAGTAATATACTCTGCATCAATACAGGCGTTTATAAACGAAATGGTTCCAAACTGAGATATTGTATCTGGGAAGTGGAAGTTAGCAATTACGGCAAACGCAAAATCACAAATGGTAAAAAGCATACCTCCTTGTACCATGTCATGTGCATTTAAATGAAAATCTTTAATTTCTGCTTTACATTCAGCATGATTTTCATTTACTTCTATAATTTTGATGCCACTACTAGCAACATATCTGTCCATTTCAAAGTATTTTTGCATTTCTTCTACTGTTTTCATAATTACCTCGTATAAAATATATGTTGATAATAACACAGCAGGCGAGATTTTTTCAATTAATAACAAATAGCTGGTATTTTTAGGTATAATATGTCAGCAGTCATAGTAAGTATGGTGGTAAATGAAAACTCGACTATTACAGGTATCTGCAACATTTAATAGCACTGTTAGCAGTCATAGTAAGTTGGGCAAAAAATGGAATCTTGAGCGTCACAGTGTGGTTGCAGCCGTTAAGTACTATGTTAAACAACCTACTCAATTGACTATAAATTATCGTAGTGTTAATATTTAACAACGAATAGAATAAAAATAACTTTTGAAAGAAAAGGGATGGAGTTAAAGATGGTTAATGAGAAGATGTATGGATTAGGGTCTGCTAGATCAGCAATCAGAGAATTGTTTGAGTTTGGCAAAAGAAGAGCAGCAGAGATTGGCGCAGATAAGGTGTATGATTTTTCACTTGGCAATCCTAGTGTGGAACCACCTAAAGAGGTCAATGAAGCTATAGTCAATATCTTAAAGACTTTTGGAAGTAAAGACGTGCATGGATATAGTTCAGCACAAGGATTTTATTCTACCAGAAAAGCAGTAGCGGACAAGTTAAATAGAGATAACAATACTAGTATAAGTCCCGATTATATTTATATGACGGCAGGTGCTGCAGCAGGACTTTGCATTGCAGTTAGGGCATTAAATAAAGATAAAGACGAATTTATTATCCTGGCACCATACTTCCCAGAATACAAGGTGTTTATTGAAGCTCAAGGAGCTAAAGTAGTCGAAGTGTCATGTGATGATAAATTAAATATTGATGTCAAAGCGTTTGAAAAGGCCATTACTAAAAACACAAAAGGCGTCATCATTAACTCTCCTAATAACCCATCGGGTAAAGTATATGATTATAATACAATTAAAGCATTATGTGATACATTAGAAGCCAAAAGTAAAGAATTTGAGAACCCAATATATATCATATCAGACGAACCATATAGAGAGCTCGTTTATTCTAGCGTCCAAGTTCCATCCATTTTATCTATGTATAATAATACGATAATGTGCTATTCGTACAGCAAGTCTTTATCTATCCCTGGGGATCGTATAGGTTACCTAGCAGTATCTGATAGATGTGAGGGAAAGGACAAGGTGTATGCAGCAATTAATGGCGCTGGCCGTGCTCTTGGTTATGTGTGTGCTCCAACATTATTTCAACTAGTAATAGAAAGGTGCATAGATGCTAAAACGAACATACTTGATTATGATAAAAATCGTATACTCTTGTATGAAAGCTTGGTGAGTATTGGTTATGATTGTCTCAAGCCTGATGGAGCCTTTTACCTATTTGTTAAAGCTCTTGAAGAAGATTCAATAGCATTTTGCGAGAGAGCTAAGAACTTAGGTATCCTAATAGTGCCAAGCGACAGTTTTGGTGTTAAGGGCTATGCAAGAATTGCATATTGTGTAGATTATAACACTATAGAAAGGTCACTCCCTGCATTCAAAGAACTGTTTGACTCGTACAAAAAGTAGTCAAAAATCTAAATTAAAAACACAACTAATTCCAAAGAAAAGTCCATGCAGCCATTTAATCAACGATGAGCTTTTCTCAAAGTAAATGCAGTTGCAGATAGCAGACTATGTATCCAGTGTTAGTTGTCGTAGTACGTGTAGTGCAAAGCATGTATCCAGCCATTAGAATATAAAAATAATTGACAAAGCACTAGTGGTATAATAAAATGAAGTAACTTAATTGCCGTGGGGGTATAGCTCAGTTGGTAGAGCGCTTGAATGGCATTCAAGAGGTCATCGGTTCGAGACCGTTTACCTCCACCATAGTTAATGAGAAGACCTGCTCAAAAGTAGCAGGTTTTTTTATGACTTAGATTTTTACTTAAAAGTTGATTTTAACAAATTTATTGATGAACAATAGCGAACAGTGATAAAGTGATGGATTTACAAGCTTTTTCGTAAGTTTACTAGTAATTGGTCGCATGGGTTAACTTCGTTAAAGATACAAAAAAGCAAATATAACGCGAAAATCAATTCGCAAATTTTTCATAGCATTTTCCCCGGTTTTGCATTGACTAAAAAAAGGTACTGTGTATATAATATAAGCGAACATTTTTTCCACAATAATTTTTTAACTTGAGGGGATTTCATGCAATACCAAAAAGAAGAAATTAGAAAGAAAATTCTCAAAGCAGCAACTGCCACTTTTGGCAAGTACGGATATGCAAACGCAAGGATGATGCAAATTAGCAAACAGTCTCATCAACCAATCGGCAATATGTACAGATATTTTCCAAGTAAGGAAATTTTATTTGATGCTGTAGTTACTCCTGCAAGAGAACAATGTGACAGTCTTGTAGATGGTTTAAGAGCTGAAGTAAATGCAAAATTACAATCTAAACCTTATGATACCTACTCTGTGCCACTTGTGGAGATAGGCGGAAGGGTTGCAGAGGTTTTGGAAGAATTATTTGGCAAATTTTCTATTCAAATTAAAATTTTATTAGAGAAGAGTTTGGGAAGTAAACACGAAAGTTACGAACAAGAGTTAATAAATAAGATTGTTAAACAATTAAGGGATATATTTAAAGGATTTGATGTCATAAATGACCATTTAGTTCCTACAATTATAGCAAGAGGCTTAATAGAAGGCTTTATGTATATATTTGCAAATTATCCCAAGGAAAAGAGAAAGGAGCAAATAGAGAACTTAATTGTATTTAACTTTCATAAGTTGGAAGAACGAATGGCTAGCGAATAAACTGTTTAACCAACTGGCTGTTGTGTAAATTGATACAAAGGAAAACGGGTTGGCAATAGTGTGCTTGATAGCAGAACATCTGTGAAAAATATAATATATTGAGTAAAGTCATACTAGACATAAAGGTAAGGTATATAATTTGAGGAAAATAGCAAGATTAATAGTTAACCATAAACTCATAACGCTGATTGTATTTATAGTGCTCACAGTAGGTGCTGTTATTTGTGTACCTTTTGTCATGAAAAAAATTAACTATAATGATGCTTTATATCTTCCTAAGGATTCCCAACTTACATTAGGCTTAGATGAGATGTATTCGGAGTTTGGAGAAAGCGGTAATAGTTCACTTATGATAAAGGGGATATCAGTAGCAGAGCAGGTTGAGTTAAATAAAGAAATAGAAAAGTTAGACAACATATCACAAGTCATATGGATAGACGATTTATTGTTATCCGAAAAAATAACTAGCGGTACTGAAGTTCCTGAACTTTATAAAGGAAAAAAATTATCTGAAATTGCAGACGAGATGGCTCCCGATATAGAGATAGATGACCCTAAGTTTGTTGCTATGGCCCTTGATTTATTAAAGATGATTCAAAATGATATTCCAAAAGAAGATCGGAAATCAGTGGCAACTATTATTGCCTATGTAGATGATAGACCTTCGATACTAGACAAAAATAGCAGAAGCGAGTATAGAGAAAAATATCCAAATTATGATACAGATTTTAAGAATTTTTATAATACCTTAAGAACAATTCTATTGCTGTTTAAAGACCAGATAGCTGATTTTTCATTAGATGGGGATACTATAGATGCTATAGGAGATCAATTAGGTGGTTTTTATAAAAAAGATGCTAGAGGCACTCATCATTCGTTACTACAAATTGTCTTTAAAACAAGTGATTATGATTTAAAAACTCAAAAATGCATAGACGACATTATGGAACTACTCAAGACAAAGGGTTATGAGGGCAGGTTTTTTATGATAGGAAATGCTGCTATGACTCATAATGCGGTAGCAGTAACAAACGAAACAACTGGAAAAGCCATGATGCTTGCTGGGGCTATAGTTTTGATCATTTTATTTATAACCACAACTTCATATATAGAGCCACTTATTCTGCTACTTACAATGGGTGTAGCAATAGCTTTAAATATGGGTACAAATATAATCATGCCCAATGTTTCGTATCTTACCAATTCGGTTGCGAGTGTGTTACAACTTGCATTGACGATGGATTACTCCATATATCTCATAAATAGGTTTAGATTAGAAAAGCGGCGAGGGTTATCAAGTAATGAAGCAATGGTTGAAGCTATGTCTAATGGCATAACGGCCATATTGTCAGCTTGTTTAACTACGGTAGCTTCATTTATAGCACTCATGTTTATGAGGTATCGGTTAGGATTGGACATGGGTATAGTGCTTGCAAAGGGCGTTATATTCTCTATGGTAAGTGTATTCTTTTTACTGCCTGTACTTGTATTATTCTTTGAAAAACTAATAGAAAAAACCACGCATAAAACATTTAACTTATCACTTAGGAAATTCTCAAGAGGCTTATTAAAAACGAGAGGGTGGGTGCCATTTTTATTAATTGCCGTTATAGTAATGGGTGGAATATTCCAAGCGCAAAATAGTTTCACATATGGTCAACAAGCGAGCATGGGGAGTGAGGGAACTCCAATCTATCAGTCTATTGTAGAGGTGGAAGAAGTTTTTGGTATACAAAACCAAGGTATAGTCTTACTTAATGAATCTATGTTTGATGCAAACCAAAATGGCATTTTAGATAGTGAAATAATTGAAAATGCTGAAGGAGTAAAAGTAGAAAAAGAAGGCACTGAAAAGTGGCTAAACGATAAATACGAAACCGAGTTAGCTGTGAAACTAAGAGCTTTACCAGAAGTTAGGGATGTACAATCTTGGTCTGAAATTGAAGCAGCAGGCGCAGATGCTATGCTCCCAGACTCCTTTAAACAGCAGTTCATAGGTCAAAATGGTGGTAGGCGTGTTGTTATGTTTATTGATCTCCCTGACGAGGGCCCAGAGACGGCTAATTTAGTAGGTAAGATTAATGGCATTGTAGAGCAAGTGTATGGAGAAAAAATAAAAGAAACAGGAAGGGCTGTGTACCATCTTGGGAACTCGATGGCAACCGAGGAGATTAAAAATATTGTTACTTCTGACTATGATATAATCTCATATGTCTCTCTCGGCCTTGTTGCACTGATTGTAATGCTTGCATTTAAGTCAATATCCATACCAATAATTTTGGTTGTGGTCATTCAAGGTTCAGTGTACATAAATATGGCAATCCCATTTTTCCAAGGGTCGTCCATAGTTTTTGTGGGGTATATGCTTGTTAGTGGCATATTACTAGGGGCAACCATTGACTATGCAATAGTGCTTGCAGATCACTACATGGAAAACAGAAAAACTATGAATAAGTATGTATCTATGCAACATGCACTTGCAGATTCTGTTAGAACGATACTTACATCCTCAAGTATTTTGACGTTTGCAGGTCTTGCATTAACTCTAACATCAAAAGCATCGCCTGCAGTAGGAGTTTTTGGTAGTGCAATATTTAGGGGTGGTATTTTATCATTTACATTGTGTATAACGTTGCTACCACAACTACTTGTGATTTTTGATGGATTAATAAGGAAAACCACTTGGCGTGGCAAACACGTAATGGTTGATAATAGATTAGCATTAATTACTCCTGACGTAGATGAAGCTGTCGTTATACCTAAAACACCAAAGAAGAGAAAAGGTAGTGAAGAAAAGGAACAAGAAATTATTAATGCTATCTTAGCAGGTATTGCAGCTCACGATAGAGAGAGGGAAAGTTTAGAGGAAGATATACACAAAAATAGTAACAAATATGATCCTGCTCATGAAGTCCCCGACTACATGGAAGTATCGCCTAGACTGTTTGATGATGACGATGATTTAGTTTCATATATGTTTAAAAAGGAAGACAAAACCGAGCAGCCAGAAGAAAATATAGACGGAACGGAAAGCAAGAACAGTCAGAAATATAATGATGAAGATAGAAATTAGTAAATAATTATGCCTATCTATCATATTATTAGACAAAATAAGGAAAATAATATACAATCAATATAATAAAATTGAATAGCTAGGGGTGGCGTAAAGCCTGAGATTACACCCTTTGAACTTGACGGAGGTCATGCTCCCGTAAGAAAGCAAAAAGTTTGAAAGCTTTAAGATAATCTCTTAAAGTTTTTTTGTTTTTATAGAGTTCGTAGCTAATGGAGGACAGTATGTTTACAGACCCATTTAGTTCGTTATCTACTTATGATAAACTTGCGACAATTGCGCTATATGTAACAATTGCATTAGTAATAGCTATAGCAGGTACAGCAATTATTTTAAAAAAGAAAAAGCCAAAATCCTTGAAAATTTTTAGAACTATAGTGTTTGGAATCGCAATAGGCTATTCGTTAGCTATGATAGTTATAATGATGTCATTTAGATTAATTGACTACAAAGAACAAGGATATTTAGAAAATCTCTTTTCTATTAAAACATCTGAATTTGCAATAAGTAGCCCCGCACAGTTATATATTTATGCAATTTTATTACCTTCTATCATGACTTGCCTTGCAATCTTTTTTGGGAAAAAACTTGATAGGTCAGAAAATACGAAATCTATTGTATATGCAGCAACTTGTATAGCTATGAGCTTTGCGCTGTCATATATACGATTTTTAGAGTTACCACAAGGAGGATCTATAACATTTGTAAGCCTACTTCCGTTAATGGTGTATGCATATATGTATGGAACCAGAAAAGGAGTGTTGGCAGGGGTAATTTACGGTATACTTCAATTTTTACAAGCTCCGTGGTTTTTCCATCCAATACAGTTTTTATTAGATTATCCTATAGCATTTATGTCAATAGGCTTAACGGGACTATTTAGTGACCTTGGCTTATTTAGAAATAAAAAATATCTACAATTTGCTTTAGGTGGATTAGTTGCGGTTATATTTAGATACTTTTCGCATGTAGTAAGCGGAATATTTGTGTTTGGTTCCGCCGATCCAGATAACTATGGAGCGGTAGCTTGGAGCTTTTTATACAACTCATTCGTTTTTGCAGATATGGCAATTTCTTTAGGTGTAGCAGTAATATTGTTTGCTAATAAAGGGTTTACAAAACTACTCGAGCCAATAAACGTAAAAGCACTGACAAAAAACAATGCCCCAACAATAGAACAAGGATTAGATAATAAAGCAGATGATGGAGAAGTGCGAACAGTTGCATTAGTGCTGAATGGACCAGAATTAGATATTGAAATAACAGAAGAAGACATAATATGTGCAGATGGTGGATATAACAAAATAACTGACTCTAGTAATGTACTGGCTATTGTAGGGGACATGGATAGTATTGAAAAAATACCCGAAGATATAAAAACTTTATTACTTCCTAGAGAAAAAGATTGTTCGGATGGTGAGTGTGCTATTAGGTACATAAAAGAGTTAGGAAAATATTCAAAAGTTAATATATACGCAGGATTTGGCGGTAGACCAGACCATGTAGTGTCTAATTTAGGACTACTCGAATATGCAAACGATATAGGAATAGATGCTGTTATGAAAGGAAAGGGTGTAACGGTGTCATATACAGATAAAAATGTAGAAATAGACGCAAGTATTGGCGATACGATTTCAATAATGCCTTTAAAAATGCCTCTACTTTTAGATAACGGAAAAGGTGTCAAGTATCCTATAAACGACTTAAAAATAGAAACATTATCTTCAATAGGTCTATCGAATATTGCTACAGAAGAAAAAGTCTCTGTTGAAATAAAAAGTGGAAGTGCTTTCATCTTCCATTTTGATTCTGACTATGAGATTTAACCAGCCTAATGACAACTAGCGTCTAACGAATTCTGAAGATGCGGTAACATAACCGCCTTAATTAATATTGTCGCAGAAGAAAAAGTTTCTGTTGAAATAAAAAGTGGTAGTGCTTTCATCTTCCATTTTGATTCTGACTATGCAATATAACCATCTTGATAATTAAGTGGTGTTCAACTAATTTCGCTACAAAAGAAGAAGTTTACATTAAACTCACAACGTGAGTGCTTTGGCCTCCCGGTTTACTTCTGACAATACAATCTAACTACCACAATAGCTTAGGTGTACTTAGTGTAAAAACATAGTAAAACTCACTTCTATGCGGTTATTTTTGACAAAAGCATGCCTTTAAATAATAGGCAAAATATGCTGGTATTAAGTAGACAGATTTTTTTATATTTAGTATAATTAGACTATCTTTTGGAAGAGGATTAGTGATGCGCTTTTTAAAAGACATAATCGTAGAACGAGGACAAATATATCCTAATAATGTTCTTAAGGTGGATTGCTTTTTAAATCACCAAGTTGATGTTGTGATTGTGTCGGAGCTTGCAAAGGAAATTCACAAAAGATTTAAAGACAGTGGTGTGACTAAAATTTTGACTGTTGAGTCTTCGGGAATTCCACTAGCTTGTTTAACCGCATTGGAATTTAAAATCCCATTTGTTTTTGCGAAAAAGAGAAGAACCATCAATTTAACTGAAAATCTGTATAAGGCTAATGTGCTTTCATATACTACAGGAAAGTATAGCGAGATTATGATTGCTGCAGAATACATAACACCAGAAGATAAGGTGTTAATTGTTGATGATTTTTTAGCAAAGGGTTCAGCTTTACATGCTCTAATGGATATTGTTAACGAAGCAGGTGCTAAACTAGTAGGTGCTGCAGTGGCAATCGAAAAAGGGTTTCAAGGTGGCGGAGATGCGCTTCGTAAGGAAGGCGTACGGGTTGAGAGTTTGGCAGTTATTGATAAAATGAGCCAAGACAAGATAATCTTTAGGGACGAATAAACACAAACATTATAAATACCGACCGTAGAGGGAAAACAATAATATATGGAATCCAGCCGAAAGGCAAAATATATATGGAGGTTGAAAAGGAATGAAAAAGAATTTTAAAGTATTAGCATTGATTTTAGTCGTTGCTTTAGCACTATCAGTAATGGTAGCCGCGGTTGCATGTAAGGACAAGGAAGAAGATGTGGTTTCTAACGAAGTGGAATTACCGCCTTATAACCAATACACAACGAAGGCGCCACCAGCAGGCTTTAAAGTTGGATTGATTTGTCTACATGATGAGAATAGCACATATGATAAGAACTTCATCGACGCTATGCATGAAACACAAAAATTATTTGGTCTTTCAAATGAGCAAGTTATAATTGCAACGGGAGTAGATGAGTCTATTGCTTGTTACAATAAGGCCATAGAATTAGCAGATGCTGGTTGTAATGTAATATTTGCAGATAGCTTTGGACATGAACCACATATGATTAACGCTGCAAAACAACGTCCTAATGTTCAATTTTGTCATGCAACAGGAACTAGGGCTCATACCGAAGGCGTAGCAAACTATGCAAACGCATTTGCCTCCATTTATGAAGGTCGTTATTTAGCTGGTGTTGCAGCTGGTATGAAATTAAATGAAATGATCGCTGCTGGACAATTTACCGCAGCTGAAGCTAAAATTGGCTATGTTGGAGCTTGGACCTATGCAGAAGTTATTTCTGGATATACATCATTTTTCCTTGGAGCAAGATCTATTTGTCCCTCAGCAACAATGGAAGTAACATTTACAGGAAGTTGGTATGATGAAACAATGGAAAGAGAAGCAGCAAATCAACTTATTGGAAGAGGATGTAAATTAATAAGTCAGCACGCTGACTCAATGGGTGCACCCAATGCTTGCGAAGAGAAGGGAGTCCCCAATGTATCATATAATGGCTCAACAGTTAATGCATGCCCAAACACCTTTATAATATCCTCAAGAATTGACTGGTCCCCATACTATAACTATGTACTTTCACAAGTTATTAAAGGAGAAGCAGTGGCTCATGACTGGGTTGGAACAATTGAGAATGGTGGCGTTAAGCTAACAAATCTTGGCGCAAAAGCAATGGCGAAAGGAACCGTGGAAAAGATAGTGGAAATCCGTGGCAAACTTGTTTCTGGGGAAATCCATGTGTTTGATACAAATAAATTTACATACAAAAACAAAGAAGGTCAAAGTATAAAAATGGAGTCATATTTAGCTGATGTCCATAGTGACGAAGCCTTCACTCCAGATACTGAAGTAATACATGAAGATGGTTATTTCCAAGAATCAGTTTTCCGTTCAGCACCATACTTTGATGTAACAATCGACGGCATAACATTATTAAACACAAAGTTTTAGTATTAATATATAACACTAAATTGGTGTCTAAATGAAAATATTTGCACCTTACTGTAATAGGTAAGGTGCAGGTATAAAAGAAAAATAAATAATAAGTTTTTGCTATGGGCCTATTAAAATAGACTCATAGTTTTGTTTAACAAATCAGTGATAATTTAGAATGGCTATGGATAATAATTATGTAAATGCAATAGAAATGATAGGAGTAACCAAGACATTTGGTTCTGTGGTTGCTAATAACGATGTGAATCTATCTATTAGAAAAGGTGAAATACTATCTCTTCTTGGTGAAAATGGCAGTGGCAAAACTTCGCTCATGAACATGCTTGCAGGTATATATTATCCAGATAAAGGTCAAATTCTTGTCAATGGTAAAGAAGTTGTTATTAAATCTCCAATAGACGCTTATCATAACAAAATAGGAATGGTTCATCAGCATTTTAAGTTGATCGACCTATTTACTGCTGCTGATAACATTATCCTAGGTGAAACAGAACCAACATTTAATTATGGAGACAAACTAGCTAAATTAAGAGAAGAAAAGGCTAGGATGATAGTAGAAGATAAAAAACTATCAGAAACAAATCAAAATCAAGAAAATGAGCAAAATGCTGATAAAGAAGTAACTAAGAAAAAATTTACGGACGATATAAAATGGAAAAAGTTTGTTATGAACTTAAAAATCGCTTCTTTACCACTTAAACGCCTTTGGCACAAAATAAAGTTTAACTGGCTTTCAAAAGGCAGAATAAAAAAGATTCAAGCATTTGCTGACGAGTATGGTTTTGAGATAGATGTAAATAAGAAAATATACGATATGTCTGTTAGTGAAAAACAGACAGTCGAGATTATAAAAGTATTATATCGTGGTGCGGATATTTTAATTTTAGATGAGCCCACAGCGGTTTTAACACCACAGGAAATTGAAAAACTATTCGATGTATTGCGAAGCATGAGAGATAGCGGAAAGTCTATCATTATAATAACTCATAAACTAAATGAAGTTATGGCAATTTCTGATAGGGTTTCAGTTTTAAGAAAAGGAGAGCTTGTAGGCACTGTAAATACTTCTGAAACTAATGAAACCCAGTTAACAGAGATGATGGTTGGTGCAAAGGTAGAACTTGATATGGGAAGAACCATTCCAAAAAATGTGCAGAGAAGGTTGGAAATTCAAGGTCTTACATGTCGTACTCGTATGGGCGTTCTTGCTTTAGATAATGTATCATTTAATGTTAATTCAGGAGAGATTTTAGGAATCGCAGGGATATCTGGAAGTGGTCAAAGAGAGCTTTTAGAAGCTATAGCGGGACTTCAAAAGATAGAACAAGGTGTTATACAGTACTATGAACCAGAAACTGAAAAAATAGTTGACTTAAGGTCTAAAACACCAACCCAGATCAAGGATTTAGGAGTCAGATTATCATTCGTGCCAGAGGATAGGCTTGGAATGGGTCTTGTTGGCAACATGGATTTAACTGACAACATGATGCTTAGGTCGTATAGCAAAGGGCACTCTATATTTTTAGATAGAAAAACACCAGGCAAGTTAGCAAAAACTATAGTAGAAGAACTAGAAGTAGTAACAAAAGATATTAAAACGCCTGTAAGACGCCTTTCGGGCGGAAATGTGCAAAAAATACTAGTAGGGAGAGAAATATCTTCAGCACCAACGGTTATAATGGCTGCTTACCCCGTTAGAGGATTAGATATTAACTCCTCGTATACGATATATAATTTGCTTAATAAACAAAAAGAAAAAGGTGTGGCTGTTATTTTTGTAGGCGAAGACTTAGATGTTTTGTTAGGACTTTCTGATAGAATTATGGTGATTTCATCAGGTAAGGTAAGCGGTATTGTGGATGCAAGGATAACCACCAAAGAAAAGCTTGGAATGCTTATGACAAGTAATCCTAAAGAGATTGAAACATTTGATGAAACTGTGGAGACATATGGAAAGGACTCAGCAGTTAAAATGGAAACTCACGAGGAGGGAACAAATGTTTAAAACTAAGCGAGAACCTCTGTTTCATTTAACTAAACGTACGGAAGTGAAGAAAGTGTATGCCTGGGCTATTCGGATAGGTGCATTTGTTTTATCCATACTGGTCTGTGCGATAGTTTCTGCTATTTTGACAGAAAAGTCAATGGGTTTCTTCTTTAAATATCTTATTGACGGAACTTTTGGAAATTCTAAGACGACTATGGTTTTATTTTATGAAACTGGTGTTTTATTACTTGTTGCATTAGCTGTTACTCCGTGTTTTAAAATGAGATTTTGGAATATAGGCGGAGAAGGGCAAATTCTCATGGGAGCACTTGGCTGTGGCATAATTGTTTACTTTATGGGGGGTAAGTATCCTGACGGCCTAACGATATTTGTATCATTATTACTAGCTTTAGTATTTAGCATTACTTGGGCAGCTATCCCTGCTATTTTTAAAGCAAAATGGAATACGAACGAGACGTTACTAACACTTATGATGAACTACATAGCAATATGTTTGGTTGAATTTTTTATTAAAAGTGTAATCCCTACAAGTACAGGTATTTTAATGTTTGATAAAGGCATAATTACATTATCAAGCGTAGATATGTCATATTTACTTGTTGTTATTATAGCTATTATAATCACAGTTCTTATGTGGATATATCTTAAATTTAGCAAACATGGGTACGAACTAACTGTGGTAGGCGAAAGTGAAAAAACTTCGCAATACATTGGCTTAAATACCAAAGGGGTTATAGTGAGAACGCTGGTTTTATGTGGATTTCTTTGTGGCACAATAGGATTTTTACTCGTAAGTAGTACAAATCATGCGCTAGGAAGTGCAACGGTATCTGGGAGAGGGTTTACTGGAGTTTTAGTGTCCTGGCTTGCTCAATTTAACCCATTTGCTATGGCATTAACTTCGTTTTTAGTTGTTTTTATTGACAAGGGTGCTTCTCAAGTGGGCAACTATGCAAGGTTAGGAATGTCATATCCTCAAGTGATGACTGGTATATTCTTTTTCTTCATAATATCCACTGAGTTTTTCATAAATTATAAAATTGTATTTAGAAGTAAAAAAAGATTGAACACTAACAATGAGTTGGGGGATTTTGATAAAACTGTTGAAGTTTTAGTGTCTACTCATTCCAATGATAATACGATAACTAAGGAGGAGGCATAGATGTTTGTAACAATTGTAACTCAAGCTATTAGATTTGGTGCAGTCTTTCTCTATGGCTCTACTGGTGAGATAATTATTGAAAAGTCAGGACATTTGAATTTAGGAATACCGGGCATTATGTGTATTGGCGCGGTTGGGGGCTGCATTGGCGCAAATATGGCAGTGGCGAGCGGAAGTAAGTTTTTAGTTATATTAATGGGTGTATTGTTTGCCATGATATTTGGTGGTCTCGCAGGTGGTTTATATGGTTTATTCACAATAACACTTAGGTGTAATCAAAATGTTACTGGTCTTACTTTAACAACCTTTGGGGCTGGAGTATTAGGTTTCTGGGGAGCTAAAATGGGAAGGACAGCTACAACATTTTATAAGGCAAGTAAGTTCTTTACTGAACCTATGTTTGGGCAAGTTGGAAATGATGGATTTTCAACTATTTTTCTATCACATGGTACACTTGTTTATCTAGGAGTTATAATAGCAATTATAGTTGCCATTATACTTAAGAAGACTAGAACTGGTCTATCTCTTACTGCTATTGGTGAAAACCCTGCAGTTGCGGATGCATCTGGAATTAATGTTAATAAATATAAATATGTTGCTTGTATACTAGGTGCTGCAATATCAGGAATCGGTGGAGCTTTTTATTTATTAGACTGTACAAGAGGTTCTTTAGAGTATGTTATAGAAGCACTTGGCTGGCTTTCTGTCTCCCTTGTTATATTCTCGCTTTGGAAGCCTAATATCAGCATATTTGGATCCTTTATATTCGGCTTATTATACATAATGCCTAACTACATAACAGGTATAACTTTTGCAACAAAAGAACTATTAAAGATAATTCCATATCTCGTTACAGCGCTTGTTCTTATAATAATATCCTTCTTTAGAAAACGTGAAACTCAACCGCCGAGTGCGCTGGGATTACCATATTTTAGAGAAGATAGGTGACGATATAAAAGAGTATTTACTAGGGCTTTCTTGTTAGTGCGCTGGTTAATTGCAAAGTTAAGTATTAGGTATTATTTCTTTGTTGCGTATAAGATTAAAGGACATTAGTTTGTTTTTAGTGTATAATGAAAAAACTGTATAATTAAATTTAGGAAACATATGATGAAAAGAAAAGTAGTATTAATTGTATTAGTTATAATGATTGCATCCGTGCTAGGAGTAGTACTAGCTGGTTGTGGTGGAGATAAAAAATTACCTGGTGTTCCTTGGGCAAATGAGGAAATTTTGGTGTACGAGATGTTGTCAGATAAAGATGAGTTTCTTGGAACTTTAGAAGTTAAAACTACTAAATTAGAAGCAGGCGAACACGAACTATCCAAATTTCCAGGAGAAAAAGTTAAAGTTTCATCCTCAACAACAAAAGGAGCAAGAGTAGTACAAACAGCAAAAGACACTGTGGGCAATATTATTATGTATTCTGAATCTATACTTAATGGATTCGTCCCTGCCGCTAGCTATAAAGAAGTAAAATATGGCAATAAGAACTACACTCTTAAGGCAAGGTACGATGGCAAAAAATATGTTTATTCATATAATGGCGAGAAGGAAAAGACAGTAAGGATTAAGAGTGGCTTTATGGATAATGAGCTAATGTATTTTGTAACTAGATGTTATGAGCTTGAGGGTGGGTATTCAACTACATATACACTAATTGATCCTCAAACTGGAGCAAAAGAAAAAATAGTAGCAGCAACTTCAACAGAAGGAAGGTCTGGAACATTTAATTATATAGATTCAACTGGGGCATCTACTCCACGAACAGGTGATAGTATCATAGCAGTGACATACTCTAGAGATTCTACTCCAAAAGGGAAAAGTATTGCTGTTTTCTACACCAAAGAAATAGAATTGAGTGGTGACCTTACAACTGTTTCAAATAGAAGTAAAAGAATCCCAACTTTAATACTTGAAAATGATATTAAGTATGTACTAAAATCAGCAACAATCAAATAATAATATTTTGGTAAATGACATCAATAATATTCAAAGAGCGAGGCAAATTCCTCGCTTTTTTATTGTCTATATATGCCGTAAGTGCATTGTAAAGCTTTTCGTTCAACGTAGAGGTGGTGTGGAAGTGATAGTAGTAGATTCTTACCTCTTCAGCAAGACCTTGATATTATGGCTTTTATTGAGCGTATTACGAGGTTTTCATTAAATGTCAGACATAGAAAACTATATGCTACAATAATATCTGCCATAACCAAAAAGAAGGCCACTAAAAAGCATCTCCGTTAAAGAGATGCTCGTGTTAGTTTTGGGTGGTTATGGTTTAGTCATCGCCAGCACCAATTAATTCAAATTTCTTTTCAGGAGGTGGAGCTTTACTATCACCGTGTTTGACAAAGTACATTAATACTATTGATACAACTACGCATATGGCTGAATATAGGAATAGATTCTTTGCTCCCCAGCGATCCATAATAAGCCCAGCAAAGTAGGGGGTTACAGCCTGAGCGCTCATTGTTGCTGCATAGTAGTAACCAGTATACTTTCCAACATTTTTGGCATCTGATAGCTCAACTACCATTGGGAAGGTATTAACATTTGCAATGATAAGTCCAAAACCAGCAATTAGATAGAATATAACAAATAGATATATCGCATATGAACTGGTATATGATGCAAAAAAGTATATCAGAACAAATGATAGAATAGCCAAGGCAAAACCTAAGATAATTGTTTTGCGTCTTCCTATCTTAACTGCTAGCATTCCAACAGGGATGAAAGCAAGAGCAGAAATACCCATGCTAATACCTGTGACAACACCAGCAATTCCAGGTGCTAAGTTCAGTGTTTTTGTGGTAAATATTGAAAGATTTGAAGAAACCGCATTGTAGCCCATAAACCACATGAAAATTGAGGCTAGAATTAGGAAGAAAGAAATCATTTTTGATGTTTTCTCTTTCTTTAACTCTTCCGGTGTTTTTATTGTATCTCCCTCGACAGTGTCTGCATCTTCTTCCTCTTCATCAGTTATTCCATATTCAATGCAAGCAGCTTCACATTCTTTGACCAGTTTTGGTTCATTTACTAAGAATAAAAATCCTATTAGTAGCAGTAACATAGCACCGCCAATGGCTGCGAATATAGCAATATATGCGGTAGGATTAATCATCAATGCTACCGTGTATATGATAAAGGAAATAGCTCCTCCGATACCTCCACACAGGCTGATAATTGCGTTTGCTTGAGAGCGAAGCGGTTTAGGCGTTACATCTGGCATCAACGCAACAGCAGGGGATCTAAATGTTGCCATTGCAATTAGCACTAGAAGTAAAATTATCATATATGCAATGAGTGACCCCATGTTATTTTTAGTGACTTTTTCAAATACTTGCGTACTTGCATAGTTATTAATACCAGTGCTTACGAATTTTTTATAATCATCAGTTAGTTGTAATTTCCCTTTTTCATCTATGCCAGTAATGCCGTTTTTTGCTATTTCTAAATATTTTTCTTTTGTGATACCATTATTTTCTAGATATTGACGATCGCAAAAATCACTGTTTTCTATGCCGCGTTCATAAAGATAAGAGTATATGTTTCCAGTCAAATTTTCAAAATCTGCAAGATAAGTGTTGTTTTCATGATCGGTATATGAGTAGCCGACAACAGAAGTGTTAGTAATCTCTGCTCTTAGTTGAAGACTTTCTTTTAGTGCTTTATTTGCACTTACTGGAACAAAAACCATCAAAATTACAGATACTATAGTCCCCAAAAAGATATATGGAGTACGTCTTCCCCATTTGGAGTTTGTCTTATCAGACAGTTTGCCAAAAATAGGTAGTAAAAATAATGATAACAAGTTGTCTAGACCCATTATGAGACCACGCAATGCGTTTGATAATCCAAAGGCATTTTCTAGTAGCAGTGGAACAACAAAGTCGTAGGCTGACCAAAAGCACATAATGATGGCAAACGCAAAGCCCACTTTAATAGTTTTAGGGTAATTAAGTTTCATCCATTCCTCCAAAAACAAAAACAAAAAAATCCTTAAATATTTAAGGTGCTATTTTAGTAATTATAACTTAAACTAGGCGCGTTTACAATAATTAAGTACTAATATATACTGGATATGTTGAGAAGTTAGTTGTCATAGCAAATAGGGAGGCATGGCTTTTAGATACAAAATTTTCAGACTAGCCTTGTTTACAATAATTAACTATCGATATATAGAGGCGATGCTAGATCGGTTTTCATAGCAATTAAAGTACTAAGGCTTTTTGGTACTTAAATTTACCAAACTAACTATAGTATTTCGATTGGAATTTGCTAAGAATTTAATAATGTATGAAAAATAGTTCAAATTTAATGGATTAAAGTTTTGAAAGAATCGCTAATATTGATATACTAGATATGGCGTTCAATTAAGAAGTATAGCAAATGTTGTAAAGAATTTAAAGGAGAGAAGTATGGCTAAAAAGAAGACAACTAAAAAGTCAAAAACTCAAAAAAGTGCTATTAAGATGGCTGAAAAAGTAGTTAAAAAACTGACACCAAAACAAATACTATTAATTTTAGCTGCTGTGGTTATAATTGTAGGCGTATTAGTTGCTTTGTACTTTATAAAACCTGAGCTATTTGCTTTTCTAAAAAAGCCAGACGTTCCACCCGCTAGAGAAAATAGTGCAATTAGTGATGATTTAGCTTTTGAAGCACATTTTATAAATGTAGGACAAGGTGATGCTATACTAATAAGGTTTGCTGATGGAACGGATGTGATGATTGATGCAGGTGTTGCAGGAACAACTGCAAATCCTAAAGCAGATGTTGAAGTTATGATGCTTGCATATTTAGAAGATGTAGGTTTAGACGCTATTGACTATATGATAGTAACACACCCAGATACAGACCATTATAATATGGCAGATGCAATATTTGATGCATATGATGTAAAAACTATTTACGCAAACGATATAAATAAAAACCAAACATACACTAACTTTTTACAAGATGCAAAAGATGAAGTTTATTCTGTGCATGGTCATTATGATAATTACATTGCCATAGGCCCTATGGGGGATACATACAATATTACCGGCGATGGCTTTACAATAGATATATATGCCCCAGGGTACGATAGGTTAGGTAATGCTGATGATAATTACACTGCTGCAGAGAGTAATGGTATGAGTCCAATCATTGTTGTAACCGCAGCGGAAAGAAAGCTTCTGTTAACAGGCGATGCCATAGAAGCAACTGAAAACTGGTTTATGGAGACAATAGCAAGTTCTTCGTACGATTGTGATTTTTTGAAAGTAGGACACCACGGTTCTTCTACATCTTCCTCGGAGACTTTTTTGGATTTTGTAACTTGCGAATATGCGATTGTTATGGCAGATAGAGACCATGACCATGGACACCCGCATGATGTAGTTATGGATAGGTACAATGCAAGAAGTATCCCTACATATGTTACTGAAGACCATGGGCATATAGTTTTGAAAGTAGATAAGGAAGGCAATTTCGTATTTGAAGTTCAATATGACGTTCCAGCATTTAATAATAAAAATAATGTTGAAACATACATGGTCGTTGCAGGCCAGTCATAATGTTACATAAAATCTAGGAATTTAATATTTAATTTCACAAACTTGTTTTGAAAGTAAGTATGGTTATTTTGTGTTTAAAACTCAATATAAAGTTCCTGCGTTTAAAAATAAAACAATGATGAAACATACATGGTTGTTGCAGGCCAGTCATAATATGTAAAAACATCTAGAGATTAGTATGTAGGGTCATTTTCAGCATAAACTCTGGGCGTGTTATAGTATTAAAAACTATTGATATTTAGCACAAATATAATCGGAAAAAAATAAATTAAAAATTTTTTTAATTTTTTTGTGATTTTGTTACAAAATAAAACACAAGACAAAAACAGCATTTTTACAAAAACAGGCTTAAAACAGGCAAAAACTCTCGAAAAGGTGCAAGTTACGCCTGTGACGCATTGCCACACCACTACATATAGTGGTCGTTTTGGGGGTTGACACCCATATATTGTGTATGTTAATATGAGTTTGCACGAAAAAAATACTTGAAATTAGGAGGAGAAAATTATGTACATGATTAAAGAAATCGTAAAAAGAGACGGTAGGGTAGACACCTTTAATATTGATAAGATTAAGGATGCAATTTCTAAAGCCGCTCAAGCAGCTGGTGGGGAAGATGTGAATAGAGCTGAGGAACTAAGTTATATAGTGGCTGCTAAATTAGCTGCTGAATATCGTGGCAAAGCCCCAACAGTCGAAGGAATTCAAGATACGGTTGAAAAAGTTTTGATTGAACAAAACTGCGCTGCTACAGCTAAAGCATATATCTTATATAGGGAGCAAAGAAAGAAGGTAAGAGATACACAGGCAATAATTTCTGCTACTACGAGCATGTTTGCAGATTATCTAGATGAAAAAGATTGGTCAGTAAAAGAAAATGCAAATATGCAAAAAAGCGTTAATGGCTTAAATAACTATGTTAGAGAAGCAATAACCAAAAACTATTGGTTGAATAATGCATATCCAAAAGAGATTAAAGAAGCACATGAGTCTGGTTCGCTACACTTACACGATTTAGGGTTCTTTGGTCCATATTGTGCTGGATGGGATTTAAGACAAATATTAATGAATGGATTCGGTGGAGTCCCCGGAAAAGTAGAAAGCAAACCTGCTAGACATTTACGTTCGTTTTTAGGTCAAGTTGTTAACTCTACATTCACCACGCAAGGCGAAACCGCAGGTGCTCAAGCTTGGTCATCAATCGATACATATTGTGCTCCATTTATTCGTCAAGATAAAATGACATACAAAGAAGTTCGTCAAAGCATCCAAGAATTCATATTCAATCTTAATGTTCCTACAAGAGTAGGTTTCCAATGCCCATTCTCCAACCTAACATTTGATATTAAAGTTCCAAAAACATTAAGAGACCAACCTGCAATTATAGGTGGAGAACTCCTAGATACAACCTATGGTGATTATCAGGCAGAAATGGATATGTTTAACAAGGCATTTTGTGATGTTATGCTAGAAGGAGATGCAAAGGGCAGAGTGTTCACATTCCCTATCCCAACCATTAATGTTACTAAAGACTTTGATTGGAATTCAGAAGTGGTTAACAAATTTATGGAAATAACCTGTAAATATGGTATCCCATATTTTGCCAACTATATTAACAGCGATCTTTCACCAGAAGATGCAGTATCCATGTGCTGCAGACTACGCTTAGATGTCAGCGAATTAAGGAAGAGAGGTGGCGGATTATTTGGATCCAATCCAATGACAGGCTCTATCGGTGTTGTAACAATTAACTTACCAAGAATTGGATATCTTGCAAAGACAGAAAAAGAGTATTTTGATTTGTTACATAAGCAAGCAACCTTAGCAGCTGATTCTTTGAGAATTAAGAGAAAGATTTTAGAAACTCAAACAGAAAGAGGACTCTATCCATATAGCGCACACTATCTAACGAGCATAAAGGCAAGAACTGGATATTACTGGACTAACCACTTTAATACCATTGGTATCGTGGGAATGAACGAAAGTTGTCTTAACTTCTTAGGCGAAGATATCGGAAGTAAGAAAGGTATAGCATTTGCAATAAAAGTTATGAATTACTTACGTGACCTAATGGTTAAATTCCAAGCAGAAGATGGCGAAGCAGGAGTCAGTTACAACCTAGAAGCAACGCCCGCAGAAGGAACCAGCTATCGTTTAGCACGTTTGGATTATAAACTATATGGAAAAGATATTATCACTGCAGGAGAAAAGGTTCCATATTATACGAACTCTTCACAACTTCCAGTCAGCTATACAGATGATATTATGAAATGTGTGGAACTACAAGATGAGTTACAATCCTTATACACTGGTGGAACAGTTCAGCACCTATACTTAGGCGAAAAGGTAGATGACATAGAAGTAGCTAAAAAACTGATTAAGAAAATCTTTACCTACAGCAAGATGCCATATATCTCACTAACACCTACATTCTCAGTTTGCCAAGAGCACGGATACATCAATGGTGAGCATTTCTCTTGCCCAACCTGTGGAAAATCAACAGAAGTTTATAGTCGCGTTGTTGGTTACTTAAGACCAGTACAAAACTATAATGATGGCAAAAAAGAAGAGTATGAAGAGAGAGTTAAGTTTGTAGTAAGACCTAAACAAGTAGCAAGCGAAGTTTTATCATAAGGTCTAATATATTAAGAGGGGAGCCAAAAACTCCCCTTTAGATACCTAAACTCGGATAGCTTTCTCCGAGTTTTGTTTTTAAAAGGAGAATAGAAATGATAATAGCTGGGTTTTCACCTAACTCATTTGTAGATTATCCCAAAAATATTGCCGCAGTTATATTCTTAGCTGGGTGTAATCTAGATTGTTGGTATTGTCACAACAGAGATTTAATTGAAGGTAGATTCGAACAAGTATCACTAGAGGAAATTCTGAAAAGAATTGAGGAAAAGAAGGGCTTTTTAGATGGTGTGGTTATTACTGGTGGGGAAGCGCTACTTAGCTCCCTTGATGATTTAATCTCCCTTGCTAAGAAGATAAAGGAAATGGGACTTTTAGTAAAACTTGATACTAATGGCACGCGCCCTGAAAAACTAAAGGCTCTGCTCCCATATTTAGATTATGTAGCCATGGACATAAAGGCTCCTTTAGACAAGTATTCTATAGTGACACCTATTCAAGAAGAAGATATAGAAAACATCAAAAAAAGCATAGATATTTTAATGAATAGTGATATTGATTATGAGTTTAGGACAACATTTGATCCACATTTAACAATAGACGATATTGAAACAATCGCTAAGACTATAAAAGGCGCTAAAGCATATAATATACAACAGATAAACATCCCTGCACACATAGACATGAAAAGGTATAGCACAGCCTATATAATGGAGTGTGTGGAGCGTGCAAATAAGTATGTAACGACCACCGCAAGGAGTGTATAAAGAAAGAAGTGAATAACATAACTGCACTCAAGGTAAGTATATAACGATCACCGCAAGGAGTGTATAAAGAAAGAAGTTAATAACTAACTGCACTTAAGGTAAGTATATAACGACCACTGCTGGAGTGTATAAGAGAAAGTAACTAAATATCATCGCACTGGTAAAGTGAGCACATAAATAGCTGTGAGAAGTGTATAAATGCAAGTAACCAAAAGAGATAGCACTAGTAAAGGTGCATGCATATCAGTTGCATTTACTTTGAGAAATTTTACGTTATGAACTCCTTTAAGTTGCACTTACTAAGACAACTAACTCTCATCAAAAAGCACCGATAGTACAGAAAAGCCTATGTTGAAATAGGCTTATTTTTGTGCTACTATCTTTATATGCATACGCGTCTACATTTAAATATTTAAATATGCATATTTTTGAGGGATAGGAGAAGAATATACATGAATTTTGGACGAAGAATAGAAATAGTGATTGGTGTTATAGCACTTGTGTTGCTTACAACCCTTGTACTATACATAGCACTATCAGTAGTTATGCCAAAAGAAGAAACTCACATGGAGCAATTTGAAATAGGTGAAAGACCTGTAGGAGAAAAGCTAAATTGGGCAATGCCAGATGAAGATGATGCAGAAGCTGTTAAATTGTTTGCTGAACAACTATATCTAAAAGCAAATGAGCTATACCAAAACACTGAGAATGTGGCAATGATGGTTCGTTCAAAAACTGCTATGATGGGTGGGTTAGTTAATGTTTCTGGATATAGATATATTGTTAAAAATGCCGATCAGTACAACTATATTGAGTATTCTTTTATTCCTCCGACTGGGAATTTTGCAGAGGACCTCATGGCTGCTTTAACTGGAGCTATAGAGCCTAAAAACACAAAGTTTGCACTTAGAAAATATAAAGATGCATCGTTAGATAAAGTGTTAGTTGATAGAGTTGTTGATCCCGTTCCTGAGTTTGTATTTAACGAAGAAACTGGTGAAAATGAATACATTGTCGACTGGACTAATGCAGAGGCAGAAGAGGAGCAATATAACATCGTATATTACGCCGACCAAACTGACATATATGAGCAGACCGAACAAAAAATATCTTTTGAAACCATTACTTCCGCAACCGTTACATATGAAGAGGAAGAGGGATATTATAAGTTAGTTTTAAAACTCGATCCTAACCTTGCAACAGATATTACCCGTGCAAGACTAGTTAGTAGTACTGGCAATAGTACTGCAGCATATACTGAACTAACTCAAACAATTGAAATTTGGGATAATGGATACTTTAGGTATTTTAGAGCCCAAGATAATTGGGCAACTTCTAGTGGTTTGCGAATTAGTTCAGAAATTGACTTTAATACGTATTTTTATTACGACGACTATTGGACCAATACAGAGCATTACCAATATATGTCAACGCTTAAAAATGACATAAAAAAATAAAGAAATGTTAAATTAAAGGTCGTAAAGTAGAAGGAAAAATATTGGTTGCTTGTAAATAACTCAATTTCATCACTATCTACTACCGACACTCTAGTTTCAAGTTGAATAATAAATGATATAACTAATGTTGCTAACTATTTACACTGGTTAAATTCAAACAACATTATTACAAGAGGGGAAAATGGATAAAAAGAAAATTAATGAAATCATTAGCCAGATGACACTAAAAGAAAAAGCAGGACTGTGTTCTGGTAAAACTTTTTGGCTAACTAAAGATGTGGAGAGATTAGGTATCCCAGAAATGATGGTGGCAGATGGCCCGCACGGACTTAGAAAACAAGCCGATAAGGCAGATCATTTAGGCATAAACAAATCTATAGAGGCAACTTGCTTTCCAACAGGAGTTGGCATTGCCGCATCCTTTGATAGAGAACTTGCAAGAAAGCTAGGCGAGATTTTAGGCGATGAAGCTGCTGCTGAAGATTTGGGAGTAGTTTTAGGTCCAGCAATTAACATAAAGAGATCGCCACTATGTGGCAGAAACTTTGAATATTTATCAGAAGATCCATACTTGACAGGCGAAATTGCTGTATCATACACTCAAGGACTACAGTCTAAAGGAGTGGGTGTTAGCGTAAAGCACTTTGCTGTAAACAGTCAAGAAAGATTTAGAATGACTATTTCTGAAGAAGCAGATGAAAGAACAATTAGAGAAATATATTTGCCGGGATTTGAAAATGCAGTAAAAAAGGCAGACCCTTGGACCATAATGTGCGCATACAATAAAATTAATGGCGAATATTGCTCCCAAAACAAGTGGTTATTAACCGATGTTTTAAGAAACGAGTGGGGGTATAAAGGCTTTGTTGTTAGTGACTGGGGCGCTGTCTTGAATAGAGTAGAAGCGTTAGAAGCAGGTCTTGAACTTGAAATGCCAACCAGTGGTGGAAGAAATGATATAAAGATTGTAGAAGCTGTCGAATCTGGAAGGCTAGATGAAAAAGTGTTAGATACGGCGTGCGAAAGGCTACTAACCATAATATTTAGAAGTTTAGAAAAACATAAGAGAACTGATATCCCTGTATATGATAGAGATGAAGACCATAAAAAAGCTAGAATAATGGCTAGAGAGACAATGGTTTTATTAAAAAATGACGGAGATATTTTGCCTTTAGACAAAAAGAAGAAGTACGCATTTATCGGTCAGTTTGCCAAAGTGCCTAGGTACCAAGGTGGTGGCTCTTCTCACATAAATACCAAGAGAGTAGTAGGAGCATATGATGCAGCATCAGATATTGATAAAGTGTTTGCAAGAGGATATAGAGACGATTCTAAAGAAGATGCAAAATTGATAAATGAAGCTGTTGAATTAGCAAAAACAGTAGATGTTCCTATCATTTTTGCAGGACTTCCTCCGTATTATGAGAGTGAAGGGTTTGATAGAACTCATATGAATATGCCCCCTGTACACAATGCACTAATTTCAGCTGTTGCTAAAGTTAATAAAAACACAGTCGTTGTATTACATAACGGCTCACCAGTATCCATGCCTTGGGTAGATGAAGTTCCCGTTATATTAGAAGCATATCTAGGAGGCGAAGCTGTAGGTGAAGCTACTGTAGACATTTTATTTGGGGATGCAAATCCATCAGCAAAACTTGCTGAAACATTCCCGATAAAACTGGAAGATGTTGCTTCTAGTGCATATTATCCAGGGTATACAAGAGTAGTTGAACACCGTGAGGGATTATATGTAGGATACAGATATTTTGACAAGAAAAATTTAGATGTTTTATTCCCATTCGGACACGGTCTATCATATACAAAGTTTGAATATAGCGATTTAAAACTCAGTAGCGCGAAACTAGATGGTGATTATTCTTTAACGGTTAAATTTAAGGTCAAAAACATTGGAGAAAGGGAAGGTAAAGAAGTTGTACAACTCTATGTCAAAGATGTAGAAAGTACTGTATATCGCCCCGAAAAAGAACTTAAAGGCTTTGAGAAAGTATCTTTAAAACCTGGTGAAGAAACCTTTGTAGAAATAGGACTAGATAAAAGATCTTTTGCTTTCTATAACGTTTTAGCCTCAGATTGGCAGGTAGAAAGTGGAGAGTTTGAAATATTAGTTGGTGCATCATCAAGAGACATAAGACTGTCTGGAAATGTTACTGTAGTAGGTGACGCAACCGAAATGACTGATGATAAAAACCTCATTCCTTCGTATTATACAGGTGATGTTGAGCAGGTGTCGGATAAAGAGTTTGCCACTTTACTAGGTCGCGAACTATCTCCAAGAGAGTATGAGGAAGGATATAAAGTTACAAAATATCACGATCTCTATGATACTCAGCACACTAAATGGGGTAAGAGAATTTGTAAATTAGTTGTTAAAGCTGCCGGAGGCGTGAGTAAGGATGATTTAGGCAGCGAAGACATGTCAGGCAAGATGGCACTGCAAACTCCAATAGAAGCTATGGTTAACTTTGCAGGAGGAGTTTTAACTAATAAATCTAAGAATGCATTAATTGATTTTATTAACGGCGATAAGCCATTTAGAGCTGCGATGAGATTACTTGGTGGGATAATTATTTCACCGATTACAATTCGTAAGTTTAGAAAAAACGAGCTGTTTAAATAGAATATCTTGTGTGTAGTTACAAAAAGAGCGACTTTCAAAATCGAAGGTCGCTCTTTTAATTACCATAATTAGAACAATCTTTATTCGGTTATAAATTGGCGTAGGTAGTGTTCAACATTGGCTAGCATATCGCGTACATTTTTTTCATCTGTATCATTACCTTTAAACCCAACTGAGAAAGTAATTTCACCATTAAAGGTGGTTAAGGCAAGTTGAATGTACGGCTTGTATTTTATGGCTCCAGAAAACCATGCATCTACAGTTTTAACGCCTCCAAACACATAGTGGTTAGGGTCTATAACTCCAATGTTAGACATACCAATTAATGGGTTTTGGTATCCTAAACGAATTGCAATTTCGGAGAGGCGTTGTGGTAAAATACCGTATGCAAGCTTTAAAAGAGGCAGAGAATATAGACCAATATGTTCATCTGCTTTAGCAGGTGCTAATGACTCCATAACTTTTTTAATAGTATCAGTCATATTATCATTTTCATCTTTTTGTACCGTGCAGGGCATAAATCCAGTCATGTTAGTTAGACCTAAAGTATCTTTATCATATAAATGTTTACGAAGGTTAACCATGGATGGTATTGTAATTGAGTTATTAGCTTCAGGGTCGATATCGCATATATCAAATAGAGCTTTAAAGAATGCTGCTAAAAATATGTCATTTAATTTTGCTCCTATAGTTTTCCCCTTAGCGCGAATATCGTTGAAGACTTGGCTATCAACCTTATGTAATATGAGTCTAGGTGTATCGACATCACTTACGGGTGTATATGGGAATATTGTATTTCCTTTAACCTCGCTTACATTTTTAAAGAGTAGTTTTGCTTTTACTTTTTCTTTAAATGTCATATCCATGTATATTTGGTCTGCAGATCTCGTTCCTTGCTTTACATCAATCACAAGTTCTCCTGTCTCTTTGTAGTGGTTATAGTTTTCAACAAGTTTTTTAGTTATATATGAAAGGTCACCTCCATCAAAGCACATATGGTTTATAAGAAGAGCGAGTATGTCACGTTCTTTTGTTCTAATTATACGCACTTGTAGTTGAATTTTGCCTTTTGGATCAATTGCTTTAGTCATAAATTTATTAAGCGTAGTTTCTTCGTCTTCTGTTTCTATAACTTTAAAAAAGTCTTGTAGGGAATAATCTGCATTAACTTTCCAAATAGGCTTTGTGAATCTATCCACCCAGGTAGATCGAAGTACAGGAACTTTTGCTAAAAAACCTAAAAATATATCACCAATTAGTTTTTCATCGATATGATTTTCTAAATAGAATACTGAATGTATTGTGCAATCATAATAGTGACGAAACAGATATTGCATCTTATCCCACATTTCTGCTTTAATTCTTTTTCTTCTTGCCATAGTTATATATCTCCTCATTTGTATTAAATAAACACTGTATATCTAATATACGATTAAAAGATTAAAAGGTTGGAAAGTTTTTAATATCTTGATTGTAATAAATATATACCTTTATCTATTATAACCACAAGATGAGTTATTGACAAAAACAAAACTCAATATGCGATTAATCAAAAAAATTGCGAGTTTTAAATAGTAGAAGTAATAAGTAAATATCATTATTCGGTATAACCGCAAGATGCGATATTAACAAAATCAAAACTCGCATACGATTATCTAAAAGATTGAGGATTTATTTAAGCCACTTACTATGACAACTAATATTATTCAACAGCTTAAACCACATTTAAATGCCCGCATGTAATGAATAACACATCTTTGTTCGGCATAACCATCAGGTGAGTTATTGACAAAAATAAATACTCAACATACAATTTAATAGGCAACATTGGGAGGACTTAAAATAAATATACACAACTAATGCTGCAGCCATTTTTACTAGTAAAATTTAAATGATATTATTATATGAGGTTTTGATATGGGAAGTTTAGTACTTGATGGGAAGGGTTTATCAATAAAAATAGAAAGCGAATTAAAAGAAAGAGTGTCTAAAATAGTTGAAAAAACAGGGATTACACCGATTCTAGCCACAATTATAGTGGGAGAAGATCCAGCATCTGTTACATATGTAAGAATGAAGGGTAATGCTTGTAAAAGAGTTGGTATTGAACCACTAAAAGTAGAACTACCCGAAGAAACAACTACTGAAGAATTATTAGCAGAAATTAATAAACTAAATGCAGATGATAGAGTATGTGGGATACTACTACAACATCCCGTTCCTAAGCAAATAGATGAACAAAAATGCTTTAATACGATATCAGTAGAAAAAGACGTAGATGGTGTCAACGTGGCTTCATTTGGGGCTGTAACAATGGGGCTGGACGCATATCGTTCTGCAACGCCCTGTGGCATTATTAGACTTCTAAAAGAATACAATATAGAAATGAGGGGCAAAAGAGCAGTTGTAATAGGGAGAAGTCCAATCCTAGGGAAACCAGTAGCCATGTTACTGCTTAATGAAGATGCGACTGTTACTATATGTCATTCAAAAACAAAGAACTTGCCAGAGATTGTAAAAACTGCAGATATTTTAGTAGCGGCTGTTGGTAGACCTGAATTTGTCAAGGCAGAATGGATTCAAGATGGAGTAGTTCTAGTTGATGCTGGGTATAACAAGGGCAACATTGGAGACATAGACCTTATTAACTGTGCACCTAAAAGCTCGGCGTATACGCCTGTTCCAGGAGGCGTAGGACCTATGACAATAGCTATGCTTATGAGCCAAACAGTTGATTCTGCAGAGAAGAAATATTTGAAATAGAAATTTAATGTATTAGGCATAAATCACACAGTTTCTGATGGTAGAAAGAAACGGAAACCGTGGGAGGCTCAGAGTATAGATAGTATAGGCTATAACTCCACGATAATAGAAAAACCATGAGAGATTTAGTACATAGAATATAAAACACATGATGGTAGAAAGTACCATTAGCAATAATTAATTTAGTGTGCAGGTTATGAAGCTTTGTATGGTAGCAATTAACACTAGTTATAAGTGGTCCGGTGTAGGTTATGACAACAAAAAAAGAAGGCCCCAAAGACCTTCTTTTTTACTATAGTTAATTAATTAAGATATAGACTAATAGCGTTTTCTGAGTAGCAGTACTGAGACTCCACCAATTAGGATAAGTGCAACCACTCCAACTATTATGTAAATTAAGACGTTTGAAGTATCCTTTTCTTGTACAAACGATACGCTTGAAATGTTTTCACCATCTAAAGTTACTTTGCCATTTACAACTTCAACTTTCATAGATTTATACACACCATTGTCTAATACTACCATTGAGACAACTTCTTGTTCACCAAGCGCATCTGGAACATCGATTGTAATAGATGAAGGCGTTTTATTTGCCACAACTTTTCCATTTTCATCTACTAGTTCAAGGGTAAATGTTCTAAGTACATTTTGTTGTCTAGATACAAATTTTTGTAAGCCTTCCTCATTTGTATCGCCTTTGGTTACGCGTAGCGTAAGCTCAGGGTTAAAGCCTTCAGATGTATTTAATACAAACGTTGTACCACTAGTATCTGTTTCTAGTCTGTTATTTAAGATAGATAAGGTTACAACTACAGGCTCTGGTGCATAGTAGTTTTCTAACTCATCTGCAGTTAACACTACATTGTACACGCCAGGATTGATGAAAGCGTTGTTAACCTTTTCGCCGTTAACACTATAGCGAATTTCTGCTCCGCTATCACAAGTTGCAAAGATGTGTTTAGATAGCCCATCAAACAAGAAACGTAAAGTAGTTTCAGCGGTAGTGATTGTCGCTTGATACTTGTGTATGATATATAGACCATCTATAAAGGCAACTGAATAGTTAGGATTATTGTGGCTACCAGAGATAATATAATCTCCCATGTCTTTACCAGCCTCTTTAGTAAGTATAACATTTAGATCCGCTATATCATCTCCATCTGCAATAGAGCCTTCAGCAATTGTAAATGCTTCGCCATCAAATACTAAATCAGCTTCATTTTCTTTATACTGGCTTTCTTGGTCGGAGATAGCTATTACTAATTGTCTTGGAATAATATTATAAGAGCCGTTGACGAAAGTTACTAAGTAATTTCTATTGTATATCGTGGCGCCAGTAATGCTATATCTACCAATACCTTGGCTAAGTAATCCATCACTCTCCATTCCACCAGAGAATACATCGCCTTCAATTATTGAACCATATGTAACAGTGTATGTAAGTGGATGAGGTAAGTCGCCATAAACTTGGGTTATACTATCTGCAGTGAAAGTAACTTGTCTTCTTACTATCTTGTATTTGCCAGTATTGTTCTCAAGAGTGATTAGGTAGTTAGGATTTAGATCTCCAAGCGTTCCGATTGTAACATCATATGTTCCAACTTCTGTACCACTACGACCTAAATTACCATATAATCTAGTTTCATCATAGGCTAGATTACCAGAAACTATCTGATATCTTACTGGCATAACATTTTCACCATATACTTGCTCAACGCTGTCAGGAATGATAGTTAGAGGAGATTTAGTGATTGTATATTTAACGTTTAAAGTAAAGGTAATAGAGTAGTTTGGATTGTTTGTATCTGTTAATGTGCCACGGGTTATGTTATATGAACCAACATTGAGCGTGTCTTCACGAGACAAGCTTCCTACTAGAGTGTCAGAGCCAATCAGTGCGCGATCTATAGTATATGTCAGTGGTAGTGCAGGTAAGCCGTACTCTACGTTCTTGGCATCCGGTGTAACAGTTATAGCAACCTTTGTAATTTTGTATGTTCCGTTTATAAATGTGATGTTGTAGTTTGGATTATTATTATTTATAAGAGAACCACACGAAATAACATATGTACCTGCATTGTTTCCAGCTCCTCTAGTAAGCGCACCAACTAACGACTCTCCCTCTATTAAACCAGTATCTAAGGTTGGGTTAGCGACTGTATATGAAAGGTTTATATTGGTGTCACCATATTGAATTGTAATATTGTTAGCTGTTACAGTTACAGGTCTCTTAGTAACTACGAACTTGTCTTGTATATCGGTAATGCTTATGCTGTAGTTATGTTGACTTTCATGATCTATTGAGTGAGAGACGATATCATAAGAACCAGCATTTGCACCTGTTGCTTTATTAACAGTAATTTTTACGGTATCTCCTAGGTATCCAGTTTCGTAATTTAGCACAGCAGATGCTTCGGCTATGCCGTCGTAAACTTTAGAAGAAATAGGTATTTGATTGAGTGTGATATTTCTCTTGGTTATTTCATAAGCATCTTTTCCAGCATTTGTTGCTAGTGCTATAGAGTAGTTTGTGTCACTAATGTTTGAAATAGATACATCATATTTTCCTACAGCTTGTCCAGGGGCTCTAGTTAAAGTTACAATAATTTTATTATCCGCTTCAAACCCATCGACGCTCTTGACTAAAGACTCATCCATATCGCCATATACTTTAGTTAGATTTGCTAAATTATCTACTAATTCTGAAGCAATTATGTTGGGTAGGGCATATGGGCTAATAGTTACTTTAACTTCTTCTGAAGTAGCTTCATAGTTTGTTGTTTCTGCTGCAGATAGCACAACATTATATATTCCAGCATTTCTAAATTTATTTGTAATAGAGTAAGTTATTTCTGTTTCCGAATGATTAAGCTTAGCATCTATGCTTTGACCCGTAGCATTGTAGATTAAGTTGAGTACATACTCACCATTATCTAGCGTTGTTGTGTCATTAAATGTAATGAAGGACTCAGCACGTAAAATCTCGAAATTAACAGTATTATCAAATGAGATTAAGTAGTTTGGATTTTGACCATTTTCATTAGTGAGACTTCCTGCTTGGATGCGGTATAAACCAACATTTTCGCCTTCTTCTCTAGTCAATGTACCAGTAAGTGGGAAACCAGCTACTATTGCATTTCCACTATATGTTGTCGTAGCAATGTAGTTAAGTGGTTGCTCTGCAGTGTCATATACCTTGAATTGATTTGGCAGTGGCACAATTGTTATACGCCTTTGAACTATGGTATAAGTTCCGGTATTAAAAGTAATTTCATAGTTTGGATTAATTCCTGGGTCAGAAATATTACCTTTATTGATAGTATATGTGCCAACTATATTGCCTGGCTCTCTCGTTAGCACAGTAGCTGCACTTAGTCCGCTATCCCAAGGAGCAGGTCTTTGTGAGCCAACGAATGAATACGAAAGGGCCAATGGGGCGTTACCAAATACCTGTTCTTTGTTGTCTGCCTTTATAGTCACTGGTCTAGGTGTTATTGTGTAATATTTCTTTTCGGCACTCATGGTGATTTCATAATTATTGTTAGAAAGATTACCAAGTATTATTTCATATGCGTCTGCATTTCTGATGTCTGATTGGGCACGACTTAATTTTCCTGTAAGGTTATATCCATCAATAATGGCAGGATAATTTGAGGTAAAGCCTGCTGTTAGATCTATAGAATATTGAATTTCGGATTCAGTAGGTGAGCCATATACGCTTGTTGCATCTTGAGGGAATATAGTTATAGGTCTTCTAGTTACTTTATAGCTCTTCGTATTGTTTACGAGAGTAATATTGTAATACTCGTGCTCGACACTACCTATAGCTATGCTGTGTTCACCAACGGTGAGTCCTTGACCTGGGGTTTGTAGTGTGCCTAAAAGTTGATCACCTCCGATTACGCTGCCGGAAACAATGTCATAACTGGTAGTGGTTATTTCGTCTTCCCCAAACACTTGATATATTGTAACAGGCTGTATAGAAATTGCTCGTTTGTTTATCGTATATTTTGTAGGGTTAACATCCTCCACCACGCCTTCAGATATAACTATACGGTTCATTACAATTTCGTGAGTATCACTTGTAAGAGTTCCAATGACTATGTCATATTGGTTGGGGGTAGGGATGTTGGTGGTTGTACTGATTTCTAGACGCCCCGTAAAGTACGATGCAGCTATTTTTTCATTACCAGTTGTATATGCACTAAATTTAATACCTTCGTCATAAATTCCACCGCCTTCAGCACCGGTAAGAGGAGTGCCGTATATTGCGTTTTGACCCGCATGGGGTAAAATATTGGCAATCAACCTATTAACTACATAGCGATTCTCTCCGTTAAACGCGATAGTATAGTTGGGGTTATGAGTCTCATCAACGGTACCTTGTAAAATGTTGTATGATCCAACAGGGATACAACCCCAATCGTCTAAAGTCCAACTACGGTCTAACTCTAGACAACCTACTAATGTATCACCGTGAGGTAAGGCGGTTGGAAAAGTTGCCCAAGTAAGGTCGGTGTCCGCTTTTGCAGGCTTTCCGTAGTCAACACCCCACAGTTTGGCGGTAACGACTATGGGTTTTCTAGTTATCTTAAATATCACTGGCGCAAGAGTTAACTCATAATTATCCGATCTTAAGTTTCCGAGCAAGATGTTATAATCGCCTACGTTTCTCCCAACAGTTTCGCCAGCATTCTCTCTACTGAGCGCACCTAGCAAGCGGTCATCTCCTATTAAGGCAATTTTTTCTGGGGAGTCCGTATAACTTAAAGTGTAGTCAAGCGTAGGTTCTGGATCACCATATACTTTCCCTTGGCCACTATCAGGAGTGACTGTCAAAGGACGTCTGACGATTTTATAACTACCATTCGTTACGCTTGTGATATGGTAGTTTGGATTATTAGGGGCATGAGCAAAGGATTGTGTAGCAACTAAATTGTCCCTCAAAACATAGTTACCAACATTTACATTAGTTGTTTCGTCAGTTGACTGCGCATTGAGCGTTCTTGAAAAACTTCCTGTTAAAGTGTCCCCTGCAACTAGAGATCCTCCAGTTACCGCATAGTCGAAAGAAAGAATTGCTTCTCCATACACCTGGGTTAAATTTGGAGCACTGACTTCAATTGGCCTACGAGTAATTTCAAATGCTACGATTTGCTCGGCAAATGTTATATCATAGTCAGCATTATTAAGTGTTTTCAAAGAGCCTTGTGTGATCTTATATAATCCCACGTTTTCCTTTCCAGCATTACCAGTGCCACCTGAATAAGCTGTATCTTCACGTTGTAATGCGCCGAGTAGTGGGGAATCAGCAATTACCTGCTGAAGAGGCTTTTGTAGAGTTGGTATTCTATCAGTTGCAATATATGCAAGGGGCAATTCTGTATTTCCATAAACTTTTTTCTGTTCAGATATAGGAGTAATTGTAATTTCTCGTTTAGTGACCTTATACATTCCATTAGTGAATGTTATGCTATAATCTGAGTCTTCAGCATCTGCTCCTACTCTCGTAATAGGGTAATTGCCTACGCGGGCATGTATTTTGCCGTCAGGAATATTTTTGACACAAGCTAAATTGACATCCAATGTATCTCCAGGAATAATTCCACTTCCAGCACTGGGATTTAATGCGTCTAGCGATGTGTAACTTAAAGGAATTGCATCTTCTCCAAAAACTTGTGTAATGGTATTTGCAGTTACGTTAAGCTGTTTTTTGTTTACAGTGAGTGTTATTGTAACTAAGCTTGGCTCGTTATAATTAACCTCTTCTGAATCGTCTAATGTAAACCGCACATAGTATTCGCCAGTATCTACATATTTAGGTCTTGGAGGCATCTGCTTTGAAGGGTCAAAAAGCCAGGTCCCTTTAACAGATAAATCACCGTTTTCTGAATTAACAGCAGTTCCGCTGATTACGGTTTGGTCTACTATATCACCGTAAGTAATTGTAATGTCTTGGACGTTTAGAATTACATTGGCTTTTGTAATTGTTAATAGTGTGGTGCGACTTCCAGTATAGTTGTTATTTCCTGTTATGGTAATTGTGTAAGTGCCGTGATTCTTAGGAGTTGTAGCGATGTTATCTTTACTGAATGAGTGTGAAAAGTCAGTACCAGAAAGTAAAGATCTAGATAGGGCAATGTCAGTTAATGTAGGAGTAGGGGTATGACTCTCTCCATCATATGTTATATCATTTAATGCTGTGATCGTGACATTAGCTGCAGTTATTGGTTTTGGTGTAATTTCTGATGTATCTGATAAGCTGGTGTTTTTAACTAAATAGTTTTGAGCGGATGAACCAGATAGCACCGAGCCACCACCAGTAATAATAAATTCTCCACCTTGATTTGTTGTATTTATTGCAGAAACTGTAACAGAAGTAGAAGCTGATGCTCCAGCATATTCAAAAACAACAGCATTACTAATGCTCAGTACCGATGCTGACGTTGGTATGCCAGTTGTAACATTACCATCGCTTGCAACAATGCCGTCATAGACAAAGGTTAGAGTAGATAGATTTACACTGACCCCTCCGTCAAACACTTTGCCAGAGCAAGACATTGAAATGGTGAGATCTTTTGTTGTTATATTTGCAGTGGTTGTATTATTTGCCCAACTTATTAAGTAGTTATATTGACCAGTTGATGCAGAGGTGTCAACATCCATTCCAGAAGCAGTTACTGTCTTGTTAGTTCCTACATGCTTGTTTGCGAAGTTATATGAAATTGATGCAGTTTTTAGAATAATTGTGTCGCGTTCAAATGGAGCAGGGTTTAGTACGACTTGCCCTGTTGTTGAGGTGTTTCCATCATAAATTTTATGGTTAGCCGAAACATTGATGCCTAGCTGTTTAGGCTTGATAGTTATTCTATCTTGTCCTGAAACTGCTAAAGTACTATCTGCAGCAAATGTAGCACCTAAAGTTATATTAACGCCTCCAGATGAATAGTTTCCGATATCCGTACCAGCTATTTTGATATTGACACTCTTGAAATAATGACTACCTGTATCCTTACCTCCTTCGTCGCCACCTGTTGAAGAATATGTAATCGCAGTGGGGTAAGGGTTAGTTACCACATAAATATTATCAGTTCCGATTTTACCAGTTAATATTGGTTCAAACCATGAAGTATCAACGGTATTTGATGCGTCATACTCTTTTTCTTTATTCGCATGCGCGGACTTAAGTTGTAACAATACTTGAATGGTGTTAGCACGAGTAATATTATGAGTTGCAACAATTGTGCCAAGTCCTCCTCCTTGGTCATCGAGGTTGATTGAAGTTGCACCGTTTTTGTATACATAGGAGTGCAGGTTACTCCCAGAGATAGAGAAACCACTTACTGTGACAGTTTTATTATTCGCAACATTTTTATCAGAAAAATATGCAGTTCCGTTTTCTCTAGTCAAGTTGTCGGTTGAAACTCCATTTACCACATCAAGTTTGTGTATTGCCGCGCTATTATTACCATTGTACACCTTGTCAGACGACTGGAAATCTAATGTTACTATTCTCCTATTAACTATCAATATGTTGGCGAACTCATAGGTGGCATAAATAATGTGTCTAGTTGAATCGGCTCCGCCTCTAACCACAATTCTAGCTGAATATGTATCTGCATATTGAGGGAGGTCAGTTGAATAAGAGCCTGCGCCTTTCTTATATCCAGTGATGGCCCATTCTCTATCAGAACCAATTGAACCAATGGATAAATATACTCCTCCATCATCAGAAACTACGAGAGGATGCGTAGCTCCATCGTATGTTATTGTTTGTGGGGCATTTGTACCACATTTAATTACATCGGCTCTGAATATAGCGTTGAACTTAATTTCAGATACTGCTCCACCAGTATTAATTAGGTTATCACTCAAAGTGATTTCATAGTGGAACCACCCAGTACTTTGGTTGTATGTACAAGCACTATATGCGATGTTGTTTGTCATGCCCGAATTTAACCCTGAAACACTAATATTGAACCCATCAAATAAGTACCCTAGTTCGGGCTTAGCTCGTAGATAAAATGTCTGTCCCGGCCTTCGTACAATCTCCGTGTCAGTTGATGTACTATTTTCTCCTATATATTGAGTTCCTCCGGTTTGACTTACTAATTTCATCGTAGGTAACCAATAACGGAATTGTCCAGACGTGGTGGTGTTACCAACTAAGTCAGTAGCCACTGCTCTATAGTCTCCCCAAATGTTAGTTCTACCAGCTCCGCTTAATGTAATGGAAGAAGAACCATTGCCTACATCGCTAAAAGAGGATTGATTAAAGGTGCTGAATTGCAAATTAAAAGAGCCTAAACCAACACCAGAGTCGCTCGCATTAAATCCAGAACTTGTGCTGGTTGCATAATTTTTTCCGCCATATGTGGTGTAGCCTATCATACTTACGCTTGGCGTAGTAGTGTCATTACTGGTTACAGTTAGACTTAAACCAGAAGCTCTTATACGAGTAGAATACCACCATCCACTATTAGTACGGGCTGTTATGCCAATATAATTGCCATTAACAGTTATAGTTTTAGTGTTATTATCCGGCCAAGAAGAAGTTGCTTTTGATGGTGATGCTGCTGAAATTATACCCCATCTTACATCTTTATCACCGGTAACATTTCCGGTAATGCTTGCTTGTAAGGTTGATTTAGCGCGAATTGTTTGCAGATTACTATCTAATTTAACCCAAGCAATAACATACAGAGTGGGGCTGTAGGCTTGGTGAGTTTCGTATTCTCCAGCCTCAAAAGACCCAGTGCCAGGAGTGATGCTGCACTTTGCGCCAGAGCCTGTCGTCCTGTAATAACTTACATTATTCGCATCGAAAGATATAGAGTTTAAGTTTGTGGCAGATTGCCTGCCAATTCCTCCAGCAGTCCAAGCTGTTGCTGTTAATATTTTGCTCTCAGCATTAGCACCTCCGCCAGACATGTCTGCGTGAGCCACCAACTCCTCGGAGTCCTTGGATAACATTGGAAATGAGGATGCATCTTTACTTGTTGTGAATGCAACAAAAACAAATGCAGTAAAAACAACCAATAATAAAACAACTAAAATTTTTTGTTTTGAGGTAATAGTCATATTGCTCCTCGTGTGGGAAATTTATTTCAAGTTTATACGAGCCCACATCTCTATTGTCATTATACATTACGTCGCGCGCGCCATGCAAGTGCCCACATGTGAAAAATAAGTAAATATTTCGTGTGCGTTCGCGTGTGTATTAATAATAGCATAAAGTTTTACAGTTTGCTATAAGGAAATTACACATTGCTTTTATGCATAAAATGCTGTTTTTTGAGCGTTTTTTATAAACGATTTTTCCGCTATTTTCATAGGTCAAAATGATAAAAAGATTGGGCGCCTGTAATAAAAACAGACCAGAAATAATGCAGTTTTCACATAAAAGAAAAGTAAATTTTTTCATCTATTCCCAATCGTCTTTCCGTCAGATAGATGTTGTATAGCTGTACTAGATCTCACTTCACTTTCATTCATGCAACACAGCTAATCAGAACGAGTTTTTGACTGTCGTTAGCAGTTGTTTACGTATGACCAGTGCGTCTCCTGTGCTGGAGAAATCCGTTATGCGTCTTAAAAGGTATTGTGGTTTGTGTCTCTTTCACATGCCACAAGTGGTAGCAGTTAGGCATTAGGTTAATATAGATAATCATTTGTGCCGCTGCCATTTTTGTGAGTATGGATTTGCTATCATTAAAGCTCCAGGTAAAAAAGTCTTTGTGTTGATGCCCTTGCGCTACAGGTATGAATGAGGTTGGTAATAGCTGAGCATTGAATGCACAGATAATTTGCAGTCATATTCATTATTGTGAAAAGTAAGCTTTGAATTAAGAAGTTGGTTGCAGACGGCCAAAACCTCTTTGAACAGAGGAGGGGACAAGCTAACAGTCGTTATAAAGTTTGGTTTGAGAATTTGCTGAGTATGTGTTGGATAAGTTAAATAGGAATCAAGATAAGTACAAAAATCTAGGTAATAATTATAATTCAAACTAAATAGCAACATGTGACAAAAGCTAGATTATTTGTAGCAATGGCTACAAAATTATGGCAATAATATAAAATTTTAGCTTGCTGTACATAGTGGAAGTGACGATTGGAATTTCTCCTAAACTCACGTTAAATTTCTAGAGATGTTCTGTAAATTTGTTTATTTATAATTGTCAGTTAAAAGCTCATAAATGAGTGGTTAAAACATTTGCATATTTTTACTGTCGTTTGGTATTATGTGAGTATGTTCAAAATAGAGTGTAATTGTAAGTTAGACAGTCTATCTAGATATATGCTTCAGGATTATTCTGAAGTACAAGTAGCAAAATAATAAACTGGTGAAGATGCACGGCAATAGCCGTGTATCTTTTTTTGTTTGGGCTAACAGTATCGTGGTCAAGCAAAAAATCAGAAGATAAAAATAGTGTTGTTAACCATTTGTATTCGGTTAAATTCAAACAACATTATTATACGAGGAAATATGTACAAAGTAGCAATAATAATGGGTTCAAAAAGTGATATGCCTGTAGTTAGTGGTTCTGCAGAAGTCTTGAAGGAATTTGGTGTTTCATATGATATGAAAATATTATCTGCGCACCGTACTCCAGACGAGGTAAAAGAATTCGCTATCAATGCACGGGATAATGGTTATGGAGTTATTATTTGCGCTGCAGGCAAAGCTGCGCATTTAGCCGGTGTTGTTGCGGCATATACAACGCTACCTGTGATTGGCATCCCGATAAAGAGTTCTACTCTTGATGGACTTGATAGCCTACTATCTACTGTACAAATGCCTTCTGGGGTACCCGTAGCGACGGTAGCAATTGATGGCGCAAAAAATGCAGGATTACTTTCTATCCAAATCTTAGCAGTCGCTGATAAGGCACTTGCAAAAAAACTCGATGGGTACAAAATAAGCATGAAAGAAAGTGTGCTTGCATCGAATAAAGATATATAAATTTAGTCTTTAAAACGTTACAAAACAAATCGATGCTCGCTACGATGAAAAGATAGAGGACAATGCATGAGTAGTTTCAAAATAGCAAAATGAATGTAACTGGAGAAGTTGAGTAAGAGACTACATCCTTAAAAATCAACTTGAATAGCTGTAATAAAAGTAAGGGACAATGTATGAGCAATTTTCAAAATAACAAAATGAATTTGACTGAAGAGGTTGAGGGCAGAGACTATATCCTTATCGACCAAAAAGATTTTGGTGTAAATGAGGAGTGTGGAGTTATTGGTATCTTTTCACCAGAAAAAAAGCCTTTGGCAAGAGATATCTATTTTGGGCTTTTTGCACTCCAGCATCGTGGACAAGAAAGCGCAGGTATAGCTTGTTCATATAATTCCGATAAGATTGCATATTACAAAAATATGGGTTTAGTTAGCGAAGTTTTTAAAGATGAAGAGATTGAGCTTTTACCTGAAACTAATACTGCAATAGGACATGTTAGATATTCAACTGGCGGTACTAGTAACGTTATTAACGCCCAGCCACTTGTGTTTTTCGGTAAATATGGAAGAATGGCAGTTGCGCATAACGGCAATATCATAAATGCTCGTGCTATCAGGGAAAGAATGATTGGCGAAGGTCATATCTTTCAATCATCAAGAGATGTGGAGGTTGTTGCTGCAATTATCAACGCAACGGGAATGGACAATCCTGAAGATGGTGTTTTTGAAGGATGTAAGCAGTTAGAAGGTGCGTACGCAATGGTCTTTTTAGCTGCTGGTAAATTGATTGCTATAAGAGACCCTAAAGGTTTTAGACCTCTTGTTATGGGACAAAAGGGTGATAAAATAATATTCGCTTCAGAGTCTTGCGCACTGGATGCTATCGACGCAAAAATAGTAAGAGACGTAGAAGCAGGTGAAATGATTGTGGTAGATAAAGATGGCACCATAACAACAAGAACTCTACCTAATGTACATAAAAAGCCCTGTATTTTTGAGTTTGTATATTTAGCAAGATCAGACACTACGATGGATGGGATTTCTGTATATGACTCTAGATATGAAAGTGGTAAAAAAATGGCTGAGTTATTTAAAATCGATGCAGATATTGTGTCAGGAGTCCCAGATTCTGCAGTTGTCACTGCTAGGGGTTACTCAGTTGTTTCGGGACTACCATATGTAGATGCTCTAAGTAAAAATAGGTATGTTGGTAGAACCTTTATACAGCCTAATCAGCTACAGAGAGAAAATAGCGTCAAAGTTAAACTAAACGCATTCAAAGCAAACATTCGTGGTAAAAGGCTCATATTAATAGATGATTCTATTGTAAGAGGTACAACAAGTAAAAAAATCATACAACTTTTACGTGCTAGTGGTGCTAAAGAAGTACATATGCTAGTAGCTAGCCCTATTGTTAAATATCCGTGTTACTTTGGAGTAGATATGGACACAAGGGATCAGCTGATTGGTGGATACAGAAATGCAGAAGAGATATGCGAAATAATTGGCGCAGATAGTTTGCAATATATCCCACTTGAGATATTAAAAAATGCTTGTGGAGGAAGGGAATATTGCACGGGATGTTTCAACAGAGATTATTCTGTAGACGTGTCGCATCTATGTGAAACCGATGCGCTAGAAACAAGGACATGCTGTGATGTGGAGGAGTATAATCCAACGCTAGGCGCAGCTTGTTACGATTTTTTACATAACAATGGAGTAAAATACAATAGGCGTTGATATATAGAAGAGAACAATTGATTTTGAGCGGAGACAATTTAAAACGAAATATACAAAGTAATGTTGCTAACTATATTTAGTGGTTAAATTCTAACAACATTATTGCACGAGGAAGTATGGACTACAAAGAAGCTGGTGTAGATGTAGAGGCAGGTTATAGCGCAGTTAAACTAATGAAAGAACATGTTCTTAAAACATATGATAAAAATGTTTTAGGTGGACTTGGCTCTTTTGGTGGTTTTTATGCATTAAGCGACGATCCTAATGGCGATGTTTTAGTGGCAGGAACCGATGGGGTAGGGACAAAGTTAAAGTATGCTTTTGTACTGGATAAACACGATACTATAGGAATAGATGCGGTGGCGATGTGTGTTAACGATGTTGTCTGTCAAGGTGCGAAACCTTTAATATTTTTAGATTATATAGCCATCCCTAAACTAATCCCTGAAAAAGTTGCATTGATAGTAAAAGGTGTTGCAGAAGGGTGTTTACAAGCAGGTTGTGCACTAATTGGTGGAGAAACAGCAGAAATGCCAGGCTTTTACACAGAAGGCGAATATGATATAGCTGGATTTTGCTGTGGTATTGTAAAAAAGGATAAAGTAATTAACGGTTCAGATATTAAAAGTGGTGATGTGTTAATAGGATTAGCTTCATCAGGAATTCATAGCAATGGATATTCTTTAGTAAGAAAATTGTTTCCGCCAGTTAAAAAAGATTTGGAAGTTTTTTATCCTGAATTAAATGCAATGCTTGCTGAAGTTTTATTAACACCTACAAAAATATATGTAAAGACAATACTGAAACTCATAGAAGAGTATGAAATTAAAGGGATTGCACATATAACTGGTGGAGGCTTTATAGAAAACATTCCACGCATCTTAAATGAGGGTTTAGGCGCTAAAATATACAAAAACGCATATGAAGTACCACCAATTTTTAAAATTATGCAAGAAAAAGCAAATATGCCAGATGAAAAAATGTATAACACTTTTAACATGGGTATTGGTATGGTCATAGCCGTAGATAAAAAAATAGCATCAGATGTTGTAAATAGACTAGAAACCTTAGGCGAAAAAGCCTACATAATAGGTGAAGTAACAAAGGGCAGCGGAGTAACTTTTGATAAGTAAGACATATTCCTAAAATAATAGCAAAAGCTGTTGCAAATAGACTAGAAGCCTTAGGCGAAAACGACCACAACAAACAAATAATCAAAGATAACAGATTAACTTTGCTAGGCAAACAAATAGACATTGAAATTTTAGGAGAAAAAACTGCTCTAATAATTAAACCAATAAACGGTAAAAAGTGGCATTTATCAAGTAAGCATATATATTTACGAGGTATAATTTGAAGAAAATAGCTGTATTTGTATCAGGAAGTGGAACGAATTTACAAAGCATTATAGATGCTGTTTTAGAAGGGAAATTAAAAGTAGAGATTTCTGTAGTTATTGCAAGCAAGCCTGATATATATGCTATTGAAAGGGCTAAAAAAGCAAATATTAACGTAGCGGTATATAATAAAAAAGATTATGCCGATTTAACTACTATGTATAACGACATAGTAAAATATCTTAAAGCTCTTGGTGTGGAATACATAGTTTTAGCAGGGTATTTATCCATCCTTACTCCCAACATAATAGAAGCATATAGAAACAAAATCATTAACATACATCCCGCACTTTTGCCCAAGTTTGGAGGAAAAGGATATTATGGAATGCGTGTTCATGAAGCTGTTATAAATGCTAAAGAAACTGAATCTGGTCCAACCGTTCACTTTGTAGATGAGGGGACAGATACAGGGCAAATTATTGCACAAATGAAGGTTAAGGTATACCCCGATGATACTCCCGAAACACTGCAAAAACGGGTGCTTACTGCAGAGCATATATTGCTTCCAAAAACACTAGCAGATCTTCTTAATGATGAATGAAAGATAAAGGACAAAGGAGGGTGCTTGCTGCAGAACATATATTGCTCCCAAAGACACTAGCCGCTCTCCTTAATGAAAAGTAATATCTTAAAGATAAAGAACAAAGGAGAGTGCTTGCTATGGAATGTATATTGCTTCTTAATCCACTAACAAAGCTAGTAAATGACAAATAGCATTGATGTCACTACGCATTAGTACCGAAGACATAAAACAAACAAAATAAATTAGTTTAAACTAAGATAAATTAACAAATTCAAATGGAGGAAAAAATGAAAAAAAGAGCATTAATTAGTGTTTCTGACAAAGCTGGAATTGTAGAAGCTGCACAGAAGTTGGTAGATTTAGATTATGAGATTATCTCAACTGGGGGAACTTTTAATACACTTAAAGGAGCCCAAATACCAGTTATTAACATTTCAGACATTACGGGATTTCCTGAGTGTTTGGATGGAAGAGTCAAGACATTACATCCTGCGGTACATGCTGGGCTATTAGCTATGAGGTCTAATAAAGAGCATATGACTCAGTTAAAAGAACTTAACATAAACACAATTGATGTGGTCATTGTAAATCTATACCCATTTAAAAAGACCATAATGAAAGAAGGGGTTGCTTTCCAGGAGGCAGTTGAGAACATTGATATTGGTGGGCCAACTATGCTGAGATCCGCAGCTAAGAATTTTCAAGATGTAATAGTCATTGTTGACCCTACAGATTATGACAAAGTTTTTGAAGAATTAAGCAAGGGAGATGTTACACTTGAAACCCGTAAGTACTTAATGTATAAAGTCTTTCAACATACAGCCATGTATGATTCTATGATAGCTAATTTCTTAAGACAGAAATTAGGGATTGATTTCCCAGACCAACTAACACTAGCGTTTGAAAAGAAGGAACAAATGAGATATGGTGAAAACCCTCACCAAATGGCAGCATCATATTCAGATGCTATTCCTGTAGCAAACTCACTTATTAACGCAGAATTTTTAAATGGCAAAGCGCTGTCATACAACAATATAAATGATACAAATGGGGCAGTAGAACTACTAAAAGAATTTTACGGTACACCAACTGTTGTAGCAGTGAAACACGCTAATCCTTGTGCAGTCGCATCAAAAGATAGTATTTATGATGCATATGTAGCAGCATATGAAGCCGACCCTGTTTCCATTTTCGGTGGCATTGTTGCTTGTAACGATACTGTTGATGAAGCTACTGCAAAAGAAATGGTAAAAATATTTTTAGAAATTGTCATAGCACCAGATTATACAGAAGGAGCTTTGGAAGTTTTAAGAACAAAGAAAAACCTCAGAGTTCTCAAATTAAAAGACGTAGGAAAGCCTAATGAAAAAGGAACAATGGAATTTAAAAAAGCATATGGTGGACTCATATACCAAGATGCTGATTTAGGTGTAAATGATAAAATGGAAGTTGTCACTAAAAAAGCACCTACAAATCAAGAAAAAGAAGCAATGATATTTGCAATGAAAGTGGTTAAACACTGTAAGTCTAATGCAATAGTAATTGCAAATGGAACTTGCACAGAGGGAATCGGTGTGGGGCAAACCAATAGAATATGGGCTACCGAGCAAGCTATTGAACATAGCAAAAATACTGCAGGTGCAGTTTTAGCAAGCGATGCTTTCTTCCCATTTGATGATTGCGTACATGCAGCAGGCAAGGCTGGTATATCAGCAATTGTACAACCCGGTGGCTCCATCCGTGATGAAGATAGTATTAAAGCTTGTGACGAACTAGGAATATCAATGGTATTTACTGGAATTAGGCACTTTAAGCACTAATAAAGCCAAACTATTGTGTCGATCATAATATTAAACGCTTCAAATAGTGACGAGGTGTAAACATATGTAGAGGAGAGCGCTTACGAAGCGTAATCTAACCTGTTGATAAAATGATGTCAATTTATGATATAGATGTTAGAACACTCCCAAAGGTGTTACCCGTTAAAAAACAATGTCAATCTACGATATTAAAGGTTAAAACGCTCTCGAATGTACAACTTGTTATAAAACAATGTAAATCTACAATATAGAGGTTAGGAAGCCCAGAAATAATGGTGGCGAATGGTCCACACGGGCGTAGAAAATAATGTCAATCTTATGGTATAGAGGTTAGAGAGTATGAAAGTATTAGTTATTGGGTCAGGTGGAAGGGAACACGCAATTTGTAAAAAACTAGTAGAAAGTAAACTAGTTACTGAGTTATATTGTGCACCAGGAAATGCCGGCATTAAAGAATGTGCAAACCTTGTCGCGATAGGACCTATGGAGTTTGAAAAAATATATAATTTTTCCAAAGAAGAAAGTATTGATCTTGTATTTGTAGCTCCTGACAATCCACTTGCTGAAGGTCTTGTTAACTACTTAGAAGAAAAAGGTATAAGTGCGTTCGGTCCTAGAAAAGAAGCTGCAATAATTGAAGGCAGTAAAGCTTTTTCAAAAGCGTTTATGAAAAGACATAATATTCCAACTGCTACATATGAAGAGTTTGAGAGTTTTGAGAGTGCTAAAAATTATGTTTTAAAAACTAACAAATATCCCATAGTTATAAAAGCTGATGGGCTTGCATTTGGTAAGGGAGTAATCATTTGTGAAACAGAAAAAGATGCAATAAATGCACTCCAAGAAATGATGAATACTAAGGTTTTTGGTGATGCCGGTAATAAGGTAATTATTGAAGAATTTTTAGAAGGAAAGGAAGTAACTGTACTTGCGTTTACAGATGGAAAAACAGTAATTCCTATGCCTTCAAGCCAAGATCATAAAAAAGCATTTGATGGAGATAAGGGGCTTAATACTGGTGGAATGGGAGCCTTTAGCCCCGCAACTGGATATACACTCGAAGCCGAAAAAGAAACAATTGAAAAAATTATAAACCCCACAATTAAAGGTCTTTTTGACGAAGGAAGAATGTTCAAAGGTGTTATTTATTTTGGCTTAATGGTTACTGGAGATGGTGTCAAAGTTATAGAATATAACGCTAGATTTGGAGATCCTGAAACCGAAGCAATTTTGCCACTTCTTAAGACAGATTTAATGGAAATAGTTTTAGCTATACAAAAGGGCGAGTTAGATAAAATTAGTGTGGAGTTTGAAGATAAAGCATCGCTTTGTGTCATTATTGCTAGTGGAACTTATCCAGGAAAAGTAGTTACTGGATATCCAATTAAGATAACCGAAAAACTAAGCGATAATGTCATTTTATACCATTGTGGCACGGCTATAAAAGATGGAGTTTTAGTAAGTAATGGAGGCAGAGTTTTGTGTCTTTCTGCTAAAGCTGATTCCATCTCGGAAGCTAGAAAAATAGTATATAGCGAGATTAATAAAATAAAATTTGAGGGTTCTAGATATAGAACGGATATAGGTCTTAAATAATTGCCTACAAGGAAAAATGCAGCAATCACAAATCATTTTAGTAGGGTTTAATGCAGACGTCTTTGATTTAAGGAATGGTTGTGTCAGCGTAATGCACGAAACTAATCCATAGAAGTTGAATAAGATTCTATAGTTTGTTCCAGAGGTTCGTAGTTAGAGAATAATCTTAAGAGGATAAAGTATGTTATTTTTCCTCATCGATATCAGGAACTGCGTCTGGTTTCACTTCATCACTAAGTGTATCATTAGTTTTAGCATCAGATTCTGCAGGTTTTTCAGCGGGTTCACCATTTGGATAGGCAAGTAGATACGCTTTTCTTCTTTTTACAAATGGGCTCATTATGAAATAATATGCAACTCCACCTACAACTAAAAGAATGCAAACAAGCATTGTAACGGAAAAACCTTCTGCAATGAACATTCTAGTAGGCTCATCTCTTAAGTGTTCAATTAAAAATCTAAAAGAACCGTATCCTATCATCCATAGGGACATGTTGTATTCAAACTTTTCTCTGATGTATAAAACTGCCATGAAAAAGCATAGTATTAAATCAAAAACAACTTCAAAAAGTTGGGTGGGGATTCGTGGTTCGGAGCCATAGTTATGGAAAACTACTCCCCATACACTATCTGTGACTTGGCCATGACAACATCCTGCAAAGAAACATCCCATTCTACCAATACCGTGAGCAAGAACTAAGCAACAGGCTGCAATGGATATAACGTCTAAAAGACTGCCTTTATGCTTTTTGCGAAAAGCTATTCCGATTATAAAAAACAGCACGGCGCCACCAACTGCACCTGCAACAAAAGACAGTGTGCCAAACTCAAATTTACCAGTTTTAACTAATTCGCCCATCGCAGGAAAAAATCCTGCGCAGAAAAAACCAAAGGCTGTAGATATTAAGAGATTTATACTAGTAAAATCCACATATTTTTCATCCACTTTGCCTTTTTTAGCCAGCCACCAAAATAGTAAAAAAGCTAGCAAAACACCAACCCCAATACAAATTCCATATAGAGTTACATAACCTTTGCCGTTTATATGAATTAGATAATCTGGATACATTGAGTCCTCCTAAAAGATTTAATTTTTGTACAATATTTTTATTATACGCTTTTAAAGTGACTAAATAAACCATAACGCAAAAATAATTATTTTTTGGCCTTAACGCTAGAAGGCAACTCTTCCGTTTTACTTACTGTGACAACTGTTTTTTAGTGACTACTTCAACTTAAGTGTTAATTGTAAAGCCTAGGCTCCGTGAATGAATTTTTCGGGTTAGTAAATGGTGTTAATTATCATGTTAATTGCAAAGCTTGAACCCGTTTGATGAATGATAAAAAGAAATCATTATTTCTTTGTTTATTTAGCGCGCGTGTGGTAATATATTAAATAGCAAATTTTGGAGGGTTTTATGAAAGGGTTACTTACACTCAGATCCCTGTCCACAGACCAGATTCAACAGATAATCAATTTAGCTATTGATTTTAAAAATGGTTTGAAAGTTGATTTTACTGGCAAAAAGATGGTCACTCTTTTTTACGAAAATTCCACACGTACACAATATAGTTTCCAAATGGCTATGCTCAATTTGGGAATAACACCACTTTCTTTCAATCTAGCAGGGAGTAGTGTATATAAAGGTGAAACGTTATATGACACAGTCAGAACATTTGAATCTTTAGGTGTGGACGGTGTAGTTATTAGACACACACAAGATGTATATTACAAAGAGTTAGACCCTATACAAATTCCTATTTTCAACGGTGGAGACGGAACAAGCGACCATCCTACGCAAACACTTCTAGACCTTATGACAATATATGAAGAGTTTGGAAAATATGAGGGATTAAAAGTTGCACTTGTTGGAGATGTCGCGCATTCAAGAGTTGCTCACGGGAATGCAGAAGTTATGAAAAGATTAGGTATGGAAATATATATTTCTGGTCCAGCGCAGTATAAAGATAATACGAGTACATACATTGATTTAGATGAAGCAGTTAAAACTTGTGATGTAATCAATTTATTAAGGGTGCAATTTGAGCGTCATAAAGAAGAAATGGATATAACAAAAGAAGAGTATCTTCAAAAGTATGGAATGACCATGGCAAGAGTTGCAAAGATGAAGAAAAACAGTATCATTATGCATCCAGCACCTGTTAATCGTGGTATTGAAATAGAATCTGATGTAGTTGAGTGTGAGCGTAGTAGAATTTACAAACAAATGACCAATGGTGTGTATATAAGGATGGCTGCAATCACCATGGCCTTAAGAGGAGAGCTTAGGTATTAATTAAAAGTTTGCATTAAATGCAAATTTTTTTTGCACAAATACAGATGATAAATATACAAAGCATCATTAAAACTACGAAAATATATGTGTAGCTTTATGATAGGTAGGAAGTTTTAAAGAGGTATAAAATGTTACTAAAAAACTGCCGTATAGTTGAAAACGGAAATCTTGCAAAAAGAGATATTCTCATTTCAGGGGATAAGATAGTTAATATTGCTTTAGAGATTAACGATGTAAATACTAAAATATATGACTTGAATGGAGCCCTTGTAGTTCCTGGCGCAGTTGATGTACATGTGCATTTAAGAGAACCTGGCTTTTCTGAAAAAGAGACATATTTAACAGGCACCAGCGCTGCACTAAAAGGTGGCGTTACTACTATTATGGCTATGCCAAATACTCTCCCTGTACCCGATTCAAAAGATGTGCTCGAGATGATAATTGAAAAACATGTAAGCGGAGCACTGAATAAGGTGTTTCTCTATGGCGCTGTAACTATGGGACAGAAAGGGAAAAAGCTAACAAACTTTAGAGAAATGAAACCATACATAAAAGCATTATCAGATGATGGGATATGTGTTTCGGATTTAGCTCTTGTAAAAGAAGGCATGTATGAAGCTAAAAATGAAGGGTTAATTATTTGCTCGCATGCTGAAGCTAAAGAATACGGAGAAGGCGCTGAGTCAGAAGTTAGAGCGGTTGAACGGGAACTTAACTTAGTAGCAGAGACAAAATGCAAATATCATTTTTGTCATTTATCAACTAGCGAAGCAGTGGAGAGAGTAAGACTGGCGAAAGTATCTAAACTGGATGTTAGTTGCGAAGTTACACCACATCATATATTTTTATGCCAAAACAATATGCAATATAATCCAAACTTTAAAATGAGCCCGGCACTAAGGACTCATGGTGATATGAGAAGAACTTTGCAAGGATTAATTGCAGGAGTTATCGACATGCTTGCAACCGACCATGCTCCACATACAGAAAAAGAAAAGTCACTACCTATGGATAAAGCTCCAAATGGTGTAATAGGATTAGAAACTTTGCTTCCTTTAGCATATACAGGGCTAGTCAGAACAGGTAAACTTACATTTGAAAAAATGATGGATGTACTTACCTTCAATGCAGCAAAGAGATTTAATTTGCCGTGCGGTAAGGTAGAGGTGGGTGGACTTGCTGATTTAGCAGTACTAGATATTGATACTCCACATGTTTACACATATGATGAGATATTATCAAAAGGCAAAAACTCTCCGTTTATTGGAACGGAAATGTATGGAATGAACAAACTAACTATCCTCGATGGAAATGTAGTATTTGACAAGATTAGTAAAGGATAGGTTGAGTAAAAACCGTTATTGAAACGGCAATGTATAGGCTGGATAAACTGAATACACTAGGTGCAACCACAGCGGTTGGTATGACAAGTAAAAGAGTGCCGTTAATTGGAACGACAAAGTACGGAATGAACAAACTGGAAATGTAGTGGTTGAAAAGATAAGTAAAAGAGCTCTGGTTATTGGTGCTGGAAATTGACTGTACTGGATGGAAACGTTGAGTTTGATAAAATAAGGAAAAATAAGGTTTAAAAACAGAAGGTATATAGGTGGAAAAATGAGTGTAAAACTAATATTAGATAATGGAATGGTTTTTGAAGGTGAGGGCCTTGGGTGTAATACTAACACAGCTAAAGGTGAAATTATTTTTAATACATCAATGGTAGGTTACCAAGAGATTATAACAGACCCAAATAACTATGGGAAAATTATTGTAATGGCATACCCACTTATGGGCAATTATGGCTTAACCGATGATGATAACCAAAGTCAAAACATACAAGTAGCAGGTCTTGTAGTCAGTGAACAAAATGATAACCCATCTAACTTTAGATTTACAACCACCCTTAATGAAAGTTTGCAGTTAAGTGGCACGCCAGGAATTAGTGGAGTGGATACAAGAGCTTTAGTTAAACTAATAGCCAAATCAGAAAAACCAATATATGCCATGATAACTACTAAAGATATAGACGTTAAAGAGGCTATGAAGGAGCTTGAAAATATAAAAGGTCAAGGAGGCGAAGTACAAGCAGTCACTTGTAAAAGGGTACTGTATATGCGTACAAGGAATCCCAAATACAATGTTGTGGTTGTCGATTGTGGACTAAAAACCAGTGTAAGAAAAGAATTAAATGCGCTTAGTTGTAACTTAATAGTAGTTCCATTCAACACTTCTTGTGAAGATATACTAAAGTACAATCCTGATGGAGTACTCTTTTCTAATGGACCTGGAAATCCTAAAGAAAATGAATGCTTAATATCACTTGCAAAAGAATTAAAAGGGAAAGTTCCTATGTTAGGAATTGGACTGGGATTTCAAATCCTATGTTTATCATATGGCTTTGATACAAAAAGAAGGGCTGTAAGTGTGTCGGGAAGCAGTGTGCCTGTAAAAGACTTGAAAACAAATAAAGTTTTAGTAACCTCACAGTATACCTCATATAGAGTTGTTGAAAAAGATGTTGAAGGTTTAGAAGTAATATATAAAAGCATTAGAGATGGCTTCGTTGAGGGTATTGAAGATGAGCAAAATGAAGTGATAGCTATTCAGTTTGAACCAAACTCAACAGGTGACAAAACTGGCGCAGATGTACTAAATAGATTTGTAGAATACATGGCAAAACATGTTGGAGATGAAGGTGGAAACATCAACAAGTACTAATCGTTAAAAAGATATATGAATTTTAAGGTAGCGGACCGGATAAAAACGCTAAGGGGATAAAAGGATGCCAAAAAGAACGGATATTAACAAAATTTTAGTTATAGGTAGTGGACCTATTGTTATAGGTCAGGCAGCTGAGTTTGACTATGCAGGAACACAAGCTTGTATAGCACTAAGGGAAGAAGGTTATGAAGTGGTGCTAGTCAATAGTAATCCAGCAACTATTATGACCGACACTTCAATGGCAGACAAAGTGTATATGGAGCCATTAGATTTAGAGCATGTGGCTAAAATAATCCGATATGAAAGACCTGATGGGATTATTTGTGGGCTAGGAGGACAAACTGGACTAAACCTTGGTATGCAGTTATACAGCAAGGGCATATTAGATGAATGTGGTGTGGAAATGCTTGGTATGAAGTATGAAACCATATCTAAAGCTGAAGATAGAAAAAAATTCAAAGAACTTTGTCTGGAAATAGGTGAGCCTGTAACCGAATCGAGAATTGCAACCTGTGTAAAAGATGCCATTGCAGAAGCCGAAGAAATCGGTTATCCAGTAATATTAAGACCGGCATATACGCTAGGTGGAACGGGCGGTGGCTTTGCTCATAATGCTGAAGAATGTGCAGAGATTGCAAAAGCTGCAATTGAGATTTCTCCAGTTAATCAAGTTTTAGTAGAAAAATCTCTAACTGGATATAAAGAAATTGAATTTGAAGTAATAAGGGATGCAAACGATACAGCAATAGTTGTGTGCTGTATGGAAAATATTGACCCAGTTGGTATTCATACAGGGGACAGTATTGTAGTTGCTCCGTCTCAAACATTATCGCTAAAAGAATATAACATGTTATACGATGCATCTTTAAAGATAATAAGGGCATTAGATATAGAAGGGGGATGCAATATCCAGTTTGCATTAGATCCATTATCATTTGAATATTATGTAATTGAAGTCAATCCTAGAGTTTCTAGATCTTCGGCACTGGCTAGTAAGGCTACTGGGTATCCCATAGCTAGAGTTGCAGCTAAAATAGCGGTAGGCTTTAACCTAGACGAAATAATGGTGGCTTCTACTCCTGCATCATTTGAACCAACACTTGACTATGTAGTTGTTAAATTCCCAAGATTTCCATTTGATAAATTCCGTGATGCAGACAGAAGATTAAATACCCAGATGAAAGCAACTGGCGAAGTTATGAGTATTGGTCAAAGCATAGAAGAGGGAATACTGAAAGCAGTAAGGTCATTAGAAAATGGACTAGATCATTTAGAACTACCCTTTTTGACAGAACTATCAAATCACGACTTAGTTGAGTTTATACTCAAAAACACTGACGAGAGATTTTTTGCTATCGCAGAAGCGTTCAGAAGAGAAATCCCAATTAACTACATCCATAACATAACCAAAATAGATAAGTTGTTCTTAGATAAGGTGTTAAATATTATTAACTATGAAAAGGTTATTAAGGAAAACATAAACAACCTAGAAGTGCTTAAAAAAGCAAAGAAGATGGGTTTTTCTGATAAATATATTTCAAGGATTTGGGGAATTACTGAAGCTGAAATGTATAAACTTAGAAGAGAAAATGGAATTTTCCCAATATATAGATCTGTAGATTCTTGCGCTGGTGTATATGATGTAAATGTACCATACTACTATTCCACATATGGTACGGTGAATGAAAGCGAATCGTCTAAAAATAACAAGGTAGTTGTATTAGGCTCTGGCCCAATTAGAATAGGACAAGGAATAGAGTTTGATTATTCAACTGTACATGCAGTATGGGCTATTAAAGAAATGGGGTATGAAGCAATACTCATTAACAATAATCCTGAAACTGTTTCTACCGATTATACACTAAGTGATAAGTTGTATTTTGAACCTTTGACATATGAAGATGTCATGAATGTAATTGATTTAGAAAAACCTGTTGGTGTCATAGTTGCATTAGGAGGACAAACGGCTATAAATCTAGCTGCAGATTTGGATGCAGCAGGGGTTAACTTGCTAGGGAGTAGTGCAGAAGCGATTGCAGCAGCAGAAGATAGAGATTTATTTTTAGCAGCTCTAAGAAGATTAGATATACCTGTACCAAAAGGCTTTGCAGTATTTACAATGAAAGATGGACTAGCTGCAGCAAAAGAGATAGGTTATCCCGTACTTATGCGTCCCTCATTTGTTTTAGGTGGACGTATGATGCATATCATATACGAAGAAGAACAGTTAAAGAGTTTCCTAAAAGAAGCTCTTGCTCTAAATCCAAAACATCCAGTACTCATCGATAAATATATACTTGGACAAGAAAGCGAAGTTGATGCGGTGTCAGACGGCACTGATGTATTTATACCAGGCATTATGGAACATATAGAAAGAGCAGGAGTTCATAGTGGCGACTCGGTCAGTGTATATCCCACGTATTCATTATCAAGAGAAGTGCAAGATACCATTATTGACTATACAACCAGAATAGGTATAGCACTTGATATGATTGGACCGTTTAATATTCAGTTTGTAATAGATAAACACAACCGTGTATATGTAATCGAAGTTAATCCAAGGTCTAGTAGAACAGTTCCTTTCTTAGGTAAGTCTACTGGTACACCAATAGCTAACATTGCAACAAAGGTTATGTTAGGTGCAAAACTAAAAGATTTAGGATATGTAGGAATATATCCTAAGAGAAAGCGCTGGTATGTAAAAGCACCAACATTTTCATTTAATAAACTTTTAGGACTAGATGCAGTGTTAACTCCAGAGATGAAATCTACAGGAGAAGCGATAGGTTATGACACTTCATTAAATAGGGCAATGTACAAAGCTTTAAGAGCATCAGGGATGAAACTTAGTAACTATGGAACAGTTTTAGCTACCATTTCAAATAACGATAAAGAAGCTGCGGTACCACTCATTAGACGGTTTTATAACCTAGGTTTTAACATTGAAGCAACAGAAGGCACAGCAAACTTTTTAAAAGAGCATGGAATTAAAACACGAGTTAAAAAGAAGTTATCACAAGGAAGTAGTGAAATACTAGAAAGTATTAGAAAAGGATATGTTTCATATGTTGTAAACACAGTAAACCCAGCGGGACTAGCTGGTATTAGAGATGGTGGGTACATTAGAAGAACTGCAGTTGAAAATAACATCCCAGTATTCACCTCCCTAGATACAGTTGAGGTGCTACTAGATGTTTTAGAAGATACAACAATGGGAGTGTCGACTATAGACGAGTAATAACTATTGAATGATTTAAATGCATATTATAGAAGTCTAAATGACAAAAGACCACAAGTAAGGCATGTGCAATCATTAGAAGAATAGCCACGGTTTAGAGGAAAGATACGGTCAAGTAAACTACTGTTCGTGGATAGGAACCAACAAACAACGAGAGATGAGTCAAACTACAATTTGAGGAAAATAATGAAGAAAGAATTATTAACTGTAATATCAAACGAGAAGTTAAATGGAGACAATTATGTCTTAATGCTGTCTGATGCTTCATATATGAAACCTGGTCAGTTTGTTGAAATATGTCTTCCAGGATTTACACTTAGAAGACCGTTTAGTGTAAGCGATTATGAAAATGGAATTCTTCAAGTTGTATATAAAGTGGTAGGTCGTGGTACTGAATACATGGTGAGCCTTAAAAAGGGAGACAAAGTAGATACATTAACTGGACTGGGAAATGGTTTCACAATTTCACCTAACGCAAAAACACATGTTTTAGTAGGTGGTGGCATTGGTATTGCACCGCTATATTACCTAGCAAAAGAACTCCATAAAAAGGATTTAAAGACAAAAGTAATTTTATGTGCTCGTTCGAAAAACGACCTGTTTTTCATAGAAGAATTTAAAAAATGGGGAGAAGTTATTGTAGCTACAGATGATGGAAGTGTAGGCGTCTACGGTAATGCAATTACTGCTTTAGAAAACCAAATATCAAGTGATGACTATTACTATGCCTGTGGTCCAGAACCTATGTTAAGAGCAATATGTAAAAAATATCCAAATGGTGAACACTCGTTAGAAGCCATAATGGGTTGTGGTTTTGGAGCTTGTATGGGCTGCACAATCAAGACAAAGCAAGGTTTTAAGAGGGTATGCAAAGAAGGACCAGTATTTAAAGCAACTGACATATTTATCGACTAACAAAAAATATACATTTTTAGATGGTGATGTTATGGATACAAAAATAAACAGATTAGAAACCCAAATGTTAGGACATGTAATGGATAACCCAGTTATTCCAGCTAGTGGTACATTTGGATTTGGATATGAATTTAGTGAGTATTATGACATTAATATCTTAGGCTCTATTTCCTTAAAAGGTACTACGGAATACGAGAGATATGGTAATCCTCTTCCTAGAATTGCAGATTGTAAAGCAGGTATGCTAAATGCTATAGGACTTCAAAACCCAGGTGCCGATACAGTAGCAACCGAAGAGCTAGATAAACTTTCAAAAGTATATAGTAAAAAAGTTATCATCAATGCCAGTGGACATAGTGTAGATGAATACAAAAATGTTTGTTCAAGATTTAATGATATAGACAAGGTGTTTGCCATAGAGGTAAATGTATCTTGTCCAAATGTTAAAGGTGGTGGAATGGCTTTTGGAACAGACTCTAAAACTCTTGGCTTCCTCATTAAGGAAATCAAAAAAGTTTGTACAAAACCCTTAATCATAAAGCTCTCTCCAAATGTAACAAACATTAAAGAGATGGCAGTTGTTGCAGAAGAGTCGGGTGCTGATGCAATTAGTGCCATTAATACGCTTGTTGGAATGAGAATTGATTTAAATAAAAGAAAGCCAGTTATAAGCGTAAGGACTGGTGGATATAGTGGCATAGGTGTCTTTCCTGTTGCAGTTAGAATGGTTAATGATATATACAAATCAGTCCATATCCCAATAATTGGAATGGGTGGTATTAGTTCTGCTTACGATGTAATAGAAATGATGATGGCTGGTGCTACTGCAGTAATGGTAGGAACGGCTAATCTGATAGATCCATTTGCTTGCAAAACAATCATAGAAGAACTTCCACAGGCTATGGATAAATATAGAATTGATAAACTATCAGATATAGTTGGCTGTGTGGGTTGAGCCTAACCATACTAATAATGTATAGAGGATTCATTAAAAACCCAATATTCTTAGCGAGTATGGAATCGATAAGATTTCAAATACATCGTTGGTTGTGTTGGTTAATACCAATCCATAATATTTAATTTCTAGAGAATGTGGTATAGGCATATCAAACTAGAAAATAACTACATAATAATCAACCATAGAATAAAATATATAAAATAATGTTGCTAACCGTTTATACTGGTTAAATTCAACAACATTATTATGCGAGGTAACTAGTGGGTAAAGATGTAATTATAGCGTGTGATTTTTCTTCTGCAGAGAAAGTGTATTCCTTTCTAGATAAATTTGGCGAAAAAAGACCATTTTTAAAAATAGGCATGGAGTTATTCTATAAAGAAGGTCAAGCGATGGTTAAAGAGCTCAAAAACCGTGGGCATAAAATATTTCTAGATCTAAAACTACACGATATTCCTAATACCGTTAGAAAAGCTATGTTTAATATTGGTGCAATGGATGTAGATATTACAAATGTTCATGCTGCAGGTGGTATTCGGATGATGCAAGAAGCAAGGCTTGGACTTGCAGAAGGTGCAGAATCACAAGGGTATCAACCACCGAAGTTAATAGCTGTAACGCAGCTAACTTCTACAGACCAAGAGATGTTAGAAACTGAACTACTCATTAAAGAACCAATAGCTGATGTGGTTAAAAAATATGCAGAAAACGCTAAAAAGGCTGGGCTTGATGGTGTTGTGTGTTCTCCTCTTGAAGCACCTATAATGACACTCCTTGATTTAATCAGTGTAACGCCTGGTATCAGACTTTTAGGAGATAGTGTAAACGATCAAAAAAGAGTATCAACACCAGAAGGGGCTAAAAAAATGGGAAGCACATATATAGTAGTGGGAAGGAGTATAACTGCAGCAGAAGATCCTTTAGCAGCATATGAAAGGTGTGTAGCAGAGTTTTGTGATTAAATTAAACAATCAATATAAAAGAAATAAGGCTTAAACAAACAATTATAGAAACTATGGAAGTTATAAAAGATAAAGAAAAATTAGCAAAAATTGTTGTTGACATAGTTTCTAATGAGCTTAACTCTAACGTTAAGTCCGTTAAATATTTAGGCGGTGGATCTTTTGGTAGAGTATTTAAGGTAGTGACTGACGGTTCACCAGATGTTGTGGTAATGAAAGTATGTTTAGTTTCTGGTATGCACAAAAAAGAAGCAGCTCAGTTATATTTACTCTCTAAACATTCCTCTATCAAAATCCCTAAGGTATATTTCACATTTGATAAGACCAATGAACATCCTGTTGATTGTCTATGCATGGAATTTGTGGAAGGGAAGGATGCATTCACAAGTTTTGGACTATTATTTAAGTCTAAAAGGCAAAAGAAACGCTTTGCAAATCAAGTTATTGACGCAATGATAGGGGTTCATAATCATTCAAATGACAAGTTTGGCGATATTGATAATCCAGCATTTGATGCTTGGCAAGACTATTATAAACCATTTGCAACGGATATATTCGACAAGGCATCTGATTTGTATGCAAACAAAAAGCTACCGAAGTATGTGTATGATGCCATGACACAAGCATGGAAAAATTATGATAATATTTTTAACGAAATAGTTAGCACGCCTGCTTTAATTCATGGAGATTTAAATGTAATGAACATAATGGTTAAAAAACCATTTGAAATTGTGGCAATAATTGATCCACTCAATTCAATGTTTGCAGATAGAGAGTACGATTTATTTCAATTAAATAATCTTACTGGGAAGTGTTTTGGTCTATATAATACATACAAAGAAAAATATCCAGTGAGTAAAAATTGTGATATAAAATGTGCGTTTTATGCTTTATGGAACGAGGTATATTGTTACATAAAAACAGGAAGTCTGATTCCATTTATCATGCGACCTATAGTAAAAGAAATAAGAAAACAAATGAAGATATTAAAAGTTAATTAAGATAAAATTAACTAGCAGAGAACAGGAGGAGTCCATATATGACAAAGCTAGCAAAAGATGTAGCAAAAGCATTGCTTAAAGTAAAAGCAGTTTTTTTAAGACCAAGCGATCCATTTACCTGGGCAAGTGGCATAAAGTCACCAATTTATTGTGATAATAGAATAGTACTTGGTTATCCTGAAGAAAGAGAAATAATTGAAAAAGGGATAGTTGAGACCATAAAAAAAGAATTCACAGATTGTGAAGTATTAATGGGTACTGCTACGGCAGGAATTCCACACGCTGCTATAGCTGCAACAATACTAGATATGCCCATGGGGTATGTAAGAGCTGACGCTAAAACACATGGTAGGAATAATAAAATAGAAGGAGCAAATCCTGAAGGGAAAAAGGTAGTAGTTATTGAAGACCTAATATCAACTGCTGGCTCTTCAATTGAGGTAGTTGAAGCATTAAGGGAAGCAGGGGCGGATGTTTTAGGAATAGTTTCAATATTTACCTATAACCTTAAAAAAGGAAAAATTAGACTTGCAGAGGCAAATGTTAAAAACGTGTCGCTATCTAACTTTGAAACATTATCAAAAGTAGCTTTAGAAGAAAACTATGTAAATGAAAAAGAATATAGAATGTTACTAAAGTTTATTGAAAATCCCGACGATCCATCTTGGCAGAATATATAATCTACGCGATTTATCGCTGATACATATTACGCTTGCGTTATACAGAATACCGCATATAGTGGGACTGATTTTATATCGTTTTCAAAACCAAAGTTTTTTGTTGATACTCGTATTGAATATCGGGGATTAAATCTAGTTATATACTCATTTAAGCTTCTAGATCTGGTGTTATCACTAGACTTTACTTCAATAGGGACAATATCGTTATTTATTCTAATTATGAAATCAATTTCTGCTTGATTTCCACTTGTCCAATAAAAGCTAGTAAATTGGTTAGCGACTAGTTGATTATTAACATAATTTTCAGCTAGCCCACCTTTAAAGTCGGCAAATGATGGATTGTCAAACAAGATATCGTCTATAAACACATTTTGACTAGCAGAACATAATCCAACATCGTTCATATAAAACTTGAAATCATTTAGTGATTTATAAGCGTTTAGTGGAAGTTTAATCTGTTCTACTCTATATAATTGATTTGCAATGCCTGTTAAACATAGCCATTCAATAGCATTTGCAAATTCGCTAGCTCTACCACCACTTTTTATGGAAGAATATTTGAACTTTTTATTTTCCCTTGCAAGTTGAGTGCTTATATTTTTATAAACTTGTTTTGTTTTTGGAATCTCCGTTGCTTTGTTATACTTACTCATATCGTTAAAGTAGGCTTCAAGTATTGATTGCTGTTTTATTTTTACGAGCTCATAGTTATTATTTTTCAAATACTCTTCAACAACTTCAGGCATTCCTCCAACATATAAATACGTTTTATATAGTCTCAAAGCTTCTTGGTGAAAAGGTTCTGCTAATGGCTTGTTTAAGTTATAACACTCTTTAATTTCACTGACTAAATAACTAACATCACTTGCCATCAAAAACTCTTCAAAATTCATTGGATACATATTTAAAAACTCAACCTTTCCAACAGGGAAGGAAGATTTATCACGGTTCACAGAAACACCAAGCAAAGAGCCTGTTGCAATTAAATGGTATTCATTTGCTTCTTCACAAAAGTATTTAAGCGAAGTTAAAGCTTCAGGGCAGGCTTGTATTTCATCGAAAATAATTAAGGTATGAGAGGGCAAAATTTCTCTTCTTTTGTAATTAGCTAATCTTTCTAAAATATTTTTAGGATTTAAGTCTACAAAAAAATCTGATAGGCTTGGTTCTTTTTCAAAATTACAATAAACCACATTAGCATAATTATCTGCACCAAACAGATTAACAATATATGTTTTGCCAACTTGTCTAGCACCTTGTAATATCAAAGGCTTTCTATCACTAGAATTTTTCCAATTTAACAAATCTTGATAAATTTTACGTTTCATAACTTTCTCCATTTCTTGTATACATAATATCAGCAAATGTATAAAAAATCAACAAAATTACATTTTTTGGCACATAAGTTTTTGCAAAAATCACACTTTTGGGCACATAACTACTTTTATGCCACATTTTAGAGTGGCGTTAGTTCTAATATTAATTGTAGATTTGAAGTTCATTCTTGGACATTTGAGAGTGACATTGGCTTTTAGATTAATTGCAGAGATTAAGCCATTACATGGACATTTGAGGCGATGTTAGCACTCGTATGAATTGCGGAGATTAAGTCCTTTATGGATGCTTGAAAGTGACGTTAGTTCTCATGTAAATTGCAGAGATTAAGCCATTACATGGACATTTGAGGCGACGTTAGTTCTCATATAAATTGCAGAGATTAAGCCATTTCATAGGTGTTCGAGCGTTATGAAAACAGAAAATGTTAATATGTTGATACAACTTTTTTATATAGTAAAATATATGTATAGTTATAAGTTTATAACATTAAGAACCAAATAAGTAAATAGATGTGATGTGTTTTTATAGGAGGCAAAGGCTATGAAAAAGAGTATCATTATTAGTTTAGCCCTAGTAGTTATTTTAATTGTAGGGCTACTTGTGGCATGTAATGGCGTTGATATTGATAATAGTAATATCGACGTTAAAGTTAACTTCATTGTAGATGGAGAGGTAGTACATACTCTTGATGTGAAAAGCGGTGAAGAAATAAATTTACCGAAAAATCCAGAAAAAGAAGGGTATGAATTTGCTGGATGGTATGTTGATAAAGATATTTGGAAAAACCCATTTATATCAAAAGACTCATTGAATGAATCTATTACTGGCACCATATCTGTCTATGCAAAATGGAGAAGGACGGACTTAAATGGGTATGGAATAACCTTTGTTTATCCAGATGAAGAAAACAATGTCACATTGTCATCATGTAAAACCGAGGAAATAAATACTTGGAATATACCTCAAGTTCCTCCAAAAGAAGGGTACAAAGATGGTGTTTGGCTCTTTGAAGGTAAGACACTTGAAGAAATTATAGATGAACTAGAAGACTTAGATGAAGGATACACCGATGATATTGTCCTATATCCCTCATATACTCCAATTACCTACACTATAACATATGATCTAAATGGTGGCGACGATGACGATGATGTTGAGTATACCGTGTCATACACTGTGGAGAGCGATTTAGATTTAGTAGTACCCACAAAAGAAGGCTATGAATTCAAAGGGTGGAGAAATTTAAATGATGAGGCAAGATACGACATTCAAGCTGGAACTACTGGTAATCTAGAACTAGTAGCACAATGGAGAAAAATAGGTCCATCAATCTCAACAGAAATTAATAACTTCATCAAAGGAATAGATGGAGCATTTAGAACTTTTGCAACAGCTGAAAATGCGGTATATGTAGGCGCAACTGCATATATAACAGTAGAGACAGGTGAAATAGCGGGGTCAAATCCCATTGAGATAAATTTAGAGTTCGTCATTAAAGCTTGCATTGATAGTGAAAATGCTGATAATAATGCGGTTTTAATAGAAGTTAATGACGCTACAGTTGATGGGTTTGGCACAGTAGCAGCAATATTATTCAAGACAGAGGGAACAAAAGAAGTTATTTACTTTGGACAAAAAGTTATAAACAACGACTTTACTTGGAGAAAATTCTCACAAGTTGAAGATGCCAAATTAATGTCTAAGATGGTAACAGACATGCTATTTGGTGAAGATTTTGCAACAGCTAAACCCATTGGATATAAGATGGCATCAAACCAAGGTTTCTTAGGTGGAATGGCAAAAGAGATGTTGGTTGCGCTTCCTATGATAGATAACTTACTAATATTTGAAACAGCAAAATATACTCCAAATGAAACTGAGGTTGTTTTCCCAGAAACCCAAGGCAAGGAATCTTTTGTATTAACCGTATTGCCAGAAGAAATTGTAGCTTTACTTCAAAGATTGGGTCCAGTTATCGATATTTCTAGCTTATTAGATATGTTGCAGGAAGAAGAGGAGTTCAATTCAATTGATAATATTTTAGAAAAGGTTTTAGGAAAAACTTTCTCAGAGTTAATCTCAGACGCAATTCTTTCAGAAAGTCTTGTGTATCCTAGCATTAACTTTGCTGTTGGGTATAACGGGGATGAAACACTATCAGGGTTTGGAATTCACTACGACCACTCCAATAGTTTAGAAATGCCAATAAAGTTTGATATAGGGATAAAAGATCTCGAAGTGATACAAAATTCAAAAGAAATTGTTCCTACTGAGGAGATAGTGAATCCTGAAGAGGCTTCAATTGAATTTGGGGCACAACTTATACTAAGAGGTGCCGGTGAAAATCCAATTAATGCTGAATTAAAAGCATATATATTCCCGGATATTAGACTTACATTTGAAAATAGTTTTTATGATGGTCGTTATGAATGGAGACATATTAAAGATTCAAATGGCGCACTGATAGTTGTTAGTGAGGAAGAAATTACTGGTGCATCAAATGACATTATAAGAGGTGAAGAAACATACAGAGTCCCTGGCAAAAAAAGAAGGTTGGTATTGGGTTGCAGATGAGATTGAAGAACCAACCGCTACTTTCGAATATAGAGTAAAAGATGGATTTATTCAAAAATGGGTAGACACATCCAACATCCCAGTTCCCACTCCAAAAGTTGATATTACTGGATTAAAAGGCTATGCAACGATTAGTAAAGCGGGTGGGGAAGAAATAATATTTGCAGACTTTAATGCCGATAGACCAGATGGTGTAGAAAATACTGAAGATCCTGCAACAAGAGTGCAGTCTGGATTTAAGATTGATTTAGCACCAATTCTTAATATCTTCCGTGAAGGTGCAGCAGAAGAATATATAGCTGATGGTAATTCACTTAAATACTTCATTTCACAAGATATGGTCGAGGCTTGGATGAGTCAGTTTATAGGAACCATAAATAGTTCGGATGAGTTATGGCCGGATACGTCTTATGGTGAAGAGTTTGAATTTTTCGATATGTTTGAATTGCTAGAAGGATTTACCGATATAGATTTTTCTGACGAAATAATTGAGCAAATTGAAGCTCTTGCATCCGAAGGACTAGATGTTTCTACTCCAATTGGATATATTGCAGAATTCACACAAGCAAGAAAAGAACTTAGTATAAGTATTGACATTGAAAAGCTTATGACAACATTACTAAGCGAAACTGGTTTAATTAGCGAAATTGAGTCTGAAGAAACTATTATAACAATCTATTATGATGAACAGGGCAATTTACTACCAGAACCTATTGAAATGCCAATATCTGAGTTTTTAAGTACAGACAAAGTGCTACAAACAATAGTATCACTAATTAACTTTGAAACTGCTAAAGAACTAGCGGATAGTGCCTGGTGGGATTTGCATCCAGATGCATACGAATACGAATTAGAAGAAGCTAGAGATGCATATTTTATAGGTGAAGAAACAGATTGGGAATTATTATTTAATATTCCAATTGAAGAGCTAATCACAATTGACCATATCTTACCTTGTATCACCAATATAACAGGTATAGAGATAGATAGGAGTGATGCATATGCAGGATTAAAACTAGCATTTGCTGCAATTCTTGGTGAAAATGAAGATAAACCTTTAACAAGTAACGGAGGCGCAAGCTTTGAGCTATCACTATCATACAATGATACGGTTGCTATTGGAGTATTTTTGAATGTTTCAATTGCAGGAGAAAATGCAGAAAAGAAATTGGCTTATCTTGAAAGCGATTTTGCAAAACCTTTTGCAGAGGGAGAGTACATTGACATTGCAGAAGCAGAGTCATACTCAAATATTAGTGGAATTTTACTTGCTGAACTTATGATATTTGTTCTAGAACCTGCATCTCCACCAATGGGGCCATAACACAAGGCGTGCTCATTAGATAAACCTTAGTCGCTCCTTAAGATTTCTCTCTAGTGGAGCATAACAGAAGGTAGTACTCATTAGCTGATCTTAAAAATGTTTCTCCAATGGAGCCATAATTGAAGACAGCATTAACTAAAAACTAATGTACAACACAAGGCACGGCATTCCGTGCCTTTGCTGTTTTATTCTCTCATTTTCTACCAATAGACGGTTGGGTGTTATCACAGAGGATAAGTCCTTAGTATCTCGTTTTTTATCAACAATTATTACTTAAACGAGTGTAGGTGAGGCGTGTTTTTTACCTAAGTTCTTTATTAAAAAATCATTTTTTCATATTTAATTAATACGTGTTTTGCAAGTGTATTAAACCGAAGTTGTTTATAAAACTATATTATACAACTATACACGTCCGAAAAAACGGACACCGAAAGGTATATAGTATAATTAGGCAATGTTCGGAAGATTATTAATTTTTAAAAAATGTAATAAAAAACGATATTATAAATAGAAGTATTTTAAATTAATATACGACTAATGTTGATAACCATTTTGTAGGTTAAATCTAAACAACATTATATACGAGGTGAACTGTGAGTAACGAATTTGAAAACAAGATAAATCTTAAAGAACTGTATGACAAAAATGCTAATTTATTTCGAAGAATATGGGGCGATGATATACAACGAAGGGATGTAATAGATTTTACTGACTTGGCTTTTTATGACACTCAAAGTGAAGAATGGACGAGCGTATTGGAGGGAATTGCGGGGCTTTCCGAACTTAATAATGTAGAAGCTATGATTGTTATAAAAGTAAAAGGCGACTGGAGAAAGAGATATATACCAGTAGCAATCCAGTTTAACGGCTCTCTAGAAAATTTTATGCAACTGTTTAAGGAAACAGGAGAGTATGCTTCGTTTATTTTAGGCGGATTTGGATTTACAAAATACCAAAATATTATTTTTTCCGATTATTGTTCTGCGGACCGTATATTTATTGGAGATGTTCAATATTCAGAAGATACTTATGCATATTACAGTGGTGATGGGTCTATATTGATACGTTTACCTTGGTCTTGTGAAGATAAATATGAAATACCAAATGGAGTGACAACTATCGGAAGTTTTGCTTTTTATAATCGACGAGATGTTTATTCAGTTATAATCCCAAGTGGTGTTAAAAAGATATCAAGTAATGCCTTCAGAAAATGTGAGTTCTTACAGTCGGTTGAAATACCTGAAAGTGTATCCAGTATATGTTATGGTGCGTTTTATGAGTGTTATAGACTAAGTTCTATCAAAATTCCAGATGGAGTAAAGGAAATAGCCCCAATAACATTTTTCAAGTGTAAAGACCTTGAGTCGGTTGAAATTCCAGAAAGCGTAACTAGCATAGGATATAGTGCATTTCAACAGTGTGGGAATTTGACAAGTATAATTATTCCTAGCAAGGTCGAGGAGATAGGGCATTCTGCGTTTTGTGGGTGCGCTATAGAGTCAATAGTTATCCCTAATGGCGTAAAAGTAATAAAGGATAGGACCTTTGGGCGTTGCTTTAATTTAAAGTCCATAACAATTCCTGATAGTGTAACAAATATAGAGGGTTCTGTATTTGAGGGTTGTGATAGCTTACAATCAATTGATATATTGCCTAGTACAATTACAGCCATAGAAAGATATATGTTTAATGCTTGTTTTGGATTAACATCAATTATTATCCCTAGCAACATAACGGAAATTAAATATGCTGCTTTCAAGCAATGCGATGAATTAGTTTCTGTTGTTATCCCAAGTAGTGTGACAAATATTGAGGATAATGTATTTTCACTATGTGCCAAACTTGCAAATATCACAGTTGCTGAAGATAACCCTTGTTATAAATCAATAGACGGAAACTTATACGCTAAAGATGGAACTAAATTAATACAATATGCGTTAGGCAAGGAAGAAACTAGTTTTAGTATTCCCGACGGAGTCGTAACGTTAGCAGGTGGTTCTTTTTGGATAAGTAAAAATTTAAATAATGTCCAAATCCCAAATACTGTTGAGAAAATAGGCGATTATGCTTTTGACTGTAATGAGCTTAAAGAAGTTATAATTCCAAAAAGTGTAAATCGTATTGGAACCTCTGCTTTTGGATACAGTTATACATTACAAAAGGCCTATTATGAAGGGACAAAATCCGAATGGAAAAACAAGTTTGGAAATGAAAATCCGTTTTCAGGTTCTCCAACCACACTATACTATTATAGTGAAACCGAACCCAAAATAAATTCTAAAGGAACTGCATATGTAGGAAATCACTGGAGATATGTTGATGGTGTTGCAACCGTCTGGGAAAAGACCAAATAACTATATTGTTGAACTAATTTGATAATATAAACCCAAGATAAACATGATCACTACTGAAGTGAAATTTGGTAGTGGTTTTTCATATCTAAGCAACAGGTGGTCGCATTGGTACTACAGTGTGGATTTTTGATATGATGGATATGATTCCTGACACTTTGATTGCTTACAAAGACAGTGCATTCTACCCTTCAGTCCAGTATTATTTCTTGATATCGAGATTTAAGTTCATAATATTTTCGCAGTATTTTCGGATTCCTAATTTTACAGACTGCTACTCAAAGGAAGATTCCCTGTAATCGATAGTAAAAGGGAGCAGAATTAATGCTAAGGAGGTGCTAATAGCCGATTTACTCTAAAGTAACTAAATTAAATAACATAAAAAAATGGAAAAATAAGGAATAATTAATGAAATTAGCGTATATGTATTATTAAGAAGGTTTTTATGTTACTATTTATTTGTGGATCAATTTCTTTAATTTGCTAGTATAGGTTCTTGTTTTTTACTCGTTATATTTCTAGCATTAGTTTAGATATTTCAACCATTTTGGAGGTTGTAAATATATAAATATATTAGAACAGGGGGGATAGATATGAAATTTAATGAAATGCTCATAGGGAAAAAAGTAGTTAATAAGAAGGGAGAAGAAGGCGAGATCGTTGCAGTAGAAGGTGAAAACATACGGATTCAACACGGTAATCAAAACAAGTGGTATTCTGCACAATCTGCCTTTATTAAAACTGGTTATTGGAAATTCAAAGATCCTGATTTGCAGGCTAAAGTAGATGCAACAATTGAAAAGGAAAAAAAGAAAAAGGCAGAAGAAGAACTACGCAAAAAACAAGAAGATATTAAAGCTGCAGAAAAAAGGGCAGTAGAACTAGAAATATCAAAAAGAAGAGCAGAGGTTAGAGCTTCTGAAGAAAATAATAAAAAGAATGAAAAAAGAGAAATACCAAATAATAACATAGTGGAAATCGAAGGAGTTATACATAGTCTTTCAAGGTCAAACGAAAGTGACAGATCCGAACATTAGCGCCTCGGAGGATTTTAAGATTTTAATCGCTGATGCTAAATCAACAAAGTTTTATCATACGGTGCTAAAAGAATTACATGCAGGAGGAGATATAATACTTCATGTAAAGAAATCTCATATTGTTGCAATTAGTACGGTTGTGGGGAGTTTCCGCACTGAGTTTAGAAAAGGTAAGGAGTATAATGTAGTTGATCTAAATTGTACTCTTTTAGAAAATTTTGTTGATTTAAGAAAGTTTAGAGCTGAGATTATAAAGGCCTGCAAAGGAGTAAAATATGCATCCTTTGATAAAAATGGTAATGGTAATAGGGGTTATGTATACGCTTTGCCAAAAGCATTAATTAAATTGTTTTTCAATGAAATTACGAGAACAAATCAATTAAAAATCAAAGGAAAAAACTTATTTATTGTTTCTCAAATTGACAAAACCTATTTTGAGTGGATAAATCCAGATTTCCACAAAAATAGCTGTCTAGAAAATGTTGCGTCATATGTAACATCAATTCCTCATATCAATGATATGCGAGAGCTTTTTATAACAATCCCATGTCTAAGAGACGCTTTAATAGAGCGGTGCAAAGTTAAATTTGTTGATAAAACCGAAATAGCTAAATATCAAAAAGATAATTTAGAAAATATATTTCCAAAGGAAGAATTTGATAATAACAATGATATATTTACTAAACTGTTAGATGCTGTTGAATTGTGTAATAATATTGAAAATTTTAACATAAGCTTTAGGTTTATTAATAACTTAAAAGAGCGCCTAATAAATGGGGATATTAGTAATGCTGATATAAAAATGGTGTATACAAACATAAAATATGAATTTATTCCTTCGTTAAATCACATCATACAAAACATTACTGAAGATGTAGAAAAGTTAAAAGAAAGCGAGGATACAAATCATAAACAAAAACTAGCAAAGAAGAAAGATGATATTAATCAACTTAATAATGTTCGTATACTATTAGAGCTTTTGTGCGAAGATTTATCTAAAATCCAAAGACCTGGGGAATTATTAGGATTATATATTCAAGAACAAAAAACTATATTATTGTGTTTACAAAATATATTTGAGAGTGCCGATAGTTCTATATCAAATGCAAAACGGTTGGCAGAATCGGTCCTTGTACACGAATTTACTCATCATATTCACTTGGGTTTATTGTCATATAACTTAAAAAACTGTGATGAAATACAAAAAGATGCGGTATTAGAAACTGTTGCAGAAACGGTGCAATATTTATTTGCGATAAAAATTGATGAGCAATTTCTTATAGATTGGATGAATAGGCATTCTAAAAGCGGTGTTTTCCCAGGATGGGGGTATGCAGGTGAAAACATTTTAAGGGAATTAGTTGAAAGTATTTTTGAGCAAAACAAGGATTATTTAAAATTAGTTTCTGACATAAAGAGTGATTCTGTTGCATTCACTTCCTTTCTATATGAGCTCAGAGTCGCTACTGAAAAGAATCTATTATGCATAATTCTTGATATGACTTTAACTGATTTAAAGAAAGCATATTATCTACTTGAGTTACCAGTTGTTTTGAAAGATTTATATTTAAATTACCATTGTGGTCCTATGGGTCATCTACCAGAGAAATATATTCCTAACTCGATTAATGTGGAATTTATTTGCGATGATCAAAGCGTGACTTATTACGATAATATACAAATTTGGTTTTTTTCTAAACAATTTCTTTCATTTCCTCAAAGTGATTTAAAGAAAAAAACAACTGTTCAAAAAGAAAAAATTGTAAACAACCTTAAACAAAAAATAATAAAAATATTCTCGGATCAAATAAACGGTAAAATCGTGGGAAGTTTAGGCGACATTTCGGATTTAATCAGAGACTCCTCTTTACCTTTTTATGCGGAATATGCATCATCGTACGAATGTAATTCTGATATTGATAATATTCTTTTGTATAATTTTCAACAAAACGCTTTATTATCAAGATTAATGCGTTGTGATACGACTTTGCGCATAGTTAAGATGCCAGATATAAACTCACTGCAATATCATCATTATTATCATTATATTATTACTGGTAAAGGAAAAAACAAAGTGGATAAGCATGAGAGGGGCAATTTGCTATGTGAGTTCACGTCTGTAGAGCTCGCCGATTGGAATAATAATGTGGGTTTAATGGAAGAAGAATTATTGGAGATAGTTTTTATTTCAATTAAAAGGGCTAATAACATTTCCATTCTTAGAAATGCAAATGAGAAAACATCATTGTGGCTAGAGCTTACTGTAGCGCAACCTAAAGGGGGAAACAATATAAAGAGACTATCGCCAAACATATTTAAAAAATTGATTGACGGGACCATTTGTGCCTTACATAAACCAAAAGATGTTATTGTTGAGGCTGTAAACAGAATTTTTAATAAGCGTAATGTAATAGTAAATAATTCGGAAATAATGAGTTGTTTTTCTTCTGATAAACATAAGAACACAAAAGAAACTTTCCCACTATCCGAAAGGGTGATAGTGAAGCCATATAGGGATTATATTAAGTGGAATCCAGCAGATGAGATGATAAAATATGTACAAATTCGAGTGAAAGAACAAGATGATAGCACACTGACAATTAGTGGCAAATTATTTGAAATGTGATAATGGAAACAGAAAGTGCTTAATTCACACTTGTATGAGTTAAGTACAAGGAACTAAAAGAAGCTAGAGTTGGGGTAATCTTTGAAGTAAACAATATCACCAACTTCGATTCAAGTGGCGAACTTAACCTTGCCATCAACGCATCTATAGCCAAGAAGAAAGTAGACAAGTCTCAAACAATGTAAAGTGAGGAAAAGGGGCTACAAGGCTTTGGATCATATTTTAGAAATTGACGATAAGAGGGACTACCGATATTGTTTACACCTAATTGTTGTTAAAAAATGGAGGATGGAGTGTTTGAGCTGATTGACGGACAACAAAGGCTAACAACAATTTATAGTTCAAGAAAGATTATTTAGGAGAAAGTTGTTTTATGAATGTTGCAGGATTAAAAAGCATAAATGAAGTATTATCATGTTTAAAAAATGATATAAAATACATAATTGAATATTACAAATCAAATTTTAGTTATAAAGTTGATTTAGATATTGCTCAATATAAAAGGAACGGAATAGTACAAGACGATTGGTTTTTGCATTGTACAAAAATATCTACGATTTCAGACGAGCTAGAAAATCACTCAACATTACATAAACAACTAGTAAATTATGTCATTGATTACAGTAAACAAAGAAATTATATCACACAATTAATTAGTCAAAACAAAATCTATCTATCTGTAGAATTAGATAACATCCTCGAGGAATTAGAAGATGCATTATCGTTCAAATACACGAGTGACTGTTTCGGAACTTCAGATGATTATATACCAGAGTGTATTTTTCATTGCGTAGAAGAAAGTGAAAATATATTTAAACTATTAGATAGTGCTTTTTTAATTTCGAAAAAAGATTATTCATCAATTACCAACCAGTCAGAAAAGTCGATAATGAAAGATTTAATTTGGTGTTGCAGTATAGTGCAAGATGATATAACTTATTCCTTAAAAAAATTAAAGCAAAACGATCAAAACCGTGATATTGAAAACGCACGGAATAGAGCAATTAGGAATCTATTATCAGCTAAAGATTATGTTGTACTTGATCAATCGCAATGCGGTCGGTCACCAAGTGGTAAAAATTCGGGAGAAGTTGATTTAAAAATTGAATATGATAGTATGCCTGTTACATATTTAGAAGGCTTAAATCAAAAAAACAGTTTGAATAAAAATTACGTAAAAGAACATATAAATAAAATATACGGATATGATGCTGCAGGAACAGCATTCAATTTTATTATGGTATATTTTGATGGCAATAATTTTGAAAATTTTTATTCTAACTATTTATCCTTAATTAAAAAGCCCTCTACTTATGAGAAATATAAACTAGTTGATGTAATTGAAGACACTTCAAGATATTCAGAAATAAAAATATATTGTTCTAATTTGAAAAGAGATGGTGTTGATACTAAAATATATCATTTATTAATTAAATTTACTTGTAATTAGATGAGATTTGGTATTAAGCAGATTATATAGGGGTTTCACTTTGTATCAAACAGTTTCAACTAATACGGTGTCATAGTAATATGGATTTCAAGTGATATAATTTATATGATTATACTTAATTTAAACTTGAAAATCACAGTTTTTGAGGAATAGGTAAGAGGCGAGAAGCGGTAGTTTGTGCTACAAAGAGTATTTTTACTAAAAGTTCAGGTAAATAGTGCAAAGATTAATTTTTGACATAGGATATTAAAACGCAAGGAGAAATTGCTTTTTTATTAAAAAATAACTCATAAATAAGATGTTTGATGATTAATACGCAAGGAAATCTTGCGTATTAATTTAATATAGTATCCTGTGCTCGCAAAGGGAAGGGGGTGACGGAGATGGAATGATGGTCATCAAGAACGTTTTTCTAGGTGGATATAAGAATGTTCATAAATTCAATATAAATTATTTAGCAAAAAATAAATGCGCTTTTATCTACAAATAATTAATGCGAATCAAAGGCTTTTAACAATCAAGTCTATTGAACGGTTTAACACAACACAAATCTATAACTATAAAAACATAGAAAAATATATAGGTATGTAGGTAATGTTATTTTGCGTTTTAATTACCCTATCATTTGATAGTACATATGCTTTTTTGACGTTGTAATCTTGACTAGCAAGTAGGTTATTTAGGGCACTGTGACGGGTGTAATCTTTACCTGATTTAACTTCTATAGGTACAACCGATAGAGTGTCATAATCATCTATTAAAAAATCCACCTCACCTTTTTTCTTATTATCATAGTAATAAAGATTATATCCATTTGAGATTAATTCACTAGCAGCTACATTTTCGTATACAGATCCAAGATTAATGCTTTTAACATCATCTAAAACAGCATTTATATTATTACCATACAAAATATTGGTTAAAAGTCCTACATCGTTTAGATATAATTTTAATAAATTCTTTCCAGAGGATTGAACCAGTGGAAAGGAAGGGGCAGAAACAGCTTTAACGCCTAATGCAATTCCTGCACTTATTAAATAGTCAAATTCATCTTGATAATGCGAAAATGTTTTTCCACGGATATTTTCAATGTTTTGGGCTACTACACGCTTTTTCTTGTTTTCAAGATTGGAAGGAATTAAACCATAAATTCTACGAATTTTTAAATTTTTATCAAAATCGTATTTTGCTGCATCTGAAGCATAATAATTATGTATCTCGGTTTGTAGAGTACGAACTTTTTGGATATTCTTATCTTCAATGTAAGTATTAACACACTCAGGTAATCCTCCAATTAATAAATACTTTTTGAATAAATCTAGTAAATGATTATGAGTAGAAAGTTCAAGCGTTTCTTGATTAAGAAACTTTTGTCTTAATGAAGTAATAGAGTAGTTATTAAAACCATTAGCATATAAAAACTCTTCAAAATCTAAAGGAAACATCCGTATTTTCGATATGCTCCCCATAGGAATAGAAGTGGTTTCTAATAAGGTAACTCCAAGAAGTGAACCGCTGGCAATATATGTAAATTTACCATCTTGTTGTAAAAACTTTAAAAGCGTTAATAAGTGGGGATATGCCTGAATTTCATCAATAAAAATTAATGTATCATCAACCGATCCCATTTTATCCCCAGCTAACATACTAACTTGCAAATAAAAATCATCTGTATTAGTAATATTTTCAAAAAGCTTACGATCAATTGAATCTTCTAGCATATTTAATTCTATGAAGTTCTTAAAAAGTTTGTTGCCGACATGTCTAACAATATAGGTTTTCCCTACCTGCCTGGCACCATCGATTAATAAAATTTTAGAAGACTTGCTTTTGAAGTGTTCAATAATAGTTTCAGTTATTTTACGATATAACATAATGATTAGCTCCTATTTAACTAGTTAATGCGAAAAATTTTGTCCAATTGCATTATATGGCTATGTTAATTGTATAATAAATAAGGGCTATATACAAGCAGTTATTGACATTTCCATATGTTTTTAAGGTGTTTCTATTGACATTTCCATATAAATTATCGCCATTTCCGTTGACATTTCCATATATTTTAAAGGTATTTTCGTTGACAATTCCATATATTCGTGTGCTTGTCTGTACTTGTCAACAAAAGTGAACACTTTCTGGGATTTTGATGAACGCTTTTCATACTTAATCAGAGGAAATGGATACATAGAGTGTTTTTACATCTTGGTAGGTTAAGCTCAAAATGTTGGAATGGAAGGGTCAAATTGTGTTGTGGATGTTGAATAAGGGGGAAAAGGTAAGATAAAAAATATAAATGGAAGAAATATATGGTAAGATATAGGTAAGAAAATTGTAGGAGATAAATATATGGATGACGTTATTACAAAATTACAACAGATGGTAGATGAATCAAATAGGATTGTCTTTTTTGGTGGAGCTGGTGTGTCTACGGAAAGTGGGATTCCTGATTTTCGAAGTGCTGATGGGCTGTATAGTCAGAAGTTTAAATATCCTCCAGAATATATGCTTAGTCACACCTGCTTTAAAAGAAATACAAAAGAGTTTTTTGATTTCTATAGGGAAAAGATTTTATTTACCGGAATACTTCCAAACAAAGCACATTTAAAACTCGCTGAGATGGAAAAGAGGGGAAAATTATCTGCTATAGTCACTCAAAATATTGATGGGTTACATCAAGCTGCAGGCTCAAAAACTGTGTATGAATTGCATGGTTCTATTGCCAGAAACTATTGTGTAGATTGTTCGGCACTTTATGATATGGGATACATACAAAACTCTATTGGTATCCCATACTGCGAAAGATGTGGGGGTATCGTAAAGCCAGATGTTGTGCTATATGAAGAAGGATTAGATTCAAATACAATTGATAATGCAGTTAGAGCGATAGTAAAATCGGATATGTTAATAATAGCTGGAACTTCACTCACAGTATATCCAGCTGCAGGACTAGTAAACTATTTCAAGGGTAAATATTTAGTTTTAATAAACCGCGATCCTACGCCGAAAGATAATGCGGCAGATCTTGTAATACGAGAAAAAGTAGGAGAAGTGCTAGATAAAATAAAAGTTTAGTTACAAAATTAGAAAAGTTTAGGATATATAGTAAATGCCTGCTGAAAAAATCGGCAGGCATTATTGGTTAAAATCAGTATTTGGTTTTAGAGTGGGTTAGAGTTCTTTTAAAAACTCTTCTATTTTATCCATAGCAAGCTTTAGTTTTGCAAGTGAGTATGCATAGCTAATGCGTACAAAGTCTTCACCAGAGCTGCCAAACGCTCTGCCAGGAACTACGGCAACACTTTTTTTCCTAAGTAGTGTTTCAGCAAACTCTTGTCCATTCATTCCAGTTCTTTCTTTTACACAAGGGAATACATAGAATGCACCTTTTGGTTCAAAGCATGTAAGTCCCATTTTATTTAATCTATCTACTAAGAAAACTCTTCTTTCATTGTATTCATCACGCATCTTTTTAACTTCTTCAAACCCGTTATCAAAACTGGTTTCTAAAGCAGATAGCGCTGCATATTGGCTAGCTGTCGGTGCACACATAATTGCATATTGGTGAATTTTCCGTATGTTAAGAGCTATTTCTTTTGGTGCAGCAAGATAACCGATTCGCCATCCTGTCATAGCAAAAGCCTTTGAAAAACCATTCATTAAAATAGTCCTTTCAAACATTCCAGGGACTGAAGTAATGGAATAGTGAACGCCATCATATGTAAGTTCGCTATATATCTCATCTGATAAAACAATTAAGTCATGTTTAATGATGACTGGTGCTATTGCTTCTAGATATTCTTTTTCCATAATGGCTCCAGTAGGATTGTTTGGATATGGTAAAATTATTGCCTTTGTTTTTGGTGTAACAACTGCTTCTATTTCTTCTGGTAGCACTTTAAAGTTGTTTTCTACTTTGCAATTGATGGGTACAGGAACACCATGACAAAGAGATACGCATGGGGCATATGATACATACGAGGGGCTAGGGATAATAACTTCATCGCCAGGGTTTAATAAAACTCTAAGTCCAAGGTCAATGGCTTCACTCGCACCAACTGTCACTAATATTTCATTTACTGCATCATATGTATTGCCTGTGGTATCTTTTAAATATTTTGCAATAGCATGTCTTAGTTCAAGTAAACCATTATTTGATGTATATTGCGTTTTGCCAGCTAAAATACTGTCAATACCCGCCTGACTAAACTTTTTAGGGGTAATAAAGTCTGGCTCGCCAACTCCTAAAGAGATACAATCCTTCATCTCTGCAGCAATATCAAAAAACTTTCTAATGCCTGAAGGTGGAATAGCTTTAGCTTTTTCGCTCATGTATTTATCATAATTCATAAAAACCTCGTATATAATGTTGTTTGAATTTAACCAATAAAAATGGTTAGCAACATTAGTTGTATATTTATTAATCTTCCATGCGCATACTGAAACGCACTTATTTTATTATATTATTAATGGTGCTTTTTATTCAAGGCAAAAACTAAAAATCTCATTTATTTACACACTCGAGGGTCTATTTACCACTCAATTTACTATGGCGATTAACAATTCATTAACGCTTGAGCGTCTATTTGCTACTTTACTTACTATGAAAGCTTACAATTATTAACAATCTATGAATGGTTGTGTTAGGTATATGTTAAGTAAAGTCATGGTGGTTTGTGATATCGTCACAGAGTGAATTTAGTAATACAATTGCCTAAAAATAAGCAATTTGTTAAAATAAATACATAACTAAAATTAGTTAAAAATTAAGGAGGAAAAGATTATGAATAAGACCAAATTTTATAAATGCGATATATGTGGTAATTTTGTAGGAGTTCTACATTCAAGTGGAGTACCTATGTTTTGTTGTGGTCAACCTATGACACAAGTCGAAGCTAAAGATCAAGATTCTGGATATGAAAAACACATCCCAGAAGTAACACAAGAAGGCGATGTAATGAAAGTTCAAGTAGGATCGGTATTGCACCCAATGGAAGAAAAACATCACATTGCATGGATTTATGTAGAAACCAAAAACGGTGGACAAAGAAAGGCATGTGTTGGTACTCCAACAGCTGAGTTTACATTTGTAAACGATGAGCCACTTGCAGTATATGAGTATTGCAATTTACATGGCCTATGGGTTAAAAAGCTTAACTAATAGTAAATTAGGTTAGTTATAACTGTAGGCATATAGTCTAACTAGGTTAAAAAAGTAAATACGCGGTACTAGATTACCGCGTAATTCATATAAAGATATATAATGAGGGGATTAAAATGGCAAATATTAGAAAAATTGGTGAAAGCATTTATTATTTAGGAGTAAGCGATTACAAATATACAAAATTTGAAAATCATATTCCAATTCCAACGGGTATGGCATACAACACATACTTGATTGCAGATGAAAAAACTGCACTATTAGATACAATAGAATCATCTTTATGTGGTCAGTTTATAGATAATCTTGCAAGTGCACTGAAAGATAGTGGAAAGACCTTAGACTATGTAGTTGTAACGCATATGGAGCCAGATCATAGTGCATCGCTATTTAGGGTTTTAGAGCTGTATCCAGAGGCTACTATAGTTTATTCTAAAAAAGCGCAAAACATGTTTTATCAATTCTTTGGCGATGTGAGCGTTAAAGAATTAATAGTAGACGAAGGATTTGTTTTAGAGCTTGGAAGGCATTCACTAGAGTTTTTCAGTGCCCCAATGGTTCATTGGCCAGAAGTTATGATGTGTTATGAAAAACATACAAAAACATTATTTTCTGCAGATGCATTTGGTTCGTTTGGCGCGCTAGGTGGTAATCTATTTGATAGTGAAGTGGAATTTACCGATTCAGTAATTGAAGACTATAGAAGATACTATACTAATATAGTTGGAAAATATGGGATGCAAACTAATAAGGCTTTAGAAAAAGCACTTAAATATGATATAAAGACGATTTGTCCTTTACACGGATATATCCTCCAAAAAGAAATAGGAAGATTTGTTGAGTTATACAAAAAGTGGGCAAGCTATGAAGCTGAAGTAGATGGTGTTTTAGTCATATATGCATCCATGTATGATAATACTAAAAATGCTGCAATGGAGCTAGCTACAATGCTAAAAGATAAGGGAGTTAAAAGGGTGGAAGTTAAAGATGTTTCCGCTCAAGATGCCACTTATCTAGTATCAGATACTTTTAAATACACTGACATTGTACTTGCATCAGTAACTCATAATAATAACATCTATATCTTAATGGAAAGTTATATTTCAGCAATAGTCGCTCTATCTATTCAAAACAAAAGGTTTTATTTTATAGAGAATGGAACCTGGGCGCCAGCAAGCGCAAAGCTTATGAGAGAAAAACTATCCCCTCTTAAAAAGTGTGAGTTATCTGAAACCGTAGTCTCCATTAAATCGGCATTAAATGATGAAAGTAGATCAAAACTAGTAGAACTAGCCGATGAAATTGCATCAAATGTTAATAAATAAATTGCTTCATAGGTAAATCCATCTTACAAAGCATGAGTTATCTGAAACCGTAGTCTCTATTAAACCAGCACTAAATGATGAAAGTAGATCAAAACTAGCAGAACTAGCCGATGAAATTGCAGCAAATGTTAATAAATAAATTGTTTCATAGGTAAATCCATCTTACAAAGCACGAGATGTCTGAAACGATAGCGTTCATTAAGCCAGCACTCAATAACGAGAGTAGATTAAAACTAGTAGAACTAGCTGATGAAATTACAGCAAGTGATAATAAATAAATGCCTTGAAAGTAATATTTGTCAGTTGTCATAGTAAGCATAGAGGTATATAGGCCATCGCGCATTATAAAATGGGTAAAAATTTTGTCTTAAAATAATTAATTGCTGAAAAGATGATTTACTGTGATATAATTATAGATAGGATGTTTTGGAGGCAAAAACATGGCTAGAATTAAAGAATCTGGTGAAAATTATTTAGAAACCATTTTAATTTTGAAGAAAAAATTACCAAGCGGAGTAGTTCGCTCTGTGGATATTGTTGAAGAATTGGGATATTCTAAGTCGAGTGTTTCTAGAGCAGTCAATCTATTAAAAAATAATGGATACATTAATATAGCAAAGACTGGTGAAATTACTTTTACTGAAAAAGGAAGGGCACATGTCACAGATTTATACGAAAGGCACCAAGTCCTTACCGAGTTTTTAATCAGCCTAGGCGTTGATGCTGACATAGCAGAAGAAGATGCTTGTAGAGTGGAACACATTATTAGCGAAGAATCGTTTAATGCAATTAAACGGGAAATAAACAAGTAGTAGTAAATAATTATAAAAATTGGTTCTTATATTTGTTTATTGGTATCATTCTTATGTTAACTACAAAGCTTAAACTCTTCTGGTTTTTTGATTAAATGTACAGGAATGCATAAAAAAGATAATATATGATGTCAAAACTAACATAAGGTCTTTATAGTTATTTATTGACTTTATTAACTCTGGGTTTGCTTGTCATAATAAAAAAAATATGGCATAATGATATTCGAAATTACGATACTTGTTAAGGGATCGTATTTTTTTAGAAATACAAGTTCGCAACTGCGAACAAAAAGGATAGAATAAAAGTAATATTTTTTTAATATCTAGTTCGCGAATGCGAACTTGCAGTTAGGACACAATGGATGGAGAAATAAATGCTAGATAAGGGGCTTTTTGAACTTTTAGGTAAAGAGAAAAAATATGTTGGATATATCACAATAATTGATTTGATTGGCATGCTTGCAAATGTTGCAGTAACTGCTTGTATATGCTTGAGTATAGGGCTTGCAATAAAGAGAAGCGATGAGGTGTTAAGGTATGTAACATATATTGGCATCGCACTTATAAGTGGAATTATTAAGGCAATTACTATTTGGGCAAGTGGGAAGTTGAAAAACACATTAGGTAGTAATGTTAAAAGAAGAGTGCGTTCTGATGCATACAATAAGCTTTTAGATTTAGGTTTGAGTAAGGGAGGGCAACAAACTGCTGCTTTGACCCAGATGATGGTGGAGGGTGTCGAGCAATTAGACTCATATTACTCATATTATTTACCTAGTTTTTTTAATGCTATGATAGCACCTATTATTCTATTTGTTATTTGTGTTAGTTTTAGGTGGCAGGTAGGTTTGGTGTTAATCTTAGCTCTCCCGATTATCCCTATATCTATTATCTTAGTTTCAAAGTGGGCGAGAAGGGTTTTTTCTAAATACTGGGATAAGTATACTTCAATGGGTAATTCCTTTTTTGACAATTTACAAGGGATGAAAGAGTTAAAGATTTTTGCAGCAGATTTAGCTAAGCAACAAGAGAGTGCAGTCAAAAGTGAAGAGTTTAGAGTTATAACAATGAAAGTGTTGGTCATGCAACTAGCTTCACTAACAATTATTGATACTGTGGCTTTTGGAGCAGCTGCAATTTCAATTGTCTTTAGTATACTCGGAGCGCTTGATACAGTTAACCCGCTATCACCAGCAGTTGCTTTGTTTTTAATTTTAATTTCCGCTGAGTTTTTTATACCAATGCGCACTCTAGCGAGTGCATTTCATGTAGCTATGAATGGTTCAGCTGCAGGAAAAAAACTTAAGGTATTTTTAGATATGCAGGTTCCCAAATGGGGAAATACAAGTACCCATAACCCTGAAAGTATTGAAGTTCAGGATGTGAGCTTTTCATATGATGATGAGAGGTTTGTGCTAAAAAATGTAGATATGAAATTTAAGCCTGGATTTAATGCGATAGTGGGAGAATCGGGGAGTGGTAAAAGCACAATAGTGTCATTATTACTAGGAGCACATGTTCCTCAATTTGGAAAAGTTACTCTCGATAGTGTGTTAGTTAGGGATTACGATAGGAGTTTATATTATAAAAAAATTACTTGCTTAGGTTATGACACATATATTTTCAATGAGAGTATAAGAGAAAATTTTCGATTAGCTAAGGAAGATATAACTGATGAAGAAATTTACAGTGTACTTGAAAAAGTAAACTTAAAAGATTTTATAAAAAACATAGGTGGTCTAGACTATGTGATTTTAGAAGATAGTGAAAATATATCTGGTGGAGAAAGACAGCGTTTAGCACTTGCTATTAATCTTGTTGTGGATAAAGACATTTATATTTTTGATGAAGCCACAAGTAATATTGATGTTGAAAGCGAAGCTATTATTATGAATCTGATAAAGAAGCTTGCAAAAACAAAAATAGTAATTGTAATTTCTCATAGATTAGCAAATGTTAGGGAGGCAAACATTATTTATATGCTAGAAGATGGTCTTTTGATAGAACAGGGCACTCATCAAGAACTTATGGATCAAAAAGGCAAATATCAAATACTCCATGATGAACAATATGATTTAGAACATGGCTATATGGAGGTATCTATTAATGCGTAATGTAAAAGGCGTAAGAAGAAGTAGTTTTAAAATTATAACAAAACTATTATCTTTGATAGGTAGTTTGGCATATGTCATTGTCATTGCGGTAATAAATGGTAGCGTAGGGCATATAATAGGCACATTTATTCCAATACTTGGTGCTATTGCTATAGCAAAAACACTAGGTGCTTTTACGAGTATATCATATGAAGTTTTAATAGGTTTATTAGTAGGATTTGGGTTATTGCGCGGTTTGCTTCGTTATTTTGAACAGTATGCAAACCATTACATAGCATTTAAGCTCCTTGCAAAAATTAGAGATATTATATTTGCCAAATTACGAGTGTTAAGTCCAGCAAAACTTGAGACCAAACAAAAGGGTACAATAATATCAATGATAACTGCAGACACAGAAACCATAGAAGTTTTTTATGCTCACACAATATCCCCCGTTTGCATTGCATTTTTAGTGTCACTTACAATATTTTTATTCATTGGTTTTGTTTCCAGTTGGTATATGGCACTTTTTGCAGTGTTTGCTTATGTGGTTGTAGGGGTAATCATTCCAATAATTAGCCGAAGAGTTACTAAAAAGGAAGGGGGTGAGTATCGTCAAAAATTTACGGAATTCAATGGCTATTTTGTAGATTCAATAAAGGGAAGTAAAGATATTATTTTACACGGAAAAGAAGCGCAAAAACAAAAAACTGTTGAAAATCATACAGATAAATTACTCAGTGCTACTAAAAGTTTAAAGGATAAATCTTTATCTATGAATGTTGTTACTAACACGACAGTAATAGTACTAAACATCATCATGCTTGTAATAGGCATTTTGCTTGTTCATTATTCAGATTTAGGTGTTGGCAATATGTTTGTTGCGGTGGTTGCGCTAATGTCATCATATGGACCAGTACTATCATTAGCTGCACTTCCAACAGATTTAAGTCAGACACTTGCGAGTGGGGATAGGTTAATTTCGTTGTTGGAAGAAGAGCCTGTTGTTGAAGATATCAAAAATGGTAAAGATTTTGAGTTTGAAAATCTAAAAACTAAAAAGTTATGTTTTGCTTATGATGAAGCAAATCCTGTGCTTAAAGATTTGGAAATAGAAGTTACAAAGGGTGAGATTGTAGGAATTGTGGGGAGCTCTGGTTGTGGTAAATCTACAGTATTTAAATTGCTTCTAAGATTTTATGATAAAGACTCGGGAGAAATATTATTTAACGATGTGGATATTAATAATATAAATACTGACAGTCTCAAGAAAAATGTAACTATGGTAAGCCAGAAAACCTATTTGTTTGATGATACCATAAAGGGTAATTTGCTAATAGCTAAGCAAAATGCGACTGATGAAGAAATAGTAGAAGCTTGTAAAAAGGCAGGGATACATAATCTAATATCTCAGTTGAAACAGGGTTATGACACCAAGGTCGGTGGTGCTAATGCCTCATTATCTGCGGGAGAAACGCAACGTATAGGCATTGCGAGAGCATTTTTATCAGACGCTAAACTAATACTCTTAGATGAACCGACAAGTAATGTAGATGCAATAAATGAAGGAATTATACTAAAATCACTACTTCTTAATAAGGAAGACAAAGCTATAATTATAGTTTCGCACAGAGAATCGACAATATCTATTGCAGATAGGGTATATAGATTTGATTCATGTTAAAAACCCCAAGCTAAATCATCTGCAAGTGATTCTGGAGATAAGGTATATAGATTTGATTCCTGTTAAAACCGCCAGTCGAACCATCTGAACGTAATGCTGGCAGGTATGATGTATAGATTTGATTCATGTTAAAGTCTCAAGCTAAATCATCTGCAAGTAAATCTGGCGTATAAGGTATAGATTCGATTCAAGTAAAACGTGTAAGTAATGTGCGCTTTATTGTATGCGAGTAATTATATAACTAATGAATAAAATAGAACAAAAAAGACAACAAGAAAAAAGAATAATAAAGGAAATGATTTCTTTGTATTGCAGAAAGAAACATGGTAGTTCAAAAGGCTTTCTTTGTGCACAATGTTCAGACCTTTATAAATATTCTGAAAAGAGAATAGATTGTTGTCCATTTATGGAAACTAAAACATTTTGTTCAAATTGTAAGGTGCATTGTTATAAGCCAGATATGAGAGAGAAAATAAGAGAGGTTATGATTTACTCAGGACCAAGGATATTTTTTATTCATCCAATACTGACATTAAAACATGTAATTTCGAATGCTAATAATAAAAGGAAAAGTCGGCATAAATAAACTAAAGAATAAGGAGAAAACGGTGATTAAAGGTAAGTTGAAAAATAATAACGTTTGTGAAAACAAGACTAATACTAGTTTAATAAATGAAATAGACGATACTTGCGAAGAAGATAAAATAGTAAAAGACAAACAAAAGATATTTCAAAAGTTTACAGTAAGGGACATAGTGTTTTTAGCAATAGTAGCAGCTGTGATGATTTTAACATGTGCTGTCATGCCACTTGTCGCAGAGTTGACTAAAGTCATATTTGGGATAGCTCAATTAGTTACTGCTCTTCAAATGTCATTATTTATATCAGTAGGACTTATGAAGGTGAGAAAGTTTTTTTCTGTTACATTGATGCTTATATTTATGGGAGCAATAATGGTTGCAATGTCTCCTGTTATGGGACTTAGTAATATTTTTGTTGCACTGGTGGTTGAGCTCATTATATTAGCTATATTCAGAGGTTATAAAAAAGATATAGCATGTTTTTTAGCAGCTGCACTTGTGCCTCCACTTGGACTCATTGTGCCAGTGGTATGGAATAGCATAACAACCCCAGAAGTGTTTCAAAAAACTGTCTCAAACGGCTGGGTTGTAGCAGGGATGATACTTGCTATAGTAGCAGTTTCGCTACTTGGTGCGTTTTTAGGAGTGAAAATTTCTAAAGAACTTGAAAAGGCTGGAGTGCTCAAAAAGTTTGATAAAAAAACTGATAATAATTAAACAAATACGATATTTGTTAATTTCAATAACAAAGGAAATGTAAATGACTGCGTGTAATGTAAAAAATCCAATATATCCTCTGGCAGGTGTGGCCATTTCAGTGAGCACACTGTTTTTTGGCTTGCTTACCGCTAAATTGGATGGCATTTATTTGTTTTATATAGCCTTATTCATATTGTACTTTGTGTTTGGATATTGGCGTGCTTGCTTAGCGATAATACCTATGTTAATTGTGATGGTGGGATTGTTTGCAGGCCTCACTTATCTAACAGGGCATAATATCGAAAATACGTTATATGCTGTTAATAGATCTTTAGCCGTAACATTTGCAGTGGTTCCGGGCTTAGCTGTTCCTAGCACTCAGTTTATTAGAAATCTGCAACAAATTAAAACACCAAAAGTTATTACGCTTGGAATGATGATTGCAGTTAGTTTTTTCCCTTTATTTATAAAAGAAATGCGCCAGATACGAGAGGCTATGAAGACACGGGGGGTTACATCTGCATTAAATCCAAAAGTATTTTATCGTGCGTTTTTAATCCCACTTATAGTGCGAATAGTTAATATATCGGAGATATTATCAATCAGTGTAGAAACAAGAGGGTTTACAACTGATAAGTCCGCAGTAACTGTATATAATCCTATAAAATTCAAGTTTAGAGATGGATTGTTTATTACACTATTCATTATAATCGCGGTTTTATCGGCTCTTATGTTTACTGTGATATTTAATGGAGTTTTATGATAGATTATTGCATAGCAAACAAAATATATTCATTATATATACTGTAATGATGAATGGAGTTTGAAAAGATTATAAATAGTAATGATGAATAGTGATATTTAGGATATATATGAAACGAGCAATAGAAATTAAAAATGTATCATTTAAATACGCAAATACTAATAAGGCAGTATTTAAAAATGCAAACTTTCACCTTGAATATGGAGAGATTGCTTTACTTTCAGGCATGTCGGGAGATGGAAAATCAACATTATTTTACTTAATTAACGGAATGATTCCTAATGTGCTGGCTGGTGATATGAGAGGAGATGTTTATGTAAATGGTGCAAACATCAAGGGGAAAACAATCGGTGAGATTTCTAGACTTGTAGGTAGTGTGTTACAAAACGCAGAGGAACAAATTATCAAATACTTTGTAAAGGATGAAATTGCTTTTGGTTGTGAAAACATAGCTGTACCATCATGTGAAATAGAGCAAAGGGTTGTGCATGCGTGTGAGAAAATGCACTTAGATAAAGAATGGAAAACTAGAACATTGTCAGGTGGGCAAAAGCAACGGCTTATAACAGCTACAACATTAGCCATGGGGCAAAAAATAATAATTTTAGATGAACCTTTAGCTAATTTAGATAAAGAAAATAGTATCGAATTAATGGAGATATTAAAAAGTCTAGCAAATGAAGGTTATGCAGTTATGGTTATTGAACATCGGATAGATAGTGTAATGCCATATGTGGATAAGGTTTGGGAAATAAAAGATGGCGAAGTTGTTGAGATTATAGATAAAAAAGAATATTTAAAACATCAGTCAAAAAAGATTCCGGATACATCAAAAACAACATCCCTCGATAAAAATTTATTTGAAGTTTGTGAAATTGGGCTTACCATCAAAAAAAGGAAATATTAAATGATATTTCGTTTAACATTAAAAAAGGGGAGCGTGTGGTTGTTTTAGGTGAAAACGGATGTGGAAAAACTGTATTTACCAAAATTTTTGCAAGATTACTCAAGGCAACAAAAGGCACTGTATTACAAAATTTAGATAGTAAATTAGGGAATAGGCGTGGAAGCTCAAAATGGTTTAAAAAAGTAGGATATGTTTTTCAAAACCCCAATTATCAATTATTTATGCCTAGTGTAGAAGAAGAAATTTTGTTTGCTGGGCACTCTATCCAAGAGTGCCAGAGAATAGTAGATATGATGGAATTAGGGAATTTACTATCAAGACATCCTCATTCATTATCTGAAGGACAGAAGCGAAAGGTGTCCATTGCTATACTCGCTTCTAAACCGGAAGTTTTAATCCTTGATGAACCAACGGTAGGTCAGGATTATGAGGGCTTGGAAAAAATATGTAAAATTTTAAATGAAATCCATGATGAAAGTGGAAATACTATGATAACGGTAACTCACGATGCACGTTGCGCAGAAGCCCTTTGTGATAAAGCAATTGTAATTAAAAATGGTAGGGTTAGTGCGATAGGTGGAAAGGAAGTCGTTAGACAATATTTTGCAGATTCTATGCAAGATATGATTATTTAATTGTTAAATAGGACGCAGGGATACAAAAGCATTTTATTACTTTTTTATAAAAAGTAGTTGACAGATAAAAATTGTAAGTATATGATTTTTATGACAAGTTCGCATATGCGAACTTAAGAACACTAATCTTTAGTTTAGAATGTATCTAACAAAAAAATAACATTTAGGGCATAGCCCTTTTTAAATAACAACAAGTTCGCATATGCGAACCGCACCGAAAGGATATCAAATAATATATAGCTACAAATGTGCGAAGCAATTTGAGTTATGGAAACCATATCGTTAAGTAAAGTGCACTATAACTACATTTTACCGAAGCGAATGGAATGTAATTAAAATATTAAATTAGCTAACTGTGGGTATTATTTAGGTTAAAAACTATGCAAAATAATTTATGTAAATTTGAATATTTATTAGGAAAGCATTGTGCAACTACTCTTGCAAGGATAAAACCTGCTAATTTATTTAGTTTGGATTTACAACTATTACCCAAGCTATACGAGATGCAAGATAGTCTGAACACATTAGGTACATATTTTGAGGTATTAAGAATCTGTAATTCAAAAGCTCGAATTTTTATTTATAACCTAGACCAGTTATCTTCGCTTTTATTTCAAAAAGAGACAAAGGAGTTTTTAAAAGGATATGGATATGATTATAACAATGTCGATGAGGCGATTAGGCAATTAAAAGACAAGTATGATTTTGATTGCTTTCCACACGAAGTTGGGGTTTTTCTGGGTTATGACTTAGAAGATGTTAAAGGCTTTATAAACGACCCTCAAGCGCATATCATCTGTGGTCACTGGAAAGTGTATTGCAATCCAAAAGAAAAAGAAAAGCTTTTTGAAAGATATAGATGTTGCACAAGAAATGTTTGTAATAGATTGAATGAAGGCCAAACGTTGGGAGAAATTTTTAACATGGCATGAACATATTACAAATTATTAATATAAAATAAAATTTAGGAGGAATTTATGAAAATTTCAATAGTTTATTGGTCAATGACGGGAAATACAGAAAGTATGGCAAATGCTATCTATGAAACAATCGTAGAAAACAATGTAGATGTAGAATTGATTAATGTTAGCGATGCGACAGAAAGTATTTTAAGTAGTTCTGTGATTTTATTTGGGTGCCCTGCAATGGGAGCAGAAGTTTTAGAAGAAACAGAGTTTGAACCATTTTTCGAATCAATTGAAAGTAAGTTAACTGGTAAAAAAGTGGGGCTATTTGGTTCATATGATTGGGGTGACGGCGAATGGATGAGAACTTGGCAAGAAAGAACTGAAAATCAAGGTGCAATATTGATTGCAGATGGATTAATCGTTCAAAATGATCCAGATGCCGAAGGACTTCAAGCTTGCAAAGATTTGGCTATGAAGGCAGTTGAAGCTTCGAAATAAATGAATGCCTAATAACTGTATGTTAACCGCTGAAATTGCAAAAATACAACTAAGTTATTATGTTAATGTAAAAGCAAGTGGATTAATCTTTTAAAATGATTTCAAAGCCTCTAGGATCAAGTTTTGTTAAAAATTTATTTTAAAAGCGGTTGAGGCTACTAAATAAAAAATCTAAAAGCTAAGGTTTTTAACTATTAGAACTGGTTAAATTTTAATTGCATTATACTAGGGAGGGTCTATGTCATCAGAAAAAATACATATTGAAAAAAACAGTGTTCAAGAAACACTTATAGTCCCATTATATGGGAGAAAAATGTGTTCTGAAAAATTCCCAGAACTTTACACAGATATTTATGCAAAAAAATTATGTGAAAGATTAGATTATGATTTTTCTGAACTAGAAAAAAAGAACAAATCGTTTATATATGAATTTGGCGCACTTGAAGCTGCAATGCGACAGTTAGATATGATGTGGGAAATTAATAAATATTTAGAAAAGAATCCTAAAGCGACAATAGTAAATCTTGGTTGTGGTTTAGATGAAACAGGAAAAGCTTGTGATAATGGACTTTGTAATATTGTCAACATTGATTTTCCAGATATTATAGATGTTCGGAAGCAATTAACTTTTGAGCAAGAAAGAGAAAGAAATATTGCTTCAGATTTAAGGGATTATTCGTGGATGGAAGAGATTGATGGTTCTAATGGTGTCATATTTTTTGCGGCAGGAGTTTTTCATTATTTCAAAATGCATGAAGTAAAATCTTTAGTGCTTGAGCTTTCTAGAAGATTTAAAGGGGGTACTTTAGTCTTTGATAGTGTAGGAAAGTTAGGTTTAAAGCTTACTATGTTAATGACATTAAAGAATATGGGTATTACTAATGTAGATGGTCTATTTTATATAAAAAATCCAAAAAAAGATTTGAACTGGTCAAACAACATTAAGGTTACTTCAAAAGATTATATGCTAGGTTATTATGATATGAAAAGTCCAAATATTCGTTTCAAGCATCGCCTATTTGCAAAAATGGTAGATAAATGTATAAAAATGTTAATAAATAAGATGGAGTTTAAATAGGTCAAATACTCATAATTAGTGGCGCAGAAAGAGTTGTTGTCAGTCTATTGGTTAGAAATCCGGGATAAGTGTATAAAAACATCAATAAACAAGATGGGTTTATATCAGCTAAATAGGTCTATAGTTATTGGATTTTTATTAACTAAAAACAAAGATAAAACTTTTAGGTAAACAGATATGAGAATTCATGAGTTTGGAAAAAATAATGATAAAGTAATAGTGCTCATCCATCCTGCGGTGGTTATGTGGGATTATTATGAATATGTTATTTCATTATTAAAAAATGATTATCGCATTATTGTTCCTGTTTTACCAGGGTATGATTTAACAAATCCAAAAAAACATTTCACAAGTGTAGAGGAAATTGCTAGCGAACTTGCGGATATACTAATTGAAAAGGAAATAGAGACAATTGATGTTTTATATGGTTGTTCAATGGGTGGTAGCGTTGTTTTAAAGATGCTTAATGATAAAAAGATAACTGTTAAAAACGCAATTTGTGATGGTGGGATTACTCCATATAAATTACCTTGGATTGCTACACGCTTTATTGCCATTAGAGACTTTTTAATGGTTTCTATTGGGAAAGTTTGCGGTTACAAACTGCTTAAGAAGGCATTTTCAACTGATGAATATAGCGAGGAAGACATAAAATATATACACAATGTTTTACGCTTTATGAGCTACAAAACAATATGGCGAACTTTTGAGTCTTGTAATAATTATAAAATGGATAAAAACATACCTGAATATGAAGGGCACTTAGAATATTGGTATGGTGACAAAGAAGAAAAAGATAGAGCTTGGGATATAAAGTATGTAAAAGAAGCCTTTCCTAATGTTAAGTTTGTTAAGTTAAAAAATATAGGACATGGCAGTATGGCATCGCTGTATCCAGAGGACATGGCAAAGCGTATTACTGCTTTATTAAATGGTTAAATAGCTTACTTAAGGCGATAATATCATTTAATTTTGCAAGTAGTAGTTTACAGTTCAAAGAACAACGCATATTGCATAAGAAGGGTAAATGTAAAAAGCGATACTAATGATAAAAAATCTAAAAACCAAGGTTGTTAACCATTCTGCTGGATAAATCCTAACAACATTAATATATGCAGGTAGTACATTGCATAAGAAGGTAAAATATAAAAAGATATCCTAAATGATAAAGAGAATACAATGTTGCTAACCGTTTTGCTGGTTAAATACAAACAACATTATTATACGAGGAAAAATGTGTTTCAAAAAAATTTTTAATAATACGGGAAGACCTGAAGGTTTTTTAGGGAAAATGATGTTAAAAGGCATGAATATAGGACATGCAAAAACTGCTGATTGGGGAATTTCACAGTTGAAAAACTTGTCCTTTGATAGGATTGTAGATATTGGATGTGGCGGAGGATATGCTATGGGTGAATTGTTAAGAAAATATCCTAATTCAAAAGTACTAGGCGTTGATTATTCACCACTTTCAGTAGAACAATCGAGTAAATATAATGCAAAGTTCATTGAAGAAAAAAGATGTAAAGTAGTACAAGGAGATGTGTCTAATTTGAATTTAGAAAAAGAACAATATGATTTAGCTACGGCTTTTGAAACAGTGTATTTTTGGCCAGGTCTTGAAAAATGCTTTAAGGAAGTATATGACATTTTAAAAGCTGGTGGAACTTTCATGATTGTCAACGAATCTAATGGACTTGATAAGTCAAGTTTACAATTTGAAAAAATTATTGACGGTATGAAAGTGTATACAGCTGATGATATTAGTAAGGCACTTGGAAACGTAGGTTTTTTAAACATTGAAGTAAAAAGACACGCTAAAAAGCCTTGGCTGACCATCATTGCAAAAAAATAAAAAATTTTGGGTGTGCTATGAAACCAGATTATAAAAACTGGGTTCCGAAAGGGCTTTTGCATGTCTTGCTTTCGGGAGCAGTTGTTTCATTAATTTTATTTATTGTCTTTTGTAGCGTTACATTGTCTAACGAAGCATTAAAAATTGCTTTGATTGTCATTTTTTTACTTGCAACAATTGTTTTTGTTATCATATTTGCTTTTATGTTAAATATGTACAAGGCGTTTGACTATAACGGTAAGCGTAAAATTTCAGCAAAGATAGTAAATTCCATAGCACTTAAAGTCGACATACCGTCAGGTGGCACTGGACTGGATGTAGGTTGTGGTAGTGGTGCGTTAACTATTGCTTGTGCAAAACGCAACCTGTCAGCAAAAATGGTTGGAATTGATCGTTGGGGAAAGGAATACGCATCATATAATAAGCCACTTTGTGAAAATAATGCTAAAGCTGAAGGTGTTAACAATGTTTCGTTTAAACAAGGTGATGCTGTAAAGTTGGATTTTGAAGACGAGAGTTTCGATGCTGTAGTTAGTAATTATGTATATCACAATATACCTAATAAAAACCTACAAGAAGTAATATTAGAGACTTTGCGTGTCCTTAAAAAAGGTGGAATTTTTGTCATACATGATATCTTTACTAGATCAAAGTATGGTGATATGGATTTATTCATAAATAACCTTAAAAAGCAGGGCTACTCTGATGTTTCATTAATTGATACAACTAGTGGTGAATTTATGTCAAAAAAAGATGCATTGTTACTTGGATTATCAGGCTCAGCCTTACTTGTTGGAAAAAAGTAATTATATCAAAAAATATGTAGAGGGTGTAAACAGAAGTGTTTTTATATCAGAAGGTACCTTATTTCTTTGCATATCGGGTTTAGCTTTGCTTATTGGAAGAAAGTAAATACATCGAAAAGTTGTGTAGGGGATGCAAATAGAGGTAAATTTATACCCCAAAAAGCTACATTGCTACTTGGATTATCTGCTTCAGTTTTGCTTATTGGGGAAAAGTAGTTATAAAAAACTATGTAGACGGTGTGAATAGAGATAAGTTAAATGTCAAAAAAAGCTACTAATTTTCAAAAAAAGTTTATGAGTTGGTTATTTAAAGGTAAGGGAATATTCAAACCTTTAAATACAACATATATTGATGAACAGGTAGCCTCGCTAAGAGAGTGGGTTGCTAATATTTTCTTTTATACAAAAAATGGCAAAACCATCATGATAGATGCTGGATACAATTATGATCGTTTGGAAGAAAAAATGTCTTGGCTTAATATTAGACCAAATGAAATAGAGCATATTTTAATTACTCATCAAGATACTGATCATATGGGTGCTCTAGAAAGAGATAGTCAACTTCTGTTCAAAGATGCAACGATTTACATTGGTGAAATAGAAGATAAGTATCTTACAGGTGAGGTTAGAAGGAAAGTGTTTAAAGGTTTATATAAACTTCCAAAGGTAAAAACTGATAACAAAAAAATACTTTTAAAAGATGGGCAAATCTTTTATATTTACGATATAAAAATTGAATGTATCCTCGTTCCAGGTCATACTTGGGGACATATGGTTTTCTTGATTGATGATAAATATTTATTTACAGGCGACACAATTTGGTTAGGCGCTGATGGCGGGTATGGTTTTTTGAGCATACTAGCAGAAGATAATAATTTAGCTATAAAATCGCTTAAAAATTTAGAGAAAATAATAAAGTCAAAGCAAAAACCTATTACAGTAATAACAGGGCATAATGGATATACCAATGATCTAGATTTTGTTTTTAGGCATATAGATAAAGTTTGTTCTGTTTTCTCAAAAAAGTTTTACGACCCAAGTGCTCCATACGACGCTTTTGATGAGTCACAAGATATAAAAGATAAAGTATCGCTAAAGGAGTTCAAGGCAAATAAGAACAATTGTTAGTTAGAGGATTGTATTTATAAGAAGGAATGTAAGGTTGCATATAAAAATCTTGACGGGGCTTTAGAAGAGTCACAAGATATAAAAGATAAAATATCGCTAAAGGAATTCAAGGCAAATAAGAACAATTGTTAGTTAGAGGATTATATTTATAAGAAGAAATAAAATTAATATTGCATACAAAAGTCTTGAAGGAGCTTTAGATGATTCGCAAGATATAAGAGTAAAAGTATTGCTGAAGTGATTTAGACAAATAAAAAGATTGTTAGGTAGGGGAAATGTTTTATGGAAAGAAAAAATGAAATGAATTTAGCAGGTAAAGGTATAGATTGGAGTAGAATAAAATTACTATTGATAATAGGTATCATAGGTACTCTAATTAATCTAGCTGGGGATATGCTTGTAGGTTGGGGTGTCAAAGACACTTCGCTTTCTGGTATAGAGGGGCAGATATCACATTATCTTAAAGTATCAGATGGTAGACTTTTTGCATCAGTTATATTAGGTTTAATTGGAGTTCCACTTTCTGGTGTAGGGCATATTGGGATTTATAAACTTATTAGACCTTATTCCAAAAAATATGCACGATTACAAGGAGTCGGAATTTTTGGTTGTTTTACATTTGGTGGATCGGGTGTTCATGCATCTTCTTTAGCAGCAGCTTTTTTCTACAAATATATGACAGCTGTAAGTCCAGAAACTGCTTTAGCATCTTCCATAAAATTCGCATTTTATTTTATGTTACCTCTTTATATTGCACTGTTTACATGTATGATTATATCAACTTGTGCGCAAATAATAGCGTATGCAAAAGGATATAGTCCTTTCCCTAGATGGGGTTGGGTATTTACGTTACCTATAGGTGCAGCGCTTGCTAGTATTGTCAATGTTTTTGGTAACTATGCGATAGTAAACGCTATAGGCATGGCTGCCGCCACTTTTGGAAATATATGGACGATAAGCGGAGCCTTGATTATGCTAGGCATAGCTAGAAAAAGATGTTTATCAGCCTCACAAGTATCATAATAAATTTTTAGTTGAGAATAACTGTTATTGGAGATAAATATATGGCAAGGAAAGATGAAATTAAGATTGCATATAAAAACCTAGGGAAAGCACATAGTTTTTACGACGGCATGATGCTAGGAACTACTTTTGTAGGACGTTGGATTATGAAAACCATATGGGGTATGACGAAAGAAGAAAATATGGAATATATAGCTAAAGCGTTTGAAATGATACCCTCTGATTTTTCTGGCAAACTTCTTGAAGTGCCAGTTGGTACAGGTGTTTTGTCTATGCCAGTATGGAAAACTCTAAATAACGCAGACATTACTTGTCTTGATTATTCAGAAAAAATGATGGCAACCGCAATGAAGCGCGCAAACGAAATGAAGATAGATAATATTATATTTAAACAAGGCGATGTGGGTAATCTTCCTTACGATAATGAGACCTTTGATGCTGTTGTATCGTTAAATGGATTTCATGCTTTTCCAGACAAAGAGGCCGCATATAGTGAAACTTATCGTGTTTTAAAACCAGGTGGAATTTTCTGTGGTTGCTTCTACGTAGAAGATAGTAACTTGCGTACTGATAAATGGATTCGTGGATTATATGTTAAAAAAGGCTTTTTCACACCACCATTTGAAACGGCGAAAAGTTTAGAAGAGAGGCTAAAAGGAATGTATGCCAAGGTAGATGTATCCAACATTCAAAGTATGGCTAATTTCCAATGTATGAAATAGAGGTAGTAAAGAAGGTACAATATATAGATATTGAGGTGAATGTTGAAGTTTAGATAGTACAAAACTAAAACGATTTAATATACTTGCGAATATAATTTAATATTACTTGACAGTAACAAAAGTATAATGGTAATGTTAAATCATAAATCGAGTTCGCATATGCGAACTAGTGCGTAGTCAGAATATAATAGTATGTAAATTAATTGAATAAACTATTGTTTGAGAGCGAGGCTCTCAAAAAATATAAAACCAAGTTCGCCTGTGCGAACTTAATAAAAGGTGGTGCAAGACCATTTTTTTAAAAACCGAAGGTTCGCATATGCGAACATAAAGCCTTTTGTATAGAAAATAATTTATAAGTTGATTATAAACAAAATTGTAAAGGACATTAAATCTAGGAGAGAATAGGTGTTATTAAAACTTGATAATATTGGGAAAATTTATAATTCAGACAATATTTACACGATAGGTATAAGAAATATCAATCTTGAGTTTGACTGTGGTGAGTTTGTAATAATTACAGGAGCTTCTGGTTCTGGAAAGTCAACTTTATTAAATGTTATTGCTGCAAATGATACATATGAGGAAGGGGAACTTTATATAAATGGTGAATCGACATCGCATTATGGTGATAACGAGTGGGATGATTATAGAAAAAATTATATCGCAACAGTATTTCAAGATTTCAACATAATAGAAAATTTATCTGTAAAAGAAAATATTTTACTTGCATTATTTAGGATTGAAAATAAAGAGGAAAGAAATCAAATTGCAAGTAGTTTAATCGAAAAGGTGGGATTAGGTGATTTAATTAATCAGAAAGCAAGTAAACTTTCTGGTGGTGAAAAACAAAGAACAGTTATAGCGCGAGCAATCGCAAAAGATTCACCTATTATTATTGCAGATGAACCGACTGGTAATTTAGATAGAAGTAATTCTTACCAAATAGCACGAGTATTAAAAGAAGGGGCACAAGGAAAACTAATAATTGTTGTAACACATAATCCTGAGTATTTTGAAAAATATGCAACTAGAAAAATAGTATTATCTGATGGGGCACTGGTCGAAGATGTTAAGTTAGATAAAGCCGCATCATCAGAAGTTGAAGATGAAAATAGTTCAAATATCAACAATAATTTAGAGATATTAAATGATTCCGATGAAGGTATTTATACTAATGGCTCTGATACGCAAGATACATATATTGTAAAGCCCGAAAAACCTAGTAGATTTAGAGAAATAAAGACGGCTGTTGAACTTGGGGTATTAAATTATAAAAGCCGAACTAAGTTTACGCTTTTGATGACATTTGTTTTAATAATAGCTTGTATATGTTTCTTTGTGGCAATAACTGTGTTCAACAAAACTTTAGTGTCAAATGTAAAGGAGTATATTGATTCTGAAGTAGTTAAAGGTAAAGTTATAGTTTTAGGTAAAGATGAGAATGTAAACACAAGTGAGTTAGAACAACTGGCAAAAAACTTAAACGCCAAAAGTTATTATATAGACAACGAATATACTCAGTTTGATGTGACTTTTAACAACGATAGAAGATTATCAAAAAATCATACAGTTAAATTTGTAGTGGATTCTAATAAAAAATTCAGTAACAAAAATAATGCGGAAATGATTATTCCAATATCTTTAAGTAAAGATGCAAATATTATCAAAGATATTGTACTAAAAAGCCAGGTTGGAATTGAGAGTATTAATATTAAAAAAAGTTTTAAAGCTAGCGATATAACTATATATTTTGATTTTACGTTATTGCAAGAGAATGCAAAACTTTTAAAAAACATCAATAGTAAATTGAAAATAAATCAGTATACAAGTGAAATAGTATCATTTAAAGTCGATGAAGATTTAGCATATGGAGCAATAAATTTAGTTAATTCACAGTTTTGGAATGTAAAAGGTAAAAAGGCAGTATTAGATGCCTATCCAGTAAAGACATTTTTAGTCGCAGATGATACAAAACTAGATAATAGTTTATCAGGATTAGTTGTTGAATTATCCAGAGATGACTATGACGAGATATTTAAACAACCAATTATTTCAGGAGATAAGAGTACACTGTTTTTTGAGAGTGATAAAGAAGCGAACAATGCAACCCAAAATTATATTGGCGATGAATATATTTTTATCAGTTCTAATAAATTTGTATATGTTTGGGGGGCAGAAAAGGTATTTATTAAAAATATATTTAGTTACTTAGGTTTGTTATTATTCAGTGTAGCTTTTGCAATATTAATTAGTATTATATTTAACGGTAACTTAAGTATATTCATCTACGAATTTACGATACATAAGACTTTGGGGATAGCGAATAAAACAAGCAAATTATCATTCTTTATCCAGATGATATTTATTTTCTTACCTACAATTGTATTTTTACCAATAGTGTCATTATTGACAACTATTCTATCACCATATGTTATCCCAATTATATCTTTTTGGAATTATATCTTCATAGAAATAATGATGTTTATAATCATATTAATAGTAACAAAGATGTTTAACAGTAGATTAGATACAGGCAGTATAATTAAGCAATTATCGAGAGGTACAAAGTAGAGTAATAGATGCCAAGCAGTATAGTTAAGCCGTTATCAAGGGGAACAGAGCAGAGCAACAGTCAGGCAGTATAATTAAGCAATTATCAAGGTGAATAAAGTGAGATTAGAGTTATCAAATATTAATAAGTCATTCGGCACAAACAGGGCGAAAAACCAGGTATTACAGGATGTAAATATCTCGTTTCCTGAAAGTGGATTAGTGGCTATTTATGGCAAGTCGGGCTCGGGTAAAACTACGATATTAAATATTATTGGCGGACTCTTAAAGCCTGATAGCGGAAGTATAAAAATTAACGATGAAGCATACCCTGTTATAACCGATGATTTAAGAAACCAATACATCAGTTATGTCTTTCAAAATTATTATTTAGAAAACAACTATACAGTATCAGATGTAATTAGCCATCAAATGATAATAGCAGGTGTTAACTCGCCTTTAATAATAAAAGAATCTATTGATAAAAATTTAAAATTAGTAGGGCTAGAGAAATATAAAAACAGAGAAACATATGCGCTTTCAGGTGGTGAAAAACAAAGGGTTGCAATTGCAAGAGCTTTAGCCAAAAATACTCCCATAATTCTGGCTGATGAACCAACCGGCAATCTAGATACTACTAACTCACATCTAATTTTAAGCATACTTCGTGATATATCAAAGGAAAAGTTAGTTATTTTAGTAACACATGAATTAGATTTAATGAATCAATATGCTGATTATTGTATTGAGATTATTGATGGGCAAACTAGTGCAATTCAAAAAATAGTTAGAGAAGAAACGGACAAAAAAGACGAAACAGAAATATTACCAGCGCAGGAAGGGGGAGCTGAACAGATTATACCTGTAGTGTGTGACGAACCCTTGTGTGATGACGGGGAGTGCCTGAAGAAAAAAAAGAAATACGGCGTGTTGTTTAATATTAAAAGAACAATAACAGGGATTAAAAAAGAAAATCAAAAAGAAAAGAAGAGTTTAGGCGTTATATTACAAAAATTATTTATTGCGTGTTTTGCCATAGCTTTTTGTCTGTTTTCTACAAAGTTGTTTACGATTTTTATGTCAAAAAATGAAACCAAGCACATTGATGAAAGTAGTATATACACTAATTTAAATTCTTATACCGATATACAGTCATTAGATAAAAGTTTATATAGTAAAATTGATTATTTTGAAGCCACGCCACGTCAAGGGTATTTTGTTTTACCAGGTGTGTCAAAAATAAAAAATGTTGATATTAAATATGATTTTTGTGCAATAGATTCAACAATAAATGAACAAATAATTCAATATGGAGAACTTCCAGCGGAAGGGGAGATTTTAGTTTCTTCAGCGCTTGCTAATGAAATTAAAAGAGGATTGAGAGAAAAGAATGGTGGTTATAGCACTGTTCTACATATGAAACTCGATAATAAATACCAAATAAGTGGAATTATTAATAGTGATGAAAGGAAAGTTTTTTTTAATCGCACCGAATACATTAATTTTTTACAAATATATTCAGAGGTTAAAATTGATGATATAAATGAACTATTTTTTAAAGATCATTATAAAAATAATAGATATTTTTCATTGATAGGGCGTAGCCATGACCCTATAAACAATGATGAGCTAATTCTCCTAATTAATCGTAATTCTGCATATAAAATGGTTGATGATGTTAAATTTATAGACTATTTAGTAGACGTTACGAACACAAGTTTATTAGCGCAACCTAAAACAATACAGCTACATAATTCAAAACTATTTATAAAAAAGATTTTTTTGACAAGAGAGAATTTTGGTGCGGATGTAAAAATCTTGATTAATGATGATGTTATTAACGATATTTTTATGTATATTTTGCCGAATATTGAGACAACGAAGCAGGATATACAAAATCGGGATTTAAAGTTGTTCCAAATCCAAGCAACAGATGCAGAAAGTCTCGAAACGCTAAAGGCAACAGTTAGAGAAGTAGATATTAATTCGTTTTATAAAGATCAGCTTGCAACTATAAAAAAAGTCGCACGTAATAATTTGGACATATTTATCATCATATTAGTCTTATTAAGTTGTATATATTATTTCATCGAAAAAGCAACGAGTGTAAAAAAGATTAAAGAATACGGAGTATTTCGCGCAATTGGAGTAAAGAAATCAAATATATTTAATAAGATTGTGATTGAAACAGCATATAAAAATCTAATAGAATATTTTGTAATATTTTTACTAACATCTATTGTTTTAGCAATAAGATATCATATTTTAAATATTTCAGTAGGATATTTTATTTTGCTTAATTTTGCGACATTTGTAGGCTCACTATTACTTCTTATTTTATTTGCATTGATTCCATATTTGTATCTGGTGAACAAGATGCCAGCGGATATACTAGCAAAGTATGACATATAAAATATATTAGATGTTTTAAAAGGAGGTGGTTACTATGCAAATTAAAAGTTGACGGTCAAAATAACGACATTGTGGTTATTTAATAACAATATCTATAAAAACAAACAAGGAGGAATAAAAACATGAAGAGAAAAATAGGTTTTGTAATAGTGTTATCGGCACTTATTCTTGTCATGTTATTCAGTTTACTAGCATGTAATAATAAAAATCATAAAGTAACTTTTATGGTAGATGGAAAAGAATATAGTGAAATAACATTTAATAAAAAAGATAAAGATATTGAATTACCTGCAAACCCAGAAAAAGAGGGTTATGAGTTTAAGGGTTGGTATATAGAAGGCGAATTAGCAGACTTTTCAAAAGTTACAAAAGATGTAATAGTTGTAGCTCGGTTTACGCCCATCATGATCAATACATATATAATTGGTAGGGATGGAGTACAAGGCGAAGCTGTTGCAAGAGAAGTATTAAAAATCAATGAAGATTTACCGGTTGAAGAAGATCTAATGTTAGATGTATGGTATGTAGATGAAGAGTTTAAAACACCATATACCACACAAAAAGTAGATAAATTATACGGAAGATATGTAGCAGTTGTGGATTTTTATAACGGCTATGAAAATGTTGTGGAAAGCATAAAAGTCATGCCAGGCGAATCTCTAAGTAAAGCCATAACTTATGCAGATTTTAAAGATGAAGTAAAAAGATATACTGATGAAAAAGACATTCGTTTTGAAGTCGAAGATGGAGTGGATTTTGACTTTACTTCAAAGATTAATAAAAACACAACTATAAATGTAAAATGGTCAACTCCTTTTGTTGAATACCAATTAAACCAAGAAACGGGTGACTTAGTTATTACCGGTTTTGCAAATATGGACCAAGAACAATATGATATATTGAAAAGCGTACCAGTAATGTCTTTTGTAACAAAGGTTATGTATCAGGAAAATCAAGATGCAGAACCAGTGCTAAAAAATGTGGTTCAAATTATAGGTAATGATGTTATAGGATTGTTTGGCGATAAACTTATCATCCCTGAGGGAATAAAGTACATTAGAAGTGTTGCCGGCAGTATGGCTGGAGCAAAAGTGTCTGAAGTATCACTGCCCAGTACCTTAAAAGTAATAGAAAATTGCTTTAACAATGCTATAAACATGAGCAATATTAACATCCCAGATGGTGTTGAGGTAATAGTTGATTCTTTTTGGGGTGCGCTTAATATGGCTAGCCTCGACCGTGAGAAGGGTTATGATTTTGATATATACATTCCAAAATCTGTCAAAAATTTAGCCCTTGTTCCTAATAACTTAGTATTTGAAGAAGGTTCTACATTTAGAAAGACAGACGATGGTAGTATAGTTCAAGAAAAAGACGGTAAGACAATTTTAATCTATTATAGAGAAAACGATGGCTCAAGTGCTATTAACTTACCAGAAGGAATTGATGCGGTGCAAGCAGGAACATTTATTTTTACGCCCGCAAAATATATTTCATTACCATCAACTTTGAAGGAAGTTTGTTATAACGAAAATTTATCCCTCTATCCTGACTATTATCATTCTTGGGGTTCGTATTTAGCTGATGAGTTTGTTGCAGGCGAAGACATGCAGACTCAAAATAGGAATACAAAAACAAAAACGTCACCTTATGGTTATGCCATAATTAACAGTATCGATAAGATTGAAAAAGTTATATTCAAACAAAAAGAAGAAGATGTAACAATTAATAAGTTTAGCATAGTAGATTCAAGAATGAGTAATTCATATAAAACTCCAACGTATACATCTAGAGTAATGTATTTACCATTACTAAACGACGGGGAAGATGCCGTTATATACATATCGATGCAAGATAGTGTGTCTAAGGTTGTAACGCAAAAAGAATTAATCAAACAAGCTGGGCAAAAAATCTCAAAACAAGAAATATTAAATACAGTCAACTTTAACGAGGAAAAACAATACGAACCACAAAATATAGTTGAGTTTGGCGAAGGTGGTTCTGCTTATGCTTTTGATAAGAATATATGTTCTAACGTGTATTTATTTTTTAAAGTATTACCAAAAGCCCCAGGTTTTGATTTTGTAGAAGTAAATGGCGAACTTGAAGTTACAGGCTACAATCCATCTAAAGCAGTTCAGCTTGAAGATGAATCATACATGGTTGTTATTCCTGATGAGTTAGAGGGCAAAAAGATTGTAAAAATAAGAGACAATGCATTTAAAGATGAACAATCAATATCAAAAATCTATCTAGGTAAAAACATTCGCGAAATTGGCGACTCAGCGTTTAAAGATGCAGCTAATCTGAATGAAGTCGTTATGGATTCGAGATGCCTAGAGATTATAGGAAAGAGTGCGTTTGAAAACACCGCTCTAACAAGTATTGCGTTACCTCTGAACGACTTAAAAGAAGTAGGCCCATACGCCTTCAAGATTAAAACTTTACTGACATTTGAAAAAGCAGATTGGGAGTCAGAGGAAGATTTTTCTTGTATAAAAATAGGAATGGAAGCTTACATGGAAGCAAAAATTCTTGATAAGGATGCCCTTGTAAAAGATAAATTTTATATAGCCTATCAGGACATGGCGCAAGCTAAGTCTGCAATGCTAGTACAATACACAGGCAATACTTCAATGCATAGAATGGAAGAAGAAGATGAAGACTTGAAAGAGTACGGGTTTGATGTTGAAATGTTTGACTTTAAGTTATATGCAACAGCTCAAGGAAATCAAGCTGTACACCACTTAGGTTTCTCATTTATAGCGTTTGCAGATCCAAAGAAAATTACTAATGGTCAAGCTATGAGATATGAAGTTATGGAAGGAAGTGTCTATTACATAGATAGTACTTTAATTAAATATGTCTCAAAAGTTCATCAAAACGCATTTACTGATATGGGCGAGTATTTTGAGCAGTCTCAGTATGATGAAAACAAATCTGGATTATTAGTGTTTGACCGCTTAATGCCAGATGCAAGCGGTGGAATTCAACGCTACGATAGATATCATAAGCTAGAAGATTTAAAGAATCCAGAAGTCTTTGAAGACGGCTGGTACAATGGCTATACACAAGACATGGAAGATTATGAAACTAAAATGGCCTTTGTAGATAAAGCAACAACTTATAGCGATTTATGGTAAAAATTGCTTAGTAGTGTACTCACACTTGCTATCTTTTGCAAGTGTGAGTACAGAATAAAAAACATTTAAATGGAATTTATTTTAAAAGTAGATTCCATTATTAGGTAGGGAAAATATGAAGAGAGTTGCACAAGTTTTATTATTATTTATAGTTGTAGGAGTTATTGTCCTAATGTTAGCTGGGTGTAATGAAAGGATTAATGATAGCCCGGTCGATATAATTCAGGATACTTATGGCAATAAACAATATAAAATTTCATTTAGTGCGGAAAGTCTAGTCGTTCCACTAGATGATGTAACATATTCGGCAACTCAAATCCCACAAATGCCAACACCTACTAAAATCGGATATTTCTTTCAAGGCTGGTACTACGATCAGGATTTTTTAGAACCTTATTCAAGTGATACATTATATCTTAAAATGAAAGACCTAGTTTTATACCCTAAATGGGGTAAGGAAGAATTTATTCATAATGGAATTTATGATGTTACTCTTTCTGGAAGGATACTGGAAGATACAGTTATAAAAAACGAATTGAGTGATGATTATGGAGGTTATAAAGATTTCGCAGACCACATAATTTATGATAATTCTTACATTGAAAAAACAGACGAAGGAATATTTTTAAAACTGCAGTACGATAATGAAGCACTAACTGGCTTCTTTGATGGCTTAGCACCATTCAATTTATCATTAAATGCAACTAAAAATAGTAGCAACATATATATAAAGAACAGTATAAACGATCTTTCAAATAGCGTAAAAACAGTATTTATTGATTTAGCAGAAGGTAATTTAGAAAAGCCTCTATATATAGATGTTAAATTTGTAAATTATTACAACAAGTTTTTACCAAAAGGAGATAGACATAAGACAATTACAAACTATTGTTTTGAACTAAGTTTTAAAGAGTTTTTAGGGTTCAAACAACCTTTTATTAAAACTCAAAATGAATTAGAAGATGGTTATTATCTAGTGAAAACTTTTGTTAAACAATTAGATTTTGAACCAACTATGATGTCTTCTTTTAATTCGGTATATTCGTATATAGTTGCAGAAAACGGCAATTATAAGTTAATTAAAGAAATTAATCCATATTTTGGCTTGGTTGGTGCTAGTTCTGACTTGAAAAAAGACTTAGCTTTTTATTATGAAACCAGAGCCACAACATTTAGTCAGTTTTTTTCTTGCTATGATATCCATTTAAGCGATAGGTTTATACCATCTAGCATACAGCCAGGTGAGTATGTGCCGTCAAAATATAATGCGGGGGATTATAAACGTATTAGTGTAGAATTTAGTAAAGAAAAAAACAAATATTACCAGGTCATAGATTTAGGAGAATCTTTACATAATCAATATGTAATGACCGGCGCCGTAACTGGTTTTATGGAAGTAGCAAGTGCTATGGGCGGCACGTCCTTTATTATGGATATAGACTATGCATCAATGCTAAAAGTAGCAGAAGTGCCATATGTTCCGAGTGTTGAAAGGGCATATACATTTTCCGACAAGATACTATATTATCATGGCAGTAAAGAAGATTTGATGAGTGGAGATCTATATCTCAATTTAATAAAGGAAAATGGCTCTAACATTGAATTAATTAATTATTTTTATTCTAGAAACGTAACGAGTAAAAGTCTGTTCAACCATAAGATAGAAATTATACCAGAGTATAATAACAAACCTTTGTCGGAGCGTAGGTATGAGACTCAAACTTTTACCTTTAACTATTATGTTTTCGGTTTTGAAAATGATGAAAATATATTCTACGATAGCATGTCCCTTTCAGATTTTGGCTCTTACGGGCTGAGGGAAAATGAAAAAAGGCATTTAAATGGTGTGAGTTTTAATATTGGCGATTTTGTAAATGTAAAAACTTTATTCGAGAAAAAGGTTAATTCTATTATTGATTTTAGCCAAGTGGATTATAAAATATACAAACTAAATAATGGGGTAATTGATAAAGGTAGTGTTTTAAATCTAGGAAGCAGATTTGAGTTTACAGAACCAGTTGCTATTATGTATGAATATAAAAACAATAATCATTATGGAGTTGTTTATTGTGATAAGTATGTTGAGCCTATAATCAATTTATTCAATGTTGATGGCACTCCATTTGATTTTGATTATGAATATAAAGTTGGAGAGATATGTAATTATCCCAATTTGAAATATGAATGGATGGGTAAAAATTGCGAGACTTCTGGTGATTGGTACGGGGAGTCTGAAGGTGTGTTTAAAAATCCACTAATGGTAAATTATTATTACAGGAGACAATATGCGTTGTCACTGATGCAAGGAACGGGAGATTATCGCTCTAAAGGTTTTGAAGTTAAAGATGCGGAGACTTATATATATTTCGATCTAAGAAATAAATACAACGAAACTAAGCCTTATGTCTTAAAATTAAAAGTTGAGGATTCTGATTCTAAGTTTTATATTCAAGATGGTAGTAATGTGATTCTTACTGGGAAACAAACATTTGCTCAAAAAGATGGCGTGCTTGTTCGTAAAAAAATTAAGGCGGATTTTGGAGTTTTAGACACGAATAAAGAATATTTGGAAGCATTTAAAGACAAAAAATATTACTTAAAAATTGATGATGTTTTATCAGAATTGGAACCCACAAGATTTGGTGTTTTTATTAAAGGGAAAGTGGCTTTAGAACGGGAAATTACACACGATGAAAGTTTAGCTGATATTGTTGTAGAAATAAAAAACGAAGCAGATAATAATGGAGCAATAGTATTGTTTGAATTTGATAATGACGTTATTACATTCAAGTTGAGTATAGCAATAAATGCAACCATGTCTGGGCGAAGTATAGCAAAACTAATGCACTTTCAGTCATATTTTACTGATACCAAATATGCTATTCAAAGTCCTCAACTTGTAGGAATAAACAACGAAGTTGTGGGTGGTTTTTCAGTGAGCATTTTCATAGTCACGCAAACCGGAGAATTAATTCAAGGTTCAGGCAATGGTACTTTTTTGGAAATTGTACAATCAGGTTCTTATATGACAGTTAAATTTCTAGAACCTGGAGAATACAAAATTCGTTACAGCCTTTATAATTCACTAGGAGTTATTACTCTTTACGAATCAGTCAATGTTTTAGATAAGCGTTCTGCTGATATCTTTATTACATATAAAACACAAGAAAATCATAAATTCAAAGATGGCTCGCTGGAGAAAGCAGTAAGATATAATCTTTCTGAGCAAATCCAAATGCCAAAGGATGATTGGTTTGAATCGTCAAATGGTGTTTTGCAAGGATTTATTGGATATAGCAACAGACTTATCAAAGGTTATATTTTTTCAACAGATGATCTCATTAGGTATTACAACTCAAATGAAGTTACCTTTACTGCTTATTGGGATGATGGTGTGATATTAACGATTGACTACGACGAAGAGATATCAAACATACCTGTATCAACTAGAAAGCTGTGGAGAGGGGCGCATAATTGGAGTTTTTGTTTAATCGAAATTAAAAATATAGACATTCCAGATAATATATCTGGTTATAATTTTGTTGGCTGGGAAGGAGATATCTTTGAAGATGGGTTTTTACCTAGTGATAAAATTGAAGATGCGCGTGCTTATACAACAAATGATTTTGAAACCATAAAGGCGAGATATGAGCGTATAGTTTTTGTTAAATTTACGATAGATCAAGTAGCTTCTAAAACATTTTATCCAAACATCCAATCAAAAGTTGGAGGCGAAATAGAAAAAGCGCCACCAGTGCCAAGAGATGGTTACGAATTTGTCGGTTGGTATCTTTTTGATGATGTAGATAAAGATATAATTGATTTATCAACTTATACAATCAAGGCAAGTGATGTTTTTGAAGACAATGGTAGGCTTATGCTTCATCTCGTAGCACTATTTAGAGAAATATAAAAAGCTTATAAAAAAAGGAGTAATATGACAAAAGAAAAAAACAAAATAATTATAGTTTTAGTAATAAGTTTGGCTATTTTAACTCTTTGCTTAGTAGGTTTTTGGGCAGGAGAAGTAGATAGCGCCTATGCAACTGAAAACACTTATCAGAAAGTAGAGTGGTCTCATAACAAAACAGGTATGGGAAAATTTATGGTTGAGAGAAATTTTTCTAAAGAAATGCAACTTGAAAAAGTCAACGGTGGCTATATTTTATATACTAAATTAGATACTTCTTTAATGAATAACTATAGTATGGAGTTTTTACAGTCAGGCATAAAACTCAACATGGCAATCCTAGATAGAGTCGAAGATACAGAAATATATGGTGCGTTTATTAAAGAAGAAGACTTAAACAAGACAATCTTAATTAAGTTGTTTGTTCCCGCTATGAATAAAAACATAGATATAGAAATACAACTAGGTGAAATGACATCTGGTAGCTACGAGGTATATGATAAAGCAACGCAGCAAAAATATAAACCTGGGGAGTATAGATATGAATTTAAACAAAATGGGGAAATATTAACAAACCAATCGTTTAATGTAGGTGAAATAAAAAAAGATATACATAAATTGTCTACAGTGCAAAAAGTTAATTACGATGGAACTACAGAAAATGTATCGAATAATAATATTAGATACTTACTTGAGGTAACAACAAAGGATAATAAAGCAAAAAAGTATAACTTCAATGGCAGTTTATATGATGAAGAAATTAATAAAATAAATTTTAGCGAAATTGCAGTGCTAAAAATTTGTTATTATGCAGAAGGTGTCGATCTAGAAAACACAAATGCAAATACATTCGTAGTGTCAAAGTATGTGCTAGATGAAAGTTTGACTCCAGATGAACGTTCTATAAATCTTCAAGATGAGGATATATTAATAAGTAATCCAAATTATGATGAAGGTAATTCAGTAAATGTCATGGCATTAACTATAGGTTTAGTTGTAGGCATTGTAGCTTTGGCCATTGTGGTCTTCGTTGTGGTTATCGTGATTAAAAATAGAAGAGCTAAGGGGAAAAACAGTAAAAGAGCTTCAAGTGAGTAAATACAATGAATATTGTTAACCTTTTATGCAGGTTAAGTTAGAACAGCGTTATTACACGAGTAAATAATAAAGGATAGATATGAATTTAGTTGAGTTTTTTGGTCTTGTAGTGAAGCCAAGGATAGTAAAAGGTAAAGGTTTATTATGTCCACTTAAAACAGGACAAATTTCTGAAAGCCTTTATGTGATTAGAGATAAAGATGTAAATGTCTTTTTGATTAAATCTCCAAGCGGATATATTGCAATTGATTGTGGATATAAAGAAAGCAAGAATGTTTCAATAGGGCTTAAGGAATTGAATGTTTTGCCTAGCAAAATTCACACTGTATTGTTGACGCATTTGGACTTAGATCATGCAGGTGGTGTTGATAAAAGATGCAGTCAAATATTCCCTAACGCTAAAGTCTATTTAAGTAAAGAAGAAGAAAAATATCTAACTAAAGAATACTTCAGAAAAAAGGTGTTAGGTATTGGTGTTGCATCTCCTATCCAATTAAACAACGATTATACTATATTCAAAAAGGATGATATTCTTTGCATCGATGGATTAGAAATTAAAACCATTTTTTCTCCAGGGCACACATTAGGCCATACGTCTTTCATTATCGACAAAAACATGTTTGTAGGCGATGCACTTGTTCTTGGAGATGATGGGGGTTATTGTTTTTTTGATTTTTGGAATACTGACACAAAAGCAAATATAAAATCTTTAAGAATATTATATAAAATTGCAAAAGCAGAAAATGTAGAAAGAATAATAACTTCTCATACAGGCTATTCTGAAGATATAGACTGGTCTTTTCTACATTACAAAACTACTGTCAATTGGCGTAAAAAAGGTTTTGTTTTTCGAAAAGATGCACCATACAATGTATATGAAAATTAAATTTATATTGTAATCGCACTAATTAATTACATTACCAGTGGTTGGTTTCCACAATTTGTTTAATATCTAGCATGGTGATTCAAATATTTCCATGATAAGATATGCAAACGAGTCTGCATTTGTAAATTTAATATACTTGATGATTTAATTCTCTTTACAAAACATGTTTTTAAATAAATGTTAAAAAAATGATTGACACGAACTAAAAGCAGGCGTATATTATTATCATAGAGTTCGCATATGCGAACCGCACATCTAACCTTCACGTTCATTTAAAGAATAGGAGTTTAGGTGTTAATTCAATTAAAAATAAGGCATTTTGTCTTTTTTTATAACTATAAGTTCGCAATGTGCAACTTGAATATATAATGTGGGGATATGAAGGATATTAAGGAAATGAATGATTTAGCGACAAATGTAGTGGTTAACAAGAGACCTTTAGTTTTTGTTCCTTATGGAGAAGAGGTCGAAATTGTAGAAATTAGAGTAGATGATAATATAAAGAAACGTTTTTGTAGTCTCGGGCTTTTAGTAGGAGCTAAAATCACTTCTCTGAGCAATGCGGGAGATTGCGTGACTTTAAAACTAAAAGATACAAAGCTTGCTTTAAATAAAGCTTTAGCAATGAAAATTATTGTTGCATAAAAACAGTATTTGAACAATATAACAATTCAAGGAGGAGGGAATGGAAAAAAAGTTAAGTGAATTCCAAGTCGGCCAAAGTGGCAGGGTTAAATTTGTCCGTGGCGAAAGTAAACTTAAGAGGAGACTTTTTGATATGGGCGTAACCTCAGGGGCAGATGTTAAATTAGTAAGAGTAGCTCCTTTAGGCGATCCAATTGAAGTTACAATCAGGGGATATCAACTATCCTTAAGGAAGGCAGAGGCAGAAATTGTGATAATGGAGGAAGATAAAAAATGAGATTTGCATTAGCTGGAAACCCTAACTCGGGTAAAACTACATTGTTCAATAATTTAACTGGCGCTACAGCAAGAGTTGGTAACTGGCCTGGTGTAACTGTTGAGCAAAAAATTGGTGTATATAAAAAATTAGCTAGTCCCGTAGAAATAGTGGACTTGCCAGGCATCTATTCTCTTTCACCATACACTCCAGAAGAAGTTGTGGCAAGAAATTATATTTTAGATGAAAAGCCAGACTTGATAATAAATATAGTTGATGCAACTAATCTTGAAAGAAACTTGTATTTAACAACTCAAGTCGTTGAGACAGACACCCCTGTTGTGGTTGCATTAAACTTTATGGATGAAGTTGAAAAATCAAGAGATACCATAAATATAGATAATTTAAGTAAAAAGCTTGGTGTGCCAGTTGTTGGGATTAGTGCATTAAAGAAACAGAATATTCATAAGTTGATGGAAGTTGCATATAAAGAGGCAAAGTCAACGAGAAAGGGGTATTCGGTATTAAAAGAAAGCATTGTTTCTGACGCAATACAAAGTGTGGAAAAACTATATGTCGAAAAAGATATTGACAATCCATTATTTAGAGCAATAAAACTTATAGAAGGCGATGCTTTAGAAGTGGAAAAAAGAAAAGAATTTTTACCAATAGTAGAACAAGAAAAAGAAAAAATTGACACCTCGGAATTTTATGGTGATTATGAAGCAGTTGTTGCAGATGCTAGATATCAATACATTACAAAAAATTATGCAGTTGAGTTAAAGAAATCTAAAAAAGAAAAGATATCAAGATCGGATAAAATAGATAGAGTGTTAACACATAGAATTTGGGGTATACCAATATTCTTGGCAATTATGCTTTTAATATTCCATATAACATTTAGCGAAAACTTCCTGTTATTAAGATGGGCTGTTAAAGATGCGGAAATTAGTGAAGGCGTTGAAACCTTTTTAGCAAGTAACGATGGAATATACTCTCCAGGTGTAATTATACATACGCTGGTTGGAGAAGGTTGGGGAGCGCTGACAGGCCTCGTCGAAGGTGCTATGCCTGAAGGTACATGGTACACGAGCTTGGTTGTTAACGGATTGTTTGAAGGTGTTGGTGCAGTTTTATCATTTATTCCATTAATACTTATGTTATTCTTCTTCTTATCGATATTAGAAGATACTGGATATATGGCGAGAGTCGCTTTTATACTAGATAGAGCCTTTAGAGGGTTTGGTCTTTCGGGAAGAGCTTTCCTACCGCTGTTAACTTGCTTTGGGTGTGCCATACCTGGAATTATGGGTACCAGAACACTCGAAGATGCGTCTGAAAGGAAAAGAGCAATATTATTATCACCGTTCTTTTCTTGTGGAGCTAAGTTACCAATATGGGCAGCGTTTGGTGGTGTGTTTGCACTGCATTCGAACTTGAATGCTACAGGCGTTGTCGCAGGTATGTATATAATTGGAATTGTGGTTGCAATATTTGGTTCATTATTCCTAAAGAAAACTTTTGTCAAAGGCGAAACACCTCCATTCATCATGGAGTTGCCAGAATATAGAACCCCGCAATTTAGAACCGTTATGTTACATTTAGGTCAAAAGCTAAAGCACTATGTTGTTAGAGCTGGAACAATAATTGCAGGTTCAATCATAGTGATTTGGGTATTAACCAACATTAGTTTCAAACATGGTTTTGTAGATGTAGATCAAAGCATGATATCAGTAATTGCAAAACCTCTATCATACATATTTGTTCCACTTGGTTTTGGCTATGGAGACATGGGCTGGAAGTTAACTGTTGCTGCATTCACAGGGCTGATTGCGAAAGAAATGGTTGTTGCAACAATGGGTATGTTTGGTGGAATGGGCGAAGACGCTGGCGAAGCTTTTGATATGGAAGCAGGCGAGCTGAACGAGCACAGTGGTATGGCAGCAATGATTTTAGGTGTTGGTGGCGCAATGTTAGGTCCCGCAACAGCAATCCCTGCAATGTTTGCCTTCTTGACATTTAACTTATTAAGTGTTCCGTGTATGGCAGCAGTTGCGGCAGCAAGAGCGGAGTTTGTCTTAACAGAAGGTAAGAAAAAAGGCAGAAGGTCAACATGGCTTGCAGTACTGTTTTGGCTGGCTACAGCATACGTAGTATCTCTAGCAGTGTTTTGGGTCGGAATGTTTATTGCAGTTGCTAAGTGGTATTCGTTGTTTGTAGTGCTTGCTGCAGCTATTGCAATAACTATAGTAGTGTTGATAAAAAAAGACATAATTAAAATAAAGAAAAAAGGTTCAAAATCAGCATAAGTTTAAGCTGTTTATGGAGCATACCTTTATTAATGAAAGTTGAGGATTAACAAATGCAGACAGTTGAAATTATAGTAATAGTATTAGCATCTTTGTTTGTTGTAGCAACAATAGGTGGTACTATACTACATAGAATACTAGCAAAGAAGTCTGGTAAAACAGTAACATCCTGCGGTTGTTTAAACTCAAGTGGTTGTGCAGGCTGTATACACGCTAATAAATGCGCTTCTCAAAAAGAAAATATACAGCAAGAAGAAATCGCACAAAAAGAAATTAAATAAAATAATTATTCAAATCTCCACCTTATCTTAAAAAGAGTTCCTTAATGCCAAGGGGCTCTTTTTTTTGTAGCGTGACTTTGTCACAATATTACATATTATATAAGTAGTAAAATAAAAAATGAACATTAGTTTATTTTAATATATTTAAATAAAGGCGTATTTAAATAGAACTTTCGCAATTTTTACCATAGAGGGAAATATTAGAAGGATTCAAACTAATGTTATAAACTATTTACTGGGGTTAAGTTCAAATAACATTTTTATATGAGCAGACATACACTAGTGCAATTTAGTGTAATTACATAGGATATAAAAACCCATTCACTTGGGTTAGATTCAGACAATACTATTATATGAGGAGGGATGTGTAATGAGAGTAGTTATAGTTGGTGGAGTTGCAGGTGGAGCATCAGCTGCATCAAGATTAAGAAGGTTAAATGAAAAGGCAGAAATAATCATACTTGAAAGAGATGATTATGTTTCATATGCAAATTGTGGTCTTCCATATTATATCGGAGAGGTAATCAAGTCAAAGGGAGCGTTATTAGTCCAGACCGTAGAAGGGTTAAAGAACCGGTTTAATGTAGATGCAAGAGTTAAAAACGAAGTAATAAGTGTAGATAAAGCCAAAAAAGTCGTGACAGTTTTGGACCACAATACAAACAAGGAATATGAACTTTCTTATGATAAGTTGATTTTATCCACTGGCGCAAAACCAATAAAGCCAAACATAAAAGGTATAAAAGATGCGACTAATGTCTTTACACTAAGAAATGTTGGTGATACCTTTGCGATTAAAGACTTTGTAGATTCTAGTTCGGTACAAAAAGCCGTTGTAGTTGGTGGTGGGTTCATAGGTGTAGAGATTGCAGAGAATTTAGCTCATCTTGGCAAAAGCGTCACAATTGTAGAAAAACTAAATCAAGTTATGTCGCCACTGGATTTTGAAATGGCACAGATTCTGCATGCCGAATTAAATAGAAATGGTGTAGACCTTGTTTTAGAAGATGGCGTTAGTGAAATTAAAGATGGTGGTAAAAAAGTTGTTCTTGAAAGTGGTAAAGAATTAGAAGCTGACATCATTATTTTAGCAATAGGTGTAACCCCTGAAAACACGCTAGCTAAGTCTGCAAATTTAAAATTAGGTCCTAGAGGTCATGTAATAACCAAAGATAATTTTAAGGCACTCGACGCAGATGGCACTGTAGAAGATGATATATATGCAGTAGGCGATATGATAGAAGTTATTAATCCTTTAGACGATTCTAGCTATGCAGTTCCTCTTGCTTGGGGTGCAAACAGACAAGGTAAACTTGTTGCTGATGATATCTCTGGGATTAAATTCAAACCAGTGAAAATACAAGCTTCAAGTGTTTTACAAGTGTTCGGACTAATTGCTGCTTCAACTGGCGTAAATGAAAAGACATTAAAACAGAAAAAAATAGATTATCAAGCAATTTATTCCTATCGCTCCAATCATGCTGGATATTATCCGGGTTCTAGCGTAATTTCCTTAAAGCTGATATATGAAAAAGGCAGTGGTAAAATACTAGGCGCACAAGCTATTGGCAAAGAAGGTACTGAAAAACGCATAGATGTAATTGCAACAACCATGAGGCTTGGTGGAACAGTTTTTGATTTAAGCGATTTAGAGCTTTGCTATGCACCACCTGTATCTTCTGCAAAAGACCCAGTTAACATTATGGGATATATAGCAGAAAATATTGAAAATGGAATAATAAAACCTGCTAGTGTATATGATCTTGACAAAATAATTGCAGATGGTGGATATGTTTTGGATGTTAGAACAAAAGCAGAAACTGATGCAAGAAAACTAGAAGGAAGCGTAAATATTGATGTTGATACGTTGAGGGATAATTTAGATAAGTTACCTAAAGACAAAAATGCACCAATATATGTACTTTGTGCAGTGGGATTAAGGGCGTATATAGCTAATAGAATTCTAGAAGCTAATGGGTATAAAAATACATACAATGTCCTTGGTGGATATACAACATATGCAAATTTAAAATATATAGTTGGATCAGGTACACTAAAACCGCCAGCAGTTTGTAAATCAGGAGGAGATATGCAATCATCAGAAGATATTAAAAAAGTAGCTACAATTAGTAAAGACGTACAAGAATTAGATTGTTCAGGACTACAGTGCCCAGGTCCAATCATGGCAACATTTAAGAAAATGGAAGAATTAAAACCAGGTGAGACACTGAGAGTAACTGCAACCGAAGGTGGCTTTTTAATGGACATAGAAAACTGGACAAAGACAAATGGACATACCTTAAAGAGCTTGGTTTCAGAAGGTGGAAAGTATATAGCTACCATAGAAAAAGGTGGAGAAACAGGTCTTAACTTAAGTGGCGTTTCCCTTCAGGAAAATGCAACATTAGTGTTATTTAGTGGCAATTTAGATAAGGCTTTAGCTGCTATGATTATTGCGCAAGGAGCTGCAGCTCAAGGCAAAAAGGTAACCATATTCTTTACATTCTGGGGACTAAACGCCCTGCGAAAGGAAAACAAAGTAAAGGTTAAAAAAGGATTTATTGGGAAAATGTTTGGCAAGATGATGCCACGTGGAGCAAGTAAACTTCCTCTATCCAATATGAACATGGGTGGTATGGGCAGAGCTATGATAAAGAGCATTATGAAGAAAAATAATGTAGATGATATTAAAACCATGATAGAAACTACAAAGGCTGCAGGGGTAAGGATGATTGCTTGTATGATGAGCATGGATTTAATGGGAATCAAGAAAGAAGAGTTAATAGATGGCGTTGAATACGCAGGTGTTGCGACGTATATAAGCGCAAACGAAAATGTAGGGACAACATTGTTTATCTAGTAAAAAAATACTTCTATTATTAATCTAGTCTAAAGATACGACACTGATTTAACGAGTAGTAGTTTTGATACATATAAACTATTTAAGAAGCAGGCTTTAAAACAGCTTGCTTTTTAGCTGTATATGTAAGTGTCAAAGGTTTATGAACTCGTAAAAAACTAATGGACTAATTTCATTTTGTTGGTATGTGAAAATTGAAGGAAAAATATACGAATTGAAAATATACATATTTACTTTAATAATATATAATGATATAATAAATCTAACTTAGGTTATTTGGAATAATACTAAAAAATGATGGGAGGTATCGTCAAATGACCACACAAAAAAAGAGACTAACAGATGGTAAAAAACTTTTACGCGTTTTACTTATCATATTTCTTGTAGCAATTGTAGCAGTAATAGCATTTTTCTTATTTAGACAATACCTGCCTATGAAAGAAATCACTTATACCGGTAATGGCTATGAGGCTAGGCAGTTTTCCACAAAAGAAGAAGTTAATTCGTTTTTGGACTCACTTCGTGCTTTAGATTCTGCGCGTTCATCCAACCTGCTTGGTGATTTAACGATCCTAGGTCCGCAAAAAAGTGCGCCTAGTTTGGAGTTAGATACCACTAATATTGCACAAAACGAAAGTCATTCTACAACCAATGTGCAAGTTGAAGGTATTGATGAGTCTGATATAGTTAAAACAAATGGTAAGTACATATATAGACTCGGTTATGGAGGCCTTGTAATACTTGAAGTACAAGCTGATGGATTGGTGGTTAAGAAGGAAATTAAACTTACAACCAATAGATATAGTGTAGGCGAAATGATGCTATATGGTAATAAACTTATCATATCTTGCGACAGTTATATGTATGTCGATGAAAATGGAAAACCAACTGAGGCTCCAACTGCTGATGACTATGCCAATCAATCTTATGCAGGATATTATAAAAACACTGTTGATACAAGGATATATAATGTAGAAGATCCAGCAAATCCAGTTTTAGAAAAGCAAATGATCTTTACAGGTAATAGAGTGGATATGCGCTTAAAAGGGAGCAAACTATACTTTATTATTAATCACTATTCTTACTATTATTATCGTTATGCATCTAGTGGGTATGATACTTTACCGCAAATGTATATTGGAAATGGTGAGAATGTGAAACTTGAAGAAATGCCTCTTGATAAAATTTATTATTTCGATGGCATTCCATATTATCATTATTCAGTGGTAGGAATGATTGATTTAGAAACAAATGAAGTGTCATCTGTATCATATTTTGGGTCAGGCGAAACTGTATATATGTCCCATAATTACCTATATTTAGCAGCCACTGATAGTGGTAAGGCAGTATCCCACAACGGACTTCGTCAAGAGGTAATATATAACAAAAACTATTCTAGAATCTTAAGAATCAAGCTAGACGATTTGCAATTAGCTGGCATTGGTAAGGTTGAAGGATACATTTTAAATAAGTATTCAATGGATGAATATAACGGCTTTTTACGACTAGCGACGACAACATCAGGATATGGTGAAAATGGTTTTGAGCAATACAATAATATATTTATCCTTGACGAGAACTTAATAGAAGTTGGGAAAATTACAAATATTGCACCAGGTGAAAGGATATATTCTGCTAGATTTGATAAAGAAGAAGGTGCAATTGTTACATTCAGACAAGTAGATCCTTTATACAAAGTAAACCTATCCGACCCACATAATCCTACTATTTCAGATGGACTTAAAAAAGATGGAGTTGCATATTATCTGCATAAAATCAACGATAAATATACAGTTGGTGTAGGAATGAATACAGACTCAAATGGCACTTCTAATGGCATAGAAGTAGTTTTATACAACATGGAAGGTGCAGACGCTGTCATTAGTCATAAACTAGTCATAGGTGAAAGATGGGCAAGCGCAGAAGCTTTATACAACCCCCATGCATTTTTAGTGGATTTAGAAAATAACATATTTGGTTTTGATATTTCTTTCCCAGTTGAAGTGCAACAGCAAGATGGAGTAACAACCTATTACACATATAAAGATGTTAGAGACTTTTTAGTATTTAGCTTCTATGAGAATGAGGAAGGAGTTGGTCAAATTAAGGTAGAGGCAAAGATTAGAATTGGTGGTGATGACTACACTAGCAATTTCTATTACTATTCACCAGTCAGAGGACTTAGGATCGGTACAAAACTCTATGTAGTAGAAGACTTACAAACTAAAGTGTATGACATTACAAATGATTATGGGTATTTGTATAAAGCAGAATACTTTAAAGAGCTAAATAATAGTGTAGTTGGAGACGATCCGGTTCCTCAAGGAGCATAAAGAGATATTCGTTATCTAAAAACCTCTAGTCCCCAAAGATTAGCAAAACAATTATTATAATAACGTCTAGGTCCTAAAGGAGTATAGAGGTAAGCGATATACATAAGAAAATCTAGTTGCTGAAAATTAGCTTAGATACAATTATTGTGTAATAAAATTTAGTTGCAAAAAACATAAACTTTTACCACCTACATTCGATTCGTAGGTGGTTTTTATTTCACTATTAGACATAGGCTTTTAAAATGTATATAATGATACTTAATGTTAAATAATTTGTTCAAATAGGTGAAAAAATGACAAAAAACAAGAGCATGTTAGATATTAATAAAAAAGAAATCTTTAGTGAGGTGTTTCCATTTTGGGACAAAATAGATGAAAGTACTAAGGTAGAACTTTTAAACGCTACAACACAAAGAAAATATCCAAAAGGTGGAGGGGTAAAGAGCACAAATTCATCGTGCGTCGGTGGTATTTATATAGTTTCAGGAAGAGTTAGAGCATATATAACTGCGGATAGTGGCAAGGAAATAACACTTTACTATTTAACAGATGGCGATTTTTGTACTCTTTCAGCAGGGTGTGTTATGCCAGCTATTTCATTTGAAATCCAAATGGAGGCAGAAGAAGAAACGACAATATTACAAATATTTCCAAAAGCGTTTGCAAAAGCTCAAGAACAATATTTGGAAGTTGAAAATTTTGCCTTAAAAGTGTTGTTACAAAGGATTTCAGACTTAGTCTGGGAACTAGAGCAATTTCATTCGTATAGTATTGAACGAAGAGTTGCCATGTATTTATACGATGAATATGCTAGAAACAAAAACTTAGTTATATCTGTAACACATGAACAGATAGCAAAAAATCTAGCTTCTGCAAGAGAAGTAATTTCTAGGCAACTAAAAGAATTTGAGGGTCAAGAGATTGTCGAGCTAGGGAGAGGAAAAATAACGATACTAGATTTAAATGCACTAAAAAAATTAGTCTAGTCTAATAAAAAACTAAATAACACTAAAAAAGCAGTTCGGTTAGGAACTGCTTTTTGGTTATTATGAAATTTTAAATACCAAATAGATTGTAAGACTTTTAACTTTTAGCGGTTAACTATTTGACAAGATTTGCAAGTTCTTGTTTTTGTAAAAATCCAGTTCTTTGACGTACAACTTGGCCGTCCCTAAATACGATTAAGGTAGGTATACTATTTACTCTATAGGCATAAGCTAGTTCGTTTTCTGCATCTACATCAACCTTACATACTTTAATATCTTTTCTCTCTTCAGCAAAACTACTTAGCATTGGAGCAAGCATTCTGCAAGGTCCACACCAGTCTGCATAAAAATCAACAAGTACCGTTCCTGCGGCTTTTAATACTTCAGATTCAAAATTATCTTTTGTTACTTTTGTTTCCATTTTATAAATCCTCCTAATTACTCTCGAGTATATTTTTTTATTATGACAACATTATAGCCTAAATAAATACGTAGTAGTGTGATAACATTACAAATGACAGCGTAAAAAAGCACAAATTATTATCTAGGTATGGATAATTGTATAATTCTATTCCTCTTTTATGTGTTTGTAGTCTTTTTCATTATCTACGATATAGTAATTCAAGAATAGTTCTTCGGAAGTTAGCTGGTTAGATTGCTCGAGTATTGTTCAATACATATTACATAATGTTATTACTCATCTTTTATATGCTCGTAGTCTTTTTCATCATCTGCGTCATAGTCGCTAGATAATAGTTCTTCGAAAGTTAGTTGGTTAGAATCACCAGAGCATTGCTCTAAAAATGCTAGAAATGTTTCTTCATATAGGCTAGGGTTTTTGTAATATGACATCGCATGTCCTGCGTTATCAACTATCAGTTTTCTTTTTGGAGCAGTACATGCCCTATAATTAACTTCTGACATGTATGTAGGGACAAATAAGTCGTTGTCACCATGAATAAATAAAATTGGCACCGATGACATTGAGACTGATTCAGTGGTTGTAGGCTTTTTCAAACTATATTTTGCAAAAATCTTACAGAACATATTTATGACATTAACTAGTGGGAAAGAACTAAATCTTAAAAGCCTATTTACTTGGAAAGCTATAACATCCCAAGGGGAAGTAAAGCCACAGTCTTGCACTGCGCCTTTAACACTAGATGGTAGATTATCTAGTCCACAAGCATTCATAACAGTTGCTGCTCCCATTGAAACTCCATATAGGAAGATATCTCCTCCAGGTACAAGTTCTTCTACAGCTTCAATCCATTTGATAGCATCTTTATGATCTAAAGAGCCAAAGCCTATGTACTTACCTTCGCTAGGTCCATGTGCTCTATGATTAACAAAAAGTAAGTTATAACCAGCTTTCCTTAAAAACGGAATCATCTGTGAAAACTCATTTTTGGGATTGGATCTATATCCATGCATGCAAATAACAGTTTTATTACTTTTTGTATCCGCGGCTACAAAATCGCCATATAATTTTAGGTTGTCGAAAGTTGTTACTGTTACAGGTGTTTTTTCTAAATTTTCATATTCTTTAGTTGAATCCAACACAAACTTAAGCCAGTCCTCGTAATCAGGACCCATAACTTGTGTTAATAATTTTTCATCGTTATCAATTGATTTACCTGATTTTCCAGGTTTTCCTTTGATAATCATTCGAAATGCTAAAAATGAAGCAAGTAAAAGAGTTAGTACTGTAAGTACAGCTGCTCCGCCGAGACAGCCACACACAATATATATGACCTTCATTGTATCAATAGATAAAATCACGGTAGTTTCCTCCAAAAAATATATAGCTAACAAGGGTGACGCAAACAAATGTAAATTAAGTGAATAAAAATCTAGCAGTACCCCTTGTATTGCCTATCAAATTATACAATATCTGCACCTAATATGCAAAATTAAATACGAGTTGCAAACAGAAACAGAGACGCTTTGCATATCGAAGAGTTTTGCATCATTTTAGCCGATATTTAGTAGTCTTTGTCTTTTACTTTCGTGATGGAAAATAAAACAAATAAACTTCTTTGCATTCAATTAAATTATCAAAAATAGACCGAATATTCAAATCTTTGTAAGATGTATTTTTTTGAGGATTGTGAGTTGAAACAAAGTAGATATTCAATAATCTAACAATCGAACAAATAAATATAAGCCTTAGCAAGTTGTATTTTCTTGGAGGATAATGAACTGAGACCAAGTAGACATATAGCAATCTCACATGCGCATTATGAGACTAACATAGTATATTTAACTATCCTAATTCGTTGACTATTTTTATGGGCGTGGATATAATGAGTAAGGTGTGCAACCCTTTTTAGTTGCGCACGACAATTTTTAATTATTTTCGGAGGTAAAAATGAGCAAAATACTAACTATCGATGGCAATAATGCAGCGTCATATGTAGCATATGCTTTTAGTGAAGTTGCAGCAATTTATCCCATCACTCCAAGTTCAACTATGGGCGAATATGCAGACGAGTGGGCAGCTGCTGGAAGGAAGAATATGTTTGGCCAAGTTCTTAAGATTGCCGAGCTTCAATCAGAAGCTGGTGCTGCTGGTGCAGTGCATGGTTCTTTAAGTGCTGGTGCTTTAACAACCACATATACAGCAAGCCAAGGCCTTTTACTAATGATTCCCAACATGTACAAGATTGCAGGTGAATTATTACCTACAGTATTCCATGTTTCTGCTAGATGTGTTGCGGCACATTCTTTAAATATATTTGGTGACCATTCAGACGTAATGGCTTGCCGTCAAACCGGATTTGCAATGATAGCATCTAACTCAGTACAAGAAGCTATAGATTTAGCACTTGTTGCACATTTAGCAACTTTAGAGTCTAGAGTACCATTTGTACATTTCTTTGATGGATTCCGTACCAGTCATGAAATTTCCAAAGTAGATGCTCCAACATATGAGGAAATGAAAACTCTTGTAGATATGAAGGCAATTGAAGATTTTAGAGCAAGAGCATTAAACCCTGAGCATCCAATCCAAAAGGGTACCGCACAAAACGGCGATATATTCTTCCAAAACAGAGAAGCATGCAACAAGTATTATGATGCTGTTCCAGGCATTGTTGAAAAATGCATGGATAAAGTTGCAAAACTAACAGGAAGAGAATACAAACTGTTTGACTATGTAGGCGCAAAAGACGCAGAAAAAGTAATAATAATGATGGGCTCTGGTGCTGAAGCTGTAGAAGAGACCGTAAATTACTTGAATGCAAAAGGTGCAAAATTAGGGCTTGTAAAAGTACGTTTATACAGACCGTTTGTTGGAGAAAAGCTTGCAGCAGCAGTTCCAAAGACAGCTAAGTATGTCACAGTTTTAGATAGAACAAAAGAGCCAGGCGCACTAGGTGAGCCTTTATACTTAGACGTAGTAGCAGCACTATCAGGAAGAAATGTAAAAATCGTTGGTGGAAGATATGGACTAGGTTCCAAAGAATTCAATCCTACAATGGTTAACGCAGTATTTAAGAACATGGGTGGAGCTAATATCAACGGCTTTACAGTAGGAATTAAAGACGACGTAACAAATAAGTCATTACCATTAGATGAAAAAATTAATGCAGCACCAAAGGGTGCAATTTCCTGTAAGTTCTATGGACTTGGTTCTGACGGAACAGTTGGTGCAAATAAAAACAGTATTAAGATTATCGGAGATAACACTCCTAAGTTTGTACAAGGATACTTCGTTTATGACAGTAAAAAATCAGGTGGTATAACAATTTCTCACTTAAGATTTGGTGACACCAAGATTCAAAGCTCATACCTCATCGATCAAGCAGACTTCATAGCTTGTCATACACCCAGCTATATCTACAGATATGATATGGTTAGTGATTTAAAAGAAGGTGGAACATTCTTGTTAAACTGCATTTGGGATCCATCCGAATTAGATAAAGAACTACCAGCAGAAGTTAAGAATGAAATTGCAAAGAAAAAGGCGAAGTTCTATGTGCTTGATGGAAACGCAGTGCTTGCAAAAGCTAATGCAAGAAGAGGACTAAATACAGTCATGCAGGCAGCATTCTTTAAACTTTCAAACGTTATTCCTTATGAAGATGCAGAAAAACACATGAAAACTGCAATTCTAAAGACATATGGCAGAAAAGGCGATGCAGTAGTTAAGATGAACTATGATTGTGTTGACTATGCAATAACCGAACTTAAAGAAGTTAAATATCCAGCAAGCTGGGCAACCACAACAGAAGGTGCACCGCTAGTAGAAGTCGCTGATAATAAATACTTCAAGCAATTTATTAACCCGATTTTGAGACAAGAGGGAGATAAATTACCAGTTTCAGCATTCAATGCTGATGGGTCTGTCCCAGTGGGAACAACCAAATATGAAAAGAGAGGCGTGGCAATTGAAGTTCCAGTATGGATTCCAGAAAATTGTATACAATGTAACCAGTGTTCATTTGTATGTCCACACGCAAGTATTCGTCCAGTACTAGCAACCGAAGAGCAACTTAAAGGAGCTCCAGAGGGCTTTGTAACAAGAGATGCTCTTGGATTTAAGGGATACAAGTTTAGACAACAAGTAAGCCCACTAGATTGTATGGGATGTGGAAGCTGTGTCAATGTGTGCCCAGCAAAAGAAAAAGCTATCGTAATGAAACCTATCGCCGAAGCAATTGCAACCGACAAAGAAAATTGGGAATTTGCATCTAGCTTAAAAGAAAACGATAAGGTGTATAAGGCAAATACAGTAAAAGGCTCACAGTTTGCAAAACCATTATTTGAATTCAGTGGAGCTTGTGCAGGATGTGGTGAAACTCCATATGTTAAATTAGTAACACAGCTATTTGGAGACAGAATGATTGTAGCCAACGCTACAGGATGTTCTTCGATCTATGGTGGTTCTGCTCCTACATGCCCATATACCACAAATGATTTAGGACATGGTCCAGCATGGGCAAACTCACTATTTGAAGACAATGCTGAGTTTGGATTTGGTATAAGTCTTGCAGTCAATAAGAGAAGAGAGACAGTAGTAGAAGATTTAGATGCGCTAAAAGCTATTTATGCAGATGAATCGTTTGTAGCCGCAGCTGATGCTTGGGTTAATAATATGAATGATGCAGATGCTAGTAAAGAAGCAGCAGATGCTTTAATAGTTGAACTAAACAAAGCAGCATCAAAAGGTGGCGCAGTTAAAGAACTTGTAGACAAGATTTTAGTTAACAAAGATTGCTTAGTTAAGAAATCTATTTGGATAATAGGTGGCGACGGCTGGGCATATGATATTGGTTACGGCGGACTCGATCACGTACTAGCAAGCGGTGAAAATGTTAATGTACTAGTCCTAGATACCGAAGTATATTCAAATACCGGCGGACAAGCAAGTAAATCCACCCCAACTGGCGCAACTGCAAAGTTTGCTGCAGATGGCAAGAAGATTAAGAAAAAGGATCTTGGCTTGATGGCTATGAGCTACGGTTATGTGTATGTTGCTCAAGTAGCTATGGGTGCAAACATGAATCAACTCATTAGAGCTATGCGTGAAGCTGAAGCATATGATGGCCCATCTCTAATAATTGCATATGCACCTTGTATTAACCACGGTATAAACATGAGTAAGCCAATGCAAGTAATGAAAAATGCTGTTGACTGTGGATACTGGCAGTTATACAGATATAATCCAGCTTTAGAAGCAGAAGGAAAGAATCCATTCACTTTAGATAGTAAGGAACCAACAGGCGATTATCAAGCACACTTAGCAACAGAGGGCAGGTATATGGCGCTTAAGAAGATGTTCCCAGAAAAAGCCGAAGAACTATTTGCATTAAATGAGCAACAAGCTAAGGCAAGATATGAAACATATAAAAAGCTTGCTGACTAATTGGTAGCACATTAATAGCAGTAATTAAAGCGGAGTGAAAAATCTCCGCTTTTTTTATACCTCGGTTATGTCAAAGCATTAAATATATGCACAAGGTAAACAACCTAACTGTAGGTAATGATTGCCCGAGTGCCTTGCTGTTGCGCTTACTATGAAAATTGACTTTAGTTTGAGAGATTTTCGTGCCTTAAGTGACTTACCGTTGCATTTACTATGATAACAAATCTTAGATAATAATTTGTGCCAATACGCCTTACTGTTGCACTTACTATGACAACTAACTTTTTACAATAAAATGGCAATTATGAAAATATCGCTATTGACTTAATAGGTTATAAAACATATAATTTATATAGTTTAAAAAATTTTTTTAAAAGGAGTGTAATATATATGAGAAAAGCATTTATTTGTCCCTCAAAGTATGTTCAAGGCGAAAATGAAATATTAAACCTTGGATATTTTGTCAAAACATTTGGTAAGAAAGCATTGCTAATTGCCCACAAAGATGACGCAGCCAGAGTAAAAGATAAGCTTGATGCTACTGCTAAAAAGTATGGCGTTGAGTTTGTTAAAGCCGATTTCAAGGGTGAATCTTCAAGAGAAGAAGTTAAGAGACTAAAAGAAATCGCCAAGAAAGAAGGTTGTGACTGTACAATAGGTCTTGGTGGAGGAAAAGCCATTGATACCGCAAAGTGTGTTGCTGAAGGTCATGCATTGATAATAGTACCAACTATTGCAGCAACTGATGCACCAACTTCACACTCAGCAGTATTATATACACCAGATGGTGGATTTGATGACTATGCATATTTTCCACAAAATCCAAGCGTTGTTCTAATCGACACCACAGTTATTGCAAATGCACCAGTTAGATTTTTAGTAGCTGGAATGGGCGATGCATTATCAACATATTTTGAAGCGAGAGCAAATGTTCAGTCTTTTGGAAATGTTAATGCAGGACTACCTTGTGGCGCGGATAGAGCTAAAGGAGAGCTACTCGCTCGCGGCACTAACACAGCATTTGCGCTTGCAACACTATGCTATGAAACACTTTTAGCAGATGGATACAAGGCAAAAGTAGCATGCGAAGCAAAAAAAGTAACTCCAGCCCTTGAAAACATTATCGAAGCAAATATTTTGCTATCAGGTCTTGGATTTGAAAACGGTGGATTAGCAGCAGCTCACGCAATCCATGATGGATTAACTGTATTAGACGAAACCCATCATATGTTCCATGGCGAGAAAGTTGCATTTGGAACAATTTGCCAATTAGTGTTAGAAAATGCACCTATGGAAGAAATTGAAGAAGTTATTAATTTCTGCTTGTCACTAGGATTACCAGTATGCTTAGAAGACTTAGGTGTAATGGATATTGGCGATAGAATTTATGAAGTTGCTAAAAAGACCTGCATACCTGAAGAAAGTATTCACTTTATGCCATTCCCAGTAACAGAAGCTGATGTCGTAGCTGCTATCTTAACAGCAGATAAACTAGGACGCGAAGCAAGTGGTTGCTGTGATTGCGAATAATACTTTAGGCTCGGGATCACACAGGTCAAATAGGAATAACTTAGACTACTATAATTAGTTAGTTACACTGAACAACCAAAAGAGAAGTTGTGCCGTCAGCTGAACATAGTTGTACGGCACAATATTTCAATAATTAATATTTTTTGGAGGAGATAAGTATGAAAAAAATTATGAATACTGCAGAGTCTTTTGTATATGATATGTGTCATGGAATCGCAAAAGCTCATCCTGAACTAGAGTTTGTTGAAAAATACAAGATAGTTAAGAAAAAGGAAATCAACGAAAACAAAGTCAGCTTGATTTCTGGTGGTGGATCTGGCCACGAACCAGCACACGCAGGTTTTGTAGGAACAGGTATGTTAGATGCAGCAGTTTGTGGTGATGTATTTGCATCTCCCTCACAAATACAAGTATTTAACGCACTAAAGCTTACACAGACCAAAAAGGGAATCCTTATGATAGTTAAAAACTATTCAGGAGATTGTATGAACTTTAATAATGCTGCATCACTTGCAAAAGAGGAAGGGATTGAGGTAGATGCAGTGTATGTAAATGATGATATAGCTGTTAAAGATAGTTTATACACCGTTGGAAGACGTGGTGTTGCAGGTACTGTTTTAGTACATAAAATAGCTGGTGCAAAAGCCGAACAAGGCGGATCTTTAGCCGAAGTAAAAGCTGTAGCACAAAAAGTTATTGATAATGTAAGAAGCTTTGGATTTGCGTTAACATCGTGTACAGTTCCAGCAGCTGGATCACCTACCTTTGATATAGGTCCAGATGAAATGGAGTTTGGTGTAGGAATACATGGTGAGCCCGGAAGAAAAAGAGAGAAAATACAAAGCGCAGATGAGTTAGCCAAAAGAATTGTTCCAGATTTAATGGAAGATTTAAAGCTTAAAAAAGGCGAAAAAATTTGTTTGTTAATTAACGGCTTTGGTGGTTCGCCACTACAAGAACTATACATACTAAATAATTCAGTATCTAAAGAATTAGAAGCAGCGGGTGTTGTAATATACAAGACCATGGTAGGAAACTATATGACATCTATCGATATGGCAGGTGCTTCTGCAACGTTACTTAGATTAGATAATGAATTAACTGCACTTTTAGACTATCCAGTAGCTACTCCAGCGATTACTTGGGGCGCAAGTGCTCGTGCAAAAGCTTGTGAAGAGGCAATTGATGCATTAGCAAAGGTTTTAGGCACTGTTCCAGCAAGTGTACAAGCTGCAACTCCAACTGCGAAAAAAGCAGAAAAAGTAGAGAAAGCTGTAACATATGAAGTGAAAGGAAAGCCTGCAATAGGTGAAAAAATTAATACAGCTGGATTAACTGTATTAGTGGATAAAATGGCTGATATAGTCATTGCAAATGAAGTTCCTTTCTGTGAAGCAGATAGAAATGGCGATGGCGACTTTGGAATGAGTATTGCTAAAGGTTTTAAGCAATTAAAGAAAGATTGGGCAACTCGTAAAAAGGGAAGTATTGGTGAATTCTTAGTAAGTGCTTCGGAAATCATTATGGAGTACTGTGGTGGTGCATCTGGTCCTCTATGGGGAAGTGCATTTAGATATGCAGGAAAAGCGGCTGGCAACGTCGAAGAAATTGGCGTTAAAGAATTAGCAAATATTATGCAAGCTGCAGTAAAAGGCATTCAAGAGACAGGTGAAAGATCCTTCGGTAGAGGCGCTAAAGTAGGCGACAAGACCTTAATCGATGCATTAGTTCCAGCAGCAGATAGTATGACAGCATCGGGCGAAGGTGGTGATAAGATGCTAAAAGCTATGGAGAAAGCCGCAAAAGCAGCAGTGAAAGGTGCAGACAGTACCAAAGAGTTTGTTGCTAAATTAGGAAGAGCCGGAACAGTCGGTGAGAGAAGTATAGGCTTCCCAGATGCAGGTGCATATGGAATAGGCGTTATCTTTACAGAACTATATAAATTTGTAAAGGACTTCAAATAGTAATTTAGCCATAACTTAAGGCATAAGAAAAGGGGTTGTCCGAAAATACAACCCCTTAATTTTGTATATAAAAAGTTTTAGTTATTTTTCAGAGTTTCCGTTTTCCTCTGCTTTTTTAATAATCTCGTTATTTAAGTTAAATGAACCTACAACTCTTTCTACCGGTAGGGCAAAGACTAAGCCGTTACCTTCGGTATGTAGACCTGCTTTTTCATATATTGAACGCATTATAGCAGTTCGGCTTCCACGTTTTGCTAGGATAATAATGACATCTTTTTCGGGTTCAATAGTAACACCTAAAAATGAGGCAGTTTCATGGTCTCCAGTACCTCTAGCTCTAAAAATAGTACCACCTCTCGCGCCTGCTGAACGCGCAGCATCCATGACATCGTCAGCAAAACCTTTTTTAACTATTGCCATTAGTAGGGAATAAGTAACTATTTCTTTTTCTTCCATTTCTTTTTCTCCTTCGTTTATGCCTTCAGGCATATCTCCATTTTCTAAAATGTATTTTAGTAATGCAGGTTCTGCAAAACTACGGATAGGCATAGTAAAAGCTACGCCTGTATTAGCTTTTGATAGATTTAATTCTTGTGCTAAAAGTCCAAGTATATATTCATCTGCATCTCCTGGGATAATTCCCCAAAGGATGCTTTTTTCAGTATCTGAAAAACCCCAATATGTTCTTATGCTAGTTGGTGCAGTTCCTTGAGCGATAGAAACATAATGGATATCATAACCATGGCTATTTAGCAGTGCGGCTATGTCTTCACCTTTTTCCATATCAACTATTGAAACAAGAAATTTCAAAGTTTTATGTCTCAAATCTTCTGTTGTCATGTCTCGTCTCCTTGACTATATTATCCGTTAATTATCGCGTGTATGCAAGATATAGTATTTTATTAATTATTTATCTTTCTCATCACTTTCAAGTTTATCAGACTTATTTTCCTCAACAATGGAGTCAACGGGATGGTTATATTATCCGTTAATTATCATATGTATGTAATATACAGTATGGTTAATTATTTATCTACCTCACCATCTTCAGGATTATTAGGCTCATTTTTCTCAACAATGAAGTCAATTGGATGGTCAAATTGAGATTTATGTTCAGTATCTTCTTCAACATCATCGAAGAAATCTATTATTACATTATCCTCAGTTTGAGGTTCTAATTCTAGCGTTTCGGTTCCCTCAACAGTTTTATCAGAAGCATCCTCAAGATCTACAATAACATCTGCAACTTGTGAGTCAGCAAGGACTTGTTCAAGTTTAGAAGTTTCTTTGGCTTTGCGCAGCTTAGCCTGAAATACCATACCGGAAATCATAATAACAATGATTGGCATCATGGCCACAGAACCTACTACACCAAATGCATCTGTGAATACATTACCGCCAACAGCGTTACAAGCTCCAATAACAAAAGGTAGGGCGAAAGTAACAGTCATAGGTCCACTAGCAACACCACCGCTATCAAAAGCAATGCCTGTAAAAATCTTAGGAGCAAAGAACATCAAAATCAAACAAACGCCATAAACTGGTAATAATATCCACCATATTCTAATACCAGTTAATACTCTAAGAAATGAAACAGCTATAGCAAATCCAACGCCGATGCAGAGTAAAATGAGCATGCTTTTTCTAGATAGAGCTCCGCTAGTCATTTCATTAACTTGCTTAGTTAGTGCGTGGACAGAAGGCTCTGCTAAGACGATTAATGCGCCGATAAGTCCACCAACTGGTACTAACACCCAGTTTGCTTTAGATGATGCAAGCGCATAACCAAGAAGGGAGCCAACTGGTGCAAAGCCTACATTAACGCCTGTTAAAAATAGTGTAAGGCCTACATAAGAATATAGAAGACCAAAAATGATACGAATAACTTGGGTCTTTTTTAGTTTTATTGCAAATACTTGGAATATAACAAATATAGCTGCAATAGGTGCAAGGCTAAATGCTACCTCTGCAAGATTAGTTACAAATCCCGCACCAAAAGCTTTCATTATATCGCCAAAGGTATGTATTGCATCGATGTGCGATCCAGTATTAACAAGTCCAAGTTTACCAGTAAATCCTACAATTAACATTACAAACATTGGTCCAATGGTACAAAGAGCAACAGATCCAAAGTTTTCATCACCTTCGGAGTCTTTTCTACCATGTGCAACAGTCGCAATACCTACAGTGAAAGCCATCAAAAAGGGAACAGTTACAGCGCCCGTTGAAACGCCACCGCTATCTAAAGATACAGTTACAAATTCGGGCATGATAAATTCCATAACGCCAGCCATTAGAAAAACAACGCCATATATTACGAGGAAGACATATTTTAATTGCCATTTGAAAAAGATTCTAAGTATAGAAATCATTAAAAACAGACCAAATCCTAAAGCTACAAACACAGTTATTATAAACTGAGTGGATCTCTCGTTTGTCATAAAACTAGTTAAAACTTGTACACCAGGCTCAGCAAGTGTAATAATGACTCCTAGTGCAAGTGGTACTAATATGACCAGCCATAGTTTTTTAGATTTTGAAACATAAGATCCTACTTCACGACCAATTGGTGTTAATGCAATATCTATACCCATGCTAAACAGGGCAAGTCCTATTATTAAAAGAGCTGAACCAATTATAAATAGCCCATAGTGTGCTCCTAGTATAGTTTTTGGGAAAAATAGGGAAATAATGATAACAACAATGCTAATTGGCAAAGTTGAAACCGCTGCATTTTTAAAACTTGACGCTAAATTTTTTAACATTTTATTCCCTAAATCTAATTACGCTTTATTTAATTAAATATACTTAACTCTGTACACAAGAATACCACAAAAGCACTTGTAGTGTAAAACCAAAACTCCAGTTAATATGCCTAAAAGCTGTTATTAAACTCGCCAGCATAAAACTATAGTTAATATAATTAAATCTAAACGAGTTTACAAACATTGCTAATGGATGTGTAAAAGCTAATGTGTCTAAAAGCTGTTATTAACCCGCAAACCTAAAACTATAGTAAATGTGGTCATATCTAGAAGGTTTTAATAAGAGATTGCATAAAACCGCCTATATATTAAACAATGTTTTTTCTAGAAACATATTTATTCGTTTTGAACAATCATCGTAACTATACTATCTTTTGTAACGATTAAAAGAACGATTGGCTATGTGATAAAGACAAAAACAACAGAAACGATTGAAACGCTCGAGGACCTGTTTGCGTTGCACCTACTATGATAACTAACGTAGAAACTGCTGAAAAGGCAAGATATGAAATTGATACATCCCTAAATTATTTGCAATTTAATTTCATAAAAATTAACAGCTATATTTATGCCAAAGTTGAGAAGCCACACAATGCCTAGTTCTTGTTATTTTTTGTTTTTAAGCTTACTATCTCGCAAACTTTCTTCTTGTCGTTTTTTTACATAATAACTAACGATAGCCGCACGCTGTTTTTGTTTAGCTTCTTTGGACATTTTTTTAGGGAAAAGCGATTTTTTCTTATTGTTTTTCATTTAATCTTCCTCCAAGGAAAAGACGGGATCTTTAAAGAATTGCCCACTACTTAAAAACTCATCTACTTTATCTTGCATATCATCACTATAAATGTTTTCTTTAGCCTCCACTATATAGGCAAATTTTATTTTGTGTAATAAAAATGAGGCGAGAAGGTTCTGATTAAAATCGTGGGCGATAATGAGTATGTTATTACTAAACACAGGATCAGGAATGACTCGATATATGGCAACACTATAATCTGATCTATCATAAGTAAAATTAAATAAATTTTCTTTCTCGTATGCTTTTTCAATTAAATCTAATTCTTCCATAAAAACAATTTTAATTCTTTCATATCCAGACAACATTATATATTCATTCAACATATTACGAATATATGCTGAAACATTAGTCTGCATAATTTTTGTCTCTTCTGTAATTATCTCTTTAAATTCAGTAATTGTTTTAGCAGTAGGGCGAATAATAATATTGTCATCTAAGCCCCACTTGCTTATCTCACTATAATTTATATCGTCTACCAATGTGGTTAAGAGCTCGCGAGTTCTATTAGGCACTTTAGTGTCAGGGTAAAATTCAAATATTTCATTTAACTTATTATTTAATTTTTTTCTCTTTTCCTTTCTACGTTTTAGCAGGTTAGGAATTAGTTTATTGACAAAATCGTTTAGATTTGGATCATTATTGTTTTTCATAAAGCCGAAAGCGGAGGCATCCTCTCGTAATATTACATCCATTAACCAAGACACTCTAATTTTGATTGAATCAATTAACATAACCATTCCTATAAATATTTTATATTAGTTTATATCTAGCATACAATTTGTAGTGCAAAAAATCAATATAATTTAAGTTTTAATATTCATAATTGCGTTATTTTCCTTTATATTGTAGGACAAAAAATTATATAAATGTCCTCCTGACATACAAAAATCGATTTAATATAATTGAATCAAGAGCATAACATCAAGCGATTATGTGGTATTGACCATAACTTAAAACAGGTGATAAAATGAAAAAAAGAATTAAGATAAGCGCTAGGGCAATAAAGCATTCAAATTCCGGCGATTTTAAAAAGCGAAAAGATGTCCGTACAAAACAAAACCTCCCACCACACCAAAAATATATTCTTACTGGCGGTGGTCACGGGCAAGCTAATATAAGGAAGCTTAAAAGGAAAAAGATAGGATATAATATAACAAAGATATTCCCGAATGGAGTTAGGCTTGGAAACATTCCTACACATAAACGTCCCTATAAAAGGAAAAATGCGAGGCAAGCTTGGTTCCCTAAAAGTTGGAATGTTCTAGATATAAAAAATGCTGCAAAAAAGATTCTTTCAAAAGAACCGTTTTCACGAGAATACAAAAAGATAGGGAAAAAATATAAAGGCGTAAATATGATGGTTTGCATTAATAATGGAGAGGTAAAAACCATATTCCCAGAGTATGATCAGCCAACATCTAACAGGAAAAAGAAGAAATGGAGAAAATAGACATGAATAATATAGATGATTTTAAAATATATTTTGACACTTCCAACAATTTTACCAAAGAGTTTACAGGAAAAACATTAAAAGAACAAATAGATATATTTATGGAAATAATAGAAAAAGATCCTTGCCAACAAGTAGAAGGTGGTATAGCGGATGATTATGCTGTTATACATTTTCTTTCTATAGATTATAAAGAAACCGTAGATCTGATAAAAACGTGCGATGTAAAACAATTATTGTTTCTTAATGAATATTTATACTATCTCGTTCAAGAATGCCCAAAACAAGAACTAATAGTAGCGTTTGAAGATAGACAAAATGAAATTTTTGATGAAGACTTAGACTATTATTTAGAGCAGATTAGCTTTGCTAATGGTTTTTTAAATTCTAGAAAAGGGAAACGTCTTATTAAAAAGAAAAGCAAGATGAAAAAATAACATCAACTGCTACCTTTAACTAGCCAAGAGCTAGGTGGTGTTAAGAACAGATGTATAAAGCGGGAAGTCTTAATCTTAAGTGTTGCAGGGCGATAACAGAATTGCCCAAAAAATCAACTCAATATGACAAAGAGCCAGGCGCATTAGGTGAGTTCATATATACTGTTAGTTACTTGCAAAAACCTAAACCATCTACAGTAAGTGAGGTTATGCTAAACGATATTATAAATGTCATTAATGACGGTTATGTATTAAAACTTCAGAATTTGTATTACTGGTTAATTTTTTTCGCTGCGTTTGTTGTGGCTTTTCTTGCGAGTTTACGCTCGGCTGAGCGTGCTTTATTTTTTTCACGTTGTTTTCTAATTTTATCTTTATAAAAATCACCGATAACATTTGCCTGCACGATTATGATATTAATGAGATTTGAGGCATGTCGTCTTCTAGCAAATCCAATGAAACAGTAGTTGAAAAAGGTAAGTAGAGGTACGGTAACTACAGCTATTGGAAGGGCAATATATAAACCTTCAAGAGGTATGTCACGTGTAATTAAAATAGTCTTATGTGCAAGTGGCAAGAAGAAGTTATACGCAAAAACAGCGATAAGTATGACTATTAAAGTAAAGCGACGTATATTCATAGGGAAGCAGACATTTGCTAAAAAGATAAAAGATACATAAGCCATTACTATCAGTGTAAGGGATTGATATTGAATTTGGGTAAATGTATTTTCAATTCCAGGTGCAAACATTTGAACAATAGTCATATATAGTACAGCGATAAATAGCACAAACGAACCTGGTAAGGCCTTTTGAATGACGGAGTCTAAGAAGTTAGTATTAATTGGATCGGTATTACGCTCTAAAGCAAGTAAGAAAGATGGAGTTCCAGTGGTAAGAGCGCCTAACAGCGTTTGGTGAGATAATATAAATGGTAGAGGAGTATCTAGTAGTAAAAATGTTACTGCAAGAAGTACACTAAAGAAGGTTTTAACTAAATAAAGTGCAGCGGAACGACCTAAATTATTTACTGATTTTCTTCCTTCAGCAACGATTTTGGGCATACTTGCAAAGTTACTGTCTAATAGTACTATTTGAGCTACATTTTTAGCTGCATCACTACCAGCAGCCATAGCAACTGAACAGTCACTTTCTTTTAGTGCTAAAACGTCATTAACGCCATCACCAGTCATTCCTACGAACATACCTTTTTCTTTGAGAGCGCGCACAAATAAAAGTTTTTGATGGGGCGAAACTCTACCAAATATAGAGCAATGCTCAATGACTTTTGGAATGTCTTCATCTTTTAATGTAGATGCGTCTATATAGTTATTTGAGTCTGCAAGACCTGCTCTTCTAGCAACACTTCTAACGGTAAGGGGATTATCGCCTGATAAAACCTTAATTTTAACTCCTTGTTTAGCAAAGAATTCTAGTGTTTCATATGCTTCTGCTCTAATTTTATCGCTTATAACGATATATGCTAAAGTTTCAGGAGATTCTATAGTATCACCGCTAATAAGGGGATAGTTTGTGCGTGCGAGTACCAGTACTCTATATCCCTCTTGTGCTTTTTGATCCACAAATTTTTTCTCTATAACTGGAATTTTAGTTAATACAAATTCAGGTGCGCCTATTACATAACCACCTTCTTCAAAGTTAGCAGCACTCCATTTTCTCTTACTAGAAAAGGAAACAAATGATATAGGATCTCTTGTCTTATATTTATTCGCAGTGTAATCTTTTAAAGCATTTGCTGTGGTATTATTATCTCCGATACCAGAAACAATATCTTTAATTAATTGGTCGATTTCATCTACTGAATATTGGGAAAAAGACGCAACTTCAATTACTTCCATAGTTCCTTCGGTAATTGTGCCCGTTTTATCTATACAAAGTACATCAACTCTAGCGAGTGCTTCTGTCGCAAACAGATCTTGAGCCAAGGCTTTATGTCTAGCCATTTTTACTACGCCAACACAGAAAATAGCAGTAGTTAATGCAACGAGCCCAGATGGAATCATCCCAACTAGTAGGGTTACAGAGTCTCTTAATGCAGTTAAATATCCCACATCATGAACTAGTAATTTGGTGCAAAAAAGAACAATGCCAAGAGGCACTATTATGAGCGTCATAAATTTAATAAAGCGCATGATATCTCTTAAGATGATGCTTGAGTTTGGCTTTAAATACTTAGCTCCAACAGATATTCTTGTAGCATAATTATCTTTACCTACTCTTATGACTTTGGTAACAGCTTTTCCAGTTGCAACATAACTACCAGAGTACACCTCATCTCCAGGATGTTTAGCAATAGTTTCACTTTCACCAGTTATTTGAGACTCATCTACTTCTAGATAACCGCTTAAGAGTATGGCATCTGAGCATACTTGGTTGCCAGTTTCTAGTAAGATACAGTCATCCATGACTATATCTTGTAGTGCAATATCGGTTTTTTGTGAATTTCTAATAGCGGTTACTTTTGCTTGCGAAAGAAGAGACAATCTATCGACTGTTTTTTTAGCAGCAAGTTCTTGAATAAAGCCGATTAGGGCATTGCCAATAACAAGTCCCATAAACCCAAGCTGAGTCCAGCCGAGTCTAAAAATTATGATTATTAGAGCAAAAACTAGGAATATAAAGTTAAAAAAGGTGAAAACATGAGTACGAACAATCTCACCAATGCTTTTGGTCTTAACATTTTGATCTCCGTTGACCTGGCCACGTTCCACTCTCAGAGCAATCTCTTCATCATTAAGACCAGTTACGAAAAACTCGTTTACATTATCTATCTCGCTCATGCGCACCTCTAAAGTAACTAAAATAATTATAGTATAATAGTGTATAATTTACAAACTAATATTACAAAACTATCTCAGTTTTATGTTTAAAATCTTTCGATTTACATATACAGTGCATAAAAAAGAAAGAGAGATGTTTATAGATTTTTGCCATGCTTAAACCGTTGTGGCAGATTGCTCTCTTTCTAAATTCATTCGGTATGTTGATGCAATGAACATCAAATTATCATTTTTGTCTATTACGATAGTTCGAGTGTATCAAGGAACGCTTTTTGTTCGTTTGTTAGTGGGGTGAAAGGATGACGACAACTACCCATTTCAATACCGTGTTTAGATAGGAGATATTTTTCAGAATTCATAACTCCACATTGAATTAGTGCATCGATAATTTTATTAGCTTTTGTTTGTAGGTTTTTAGCTTTTTCGAGGTCACCTTCTTTGAATGAGTTATAAATGCCAAGTATTGTGTTGGGCATTATGTTATATGTTGAACCAATGCCACCGGAAGCGCCCATTGAAAGACCCGCAAGTAGCACTTCATCAAAGCCATTGAATATGGCAATGTTTGGGCAAGCTCTTCTAAATCTTTCAAGAGCAAATAAATCTAAAGTTGTATGCTTTATCCCAACAAAACGAGTGTCTTCAAAAAGTTCTTTCACTGCATTTGTGTCCAATATGAAGTTTGAAGCACCTGGATAGTTGTATATAATGAATGGGAGATTTACTGCATTAACGATAGCTTTATAATAGTTTTTAACTTCTTCTGTTTTGAATCCATAATAGTAGGGAGCGACTGCGGATATCGCAGGATAACCTAGAGATTTGGCATATAGTCCCATATCAATAGCTGCTTTTGTAGAAGGGGCACCAATATGCGCAATTAACTTAATTTTATTATTTTCAGTTGATTTAGCTACAGCTTTAAAAACTTGTTTTCTTTCCTCATAACTCATAATCATCCCTTCGCCAGTTGACCCTCCGACATAAAAGCCAGCAAAGTCAAATTTCTCAAGATGCTGAACCATCTTTTTAATTTCTAAATCCAGTATTTTTTCATCTTTATCCATAGGGGTAAGTAGGGCGGGGTAAATTCCATCAAATGGGTTAGTCATAATTAATCTCCTTATCAAAAAATATATGTTTTTTAATCGCTTATACTTCAGTATCTTTTCTACCGAATATGCTTTATTAGTCGTTTAAGTCTCAGTATTATTTCTGCTGAATATATATTAGTAGTTGCTTGAATTTTAGTATCTTTTTATAAAACTAGCAAGCATTTAAACTTGCTTAAGATATTACGATAATTTGTTAATTATTTAGCTTAAATTTCTCACGAATTTTTGGACTTAAATGTAAGTATCCGAGGCATCAAAACATGCAAAATTACTAAACTATATCTTGCTCGTATAAAGTACCGCTAGGGAGTAGATTTCCCTTCACCTCGCAAAATTACCAAGTTGGATCCCAGCCGTATAAAGTAAACCGTTTGGAGAGTTTGCTCACAAAGAAGCAATAAAGGTGTGAAAAATTAATGAGGATATATTTCGCTAGGATGGACTTTGGTAAACAAAATTCTTTCATGTAGGGTACTATCTTCGTAAGCAATACCTATGTAGCCATCATCGAGTAAAGCTATAGACGAGTACACAAACTCGCCTTCTTTGATTTGTAAGGAGTAGGGGAAGGTTTTGCCTAAATCATCACTTATACGGAGCACACCGTTTTCTCTTTTCTTTTCGCTAGCAGCATTGAGAGTTGCAACTAAGCGCTTTCCATTATAGTCAAAAGATATCGCACTGATTTGACAAATAGGTTGTGGTATATCTTCTAAAAATCCAGTATATCCAAAAGTCTCACCACCATCGGTACTGTGGGCATACATAGCACGTTTTTTAGGGTGATGGTTTCGCATAATAGCCATAATATTATCAGGCTCAAGTTCCACAACTTGTGTTTCAGAAAGCCATTGAGAGGGGAGTAAAAAAACTGGATTTTTGGGCGTTATTCTTCCTTTAACTAAAGGGGTTTTACCTACATTCCAAGTATTTCCTTTATCGTCACTATATATGCAAGCAAAAGTTATATTAATTGGTGTAGTTCTAAGTCCATAATAGATAGGGAAGATTAGTCTACCTTTATATTTTCCTTCCTTCAGCTTGATGCCAATTCCTGGACATGCACCTATAAATCCCCATTTTGAGTCTTTAACTTGCTCGTTTAAGCATATGGGTTTTGACCAGGTTTTACCTTGGTCGAAACTTTTAGTAAGCATTAAAAACGATGTGGACTCTTCTTTATATTCCGAAGAGCCATCATAGATATTGCCACCAGTACTAACATAGCCTTTTTCATCAACAGTGATACCAGTATCTTTATCTTTTAAAAACAACTTATCTCCACGAAGCTGATATTTAGCTCTGCTTTTCCTTATCACCTTATATCCATCTAAATATCCTGTAGTTCTTCTACAGTTTAATATGCCAACTCCTGCTGGAGTATGACAATATATCATAAATAGAGTGTCGGTGTCAGAGTCGTATAGTAGGGTGGGATCGATTGCAGCAGAAGAGGTCATTTTAGAGGTTCCTATTTCTTCCACAGCTGTAATTTGTTTTCCCCAGGTAACACCATTATCATCGCTAATGCGAATAACTTTATCAATTCTATTTGGATTATCTCCACATCCAAAAAATCTTTCATCAGCACAAGCTACAACTTTATTATTACCAAGAGACACAAGTGCTGGGATTCTATAATGGCTTGCATTTCCGATGTTTTTATCAAATAATGGTATATTTTTCACTTTGGCTCCTCTCTTGAATACAGTTGGTGTTTATACTACACATGCTATGTAAAGTATGTTGAGGTGTGCAATTTATGACTTTGGATTTTTTATCTGCCTTAGCTATGTTTCGTACGTAATTATTGGTTCTAGTTCTTCCTGTCTGTACGAGGTAAGATTTATGGTTTCGGAGTTTCTTTATCAGCACGCACTTTCTAGGTCTTTCTAATAGTGTATTTGACTTCTCGTTCCTTACTTGGTTATTTCCATTGAACGTGCAAGTTATGGCTTTGGAGTTTCTTTATCTGCATTGATTTTATTTAGGATGGGGGTAAGTTCAGCCATTGATCTTCTTACGTTAGCTTCTTTTATCGAGGCTAAAGCAGAGTTAGATAACTTGAATTCACCATTTGAATCTAAAATACCACCGTTATGTTCATCACTATCCATCATGGATATATAGGAAAAACCAGCTGCATTTTTAGTCATAAGTAGTCCTAGTACAAATTCATAAGTATCTATAAATTGTTTTTCATCAGCTGATTTGCTTGTATATGCTCCTATTAAATCACCCATAGATATGGAACTATAATACAGTGGAACATTTAAAGTTTGTGATAGTTTCAAGTGGTGTGAAATCTCTTTAAAAGCATCTTCTTTAGTTGAAAAAGCAAGTCTCATATTCATTATTAAATTAGGTATAGGGTCGCCAGGTGATGCTACTAATATGATGCTAGGATCAAATTGTTTACATATATTTAGAAGATATGATGTAAATTCAGCTCCTGGATTAAAATTAGAGTATGAGTGCCATAAAGTTAGAGAAGGGATGCCCAAATTGTTTACTATTTGGTTAGTAATGCAAGCTTGAATTACTTTAGAAGCATCTTCAGAATATGAATAAAGTCCATCGGGAAGAAGTGGCGCATTAATAGTTAAACCCAGTCTATCTGCAAGATAAAGATACTGTGGAGAGGGCATAAAACCATCTGCCACTATACCATTAAATCCAAGAGCAACCACCGTCGCTAAGTGTTGTTTTAAGATATCCAAATTAGCTTCGTGAATACTGGGTGAGTAGTGGTCTGTAACATGTCTAAAAAATATAGGTTCGCTATTAACAAATACATTTGTTCCTGATATCGCTAAATCACGAAACGCTGCATATGTATGGAAAGTATCGCAAATACCACCTTTGCTGTTTTTAAGGGTGACTTTGAAGTAATAGATTTTTCCATCCAATACTTTCCAGAGAGTAACAGGACTCGGTATGGGTATGCGTATATTTAAAGTTTCTTTTCCGTCATAGGCAAAGTTAAGCACTTTACCTTCTGGAGTAGTTACATCAACTTGTACTCTCATATCATCTTGTACATTGATTATGTGTCCAGTTATGTAAAAAGATGAATTAGGGGTTGCAGCTCTTGTTACAATATTTTCAAAATATGACTTTGCAGAAAATTCTAGCCATACACTCCCTGCAATACGAGGGTGTCGTATAACACTAGGAGCAAATAATGGGTCTCTAACTACAAACAAAGTTATTTGATTTTTTCCAACTACCACAAAATCAGAAATGTTAATTGAAATATTTCCAACTATTCCTTTTCTTTGTGCTGCAAGATTGCCGTTTATATAGATTTTTACATCGCCTATAACGGAGTTTATACAAATCTTTGTAGTGCCTACAACTTCTGCTTGAGATAATTTTATATCTTTACTGTATGTAACTGCATCGCTTAAAGCTCTTTGGCTATAAATATCATCTGAGTTTATCAGTGCATCTGGTATGTTTATAGACAAATCATAGTTACAAGTTGATGTATTAAAGTCACTATCTGGTGTAGCACAAAATTGCCACTTTCCATCCAAGGATTTCCAGCGAGGACGTATAAATTTAGGTCTTGGAAAATCTTCACGTAGCATGCAGTTATTTTAGCATATCGAACATATACTAGCAAGATTTGAGCATTATCACACACAAATTTATTGAAATAGTTTTGTGTTGTTTTTTAACTTATTCCGTTCCTGTATATCAAAGGTCGGCGAGATTGCTTTCATATGGTTCTCGCGTCTATTAACTAATCTATTTCCATGTATCAAGGGGTGTGACGGGGTGCAATATAGCTTCTCGCTGTTTATTAACCTGTTCCGTTCCTGTGTATCAATGGATAGAGATGGTCACCGTATGGTTCTCGCGTCTATTAACTAATCTCTTTCTATGTGTCTAAAAGAAGTTAGATGATTGCCTTGTAGTTTCTTTGTGTTTATTAACTTTAGTAAGTTAATTTAGTTTAGTTATAAGGGGATTTTTGGTAGTATAGTAAGGTAGATAAAAGAGAGGACTATATGAAAAAAAGACAAGTATTAAAAAGATTTGCAAGTTACTATAAACCCCATTGGAAGTTATTTTTACTAGATATAATTTGTGCACTGTTTATAGCTAGTATCAATTTATTTTATCCAGCAATAACAAAAAATATAATTAACGATTACGTTCCTAATCAAAATATACAAATGATTATTATCTGGGCAGTTGTATTATTACTTGTGTATGTTTTTAGAGCATTTTTAACATATGTAGTTGATTATTGGGGACATATGCTCGGCGTGAGAATGCAAGGGGACATGAGAAAGGATATGTTTAGGCATTTACAAAAATTACCTTGCGCATATTTTGATAATGAAAAAACTGGCTCAATCATGTCGCGAATTGTCAATGATTTATTTGAAGTAAGTGAACTTGCCCACCATGGTCCAGAAGACTCTTTGATTTCGATAATTACAATAGTAGGTGCGTTTGTAATGCTAATGACAATAAATATACCACTTACATTAATTGTTTTTGTAGCATTACCAATCATTGCAGTAATAGCTAGTCTTATACGAAAGAAAATGAGTGCAGCGTTTAGAGAAATGCGAGAAAAAACTGCAGCACTTAATGCTGATGTTGCTACAACAATTTCTGGAGTTAGAGTTACCAAAGCCTATGGAGTAGAGGAATATGCTGAAAAACGCTTTAACCATGTAAATGAAGAGTATAAAACCTCAAGAGGAAAAGCTTACAAAATGATGGGAGTGTTTTATGCGACTTTAGGTTTTGCAAGTGACTTTTTATATTTCATTGTATTAATTGCAGGTGGACTGTTTTTCTATAAAGGACTAATAAATACAGGTGAGTTTGCGGCTTTCATTTTATACATTGCAGTGTTAATTAATCCTATCAAATTATTAGTAGCAATTTATGAGCAGTTGCAAGCAGGTATGACAGGATTTGTTAGATTTATTGAGGTTATGGATCAAAAATCGGAATTTGATAGTCCAGATGCAATAGATATGAAAGATGTTGAAGGTGAAATTGAATTTAAAGATGTATCGTTTGCATACAAAAAGGATGATGTACTTTCTAACTTAAACTTCAAACTTGAAAAAGGAAAAACAACTGCTATAGTAGGTGGTTCAGGGGGCGGAAAAACAACCATTTGCCATTTGATAATGCGTTTTTATGAAATAGATAGTGGGGAGATTTTATTAGATGGGGTAGATATAACTGATATTACCCGGAAGTCATTAAGGCGCAATATGGCGATTGTAGCTCAAGATGTGTTTATCTTCGATGGGACTGTCAAAGAAAATATTGCATTTGGCAAAATTGATGCAAGTGATGAAGACATCATAGAGGCTGCTAAAAATGCAGGGATCCATGATTATGTAATGACACTTCAAGATAAATATGATACTTGGGTAGGCGAAAGAGGGATTCAACTTTCAGGTGGACAACGTCAAAGAATATCTATAGCTAGAGCATTTTTAAAAAATCCCAAAATACTAATTTTAGATGAAGCTACATCAGCTTTAGATAATATTACAGAAGCGCAAATTCAAGCTGCAATATCTAGTTTAAGTGAGGGTAGGACAACTTTAGTTGTTGCGCATAGGCTTTCAACAATTAAAAATGCAGATAAGATAATCGTTTTAGAAGATGGTAAAATTGTTGAAGAAGGAAACCACAAAGCTTTAGTACAGAAAATAAGTGGTGCATATAGCAAGATGTGGAAAACCATGAATTTAGAAAACTAGCATATTGGATGATATTCAATTAAATAACCGTCTCGCTTTGGTTCCAAATTGAAAAATCAATTGATATATGAGTGGAATCGCGCCATTATATTCAACTTTTAGTAACATACAAAACGCAAGTGCTATAAATTATTGTACATATTAGAATATAGATAGACTAGGTTAATTAGTGGGCGAAAATGGCTGCTTTATGTTATATTATGACTAAGCATCTAAGCATCATTTGATTTTAGATGTATAAATAAAAAAGATTAAATAAGGAGGGAAAAATGGGAAAATCCAAAGAAGTAAAATCAAACAGTGTAAGAATTGATGTTGTAAATTTAATTTTAGGTGCTATAGCAATTGCTAGTGGTGTTTTAATTTGCATTTTCCGCAACACATATTTGCAATATATCTTAATAGCTCTTGGTCTTTTCTTTGTTGGTACAGGTTCATATAACCTTGCTAGAAGAAGATATGCAAAAGAAATCATTATGATAATAGCTGGTGTATTACTAGTCTTTTTAGCTGTATATAGACTTAAAACTGCACTTATTATCTTAGGAGTTGTAATTATTCTCATCGCAATATTAATGCTTGCTATATCTATAAACAGGAAAGAAAAAGGTTTCAAAGCAGGATTAACATATGGAGTGTTTATACTAGGCTTACTAGCTGGTGCAGTTATGATAGCAATTGCATTTGTTGCTGAAGATTGGATGTATATACTTTTCGGAGCATCCTTTGCTGCTGCAGGGCTACTTGCTTTTATAAAATCAGTGGCATAAAAGACTAACAAAAGTAAGCACACACATATAAAATTTACCTTAAGTAAAAAATGGTACATTTTCAGGTACGGACCATACAAAAGTCCGTACCTTTTATTTTTCCGCTAACTAAAGGTTTTGGCGTTACTTATGCATTGAAGGAATACATAAAACATAACAAAAGGGTGTTCAATACTTTCAAAAGCAATAAGAGGAGTTTTTAGTATAGATTCAAGCAAGTCGTCAGCACGCAAATCAATCAGGCCACCAGTTTCTTTTATGAGAGACTAATGGAGTAGTATAACCTGCTCTTTGCTTAAAGTAATCATTTTGCAAGTTTTCTATAAGCGTTGTGATTTTTATTCATATAGCGTTTTGATTAAGCGAGAATATTTTAAGGGAAAATATGCCGATTTAGACGACGAAGAGTACAACAAAGTAATGAAGGAAGAATGGAACTTAGAAAAGGATAGAAACTATTTTAAGGCTCTACAGTCTTTTTTAGTGAGTTTAACGTACGGTATGGAACCAGAGTATGATTAAGATTCTATGTTTATGCGCAAACGAAACTAAATTTTACTTATATCAATTTCTTTTATGTGATGCTCAAAACAACAACGTAGTAACACTGAGAACACATAGGTAGTTCAATTTGATATACCAGTTACTGAGAAAAGATAGGCAGTTCAATTATTTGCTTTACATACTATAGAGGAAACATAGGTAGCTCAATCGGCTTTACGCATTACATAGAAATGAAACTGAAATTTTGAGGCAGCAGGTTAAACAATGCTAGGCTACAGCAGAGGTTTAAATTTTGATTAGTCAGTGTTTGGAGATATATTATTTATTGCATCAAAGTATGCATCGTTAATTTCGTCATATGTTAGGGCACTGTCTATTAAAGCTGATGCGCTATTTATATCAACACTCGTGCCAGTATATAGTCTATTTAACTGGTTTTTTCGTACGTTTTTGTAATTATTAAATGCAGAAGTGTGTTCAGCAAGATTATGCTCTTCTAACCACTCTTGAAGTAAACAAGCAATAACTGCTAGACCTTCGCTACTTGGATGCCCAACCTCATCATTAAAAATAAGTCTTTCCAATTTGTTTGGATTGCTTTTATGTAGGGTATCAAATTTTTTATTTACGTCTAGTATTTCAAAAGCATTTGGGTTTGATTCTAAATATCTATATAGCACATTATTAAGCCTATCTATCATAACTGCGGTCATATCATAGAAATCTTCTTCTGTGGCTTCTGGTTGGTAGTTTTCTCGTATATATTGCCTATAATCAGGTTTCATTATATTTGAAGAATTTGGATATACAGGGTTATAAAGTGTTTGAAAAATCAAAGTGACATCACTATTTAGTTTCCTTATTCGTTTTACAATTTTGTCAATGTTACTATAGGATGCCGATAAAATCGCATCGTATTTAGTAAAGATTGGTGGGGTCTCTAGAGAATCTTTGAAATGTTCTGGTAGCTCTTTATTTAAAAAATCATTTCCTAAAATTGAAATGATAATTATATCAGCTTCCATTATTGGCTTTATCGGATTATTTTGTTCATTAGACTGATTTTGTAAAACATAATCACGAAGTTGTTCAGTTTTGCTTCCACCAATAGCTAAGTTTTTATAACTAAATTTGTTTATTTGACCAACTAATTCTAAATACGAGTAATTGTTACGCTCGCTTGCTGGATATGTTCCAATTATGCCTCCAGCAATGGAATCTCCTAAAGCAAGGATTTTTGTTGAAGAGTTGTCTGCTCTGTCTGTATTTGTGAAAAGACAAGAAGTAAGTAAGAAAGAAAGTAAAACAATGATTAGCATACAAATAAATGGCGCAGTTTTCTTTTTCATTTTGAGATTTCCTTATCTATAAATTAGTCTAATCCTTACATTTATATTACACTTATTTCCATTTTTTGTAAAAACCGCATCTAAAGTAATAGCTAAGACTTCAACATTCAGTTGCTTTTATTCAGGTTTTACACAGATGACCAGTTCGGATAAAAAGTGAGGAGGCTCAATGTCTAGTTGCCTTCGCTTAAGGTTTTATATTGAATGTTGCAAATAACGTGCCACTTTTTATTGGAAAGTACAGGTATCGTAAGTAATGCGATATTGAAAATGGAGCTATAGAGTGTTAAACTTTACATAACATTTTATGTGTACCTACTAGGTTTATATACTATATCTTCAGTTGTCAAGGTAAAAGCATATGGTTTATCTGGCTCCGTTATATATTAGCATGATATGTATGGCGAGTGTGGAGATAAGAGGTGAGTATGGGGAAGAAAGCTAAAATATCAATAGTTTTAATGACGGCTATATTAATTGTTTTGATAGTGGTTGCAGCAAGCATTGTGCTGAGCAAAAATTCTATTGAAAATACGGATTTCACAAATGTAGTAGAAAATGTAGGAGTGGAAAGAGTTCCCGATAAATATAGCTTCAAAAAAGAAATTGAAGTAGATGGTAAAGTGTTTGAGTTTTACCAAAGTGGAGATCAACAATTTAAATATGACCGTGATAAAGATGGGAATGTTTTAATACCAAATGAGGATAGGACAAATTTAGAATATTTAACTAAAGTAGATGGCAAGATTATTGGGTCGGGTGTGACAATAGATCAAGATTCATCTATGGTAGTAAAGATTAGTGTAGACGATTTAGATAGAAATGACCCTAGATTTACCCTTGAGACAGTAGAGGTTATGAGCCAAAATAGGCTGTCAAATAATACGACTTCCGAGACAAAAATATCCATAAAAAATTTAGTTGTATATGTTACATTCCCAGATGATGAATCAACACCAGACATTGATGCATATTTGGATGTTTTTGCAAGATTTGATAATTACTATAAAGAGGTTACGCAAAATAGAATTGTAATAGATTCAATTCACGCAAGAGAAGCAGATGGTAGTGTATACATATACACAGCTCCCAATGAAAGGAGTTATTATAATGTGTACGGTGCAGCTCGCAGAACAAAGGAACACGAGCTCATGAGAGATATTTGTGTAAATATTGCAACAAAATTCCCTGATCTTACAGCAGATGATATTGATCAAATAGGTCCAGACGGAGGCCCGGACGGATGTATAGATTCACTATCAATTTTAGTAGCTGATAGTAGAGAGCCTACATGGAATGGGCTACTATGGCCACATCGGTGGAATGTCCGTGGTATAAAGGGTGCAAAAGATGACGACCCTAAAATGCTAGGGAAGTGGTTTGGCGATTATTCCTTTAACTTTGTAGATTCGTTGGATATAGGTGTAGCATGCCATGAAATGGCACATGTTTTAAGTGCTCCTGACTATTATCATTATCAATATGACTTTGTCCCTGTTGGAGAATGGGATTTGATGGCAGATACTAAACCGAATCCACAATATATGCTTACACACACATTAGATAAATATTTAAAATGTGTAAATCCCGATGAAATTTACGAAGTTACTGAAAGTGGAACTTATACAGCATATGCAATATCGTTACCGAGAGGATCGGGGATAGGAGCATCACAACCTCTTGCATATAAAATCGCTACGAAAAGACCTAATGAATACATTATGGTTGAAATGCGCACTAAAACATCAGGATATGATTGGGTTTTGCCAGGAACGGGTTTAATAGTATATAGAGTCATAGAAGGTATAAATGGTAATAGGACAGCAATCTATGGAAAATCAAATAGGTTAGATGAAGTCTTTGTGTATAGACCATATGTATACTCTCAATTAAGTGGCACCAATTTGTCGCTATATTCTTCTAGTTTTCTTGACACTAAATTTTCATATGTGTCGATACATAACAAATACTTTAATAAGGTTGGAAAACCATTAGATATAAATAACAGAAATCTTTTTGAAAGTGATGCAATATATTATTCCGATGGAACTAATACAGGGATACAAATTATCCCACTTTCAACTGAAATAACTCATAGTCAATTTAGAATAATATTACCTGATGATGATTCTACTACCAATATATCTGATAAATTTGAAATCATAAATGCTGAACTTTTTGAAGACGAAATGGGAGCAGGTGTTAAATTTTCATTTGAAGTAGAACGGGGACTTGATTTTAGTTTGCTTAAAGATGTTCAAGCGTTACTTGTTAAAGAAGGACAATCCCCTTGGTCTGTTGCAACTATTAATATAGATAGATTTAAAATGGAATATGATAATAGTAAAAGTGCTTTTGAAGGAAGATTTTACTTAAGGGAAACTGTCGATCCTAATAACATTTTCTATCATTCCAAAGTTAAGACAGGAAATGTAGTTTTAGAAGAAGAGTATCCTGAACATGTATCTTTAGTTATCCTTGATTCAAATAATCGTAGTGTCGAAAAGAAAGTAGTAATTAATAAAAATGATAAAAGTTGGAATGAACTAACTAAGAAATATCCTAGTGTTTTAATTTATGCTTCTGATTCAATGAGCATTGTTGTGGATAAAAATGGTATTGCTAAAACCAATCTTCCAGTTGGGCATACAGGCAATGAATTAGAAGAGACATTTAACGCCAAATGGAATATAGAAGGAAAGGGACCATATACTTCAATTAGTGTAGGAAGAGAGCATGTGCTAGCTCTAAGAGATGATAGAACTGTAGATGCACATGGGCAATACTATTGCCTTGAACTTGATGCAAAATATTGGAGTGACATAGTGAAAGTTGCAGTGGGTTCAGGAGCAAGCTACGGCTTAACTTCAAAGGGAACAGTGTTATCTATAGGTAATAATACATATCATCAAATGGAAGTCGAATCTTGGACTGACATAATTGATATTAAAGCAAATTCTTTCAATGTCATTGGCATTACTCGAGATGGTAGAGTTAAAGCTAAAGGAAAATATCCTGATGATTTAAAACAAGCTCTAGAAGCAGAGGTAAATGTAGCTCAAGTCGGTCTTGCTGTCGATTATGCAGTCATAGTATATCGAGATGGAAGGGTAAAAGCTTTTGGGGATATTATAAATCTAAGTGAATTAAATGAGGAACTAGCCAGTTTAACAGGGATTAAAAAGGTATCAGCTACAAATTCATATTTTTCTCTTTTAACAGCTGAAGGTAAAGTCCTTACACCAATGGCTAAAGGTATAAGCGAGGCTTTTGTCGAGAAACTCAATAACTTAGTAGATATTGTAGATTTATCTTGCTCTAATTTCCATGCAATGTTTTTACGCGAAGATGGGGTTATAGAATATGTAGGCGATAATGAGATATATAGAACTAATTTAGATTTCGGTAACTTAGTGTATACAGAAGATGAATTTAGAAAGGTAGAAGAAATTGAAATAATAGATGATTTTGGATGCTTTATGCCAACAGAGATACAGTTAGACTGTGATGAAAACAGTCCTAAATCTACATATTTAACCTTAAAGACAATTGCAGAGGGCGGTGGGCCTTCGACATATAAGCGCCTCATATATTCAACGAGTGTAGTGGAAGGACACATTGATGCAGTTGCAGAGATTCAAATAGATGTCGTATCTCATCCAAGCACTGGAAATTATGCCTTAGGAGAAGGGCAAGATGTAACGATATGGAAAATAACAGCTAAAAAGGAAGGATATATACGGCTAAACATTAGGGCTAATGGAACGAATATATCAAAAACTATAGATATAGAAGTGAAAAAGTTTAGCCCACTAGAAGGGATATTAATTGAAGGAACAAAATTAGATATAAATGGAAATCCTGATTTAACAAAGCCTAGCATTTATATACAAGAATATGCAATAGATGCAACTATAGCCCCACAAGGAGTAAAGCTAAAGGTTTTAAAAAATCCTTTAAATGCTTTAGGTAAAACCTCTTTACCGAGTCCTACATACACGGTAGAACCAAGTGGTCTTGTGACAATAAGTGATGATGGACAAATAAGAGCTGTTAAAGGTGTAACTGGCGAGTGCATTGTTACAGCAACACTAACTATTGACAACACTACGTATTCAACACAAACAAAAGTTAAGATTATTTCAGAGATAGAAAGTGTATCTTCCGTTTATCCCGATGGTATTACAGTTTTTGATTTAAAATACGGAGATTTCCTACCATATGACAAGATGCAAATTAAAGTTATATGCAACATAGAGGGAGAAAGTGTAGAAACTTTAATGGGAGTAAGTGAATCTATGGTAGACTTGACGACATTTAATCCTATGACACTTGGTAATCAACAAGTTAAAGTCACGTATTTTGGTAAAACTTGTTATTTTGATGTTTGTGTAAAAGATTATATCACTCATATTGAAGTAGTGAATCCTAAAGTTAGATATAAGCTGGAAACTGCAGTTATTGATGCAAATATAGATATTGGGGTTATAAAATACAAAAAAGCATCTGGTGGGGATAAAGTAACTTGCGAATATTTAGATACTCCATTTGGTGGAAAGTTTTCGACAAACTTAATCCAAACAGATTTGTTTACTACACCTATTGAAAGAACCATTGAAGTTATTTATTCAAATAAGATAGGAGAGTATTTAAATCAAGTAAGAACTACTTACAAAATACAAGTTGTCGATTATATAACACATATTGGTTTTGGCGAAAGTTCAGCAATGACAGGCGATTATTTTTATGCAGAATACCTAGCAGAGTTAATAGAATACCCAGTATATTTAGAGTTTACATACAAGTCAACGAAGGTATTACTTGTTGATGCAGCTAGAGTCACAATTAATGGATATGATAATAGTCTTGTAGGAGTTCAAGAAATAACCTTTAGTTACAAAGATGAATTTGGAAATGAGTTTGTTACTTCTCCTGAACTAGTTTATGTTTTTTTATCATACCAAGGTTTAGCGATAGACGGTTGGGATATGCCGCTTGAAAAATATTCAGAAAAGTGCTTTTATTATTTTCAAAATGATGATTTAAATTTAGGCCCCATACAGTGGATGTTCAATGACAGAAAATTTATGACCATTGAAAAAGAGGGGTTTTTAGAAAATCAAAACATGTATTATACCTATGAAACAAACGAGGTAGGTGAAGTTGCAGGTTGTTTTAATAAGTCTGTTGTTGGAAAGCTTATGTATGTAGCAATCAACATTTATGCCAAAGAAACGACTGGGGGATTTCAACGTCAAATAACATACTATATACCAACTTTTGGAATATTAAGATGGGAAATAATGGGGCTAAAAGAGGATGGACAATTTGTGTCCAAAGGGACGAAAGAGAATCCTTTAGAATTTACATATGCTGATTATGATAGATATCCATCTATATCGTTAATTGCATTATATTTTAACCCTGAAAATGAAGATGAAATTAGCGCTTATATAAGTCCACTAAATATTTCATTTGATCCAAATTTGATTGACGAACCACAAAAACTTAATATTCAGTTTATAGAGGATTCAAAACCGCTTTCGAAAGTGGGTTCGGAACTCGTTGAGCAAGAGTATTGGATTGTTTTTAGAGATAAAATAACAGTGACAATTCAGTCGTCTAACCCTGAATATGGTAGTGTGGATATTGCAAAAGTAGAAGTAAAATATGGTACGCCAGTAAGTATGGATTCTAATACCCTTACGATAGGAGATGCCATTGTACGAGCACTACCTACAACTCAAACAGAAGAATTTACATATTCCTTTGTAAATTGGACTGGAGTGCAAAACGTAGTAATAGAAGACTTCACAATCCTTGCTAATTTTAATAGAGATTATGTTAACTATACAGTCACTTTTTATGAAGAAGACGGTGTAACTGAAATACTTAAAAAAGTTGATTATCATTATGGAGATGTAGTCACAGTGCCAGATGCTCCAACAAAAGAAGCAGATAAAACAAATACATATGAATTTGCAGGTTGGGATAAAGAGGTTGTAAATGTAGCTAGTAACGCAAGCTATACCGCTACCTTTACTGCAACAAAAATTGACTACACGGTTACAATTACTGGTGGTAGTGTTAATGGAGAAGTAGTCCCTACCACAATCAATGATGGAGATGAAATTGAAGTAACTGCAGACGATGCCCCCGAAGGCAAGGTGTTTGATGGCTGGTATGTTAATGGGGTTAAAGTATCTAGTGATATACATCTAACCTATACTTTTAATGGAAGTTTAGGTATGCTTACTTTAGAAGCAAGATATATGGATGCAAACGTAGAAGATACAGATGAAACAATTGAAGGTTCAATTAGCAGTTCTAGTGTTGGCCCCACAGAAGCAGCAGTTGCAGTCGCACTAAGTACAGTAATCGTTGGTGGAATAGCATACGCCTTAGCCTCGATATCAAAACCCAAGAAGACAAAAAAGAAGTAATATAGAATAACGAATATACAATACTAAATCACACAAAAATTGCAAATTGTGTGATTTTTTTCACATAAATATCAAAAAATATGTGATTTCATATTGACTCTAGCAAATTGTATAGTTATTGTTTAATTACATTTGGAGATATTTTTATGAAAAGATTTATCATAGAAGACTTAAGAGCGTGGAAGGAGTCCAAAAGAAGAAAGCCTTTCATTATCTATATTTAGTCGATGAGTTAGATAAATTAATTAATATTTTAAAATCAAATGGTTAAAGTGATAATGAACATTAAGTAGAAGATATTACTAAAGTTAAAAACAAGTAGTAAAATATATATTAAAATAAAAATAAGCAAAATATTACACAGTGCTAACTACATAGTAATGGCCAAGTATAAAACGGAAGTTAGTTATTATTGTAAGTGCAGCGATAAGGCGCCTAAGCAAAAAATGGAATATATAAAGTAATGTTGCTAACTGTTTACACTGGTTAAATTCAAACGACATTATTATACGAGGATTAAATGATTACAGTACCGGAGTTAAAATACGAAAGATTCACTCTTGAAAGAGCAAATAAAGCATTTGAGGTGTTTAAGCAAGAATATGAAAAAGCAAAAAATGCAGATGATGTTATTATTGCAAGGAATAACCTCATAAAAGAATTCAAAAGCTATGTTACGGCTGCCTCTCTTGCCAATATGAGATTCACTCTTGACTCTAGAGATCAATTTTATATAGATGAAAGGAAACACTATGATGAGATTGGTCCTCTTGTAACGAACATCATGAGCGATTACGGTAAGATGATGCTTGAAAGTAAGTTTAGAAAAGACTTAGAAAAGAAAATTAATCCTGTATTATTCAAAATGTGGGAAGTTTCAGCACTGGCACATAGTCCTATAATTGTCGAAGAGGAACAAAAGGAGAATGAAATTGTAACCGAGTATAATATGCTGATGTCACAGATGCAGTTTGACTATCAGGGTAAAAAAGTACCACTATCCATTGTTAGAGGTGATTTGACTAATGTTGATAGAGAAGTTAGAAAGGAAGCTGCTATATCGATAGGAAATGGCCTCAAAGCACATGCAGATAAGTTAGACGATATTATGGATAGGCTAGTAAAAATTAGAGATTTGCAGGCTAAGAAACTTGGATATGAAAACTTTATTACACTAGGATATTATAGGATGGGCAGAATTGACTATACGCGTGAAATGGTAATTGATTTCAAAAATAATATTTTGCATTCAATAGTTCCAATAGTAAAGAAGATGAAAGAAGATTTAGCTAAGGAAATGGGAATAGACAAAATTATGTTCTATGACAATGATGTATACAGTTTAAAAGGTAATCCTCGTCCGAAACTGGATAAAGATGGGATATTTAAAGCTGCTCAAGAAATGTATGATGAAATGAATCCAGAAATAGGAGAGTTTATGAGAAAAATGATTGCCACCGAAGCATTCGATGTAGATAGTAGAGATGGAAAGTGGGGTGGCGGATATTGTACGGAATTCCCCGATTACGATCAGGTCTTTATACTTGCTAACTTTAATGGTTCTGCAGACGATATAGATGTAGTAACACATGAATTTGGACATGCGTTCGCTATGGACTACTCTCTTAAATATGGTGATTTTGAGATGGGTATTGGTGGCATGGAAACGGCTGAGTGTCATTCAATGAGTATGGAGTATTTTGCTTGGAAATATATGGATAAATTCTTTGATGATGCAAAAGGATATAAAAGAAGGCATCTCGCTGATGGACTAACTTTCCTTCCGTATGGCGTGATTGTAGATGAGTTTCAACATATAATATATGAAAAACCTGAACTCACTCCTGAAGAAAGAAAAGCAGAGTGGAATAAACTAGAGAAAAAATATCGCCCATATATGTCAACTGAAGGAATTCCGTATCTTGAAGAAGGAACTAGATGGCAATATCAGATGCACATATTTGAACATCCATTTTACTATATTGACTATGTTCTCGCAGGTACGGTTGCAATGGCTTTCTTAGTCGCTTCTAGAAAAGACTATGATTTAGCACTGCAAAAATATATTGAGTTTTCGAAAGCTGGTGGGACTAAGTTTTTTAGTCAGTTAGTAAAAGAAGCAGGGCTTGCAAACCCGTTCGGAAAAGGGACGCTAGAGGAAATCGGGAAAGAAGTATTGTTAATCTTAGATGAACTTAAGTAACCTAAGATTGGGTCCAAGGGTATTTACTCATCTGTTAAAAGATACAGGGACTCGCAAACCCATTCGAACAAGGGACTCTAGAAGAAATTGGAAAAGAAGTATTATTAATCTTAGAGGAACTTAAGTAACCAAAAATCAGTAAAAATGGATACGAAAAGCGACAACACAACTTAGGAACGGAAGTCACGAAACAAAATTCTTGAATGTGTATTTATATCAAGATAATTGTTGTGGCCATTTACACTTGTTGAATTTATGGTAGTATAATAATAGGTGTATAATAAGTAAATTAGCTTAAGCTAGCTTAAACTGGTTGCAAAATTATTAGAAAATGGAGGATTAAAATGTTAAAAATTGCAGTAGCTACTGAAAACGCAATGGTGACTGATCATTTTGGACATTGCGAAAGTTTTATGATTTTTGATACTGAAAATAATAAAATCGTAAATAGTGAAACTCTTAAAAATCCTGGACACAGACCTGGTTTTTTACCAAACTTTCTTGCAGATTATGGCGTAAATGTTATCATCAGTGGTGGCATGGGTGGAGGCGCTGTTGAGATTTTTAATGAAAGAAATGTTGAAGTTATTGTAGGAGCTTCTGGTGCTGCCAAAGATGCTGTTGAAGCATATTTAAAAGGCAATTTAAAATCAACGGGTTCGGTCTGCCATGCGCATCAACATAGCGATGACTGTAAATAGCGAATGCTACTAAAGATATTGTCGAAGCATATTTAAAAGATAACTTAAAATTAACGGCTACATCTGCCTTGAGTATTAACATAGTGATGAATGTAAATAGCGAAACAACTATCAGTCATTTTAGTTATGATTATGTATGTAAAAGAAACTCGCTGGTCATTTACAGTGATTGAGATTTAAATATAATGGTAGGTTGAGGTGACCACACAAAAATTTAATTTGGAAGATAATAAAAAAAACTTCTGATGTTCACTTATATTGCGATTAGAGAATATAAGTAGAAATAAAAACGAGGTGGTATTACCATGATTGGGAATATCTTTAATTTAATCCTAGCATTACTCTATCTTATATTTGGAGCTTATTTTATCTTTAGATTTAAGAATAAATTACCATATAAACTTACTTGTATTGTTTTTACACTTTTGATATTTATTCCACACGTTCTTATGTTAGTAGAAGTTTATTATAGGTTCGGTATAGGGTGGAATTTTATATATTCACTTCCTACGGCAAATGTTAGTCCTTTTATGTTCACTATTGTGTTTGTGGTTTTGTTTTTGCCTAAAAGTATTAAAAACTACTTTTACTTACTTATGTCTTTGCTTTCGCTCGGAATGATAATTGCAGGAATTGGTGGGGCTATTTGGTATATCGGTTGGGAAGATTATCATTTAGCTATTTCAGTTGAGTGGTTTACGCATTTTATGATGGCGTTATTTGGGATTTATCTAGTATTAAGTAAAAATGTTGATTTTACATTAAAAAACAGTTTAAAGTCTTCGATTATTATTTATTGTGTAGTCGCTCTTATGATTATACTTAATGTAATATTTGATACCTCATTTTTTGGACTGGCATTTAATGGAGACCATAACATTTATACATACCTTGTTATACCAAATCCATATTTATCTGCCTTTGTATATATTTTAGGCTTAACTTGCGTTTTAATATCTGGCTATTGGTTTTTAAAGCTTGTTATAAAAATAGACGAAAAGTTAACAAGCAAATACGAATAGTTATTTTATTAAAATGAGTTTATTTCACTATGGCAAACAATGTTGTGACTTAATGTTTACATTTTAAATGTAAAAAAACGTTGAGATATCAAATTTATTAATGTGTAATTGTTTATGCATATTATGATTAAAATTTGAATGCACAAGTCTAAATAATATGTAAATGTATAATTAATCCTACAAGCTAATCATTCAAATATAAATTTATTGGTGTTAAATGTATAACTCCCTTTACCTTGACCTGTTATGGGAATAATAATTTCTAAAGTTAATAGCTTTGAAATTAATTTTGAAGTACCACTGGTTGATAGTTTTAAAACTTTTATAGCATCGGTTCGTCCAAAATGACTCTTAGTATTTAAGAGCTGATACAGCTTTAGTATATGGTTTTTTATTATTCTCGATATGGCATCGTAATCGCTTATGGCGACTTTTTTATTGTATACTTCATTGTTAGATTTCCAGTTGATATGTAGATATCTATTTTTGAGTTCGTTTTTTTCATCAAACAACAAGTTTTGTAAAAATAATTCTAGATACGATGTTGTTCCATAAATTTCTTTATCAAAATTCGTATAATTTGCTCTCACAAGTGCATTTCTAAAATAATACGCATTTTCTGCAAAGGTAGTGTTTGTTATGCTATATCCAAATGTCCTTAAGTACTTGATTAAAAATACAGCTGTAGTTCTTGTGTTTCCTTCAGCAAAAACATGAATTTGCCATAATCTAGATATAAATTTAGCGATATGTTTGATGAACTCATCTCTAGATAAGTTGCGATAATCAAAATTCTTTTCTTCATTGAAATCGTAATTCAAAGCTTTTTCTAAAAAAGAAGTACTGCCATATATTACGGAATCCCCGTCCAAAACCCATTCTTTTTTGTTAATGTTATATTTTCGTATTTGTCCTGCATGTGAAAACACGTTATAAAAAAGCTTTTTATGAATATCTAAATATTGTAATGGAGAGAAAATGAAACCTTTATCTGATAAAACTTTTGCAATATTAACTGAAACTTTATCTGCTTCTTCGGTATCGAGGCTATCATCTAGTTTTTCTTCGTAATAGGAGTTGATTAAGCGATCTGCATCATCAAACGAGAGTTGACCAGTTATATTTTTCATGGCGACATCTTTTAAATAATCAGATGTTTTCAGTCCATCAACATCCTGTAGTCCAATGGCTGTATACCACGAATAACCCTTTTCTTTTTGGTCAGGTTCACTATGAATTAAATAGTCTTTAAAGAAATCTTTTTCCATGTTTAACACCTTTATATACTGAGTTAAATTAATTTTGTATGTATACTTTAATATACACTTTTTAAGCATCAATGTACACTTTTTGCAATAAATATTTAGTAAATTGTCCTGAATGTCTACTTTTTTATCTCCAATGTCTACTTTTTTAACATAAATTTTTAGCAAATTGCCTTTAATGTCTACTTTTTGTCATAATGTTGAGCGAATTGCCTTGGATGTCTACTTTTTCTCATAATGTTGAGCAAATTGCTACGAATGTCCACTCTTTATAAGCGACGGACCGTTGTACGGACTATGGCAACTAACTGAGATGTAAGTGAGCATATCTAATTATATAAAATAATGAATGCCTAATAAATAAATGTTATAATATCAAAAGTGCGAATATGCATTGGGAAAAATCGTATTTATAAAGTCCTATCGCAGGAGGGGAAAATGAAGGTATTTTTATTTGGAGAGTTTTCAAAAAAAGTAATAAATAGGGTGTTTTTAGATCCAAAATGTGAAGAAGTGTTTTTAGAAGGTTTTTGTATTGCATATAACTATGAAGGTAAGGCTTTTGCCGATCCTAAAGAAGGCTCAAAAATAAAGGGTTTCTTGATAGAATTAAGTGACGATCAAATTTGGAAGTTAGATCAATGGAAAGGAATATTCAATATACAACGTAAACGAATTGAGGACGGTGCTCTCTGCGTATATAATGCTGAAAACGATTGTGAAAAAATCAAGGATAGTAATTGCTACACATATATTTCTGAAAACGATTGTTTAAAAAATAAGGATTATGTTGCAGTTGATGGACAATTAGTTATAGATGCCTTTAATAAGATTAACAATAGTTTAGTATTTGCAGATGTGCATTTACTTATTCCAGGTCATGTGAAGGATAGAGAAAAGATTGTTGCGATAGAAGAACCTACAAGTGAACATTTGAATGAAATGATAAAAAAGGCAAACAATGATGAATTTGCGGATGATTTCATAAAAGATAATGAGAGATATGTTTTATCAAAATGTTTACTGAAATATGCAGACAAAGATAATGTAGGAAAAGAAATTATCATAACTCAGCAAGCCTCTATTGTTGCTATGATTCACAACGAAACTAAATTATGTGTTGTAGATATTTATATTCCATATATTTCTATTTCTACCCACGCATTACTGTCTAAGTATTGTTCAAATGAACTTTTTGTTGAAATTGATAATAAAACCTTGTTAATAGAGGAGTATCTAAAAGAACTATCCATAACAATTTACGGTTCGAAAAGGAGTCTAGTTTTTTGTTACGATGATATGAATGAAAGTGAAAAAGACACTAAAGACAGGACGCAACTATTAAATCTCCTAGTTAACGAAGAAAAACCAATGGGTGCGATTAAGGGTAAACATTTTATCGATATTATTGATAATGATATGGCACAATATGATACAGCTAGAGTATATGCTTCAGAGACTACTTTGGTAGAGATAACAAAAGAAAGACCCAATGAAGTATTTGATAGAATAGCGTCTCAAGCACTTGAAATATTCTTTATTGAAATGTTGCTACTACAGGATGCTGCAGTAAGTAGACTAAATACACGAGTAAAAAAAGAGGTAATAATTGAAAGAAAAAATCCTCTTAGGAAAAACCAAAAAGAAATTATTAATGATTTGCTACACGAGATGTCTTATGCAATTAATTTTGCAGATTACAAACAGTTTTATTTTCCGACAGTTCGTGTTTCTGCAGAGAAAGTTACAAAAGCTTTTGGAATCGATTATATCACTAACAAATATGAGCAAAATAAAATACTGCTTGAACGGATGATTGCTAGTCATCAAAGAATAGTAGAAGAGAAAGAAAATTTATTAAAGAATAGTTTATTAGGAATTATTACATTATTGTCTGCAGCTAAAACTGTTAATGAGGCTATTAATCTTGCAACACATAGAAAAATTGAATCTTTTTCCTTTTGGATTTCTTTAGCAATTACGATTGCTGGAGGCGTATTATATTTCATCCTAAACAAGACATACTTAAAGTGTTCAGTCAAAAGGAGAGAAAAGAAGAGAAAAAAAGAGGATAAGGAATGAAGCTAAAAATTAAAAATGCTAAGGTCTATGATGGCACATTTCAAACAAGTGAGATTGTTGATATCCTTGTAGAGCAGGGTGTAATCCGTCAAATTAAACCTAACATAACTTGTGAGGTAGAGAAGGAATTAGATGCGGGCGGTGGACTCGTATGTAGGGCTTTTTGCGATTATCATCTTCACGTCCCTGGTTCTTGGCTATATGACTTATTTGGAGCAAATTTATCTCCACTTAGCACACTCGAGGAATATCGTGATATATTGAGTGGTTGCATTAAACGCTACGATATAGTTAGGGGGTTTGGTTGGGGTTTAGATACGTTGACATCTATGTTTTCTACTAGAAAGGATACGCCTATTCAGTTTTTAGACTCAATATCTTCTGATAAACCCATTGTAATATTTTCTAATGATTTCCATAGTTGTTGGTGTAATACTAAAGCTTTGGAATCGATAGGAGTCCAGTACGAAGGATATCGTGATGAGCGCATTATTAAATCAGGTATTTTACATGCAGGGATTGCACAAAAAGTATTTAATATGGATTTATTTAGTTTCACAGATGCTGAGATTCGAACTGCCATAAAGAGTTTTCAAAATCAGTTAATAGGATATGGTGTTTGTGAAGTTGTTTCCTTTATGTTCATTGGAGCAAGTAAGAAAAAGTTGCTTGATGTTTTATTTGATATGGATAAAGAAGGATTATTAAGTGTGCGATTTAATTTGTGTTTAGATGCCTTTCCACAGATGGGATCTGAGAAGTTGTTGTCTGACTACAAGCTATATAAAAACTATGAAACTGATAATATCAAATTTAACACAGTGAAAGTATATGCAGATGGCGTTGTTGACAACCATACAGCTGCTTTGTTTGAAAACTATTCCGACACTGATACAAATTGTAGTTTACTATGGAAAAAAGAAGATTTAATATCGATTTGTAAAAAATCCAATGAATTAGGTTTATCAGTTCATGCACATGCAATAGGCGATGCAGCCGTTTCTTTTGTATTAGATTGTTTTGAAGAATGTAAAAAGTATAAAGTTAGTAATTCTATAACTCATATTCAACTATGTAAACAAGAAGATATACAAAGAATGAAAAGCCTAGAGACTATTGCTTGTCTACAGCCTTTTTGGTTTTTAAGGGGTGATAGTGCAGAAAATGTTGATCGTATTCGATTAGGGAATAGGGTAGATAATCAATATCGCTGTAATAGTTTTTTGGCATTAGGTGTGAGCGTTGTGTTTTCTAGCGATAGTCCTGTAACTTCTAATTTTGATCCATTGTTAGGAATGAGCCAAGCGATACTAGATGATGGAAGTCAGGAGTCAATTGAAATAACAGATGCTTACATAGCATATCAATGTAAAAATTCAGGGACTAACAAAAATAAAGCATCTCTATCTATTGGCGATGAGGCAAATATAATTATATTGTCTGATGATATTTTTACAAAAGGAATTAGTCCTTCAACACACGTTCAATACACGATTATAAAAGATAGGTTTTTTGAACTTGCTGCTAACAATTAAACCAGATATCACTAAAATTGGGTTATCAAAAGGTAAAGTGTATTCTGTCGGTCTACCTAACTATGCAACTATTACTAAGTTGTTTACAACTTTTTTACTATGTTCCTTCATTAAGTTAGCAAGCTCATCAACTATTAATACTATCGTATCAGTTTGAAAAATATTTTGTTTTTCTGAAATCACACAGATAAATTTAAAAAAATCAAAAAATAGTTTGCTTTTATGTGTTTATATTATTTATAGTATCCGTAATGAATTTGGAGAAAGTATGAAAGTTTTTTCAGGAAAAATAATTTCAGTAGACAAAAATAATAATGTATATAAATACCTCGTGGAAGATAACGGGAAGATAGTTTATGTGGGGAATGAACTACCGGACATATATAAGCAAGAAAAGCTGATTGAATTAGGTAATAAAGTGTTAATTCCTTCTTTTGTTGACACGCATTCTCATTTCACGTCATATGCCATGCTCGCCACAACCGTTAAACTAGACAAGCTCAAGAGTAACAAGGAAATTCAAGAAAAGCTTAGAGAAGAGGATTCTAAGTTACCGAAAGAAAAAACCATGTTATGTTACGGAGCGTCTCCGAAAGTAGTGGAGGGCAGATTTATTGAAAAGACGGAGATAGATAATGTGACTTCTACTCGTCCTGTAGTCATCATCTCTTCAGACGGCCATACAGCTATTTTAAACGAAAAGGCTCTTCAAAAAATGCCCAAAAAGCTCGCAAGCGTCAGGGGATATGACTATGAGAGTGGAATTATGAGTCAGGAAGCCTTCTACGAAGTAGTGGCCTCAATTCTTAGGGTCATTGACATTAGAGATGCCATTCAAGCATTTCAAGATGCACTAGATATATATGTAGAAAATGGAGTGGGGATGATTTGTGTAGCATGTGCCTCAGGATTTCCTCTAGATATTGATGTTGAATTGATGAGGTGGCTATACCAAGGGCAAAAGAGCGCACTTCAAATTAGGATATTTATTCAGTCTTTTGATGTGAAGAAGGCAAAGCGGAGAGGCATTCCTAGACTTGGCGGATGTTTCGAAACTGCTCTGGACGGGAGCATTGCTTCTGGGGATGCTGCGTTTACCATCCCGTATGAGGGCACGGATGATGATCATGGGAGGTTGTATCATACCGACGAAGAATTATATGAACACTTAACAAAGGTGCATAAGGCAGGACTACAAATACAGATGCACGCTATCGGAGATGCAGCCGTAAATCAGGCGACAAGAATTCTAAAAAAGGTTATAGACGAAAATCCAAGAGATGACCACCGTCATGGAATAATTCATGCATCATTTGTATCTCCAGAATCTATGCAAATAATGAAGGATTATAATATTCAAGTAATTGGGCAGCCCGGATTTATTGAAATGTCAGAAGCAAATTATGAATTTATGCATTCTATGCTAGGGGATAGAATTTTTGGCGCAGAGCCCCATAATGAATTTATACATAACGGTATTAACTTTTCAGCGAGTTCCGATGCCCCAGTCACATTCCCCAACCCAATCGGCTGGATTCATTGGCTGGTCAATAATCCAAATATTCCTCACAGGTTGTCTGTAGCCGAAGCTCTAAGGGTGTGTACGTATAATGGATACTTTTCCACCTTTGACGAAAAAGATAGAGGTAGCTTAGAGATAGGTAAAGTGGCAGATATGGTTATTTTAAGTGATGACCCATTTTCAGTAGATCCTTCCAATTTGATCGACATTAAAGTCGAAAAAACCTATCTAGCAGGCAAAGAATTTAGCCGTTCCAAACAGAGTGCAGTTCAAGCGATATTAAAGGGTATCTTTAAGCGAAAAGCGTGCTAATTATATATATTTCAACGCCATTTTTACAAATCCAATTCTATTAAACCTAAAAAATTAACCATTAAAGGTAAATGCTTGTTTTATAGACGAATGTGCGGTTACTTTCAAAGTTAACATGTGATATATGTTTGCTTGGAGAGAACTGTAAAAACAGTGGAGCAATAAAAACATTAGTAGCTCAATTTTTTTTATACGTTACAGCATTCAAATAAGAAATAACATTACAAACACAAAATGAGGAAAGAAGGTATAAGTATCTTACCAATTTATACGAAAGTCGAAATAGGCATATCCTTTTGGTGCCACTCTAAAAGTGGCGTCATTCTAAAGTGGATGTTAGGTTAGAAAAAATGACCGAACAAGAAAAAATATAAATAAAGAAATATCCATATCTTTTTGATAATTTATGGGTTACTTTATGGTTCACTTTATGGTTCACTTTATGGGTTACTTTATGGTATACGTTGATGTCATTAACTGATCAGTTTGTAGGTTCTTTTGAAATTAGGTATTGGTTCTACTAAGGTCAATTATCCTCTTTAGTGGCTAATTAGATAGAAGTTGCTATAATTTTTGATAATTTATGGGTTACTTTATGGTTCACTTTATGGGTTACTTTATGGTTCACTTTATGGTATACTTTTAGTATAAAAATGAGGTGTTCTATAAACCATAGAACGGGAGGAAATTCATGAACAAAAATATCGATATTATAGAAAACCTTTTATCTTTTTCTGATGAATATGAGTGGTTTGATTATAAAGAAAATTGGTTTTCTAAAGACGGCATAGGTGAATATATATCTGCAATATCTAATGGAGCCGCATTATCTGGGAAAGAAGTTGGATATTTAGTTTGGGGAATAAAAGATAAAACTAAAGAGGTAGTTGGAACAAGCATCAACTTTAATAAGAATATAGATGGAGAACCATATAAGCACTATCTTGCAAGAAAGCTTAAACCGAGCATTGCATTTGAGGTCCAAGAATTTGAGTATCAAAATAAGAGAATTGTATTGCTTATTATCCCCGCTGCTAAATCGGTTAAAACAAAATACAATGGAATTGATTATATAAGGATTGGTTCAAGCAAAGAGCAATTGTCTAAGTATCCTGAATATGAAATAAAATTGAATAATGTTCTAGTAACTGGTATTCCTACAATTGTAAATACACCTGCACCTGATTATGCACAAGAACTCACATTCGAAAAATTGTTTATTTATTATGGGGCGAAGGGAATAGCTCTAAGAAAGGATACTTTTGAAAAGACATTAAAATTAAGAACCAAAGATAATCAATATAATGTTATGGCATACATCTTATCGGATCAGAATAGTATTCCAATTAGAGTTTCTGTCTTTAGCGGAACTGATAAAGCTGCACCATTATTTTCTGTGAAAGAATTTGGTAATACTTGCATAATGTACTCGATGGATAAGATTTTAGAATATGGTGATGCTATTAATATTATACAAGCAGATGAAAGAGAAAGAATCTCGGAAAGAAAAGATGTTCCATTGTTTGATTATGAAGCCTTTCGTGAAGCAGTTTTAAATTCTTTTGTTCATAATAAATGGCTAACATTAAACGGTCCTCAATTTAGTGCATTTACAGATAGAATTGAAATACTATCTCATGGCGGATTAGCATTAGACCAAGACGAGGCAGGATTTTATAATGGTTCCAGTTTGCCAGTCAATGAGATTTTAGCTAATATCTTTTTGCAATTAAGAATCTCTGAACGTTCTGGTAGGGGTGTACCTAAAATAGTTGGAGTGTATGGAAAAGAATCAATCAAAATAGAAAAAAATAGAATTACTGTAACAATACCATTTAATAGAATCAACGTTAATTCATTTGAAATAGCAACAAATAAAGTAACCAATAAAACTGAAGAAAAGATAATTGCCTTAATTAGAGATAATCCAAATATTACAGTTAAGCAATTAACCATTAAAACTGGGCTGTCAGTATCGGGAATAAAAAAGAATTTTAAACAACTCAAAGACAAAGAAATCATAAGGAGAGTTGGTTCTAATAAAACTGGTTATTGGGAGGTGCTCAGATGATTCATAAAAGATTAAGGCTTCCATGGTTTTATTAAGGGTTAGCAACAGTTAGTTAAAACCTATAAAAACCTATAACATTTTTATAGATTTCATATTGAAGTAGTTTTTAAAATCAATCATAGTAAAAACATGAATAAATTATTATCAATAGGCGAAGCAAGCAAAGTATTGGGAGTATCAATCCAAACGTTAAGGAATTGGGATAAGACGGGTCTGCTAAAACCAGATGAACTGACAAAAGGAGGCGAAAGAAGGTATAAGCTAGAGACATTAAAAAACATCAATAATACTATTACATTTAATGTTGATGACTTGAAAACAATAGCATATGCCAGAGTTAGTTCTGCAGACCAGAAGGAAGATTTGGTGCGTCAAGTACAGTTACTTGAGATGTATTGTAGTAAACAAGGATTTAATTATGAGGTAATTCAAGACTTAGGTTCGGGTATGAATTACTACAAAAAAGGCTTAACCAAGTTGCTTAATCTAATACTTGAAGGGAAAGTAAAGAGATTAGTACTAACGCATAAAGACAGGTTGCTACGGTTTGGCGTGGAGCTAATATTTGCAATATGCGAAGCTAAAGAAGTAGAAGTAATCATCATAAATAAAGGTCAAGAAAACATTAGATTTGAAGAAGAATTAGCTAAAGATGTGTTAGAAATAATAACAGTGTTTAGTGCAAGGCTATATGGCTCTAGGTCTAATAAAACTAAAAAATTGTTAGAAGATATGCAAAAGGCAGTAGAAGAAAACGTCAAATAATATACAAAATTCAAAAAAACGGTAAAACATGTCCCAAAGATATCCCATCGTCCAATTTAGGTATTGTATTTCTTGTTTAGTTGTGTTAAGTTGTAAATCCGAAGGGAAAAACACATGGATAAACAGGAGTGCATTTTGAAAGGTATAGCAATATCACATAGGATAGAAATACTACCCAATAACAAAGCTAAAACATATTTTAAAACCGCTTTTGGCTGTGCTCGTTTGGCATGGAACTGGGGTCTTGCCAGATGGAGAAGAAACTACAAGCTGGGTATTAAAGAATCCGTATTGGATATGAAGAAAGCATTTAATGCAGAAAAGAAAGATAAGTTCCCTTTCACAGGGGATGTAACTAAGTATGCAACCCAACAACCATTCATAAACCTTGGAAGAGGCATAACAAAGTATTTTAAGGATTTAAAAGAAGGTATAGTAAGTTACCCGCAATTTAAACGAAAGAAAGATAAGGACCAATCATTCTACATAGGTGGAGACCACGTAAAACTATCGGACATTAATACCAATTCAGATAAGATAGAACAAGGTAATAGTCAGTACATAGTAATTCCAAAGCTAGGTTGTGTAAAAATGACTGAGAAATTACGTTTCAATGGAAAAATTAATAGCGTAACAATATCAATGAGAGACGGAGGTAAATATTTTGCTTCATTTAGTATGACATTAAGTCAAGAAGAATACGATAGAACACATAAAAAAGAAGAAAACAAGAATCTAGGTGTAGGTATAGATGTAGGAATATCATCATTTGCAACTATGTCAAATGGGATTAAGGTTGAAGCACCAAAACCATTAGAGAAGAGTCTAAGGCAACTAAAGAAGTTGAACAGACAAAGTGCTAAGAAACAACACCCGAAAACCAAGGGAGAAAAGAGACGTGGCGTGAAGTGCTCAAATAACTACAAAAAACATGCCCAGAAGATACAAAAACTATATGCAAAAATATCAAATCAACGAAAAGACTTTCTACATAAGTTATCATCTTGTATGGTAAGTCAGTTTGACTACATATGTGCTGAAAACCTAGATGTAAAAGAAATGCTGAAAAACAAACGACTAGCAAGAAAAGTAAGCGATATGAGTTTCTATGAATTTACTAGACAACTAGACTACAAGACACAATATGCCGACAAACAATTGATAAGAGTAGATCAGTACTTCCCTAGTTCAAAAAAATGTAGCAACTGTGGAAGTATAAAGGAAGACTTAACACTACAACAAAGAACATATATCTGTGATGCTTGTGGACTAAAAATAGATAGGGACTATAATGCTAGCTTAAACTTGTATAATGAGCTAAAACAGCAACTAGGGAAAGTTCTTCCCGAAGTCACGCCTGCGGACTTGACGGCAATGCTCTCTCGTTTCGAAATTAACGGGTTAGTAACCAGCAAGGTTGAACCAGGAATTCAATAGAAAGCCTAACGAAACTTTTATAGATTTTTATAGGTTTTGGTAGGTTTTTATAGATTTGGAAGAACGGTTAAATTCCAGCAAGTAATGTTGTGATTGCAATGGTGATAGGTGGTGCAAGTGGACTATCTGCTACAGGCACTAATCAAATATTTAAACAAATCAACAAGAGTAAAGATAAGTAGAAAGTAAATAAATTAAAAGGTTACAAGGAGCCTACTGGATTCAATGTCTGGTAGGCTTTTTCATTTCAGGAGGTATAGGAAAATAATGACCGAACAAGAAAAGATATAAATTAAAGAGATAAAAGATGCAGGAGGTAGCTATAAGGGATAAAAATATTATGGTTAAAAAGTCATATATTCTGTTTTAAGTTGCCAAATATAAATTCATCATAAAAGTTTAAATTGTGTTAGTATTACATTAAAAACGCACCTATTAGGTTCAAAAAAATTGACAAATGCACATGATTAGACTATAATTACTATGGTTAAAGATTATAATCTCCATACTATAGTGGAGTATAAAATGAAATATACAAAGTAGTGTTGCTAACCATTTGTTTTGGTTAAATTCAAACAGCATTATATACGAGGTTTATTATGGCACAGGCAACTTTTAGTGTTAGAATGGATGCAATTTTAAAAAGAGAGTTTGAAGAACTATGTAATGAATTTGGTATGAATATGTCAACAGCTATTAATGTTTTTGCAAGAGCTGTTGTTAGAGAGAAAAAATACCTTTTGAAATTGCTGCGCCAAAAGAATTGACAAGAGAGTCATTAATGAGTTCTTTTTTAGAAGAGAGAGAAAGACTAGGAAAAACAGAGACATCCGACATTTCAATGGATGAGATTGATGAAGAAATTAGAAAGGCAAGGTTTGGTGAATAGAGACGGTATATTAATTGAACCGACACCAAGTGAAGAAGTTTTACCTGATATGAAAGACTTGCCTTTTTATCAGGTCGCGCTGGATATAAAAGACGATAACGGATATTTAATTACTGGTAATTTAAAGCACTTTCCTAAAAAACCATTTGTAGTAAAGGCACGCATTTTTTAGAAATAATAAGCAACAAAGAATAATGAAAAGGTGAGTCATTTCTATCCATTAATGGGTTTAGGACTAGGTATCATCGCTGGTATCATTTGCTTTTATTTCATCCCCGACATTATTCCTGCAAGTAACGTTGTGATTGCAATGGTGATAGGTGGTGCAAGTGGGTTATCCGCTACAGGTACAAATCAGATATTTAAACAAATTAACAAAAGTAAAGATAAGTAGAAAGTAAATAAATTAAAAGGTTAATAGGAGCCTACTGGATTCAATGTCTGGTAGGCTTTTTCATTTCAGGAGGTACAGAAAATGACCGAACAAGAAAAGATGCAAATTAAAGAGATGCGAGATGCAGGGTGTAGCTATGGCGTAATTTCTAGTGAGCTCGGCATTTCAAGGAGTACTATCAGTACATTTTTAAAGACGCTGGACAGCCCACCAGACTACTGCCTTGAGTGTGGAAAGAAGCTAGTTCATATCGAAGGACATAGAAGGAAAAAGTACTGCTCGGATAAATGTAGGCATTCATACAACAGAAAGCATGGAAACAACAATGTGAATGTGTCATACGAAACGGAATGTGAGTATTGCCATAAAAAGTTCAAGACATACAAGAGCTTAAAGAAAAAGTACTGCTCTTGGGATTGTTACCTGAAAGGAAGATACGGAGGTGTGAGTCATGAAAGAAAGTGAAATCAAATATTTAAATGCTATGGCTCAAGCTAGAAGCATGATAAAGCAAGGTTTAATAACAGAAAAAGAGTTTATAAAAATTGAAAATAAAATGGCGGAAAAGTACTCGTTGAGTGCACTAAGCCTATATAGAGTTAATGACTTGATAATATCTAACTTTAGAGACATATATATGTTAGAAACTAGTGAGGTACAAGCAGGATGAGATGCATACAAACATTAGAAGCAAAAAAACAAATGCCTAGAAGACTAAATGTTTGTGCCTACGCAAGGGTGTCAGTTGATAAAGAGAGCATGATGCATAGTCTTTTTAACCAAGTAAGCTACTACTCAAAATACATTCAGTCTAATCCTAAATGGAAGTATGTAGGGGTTTACTCGGATTTTGGTAAGACTGGCACAAGAGGAACTAGGGGCGATTTTGAAGAGATGTTTCAAGATGCACAAGACGGCAAGATTGATTTGATACTTGTAAAGTCCATAACCAGATTTGCAAGAAACACAGAAATTACTCTCCAATGGGTAAGAGCTATGAAAGAAATCAATGTAGATATCTACTTTGAGTCGGAAGGGATAAGCATATTGTCAGCAGATGGTGAAATGCTAATCACACTCTTTGCAGCGTCAGCACAGGAGCAATCTAGGAACAGTAGTTTGAATGTACTATGGAGAATAAAACGTAGCTTCGAGCAAGGTATCCCATACGGTGGTAATAATTGTTTAGGATACAAGATAGTGGATAAATGTTACCTAGTCGTTCCTGAAGAAGCAGAGCTGGTGAAACGCATCTTTAACCTTTACTTAGCTGGAAATGGTGATACAAAGATATCAAGGATACTAAACGATGAAGGCATTAAATCAACAACTGGTGTGTTATGGCATAGGAACTCTATAAAAGGCATACTAACCAATTACAACTACACAGGCGACTTGGTGCTACAAAAGACATATACGCTTGATTACCTCTCAAAAACCAAAAAGATAAACAAAGGGGAAAGGAATAAATACCTAGTAGAAAATAACCACGAACCAATCATCACCAAAGAAATGTTTAATACGGCACAAAAACTAAGGAAGGAGAGAAATAAAAGTGGTAATAGGGAACGCACCTCTCATCCATTTTCAGGACTACTAGTATGTGGGAATTGTGGTAAAGGATACAGGTTTAAAAAAGTTCAAGATAAAGGTAAATACGAGTGTAAGACATATAACGATTTAGGGAAAGCCTACTGCCCATCAAAAGCAGTACCTGAAGATATACTAATAGCTGAGATTACTAAACTACTAAGACTAAAGACATTCAGTGAAACCAAGATGAGACAAAAGGTTAGGCAGATAGTAGTAAAGGATAACAATGTATTAGAGGTGCATTTAAAAGATAGTGTAGAAACGATAGTCTGGAAGGATAGGTCAAGAGGAGATTCTTGGACACCAGAGATGCGAGAAAAGGTAAGTAAGAGAATGTTAAAAAAGGGAGGTAGGAAATGAGAACCGTTACAGTAATTCCACAAACCGTTCATCCATTAACTCATGAACCAAAGAACAACAAAAGAAAGAAAAATGTAGCTGCATATGCAAGAGTATCAACAAAGGAAGAAGAACAGGTAAACTCATACAACGCACAAATTAAACACTACACCGAGTACTGTGCCTCTAGACCTGATTGGAACTTTGTAGGGATGTATGCAGATAAAGGAATAACAGGCACATCAAGAAAACACCGAGTACAGTTTAACAAGATGATAAAGGACGCACTTGATGGGAAGATTGATTTAATAGTTTTAAAGTCAGTGCAACGCTTTGCTAGAAACACTTTAGATACCGTAGGGCTAGCAAGACAACTAAAAGAAGCTGGAGTTGAGGTAATCTTTGAAGAAAACAATATAACCAACTTCGATCCAAACGGCGAACTGAATCTCACCATCAACGCTTCAATAGCTCAAGAAGAAAGCAGGCAACTCTCTAACAATGTTAAATGGGGAAAAGACAAGATGTATAGGCAAGGTATAACCAGTGTTGCCTACTCACAGTTTCTAGGTTATGACAAACATCCAGACGATCCTAAAATCGGGTTTATAGTAAACGAAGAAGAAGCTGAGCTGGTAAGAAGAATATACAAAGAGTTCTTGAGGGGTAAATCACCAAGTGCCATAAGTAGAATGTTAGAAGCTGAAGGTATTAAAAGTCCCACAGGTAGAGATAAATGGCACGCATCAACTGTTAGAAGCATACTGACAAATGAGAAGTACAAAGGTGATGCGCATATTAGAAAAACATATGTTAAGGACTTTTTGACACATGAGCTAGTAAAGAACAATGGTGAGGTAGAGAGCTTCTATGTATCAAAACACCATGAGCCAATTATCAATCCAAACGAATGGGAGACTGTACAAGCTGAACTTAAGAAAAGAAAGACAGTAGGTTCAACTAACAACTACATTAATGCATTCTCAGGCAGGGTGGTTTGTGCTGATTGTGGAACCTCATACGGACCAAAGATATGGCACTCAACAAGCAAATACAGGAGAGAGGTGTACCAATGCAACGCCAAGTTTAGAAATAGATGTAAGACACCAACACTAACAGAGGATGAGATAAAGGGACTATTCATAAAAGCTTACTCACAGTTTATGGGTAATAAAGCACAAGTCATAGAAGATACAGAAGAGATGATACAAATACTATGTGATACAACAAAGCTGCAAAAAGACATAGAAACACTCACCACCAAAGCTGAGGATATAGTAGTGCTTGCAGAAAATCTAATCACTAGGAATGCTACTCAAGCTATGAATCCTGATGAGTTTGAAAGAAGGTATGAAAGTTACGATACTGAACATAACCAGCTAATAGAAAAGATAACCAAGAAACAAAACCAAATCAAAGAACGAAAGTCCAAGGCCATTTGCCTAAAAGCATTTATAAAAGAACTAAAGGAAAGAGAGACAATCCTTGATGAGTTTGATGAAATGGTATGGAGTTATCTCATAGAAAAGGCAACAGTGAATAGAGATGGTTCGGTTAGTTTCTTGTTTAGGAATGGGGTGGAGATAACGGTAATTTAACTGACTTATGTAAAAATCTGCATAAAATCGAATAATCAATATTGACAAACGAACGATTGAGGAATACAATTTGGGTATAGTAAAGGGATGGGGGATTTCGTTATTTTTATTGTTTTTAGCGACTAAGTTATAGCGAATTAATTTTACAAAAAATGTAGAAATCCTAGAATATCGTTTGACTTAAATTTACTAAAAAGAGCCAAACACAAGCAAAACTAATGTTGATAACCATTTATACTGGTTAAATTTTAACAATATTAGTGTACGAGGGAAATTTATGGAAGCTCAAAAATTAAAAAAAGAGTTTTTTATGGCAATACTTCTCATATCTGTGTTTTTGCTGACGCTATTTATGGCTACCACGATAACATTGCCAAAATCAACTGTAGAGGCGTCTACAGATAAAATTGCCACACAAGAAATGAGGCGTATGGAATTTTTAGATTATAATGTAGACGGCATGAGCTTTGAGTATGGGAAGAAAGTTACTAGGAGTGCAGTTAAGACACTATATGATTTTGCTGGAAATTCCTATACACTAATTGAGTGCTTGCCGACAGGTTATATGATATTATGTGATGATTCTGCAACAATGGTAGAATATTCTGCCGATAGCCCTTCTCCATACGCAGGGTTTAGCAAGAACTTGTATTATGGAGGTCCCTCTTTTTTCTTTGTTTCTCAAAACGGTAATTATGTTCATACTATAACTGGCAAAATATTAAATTACACAGCAACCAATTGTAGGGATAGTTCAGAGATTAATCCTGTTATTTCAGCTTGCGACAAAATGCATACTGATTTAGTTAATGATGCGAATGAAACGGCTTTAATCTATATAAAAACTGGCGTATGTCCTAAATCTGAAATTGTAAATCTATATGGGCATAACTGGACATGTGTAAATTACAGTGCATTTTTTAGGAATAAATTAACCAAAACACAGATAGGGTACTGGACAATAGGGGATGAAGGATGTTGTGGATACATTGCGGCTAACTTATTGGTTGGATATTACGATACTTTCGTTCGTGAATGTATGGATAATAGTTTTATGAGTGGAACTGGTGTTAATAGACATTTTGTTGGTCCTGGACTTACTCAACGGCTGTATTCTTGTAGACCGAGCGGTGCGGGTAGTTCAACAACATCTACTGTGATAAGAAAGACCATGAATAAATACTTCAAAAAATATGGTTACAATCTTGGTAGTTACGATATGATTACACCGTTTTTTTCTGGGACTACGCTTAAGAACCTTATAGATGATAACACGCCCAGTATACTATTTGGTTCCTTAGGTCCTGCAACATCTCCAACTTTTCCTGATGCTGGCAGCGGTGGGAATCACGCTGTTGTTGTTTATGGTTATAAATCTGGGGGAACAGGTGGTGCATTATACTCTTTTCTTGTTCACTATGGCTGGCAAAATTATCCCACAGCAACCGTGAACTACTCAAGCTATAGTGTGTTTGGTTCAATGTATAGGATAAAATTAAAATAGTTATGAAAAAGACTATCAAAAGTTTATTAATTTGTATTTTACTGGTTGCGTTAATAAGTTGCGTTGTTGCTTGTGACAGTTCTTCTGGGATAGGTTCGGAAATAACAATCAGTTATTTTAGAGAGGATGGGCAATTTGTTTTTCCAATCAAAGTTACAAAAGCATCAATGTCGCCTAATCCTGTAAAGTATTTTCGTAGTTATCAGTCGTTAGAAAAAATAGCTAAGTCAATTCAATCTACATCGGAATATAATGTGACATCAGCGGATGGTTATTTGATAATCAAAACATCAGATAACCAAAATTGTTGCATAATAGTTCCCTGTGAGAATGGAAGATATAACTATTTGATTACGAACATGGGTTGTGCGATTAAATCACCCAATTATACAAATTATGAGATTGAATATCACCAAATTATAGTTCCTCTTTTTTGGATAGAAGAATTAAGAAACACTACATTCGGCGTTGTGTGTATAGATGAAAATAAAGAATATGAGTTTAGTAGTGATATAGAAGAGCTACAAAATTTTTATATTCAGCAAGGATATGATGTGACTGTTATAGACAACTGTTTAATAGTAAAAGATACAACAGGAATAAAATCGGCTATTGATGGGAATTACTCTTTTGAAAATGTGTTTAAACAGTTAAAAATCACCGTGAATGGCTCAAAAATTAGTTTTGAAATAATAGAAGTGTAGATTTGTGCGGAACGGTTGCTTAGATAATACAAAATTATCTTACACTAACTAATTTCGCATCCACACTGCGGTAGGGTTTGCTGAAAATTGTAGAAAATTGGGAAGGTACGGATCGGGTTCAGTGGTTCGTGCCTTTTTCATTTTTAGTTAGATTATGCAAAAGTTGACCATTTTATACAAAAACAAGCGGCTAGAATGGGGGTACGGAATTTTTTCAAGGGGTACGGAAAATTTGCTAGGGGTACGGACTTTTTTTGAGGGGTACGGATTGTATCAAAATGTGAGTGGTAATACAGTGCCGCAGTGCGGACTTAAACTTTATGTAAAGGATGTATTTTTAATCAAGAACCTACCATGTCTACCATAAAAATAATAATTAATTATAGAGATTATTAATGGCTCAATAAACTTTATATATTGTAAAGACTCTTATTTTAACAATTCAAAGTGACAAAAAATGTCACTTCGGATGTCACTTTAAATAAAGCAGAGAGACAAATTTATGCAATTACACGGCAATTTTATCTGTGGTATAACTGTGGTATAATGAGATTATTAGAAAAACAGGAGATGTTATATGGCTAAAGTGGATAGTGCTACTAGGCGTAAGATTGTCTTTTGTTTTTTGCCGCTGATTATGCATGTGGTTTTGTCTATTATTGCTATTGTCTTAATAGAAGATATGAAAAATAGAATTCCGAAAGATGAGAGTCGGTATTGGTATGGCATGATTTTATCTACGTTTTTTTGGCTTTTTATATCTATGAGTAGCAGCATCTTTACATTATTTCCGACAATTTATATGGCATTTTGTTACGGTATTTCAGGAAATAAAAATCGTATTGCAAAACATAGGCCAGGCATTATCGCTTGTATAATTTTGACTGTTATATTTTTAATTTGGTATTTAGGTGTATCTATTTGGGTAAACCTAGGAAGTTTCGTTGATAGAGGAGGGTGGTATCATTATTATATATTTCCTTCAGCGTTTATAGTTTTGGCTATATATCTAGGAGTAAGTATAATGTATGTGAAGGATTTTTATCCAATAGTGCGTAAGAAAACAGCAGAGAAGGAAATGACATAAACACGAATAAAAGAAATAATAAGTTTTATAAGATTGAAAGAACGGTTTCAGAGCTTTCACAAAAAACTAAAACTGCAAATGATGTACTATTTAGAAGGAAATAAGCGATTATCACCATATAATTAGTTTAGACAATATTAGGATTTTTGCATTGAAGGAGGAGTGATGGTAAAACAGAAGATAGAAAGAATATTAAATGTAAGGCAAGTTATGTATGATGAAGATGAAAGTACTTTTGATTTGTTTGATTTAGACGAATTAGAAGCAATTTTGACTGCAGACTATGAAGAAACGCTTAAATTTTTAAAAAATGCAAATCAGTATGAAATTATGTGCGCTTCAGACGTGTTGGTTGCCATTGTCGAAACCTTTCCACAATATGATTGGGTAAAGTTATTCAAAGAAAAGGCTGATATTATAACTGATTTAGAAAGCCCACATATTGATAAAGAAGAATATTTCTCGAACATAAGAGAAGCTGAGTTTGTTATTAAAAATCCATACAGAAAATTGAAGCCTGAGACACTTGTCACTATACATAAGGTGTTAACTACTCTTCCAAGGTTAAGTAAAAATCAACTAGATGAAATTTCCAGATTTGACAATTTTGACTTATTAACCCAGATTATTGATGACAAGATTCAAGAACTTCAAAAAAGAAGAGATAAAAACCATGGGGAAACAATTAACCAAAAATGGTTAGAAGATCTAATATCAGCAAACAAAGATATAAGAGATGAAACCAATCCAAGAATAGATGTTAATCATATAATTAAAAATGTAGATGTATCAAGGCTATTAAGCACTAGGTATAAAGTAAGTAAAAAGCATAAGAAACACAAGTAGTAGAACTTAATATAAGTTCAATAACTTCTCTAAAATATTGATCACTTGTGAAAACTGATAGTGCTTTTTAGAATTTCAAACCAAATAAGAATCTTATATACAGATGGAGGGGATTATGTTAAAGCAAAAGATACAAGAAATGTTAAAAGTTCGACAATCTTTATATGACCAAAATTACTTTGATTTAGTAGGGCTAACTGAGTTAAAAGAAATATTGACAAAGGATTATCAAGAAACATTAGAATTTTTGAAGAATGCAGACCAGTATGAAATAATGTGTGCCTCCGATGTGTTAATAGAAATTATAGAGGCGTTTCCGCAATATGATTGGATAAAGTTATTTAAAGAAAAAGCAGATATTATAACTGATTTGGAAAGTCCACACATTGATAAAGAAGAGTATTTACTTAATATAGAAGAGGCAGAAAGCAATGTTATAAAGCCAGCTAAAAAAAGAAAATGTTTAGCTAAAAAGAAACATAAATAATTAGGTTTTACTTCCAATATATAAGTTTAATATTGGCGTTATACCAAGCATATAGCTTTAGATGATATTAAATGGTTCGTGTTTTTTAATTTTTAGTAGGATTATGCAAAATTTGACCATTTTATACAAAAATAAGCGGTTAGAATGGGGGTACGGAATTTTTCAAGGGGTACGGATTGTATCGATGCGAGGGTGGTCGGGTAGCGTTGCAGTGCGAACTTAAACTTTATGTAAAGAATGTATTTTTGACAAGCAGTCTACTACAAAAGCAATAATTATGTAATATCAATTGGTGCTCCAAGTGTAGTACCATGTTGCAACATCTTTTGCAACATCGAAAACCTAAAAACATGTGGCTAGAAAGCAAAATTATATAAAAAATGTTTTATTATCATAAAAAATGCAACATGTTTTGCAACATCGATACAACATTAAAAATTATTAGAAAGCGTTGTATAGAAATATTTTTGTTTTCAACTTTGAATGTTATTGTTTCTATCATTTCAAATACAAGTAAAATTTACTTTTGTTGACAAGTACACAACTGGTACAAATACTGGAATAGAAAGTCGTCAAACACTGGAATGAAAAGTCATCAAACACTGGAATGAAAAGTCGACAAATACTGGAATGAAAAGTCTACAAACACTGGAATAAAATGTCCACAAATGCTGGAATTATGTGTTATCCATACGGATTTCACATTGACCTAATTAAAATAATATTATATATTAATAGCAGTATACGAAACAGGGTTTTAGTTGTTTAGTAATCGAAAGGCAAGACAACAATTTGGAGTATAAAATGATGTATTCACAAAAAAACATTCGTCCGATAGGGCTAACATTTATTAATGATAGATATTATCTCTTTTATGGAAAAAGAAGACAAAAAGGGATTTTTTATACTACATCCATAGATTTGATAAATTTCGGAGACGAGATAGAAATTCCTATTGATGAAGAATGTGATACTGGTTCAGTACTTGTAAAAAACAAAAAAATATATTTAATCTATTCTACTACAAAAAAATCTAGCATAAGACTAATTTCGATGACCTTGGAGGGCGAAGTAGAAGTATTTCCTGTTCCTGTTATTAACAAAATAGGGCTTATGCATCCAAAGGTGTTTCATGATGGAAATAAATATTATCTCATCGCATCTAATAGAAACGGTGTAATGAGTGTATATGAGTCAGTCAGTATTTTAAGCTGGGTTCATTGTCTAGATATTGATACATTCAAACCTTTATCTCCTACCCATCCTGCCCTTCAAATGACAGGCGATGAGTGGGTGCTGTTTTTCAAAACAAAGGATGGTTTTTGTTATACAAAAGGTGGTATTGACTTTGAAGGTAAAAGATATGCTTTTGATACAGAGATTAAATGTTTAGATAACTTAAATAGTCCAAGAGTTAATGTAATTGGTGATGGGAGAAACATATTACTTGGTGCTATAGATGATTCATTAGTCATGCGAGAGCTTTGGACTAAAGTAGGCAATATAGTATCTTTACAACTACGAGAAATTAAATCTAAATGTAGAGTTGTAGGAAAGCAAAAGCTAGGGAAGGTATGGAAAAGAGAAGTATCTGAATTAAGTGAAGAAAACTTTCAATTACATCTAACATTTCCAAATGGGGTAAAAGGAGAATTTACACTTGAGCTTGGGGATAATCCTCACGATAGAGCATACCTATATTTTGGGAATAATATAGCCCTTCTTAGTGTAGGCGATTTGATTGATAAATATAGTCAAAGAAGATTAAATGATATGGATAATCTAGAATGCGATATTTATTTCATAGATGGTATAGTTAGTGTCTTTTTAACAAATGAAGGAATTACATTAACTCAAAAATTAGATATATCTAAGATTTATGATAATAAAATACTTTTAACTTGTGATGATAATGTAGATATTTATTATTCTGAAATTGATAGTTAGATGTAGTATCATTAAAGCAGCTAGTATAAGGATATATGTTGGTGAAAAAACAATATTCAAGGATTCAAAATGATATATACAAATGATGTTGCTAACCGTTTTTACTGGTTAAATTCAAACAACATTATTATACGAGAAGAAAATGACAACCAAAGAAGCAATTCAAGAGACATTTATAAAAATCTATAACGACAACATAAAAAGAAAAGGGGCAAAGGAGTTTTTAGATTATTTGTGTTCTAGTAACAGCGATTTTTTTGATGCTCCAGCAAGTACCAAGTTCCATTCCTCTGAACCTGGTGGACTTTGTATGCACAGTATAAAAGTTTATTATAGGTTAAAAGAACTAGTTGCTAATGAAAAAAGTGAATGGGCAAAAAGTATAACTGATGAGAGTATTGCTATAATAGGTTTACTTCACGATGTATGTAAAATTAACTTTTATAAAGTCGAAATGCGAAATAGAAAGGATGAAAGAGGGGAGTGGATAAAAGTTCCTTTTTATACGGTTGACGAAGAACTTCCATATGGACATGGCGAAAAATCCGTATACATTTTGAGTAGCTATATGAAGTTAACAAGAGATGAGGCAATGGCTATTAACTGGCATATGGGTGGTTTTGACCAAAGAGTAATAGGAGGTAGTTATCAAATAGGATCTGCCTGCTACAAACATCCGTTAGTAGTTCTCACCCAAGCAGCCGACTTATTTGCCACATATTTTGATGAAACCCCTGGTGGAAGTGATTATTAATTTCTAGTGAGTTTTATAGTCGCGTTTTGTTTCTAATTAAATTTTCAAGAGTAACGGAATTTTATTTAAAAGGCTGGAGTGTGATTGATAATGCTTATTATATTAGTTTGCATAGCAAGTAGGCACTCTATTGTGTAGCGCAAGTGTGGCTGAAGTATGTTGAAAAAACGCTATGGTGAGGACTGTATGTCAACAAATAAAATCATAATAATATTGACAAAATAAGTGAGAAGCACTACTATTTATAGCATAAAATCATAAGAGATTTATTTAAGGGAGGTACAATATGGCAAAGGTAAAAAAAGAAAGGAAAAAGGGTACTTTTGTAGCAGATTTTAAAGCATTTGTTACAAGAGGAAATGTATTAGATATGGCAGTCGGTGTCATTATCGGTGGCGCATTTGGTAAAATTGTTTCTAGTTTAGTTAACGATATGCTAATGCCTTTAATTGGTGCGATGTTTAAAACAACATCAATTGCAGAATTACAATGGGTATTTAAGAAAGCTGTAATAGCTGCAGATGGTACAATTTTAAGACCTGCAGGTATTTTAAGATATGGTAACTTTATTCAAACGATAATAGATTTCTTGATAATAGCTTTCACAATATTTTTAATGATAAGAGCTTTATCAAAGGCAAAAGAGTTGGGTAAAAAAGCAGCAGAGCTAGCTCATCATAATAAGACGGACGAGGCTGAAGAAGAAAAAGCTGAAGTTGAAGAAATTGTAGTTGCAGAAGACGTGAAAGAAGAGCCTGTTGTAGAAGCTTCAGAAGATGTTGCGAGTATATTAAAAGAAATTAGAGATCTTATAAAAGCTGAAAAAGTTGAAGAAAAATAGTAGTTTTATATTTAGACTCTACCTTTACTACTAAATATTTAAACTGGTAACTTAGATTAGAAGTCTTCGTTATCAGTTTTTTATATAGCAAAAGAAATAATGATAAGAGATTTTAAAGGCTAGTTATTATAGTTCAACCTTAATTTTAAGAAATACTATAGTTATAATATTATAATTTAATTCTAATGTAAGGGTGACAATTATATCGATATTTGTTATTATAATAAAATATTTAAGTGTGAAAAGCTTTTATGTTATGCAATTTAACGCATTATATGAATGGTTTGATAAAAAAATATGGAACGCATAGCCTCTAGATGGATGAGGTGGTTTACTAAAAAGCATTCGTATTCATTATATTTATCGGAGGGCAAAAATGATAGAAGAAACCTTAAAAGCCGTACTTGAAGCAGAAGATCAAGCGGAAGAAATAGTTAAGCAGGCTTTAGAGGATGCTAAAGAAACTGTTGCCCACGCAGATGATGAAGCTGAAAAAATTCGTACACAAGCAATAGAAAAAGTAAATTCTGATCGTAAAAGTGTGGTAGCACAAGCTAATAGTGATGCTAATTTACAGTTTGACGAAATTATTAAAGCTGAATCTAAAAAATGTACAAAACTAAAAAAAGATACAAAAAAAGAGGATGCTATTTCATATATAAATGATAAATTGTTTGAAAAATATGGACTAAGGAGCAACAAAGCATAATCGGAACATAATAGGTGTTCTTGGTTATAGACGGGATTTAAAAGTTTGTATAGGATTACATAGGACATAAGAACATAAAAAGGCTTAATAAGAATATAGGGAATAGAGGTGCAGGGTTGTTTTTTGAAAACCTTAACAGGCAACCCGAGATTAATTAGAAAAGAGGAAGAATAGGATACATGGCTATTGTAAGTATGCACAAGATGAATTTAATAGCACATTCTAGCGAAGAAGCTAGACTAATGAAGCTATTTCTTAACACTGGCTATGTTGAGATTATATCCAAAGACCTATTAGAACTTACTAGCTATCCCGACCTGAAAGAGCGTAGGGCTAATGTAGAAAGCAAGCTACTTAAACTTAGTTTTGCAATTACATTTTTAAGAGAAATGTACATTAAGCAAAAAACACAATTGAAAAGAGATGAAAAAGAGGCTAATAAAAATAAAAAATTAATAGACAAAGCTAGTGCAGAAAAACAAGAAAAGGCTGATGAAGTTATAACGCCTAGTGATGATATAGTACAAGCTAATCTGCCTGAAATCATACAAACTGCTGATGAAGACTCAAGGGAAAATAAAAAATTTGACATTAAAAAACTATTTTCAAGGAAAAAGGATAGCCAGTACACTTTACCAAAAACTAATTTCAAAAGGGAAAACAAACTAGTTAAACTAGAAGAATATGAAGAACTTGCTAAAGATGAGGTTGATATTTTAGCAATTGTTTCAGAATTAGAAGATATTAACAACTTTTTAATTGACTTAAAAAGCGAGCAAGCAAGAGAGCTTGCTAAACTTGAACAATATAATCCATACATCGATGCGGATATAAAATTTTCAACTGTTCAAAACACAAAGGCAACAACATCATTTTTCGGTTTGGTTCCATCTTCAAAGCTTGAAGTGTTGAAAGAAAGAGCAGTTGAAATCGGAGTTATTAAAGACTTTGAGGGAAAGCAATTTAAACCATTTTTTATGATGTGCCATAAAGATAAAGCCGAAGAGGCAAGGACATTGTTAAATGAGTTTGAGTTTTCAAGATGTACTTTTCAAGATGAAAAAACGGCGAGTGAAGTAGTTGAGGATATAAGTTTAAAATTAACTTGTCTTGAAAAAGCTAGGAAACAAAAATATAGCGATGCTATGAATTATCTATCTGACTTATACAAGTTTAAGGTGCTCTACGATAATTACATGTTAGAACTTGCAAAGATTACTTGTATGGAAAATAGTCCTGGAACCAAAAAAGCTTTCATTATGGAAGGATGGGTACCAAGCGAAAAGGTAGAAGAATTAACTCAACTAATAGAAGAAAAAACTAAAAGAACTGAAGTATATTTTAGAGAACCACTAGAAAGTGAAAATCCACCAACTCTAACTAAAAACGATAAGTTTGCAGATTCTTTCACAGTGATAACAAATGGGTTTGGGGTGCCTAACTATAGAGAAAGAGACCCCGCAATATTTGTTGCTTTGTTTTATTTCCTAATATTTGGAATTATGCTAGGCGATGCTGGATATGGCGTTTTAATGTCAATTGCCTGTTTTGCATTTATCAAAATTATTAAACCAGTCAAAGATAGTGGTAAGATGATTTGGATGTTTGCATTTTGTGGCATAAGCACAATTATTTGGGGAGCGTTATTTGGTAGCTGGTTTGGTGTAACTCCTGAAAAAACTTTCCTTCGCTATTTCACTTGGTTTAATCCAATGGATAGGCCGCTTATGTTATTTGTTGTAGCGATAGCAGTAGGTTTGCTACATCTAGGGACAGGCTTCATACTCAAGGGTGTGGCAGAAATTAAGGCGAAAAGAGCATTGCATGGAATATTTAATCAATTTAGTTGGGCTGTACTGTTTATCGCTGTTTTTTGCTATTATCCCAATTTAATGGTGTTTTTAGGTGCAATTAATCCTGACCCAGTACCAGCTTGGTATGGGGTATCTGCAAAAGTTGGAACATATATAGCACTTGTAGGTCTTATTATGTTAATCATTGGTGGTGCTATCGGTAAGAAAAATCCGATTAAGATGGTAACTGGTGCTTTAGGAAATGTTTATGGGAGTATTAATGTAGTTAGCGATTTATTAAGTTATTCAAGACTATTTGGATTAGGTTTAACATCAGGAGTTATAGGGTATGCTCTAAATATGCTTGGTGGAATAATAGTTAATCTTATCTTTGGTGGATTATGGATAGGTTGGCTGATAGCTATTCCAATATTAGTGGTTGGTCATACATTTAATTTAGGGATTAATCTACTAGGTGCATATGTACATAATGCAAGGCTACATTATGTTGAGTTCTTTGGAAAGTTTTATGAGGGGAGTGGCAAGGCATTCCTACCGTTAGGATATAAAACAAAGTATACATATCTGGATAACTAACAAAGCGTTGAGACTAAGTAAGAAGATATATAGACTAAACCGCAAGGTGAAAATATAATAAGTAAATTAAATACGAGAATGTAGAAAACTTCCGCAATTGTCTCTAGTGGACAAATAGGAGAACATTCAAAATAGAATATATAGAATTTATACAAGGAGAACTTCCACAATTGCTCTTAATAGCAAGCAGGGGAACATTCAAAATAAAGAACAAAGTAATGCTGCTAACCGAGTTGACTGGTTAAACTTAAGTGGCATTATGGTATGGGGAGAGTTTCTACAATTGCTCTTAAAGTAGATAGAAGAGCGTTAAAAATAAAAGACATAAGTGATGCTGCTAACCGAGTTGACTGGTTAAATCTAAACAGCATTATTATACGAGGTTTTAATATGAATATTATGGGAGTAGTTTATGCAATGATTGGTATTGGTATTGCAGTTATCTTAAGTGGTGTTGGTTCTGCAATAGGCGTGTCAAGGGCTTCACAAGCAGCAGCTGGTGTTGTAGCCGAAGATCCTGACAAGTTTATGAAATGTCTATTACTAACACTATTACCTGCAACGCAAGGAATTTATGGCTTTATAGTAGGCTTTATGGGTCTTATAAAGATTCAAGCTCTATCAGGATTTATGATGCCAGCAACTGGCACATATATAAGTGTTGGTGGTGGGCTTGGGATATTAGCTGCTTGTATACCAATTGCAATTGGCGGACTAGTTAGTGCCATATATCAAGGCAATGTTGCTGTTGCATCCATTGGATTAGTTGCTAAAAGACCAGAAGAGAGCGGAAAGGGTATGCTTATGACTACCATGGTTGAAACATATGCGCTTTTATCGTTTTTAGTTAGCTTTTTAGCAGTATTTATTCCTAACTGGGTGTAATGAGGAGATAACATGAACGGACGAGAAGCAATTATTGCAAAAATAATTGATGATGCTAGGAAAATAGCCAATACCACTTCTGAAGAGGCTAGTGCTAAAGCTAAAGAAACGCTATCAATTGCTAGAAATGATGCAGATATATATCTAAAAGAAAATATGGAAGCATCATATAAAGAAAGAGAGGATATAATAAAGCGCAGACTTTCATCGGCAGAAATTGAGGCAAGAAAAATGGTGCTTCAAACCAAACAAGATATCTTAACTGAAGTTTTTGATATAGCGTTATCTACCATAAAAAGCGATGAGAAAAATTATAAAAAACTTATCGAAAAAATGGTCGAATGTGCTGATGATGGTGATGTGGTTATAGTTTCTAAGTCGGATAAGGAATTGCTAACTAGCGAGTTTATAAAAAAAGCTGGAGAAAAAGCCAAAAAGAAGATATCTCTTTCAAAAACATATGGTGATTTTGCTGGTGGCATCATCCTCCAAGGAGATAAAACTGACAAGAATATGACACTAGAAGTAGAGCTAGCAACTATTAGAGATAATTTCGAGCCAGAAATAGTAGAAAAGCTTTTCAAATAGAGCTAGCAACTAAACTTGCTCAAGTAATAGCGAGTTCAGCCAGGAATAATAGTAGATAGTTGATCACAAAGAAAAACAAGTTCAAAAAAATATGAATTCAACAAGTAATTATGGTAGACGGTTGATCGCTTAAATAAAAACGAGCGCAGCAAGAAATAATAGTAGATAGTTGACCACAAAGAAAAACAAGTTCAACAAGTAAGTATAATAGATAATTAATCGTTTAGGTAAAAACGAGCTCAACAAGGAACAATAGCAATAATTGGCCGGTTAGACAAAGACGAGTTTCAATAAGGTTAGGGTATTAAAGAGGAATGAAAGAAGGGTTATTATTTGCAAACGGCAGAGCTAAAGCAAAAGAAAACAATTTCATATCGGAAGAAAGAATAAGACGGATGCAAGAATCTAAGTCGTTAGATGAAGCTGTTCGTATTTTATTTGAAATAAATTATGCTGGCGGTATGATGGTTGAGCCTGATGACTTTTATTCCATACTAGTTGAAGAAGAAAGACTTCTTTATGAGTTTATGCACGAGTGTGCTCCTAAAGACATTGGACTAGAGTGTTTCTTTTTAAGAGCAGATTATCACAACCTTAAAGTGCTTTGTAAAGAGCAATATGGAAATATATCGGATGCAGACAAGCTACTTTCTCCCTATGGGTTAATTTCGGTTGCGAAGATTAAAGAGCAGTTTAAAGAAATGGAATTAGAAAATACACATATGCGAGAGGCTTTCGATTATGTTAATAATTTATTTGAGGAAGGGAATCTAACGCCTCGAGTTATAGATGTAGTGATAGACAAAGCGATGTTTAGAGACATTAAAGAAAGGCTTTCTAAACATGGTATTGATAAAGCAGTCATAGAATATTTCAAAGTACTGACTGATTTGACAAATATTTTAACCTTCTTAAGAACGATTAAAATCGAAGCTGGATATGAGTTTTTTGAATCTAATTTTGTGGAAGGTGGGAGTTTAACACTTGAGTTTTTTGCTAAATTAGATGACAAAGAAAAGCTTGAAAAAGAACTGAAAGGGACAGAGTACAGAGATTTCTATGACTCAGTAAAAGATGCAGATTTTGCGTCATACGAAACCGAGCAAGATAATTATTTACTAAAAATATTTGCCACAAAAAAAGCAGACATGTTAAGTGCTGCACCAATCGTTGGATACTACTTAGGGAAACTAAATGAAATTAAGATAGTAAGAGTAATACTTGTTTGTAAGAAAAACAATGTTCCTAAAGTAGAGATGGAAAAGAGAATCAGACAGTTATACATATAGACTGCAATAAAGGTGAAATTAGGGAAGTGAGAGTAAATCTTGTTTGTAAGAAAAACAATACTCCTATACCCTGAAGGAAAAGAGAGCGAGGAAATTACACAGATAAACTGTAATAAAGGTGAAGTTTGGGTAGCAGAAAAATAACCTTCCTGTAATGAAATATAAAAGGAAATTATATATAAGCTGTAATAAAGGTAGTAAGAAAAAATAACGTTACTGAAATGAGATAGGAAAGAGAGCTAGATAGTTATACTTGTAAAAACAAGGGTGAAATATGAATAGAAATAATAAAATGGCTATTATAGGGCAAAAGGATAATATATTACCGTTCAAAGCGGTGGGTGTGGATACCTTTCCTGTAACCCATTATTTTGAAGCAGTAGAGGCTGTGAAAAAATTAGCACGGTCATATTCTATCATACTCATTACCGAAGATTTTGCAGAAAAAATAAAAGATACAATTGATAGATATAGAACAAAACCATATCCCATAATACTGCCAATACCAAGTGCGCAAGGAAGTTCTGGGTATGGCATGAAAAACATATCAAGCAATGTAGAAAGAGCTATAGGAGTTAATATATTAGACATTAAATAAGATGTCAAATTTGAAAATTATAGGAGATACAATGAAAGAAGCAGTTGGAAAAATTGTAAAAGTAAGTGGTCCACTGATAGTAGCAGAAGGCATGGCAAACAGCAAGATGTTTGATGTTGTGCGAGTTAGTGAGGAAAATCTGATAGGTGAAATTATTGAACTTAGAGGGGATAAGGCATCAATTCAGGTTTATGAAGAAACTGGTGGAATAGGTCCTGGTGAGCCGGTAGAGTCAACAGGTGAGCCATTAAGCGTGGAGCTTGGGCCTGGACTTATTGAGTCTATTTATGATGGAATTCAAAGACCTTTAGAGGTAATTAAAGAAGCTAGTGGAGATAGAATAGGTAGGGGAATTGTTGCTTCTGCATTAAATAGAGAAAAACGCTGGAAGTTTAACCCTACAGCTAAGGTTGGTCAAAAGGTAGTTACAGGCGACGAGCTTGGCTTTGTACAAGAAAACAAAGTAATAAGACATAAAATAATGGTACCAATCGGGATAAGTGGCGAAGTTGAAAAGATAGAAAAAGGCGAGTTTACTGTAGAAGAAGTGGTTGCAGTAATTAAAACTGATAAAGGCAGTGTAAAAGTTACGATGATGCAAAAATACCCTGTTAGAAAGTCTAGACCCTACTTAGAAAAACTCACGCCTTCTTCTCCAATGGTTACAGGGCAAAGGGTAATAGATACATTTTTCCCAATAGCAAAAGGTGGGGTAGCTTGTGTACCAGGTCCGTTTGGAAGTGGAAAAACTGTTGTCCAACACCAACTAGCAAAGTGGGCAGATGCAGATATAATTGTATATGTTGGTTGTGGAGAGCGTGGTAATGAAATGACCGACGTTTTGAATGAATTCCCAAGGTTACACGATCCTAAAACGGGAGAAGCATTGATGAAAAGAACGGTGCTAATCGCCAACACTTCTGATATGCCTGTTGCTGCAAGAGAAGCAAGTATATACACAGGAATAACTATTGCAGAATATTTTAGAGATATGGGATATAATGTTGCAATAATGGCAGATAGTACATCTAGATGGGCAGAAGCTCTAAGAGAAATGAGCGGGCGTTTAGAAGAGATGCCTGGCGAAGAGGGCTATCCTGCTTACTTAAGTAGTAGACTTGCGGAATTTTATGAAAGAGCTGGCGTTGTAAAAGTTCTTGGTAGTTCTGGCGTTGTAGGTAGTGTTACAGCAATCGGAGCAGTAAGTCCTCCTGGTGGAGATTTATCTGAACCCGTGTCTCAAGCTACGTTACGAATAGTAAAAGTTTTCTGGGGGCTAAGTGCATCACTTGCATATAGAAGACATTTCCCGGCTGTAGATTGGTTGCAAAGTTATTCATTATATACCGAAAAACTCGGGGAATGGTATGCAGATAAATTAGGTCAAGAATGGAATAGTTTAAGGACTATGGGGATGAGAATACTTCAAGAAGAATCTAGTTTAGAAGAGATAGTTAGATTAGTCGGTATGGATGCATTAGGCGATAGAGAACGGCTAGTTATGGAGACAGCGAAAAGTCTAAGAGAAGACTATTTGCATCAAAACGCATTTCACGAAACAGATACATATGCCTCCCTAAAGAAGCAGTTAAGGATGCTAAAATTAATATTATACTTCCACGACCAAGGTCTTAATGCCCTTAACCATAATGTAGAAATTAATGAAATCATAAGTCTACCAGTGGTAGAAAAGATAGGACGTGCAAAATATATAACGGAAGAAAACATCAATATGTTTGATGAAATTGAGCAAGAGATAAAAACTGCATTTATTGAATTAATAGGTTAACTAAAGGTATAGACAAATAGACATCATAGGAGATAGTAAAAGATGTTAAAAGAATATAAGACAATTAAAGAAGTTGTAGGACCACTCGTGCTTGTAGAAGGTGTAGAGAATGTAAAGTATGACGAACTCGTTATCATTGAGCAAGCAAATGGAGAAATGAGAAATGGCCAAGTCTTAGAGATTAATGGCGATAAGGCACTAGTGCAATTATTTGGAGGCTCAGCAGGTCTTAGGATTTCCACTTCAAAAGCGAGATTTTTAGGTAAAAGGTTAGAAATCGCAGTTAGTGAAGATATGCTAGGTAGAGTATTTGACGGCATGGGTAAGCCCAAAGATGATGGTGCTTCAATAATACCCAAAAAGAGAGTTAATGTTAATGGAAGCCCCATTAATCCTGTTGCTAGGGATTATCCTAATGAGTTTATCCAAACAGGTGTTAGTGCAATTGACGGATTAAATACACTAGTTAGAGGGCAAAAATTACCAGTGTTTAGCGCATCGGGACTTCCTCATGCAGAACTAGCCGCGCAAATTGCTAGACAAGCTAAAGTTTTAGGTAGTGATAGTAAGTTTGCAGTTGTTTTTGCAGGAATAGGAATAACTTTTGAAGAAGCAGATTTCTTCGTACAAGATTTTAGAAAAACAGGTGCTATAGAACGTGCTGTTTTGTTTATGAACTTAGCAAACGATCCTGCAATTGAGAGAATAGCTACTCCTAGAATGGCACTATCTACAGCTGAATATCTAGCATTTGAATGCGATATGCATGTGCTAGTAATAATGACCGATATAACCAATTACTGCGAAGCTTTAAGAGAAGTAAGTGCAGCAAGAAAGGAAGTTCCAGGAAGAAGAGGATATCCTGGTTATCTTTATACTGACTTAGCCTCGTTATATGAAAGAGCAGGGAGAATAAAGGGTAAAAAAGGTAGTATAACACTAATACCTATTTTAACTATGCCCGAAGATGATAAAACACATCCAATTCCTGACTTGACTGGATATATAACAGAAGGACAGATTATTTTAAGTCGTGAATTATATAAACAAGGTTATACACCACCAATCAACGTGCTACCTTCTTTATCAAGGCTTAAAGATAAAGGAATTGGGAAAAACAAAACAAGAGAAGACCATGCTGATACTATGAACCAATTATTTAGTGCATATGCAAGAGGTAAAGAAGCAAAAGAATTGAGTATCATACTTGGTGAAGCAGCACTAACAGAAGTGGATAGGAAGTTTGCTAAATTCTCAGATGAGTTTGAAAAAAATTATATAAACCAAGGGTTTAATAAAAATAGAAGCATTGAAGAAACACTTGATTTAGGTTGGGACTTATTAAGACTACTACCTAGAAATGAATTAAAGAGAATTAGAGATGAGTACATTGAAAAGTACTACGATGTAAAATCTAAAAATTAGTGTATTATAACTAGGTAATCAGAGGAAAAAGGTAAGATGGCAAGGCTTAATGTAAATCCGACAAGAATGGAGCTTAGGACTCTAAAAGATAGGCTTAATATGGCTGTGAGAGGACATAAACTCCTAAAAGATAAAGCTGATGAAACAGTCAGACAGTTTATGATTTACATTAAAGAGAATAAAAGGCTAAGAGAAGAAGTAGAAAAGGAAATTACAAAAGCATTGAAATCATTTTTGCTTGCTAGTGCAGTTACCAGCCCACAATCGATGGAAGAAGCCGTTTCTATGCCAGGATTCTCGGTCGGATTAGAAACCTCATCTAAAAATATTATGAGCGTACCAGTTCCAGTTATTTCCATTACCAAATCAGAGAAAAAAGAACTGTATCCCTATTCATTTGCAAGTGTTAGTAGTGAACTTGATATGAGTATTAGCAACTTAAGTGAACTGCTTGTTAAATTAGTTGAACTAGCCGAGATAGAGAAAACTTGTAATATGCTAGCCGATGAAATTGAGAAAAACAGGCGTAGGGTAAACGCTTTAGAGTACGTAATGATTCCCCAGCTTGAAGAGACAATCAAGTACATTACTATGAAACTTGATGAAAATGAAAGAAGTAACATAGTAAGAATGATGAAAGTTAAAGAGCTCATCGAAAAAACAGAAAATCAAAATGAAAAACCTGGTGAATAACAAATTAATCCGGAACTTTATGTGAACGAAACAATAAATTGCTCATAAGGCTGAAAGGTTAATAGAACGGACTAAAAGTAAAATAGAAAAACAGGTGGAATAAAAAAATCAAGTACAATACAAGAAATTTGATGAAAACGCAAAAAATAGTTAAGACAATGCAATAGGTAAGGCGTAAAAAATAATAGATAGGCAGCTTAAACTATCACAGATTAACAGAGTAAGAAGATTAAAAAGCCAACTGAAACTGACTAAAAGAAAAATAGAACAATAGGTGAAATAAGAAATCAAGAAGAAGATACGTATATTGCAATAAATAAGCTTTGAATATATAATGTATTTAAGCAAGATTTGGAATATCAGGAGAAGAAAAATATGACAATTTGGCATGATATTAGCGCAGAAAGAATAACTCCCGATGATTTTATAGCAGTTGTAGAAATATCAAAGGGCAGTAAAAACAAGTATGAGTTAGATAAAGAAACAGGATTGTTGATACTGGACAGAGTATTATATACCTCTACCCATTATCCAGCAAATTATGGATTCATTCCCAGGACATATGCTGAAGATAATGACCCGCTAGATGTACTAATTCTATCAAGTGAAAGCATTAGACCGCTTGCTATGTGTAGATGCTATCCGATAGGCATGATAACTATGCTAGATGAAGGATACAATGACCATAAAATTGTAGCCATTCCATTTAGGGAGCCATCTTGGAGCGAGTATCAAAACATAGATGAGTTGCCAAAGCACATAATGGAAGAAATGACCCATTTCTTCACAATATACAAGGGACTAGAAGGCAAAGAGACTGCTGTGGTTAAAATCGAAGATGCAAAAGTGGCAAAAAAAATCATTAAAGAGAGTGTGGAGGCATATAGAAGAAGGTATCTACCACACTCACAGGGGAGATAATATTTAAGCCTAACACATACTCAAAAGGCATTTGGTAGTTCCAGATGCCTTTTTATATTAAAAATATGTAAATTATTACTAAAAATCACATTGTGTTCATTTTAATTTCAAGGTACTACTATAGAATGTAATCATTAAAATAAAAGTATATATTATATTAGGGGATTATGCGCCGAACAGATAACGATAGATACACATATGGAAATGCCAAAAGATTGACATACGAAGCACGTTCAAAAAGGCCGAATGTGCTTGTTGCTAAACAAAGAATGTCATTTGGCACTATCGCCGTGTTTTTGATTCTTGTTATAGGCGGTATGATAGGCGCTGGTTTTTTAGGCGCAAAAATAGTGGCTGATAAAGCAAAAATTAATGCTCCACTTGAAAAGAACACAGTTGTATATGTAGACTCACGAGAAAGTAGAGTGGCTATGACCCAACCTGGTGAAAAAATGAGCGCAGCTGGGGTATATGAAGCTGTTTCTTCCTCTATTGTAAAAATATCAACTGGGCATAGTAGAAGCGAAATACAAAATAATATTGAACTTAACTCTGGAATAGGCAGTGGTGTAGTTATAGGTGGAGAAGGGGAGATTTTAACAAGTTATCATGTTGTGAAAGGGGTTCCCCAAAATGATATCACAGTTACCATGAAAAATGGATTACAATATACAGTACAGAGTTTTAAAGGTGATGCTGTAACTGATACAGCAATACTAAAAATAGATTTAGATACTAAAGCCACACAAGCAGTTGTTAGTAATAATTTCAACATTAGCATGGCAGAAGAGTTAATAATGATAGGTTATCCAATAAACTCTAATAGCCAAATAGTTAGCCAAGGGATTTTATCAGGCGTCAATGAAGAAGTCGTGGTTAATAATGTAGATTTGGATGTAGAAAGGACTACAGCAGCTGTGAACCCTGGAAACTCTGGCGGTGGTGTTTTCAATATGTATGGTGCCCTTATAGGTATAGCTAATTCTAGAAAAACAGGTGAGACTGGAGCGGGGATTTCATACTTTTGCAGAGCAGATAGATGTTTAAATGTAGCAAGACAACTTATAGATAATAACTATGTAAAAAACAGAGTAGATCATAACATTATAGGATTTACTGAAGTTACTAAAACATCTAGTGCTAGACCGATGATAGGGCTTTATGTGACAAGAGATGATACTGGAAAGTCAATACTTAATCCAAACGACTATATTGTCACTGTTGCAGGGAAAACAGTGACGACTAGAGAGGAATGGAAACGAGTTTTAAATAGCCATATTGTTAATGATACAATAGACATTGTATATATGAGGGGTGGTAACACTTACACAGCGAAATTGACACTCACTCAAAAGAAGTACTGCGACAATTAATACTAACTTAAACACTTCCAAATGGAGGTGTTTTTTCTTGTAGTAAAATAATATATCAAGTGACGAGCATATAGTTACATAAACGAAAAATATAGCAATATGAAAAGATAAACAAATAGTGTATAATTAAAATAAACCAGTGGAAATATTATTTATTTCGTAGGAGGACACGATGTACAAAGTATTGATTGTTGATGATGAGCCAGAAATTAGGCAAATGCTAGTTAAATATTGTAATTTTGAAGGCTTTACTACTGGAGAAGCAGGAGATGGGTTTGAGGCTATTGAAAAGGTAAGAGATGGTAATTATGATATTGTTATCATGGACGTAATGATGCCTGCTCTAGATGGGTTTTCTGCAGTTAGAGAAATAAAGAAGTTTTCCAACATCCCAATTATTATGCTATCGGCAAGAACTGCCCCTTATGATAAAATTAATGCTTTTGAAATTGGTGTAGATGACTATATTGAAAAGCCATATGACAACAAAGAAGTTATGTTAAGAATCAAAGCAGTCATGAACAGATCTTCATCAGCTGGAGTGCCTAAAGATACTTTTGAATCAGGGAAATTGAAAATTGACTTTTTAGGGCACATTGTACATGTGGATGGGGAGAGGATTGAGCTATCACCTAAAGAATATGATTTGCTAACATTCTTAGTTCGCAATAAAGGTATAGCTCTTACTAGAGAAAAATTATTGAACGAAGTATGGGGTTATGATTTTTATGGTGATGATAGAACTCTCGACACCCATGTTAAACTACTGCGTAAAAGCCTAGGGGAATGTGCTGATATGATAGTGACAGTAAGGGGAGTCGGATATCGCTTTGAAGGATAAACAAAAAAACAAGAAAATGCTGACAGCATCTCAAAAGATTGCTGTCATTATTTCAACATATTTGATTATTATTCTAGTAATTACTTGGTTACTTGGTTTTTTGTTGTTGCTTCCATTTTATGAAACCTCCCAAAAAAACAATGTTAAAAGGCAATCTAGCATTATTGAAAAAAATATCAATAATGAAAAATTAGATGTTTTAGCCCATCGTATTAGTAATGGGAGAAATGTGTGTATAATCGTAACGCAACTACCTATTCCAGAGGATGGACCGATGATATCCAAGCACATTTGGGGTGGATGCGAAATGCATAGCGGTTATCAAACTAGCGAATACTATGATTTAGCTAGAAACAATGATAACGTATACGAAGCTATTGTAGAGGGGCAGTATGCTGAAACAATAACATATGACCCTAATAATTACGAAGGGAGCGTACCGCGAGCTGACTCTCATCCTAGAGATTCGTATATTTATGCAAGAATAATAAAAGATGCAAACAATGTTAGTTATTTAATAGTAGTAGAAGGTGCCTGTTCTCCATCTATGGCAGAGGTAATGACTTTAGTATATCATTTAGCTTCACTTTCCGTTTTGGTTGTTTTATTTGGAGTTTTAATAATACGAGCAATTACTAAACAGCTTATCGGACCAGTTGTTTTGCTAAGCGAGGCATCTAAAGATTTAATAAGAGGAGATGCTGAGTTTGATGTAATTGATAAGCCATACAAAGAAGTTGATGATTTAATGCAGTCATTAGATTATGCATCACAAGAATTAAATAAATTAGAAAAATACAGAAGAGAGCTTATAGCAAACGTATCCCACGACCTTAAAACTCCACTAGCATTAATAAAGGGATATAGCGAGATGATGAAAGATATCCCTGGCGAAGCTACTCCAGAAAATATTCAGGTAATAATAGATGAGACCACCAGGCTAGCAGGACTAGTTAATGATATGTTAGATCTTTCAAGGCTACAAGATGGTGGTGAGAGCTTAAAAATCAAGGTGTTTGATTTAGTTAAAGCCTTGGATGAGCCATTGAAAGTACATGGGAAACTCTTAGAAGCAAAGGGATATAAGCTAATCTTAGAGCACGAGGATGAAGCCTTTGTATATGCAGACGAAGGGAAAATAGTACAGGTGATATATAACCTTCTAAATAATGCTGTTAACTACGCTGGAGAAGATAAAACTGTATGGGTTAGGCAAACAACAAATGGATTAAACGTAAGAGTAGAAGTTATAGATAATGGAGAAGGTGTTGATGTTGATATTCTTCCTCATATATGGGATAGATATTATAAATCTGCCAAGTCTCACAAACGAGCAGTTGTTGGAACCGGTCTTGGTCTTTCAATAGTGAAATCAGTTATGAATATGCACCCAGGAGGTGTTTATGGGGTAAACACATCAGTAGGTGAGGGAAGTACGTTTTATATAGAACTTCCAAAATTAGATCCACGGTACGTAGATTTTAATAAGTTACCAGAAATAATCGAAGATTAATTTAGCAAAATAGCCTTTCAATTTTAGAGATTTTTAGACATAAAAAAAGAAGAGCCCACTTGCGTGCTCTTCATTTGTGGAGGGGGGATTGAGAAATTATTAAAAATTTTTGTTGTTACAAAGTAACTGCAAGTGGTACCTGCAACCTTTTTAGTATGGGGGAAAAATAAGATTGCTAGGTTAATTATATAGTATCAATTCATTATGAATAACTTATATGTCAATCGTTGAATGTTAGGTGAATATTAAAAAAAAATTAATATTACATTAATTACTGTATACCTGCTTAATTGTCGTGTCTATATTTGAATAAGTTCTTATAAGGTTTTCAAAATTTTTAGAATCTCAGCTGGATAATCTACAATATATTCTGGTGATAATTTCATTAAATCGGCTTTGTCACTAAAGCCCCAAGTACAAGTAATTCCAGTTACATCTGCATTAATAGCTGTATAATAATCTATCTCACTATCTCCAACAAATACAGTTTCCTTTGCATCTACTCCTAGTAGCTCTAGCGCTCTTTCTATCATGTCGGGATTAGGCTTGGTTGGAAACCCTTTTCGTTCACCGACTACGGCTGAAAACAAACTAGGGAAGAAGAATTCAACGATTTTCTCAGCTAAATGTTCTCGTTTATTAGTAACAACGCCAAGTATATATCCTTTTTTAATGAGATCGTTAACAAGTTTTGGTATTCCAGGATAGGGCAAGCTCTTTGCGGTTAAATGTGAGTTATAGTATTCAATGAAATATTCTCGTGCTTCACTTTCGCTTTTTACATTATCACCAAGTGCACTATGCACTAAATTATTTACACCTCTGCCTACAAAAGACTTAATTTCGCTTTCTGTTCTTGTAGGATTATGAGTCTTTGTCATAGAATAATTTGTTGCATCATACAAATCTAAAAACGTATCTACTAGTGTCCCATCTAAATCAAATAACACTGCTTTAATTTTTGTCATATCTCTCCTTATATATTATTTAATGGTTAGTGCCACAAAGAATCTCTAGCACATTACTATCCGAGTTTTATAATCTACTTAAATGGAAATATTTACTGTTTTCTATTAATCGTTAAATCCTTAACAACTTCGGCAGCAAGAATAAGTCCAGCTGCACTTGGTACAAAAGCAGTGCTTCCTGAAATTAATTTGCCTGAGTTAGGGTCAATAATCGATTCAGTGCGGATAGGGGGTTCTTTACTATATACTACCTTAAGGTTGGTAATGCCTCTTGATTTAAGTTCTTTACGCATAACTCTTGCAAGGGGGCAAACCGAAGTTCTAGAGATATTTGCAACTTCTAGCATTTGTGGATTTAATTTATTACCGGTTCCCATACAAGATATAATTGGTACCAAAAGAGCATTTGCTTGAACAATTAGCTCTAACTTTGAAGTTACGGTATCTATAGCGTCAACGACATAATCATAGTTTGAAAGTCGGTAGGATTGCGAATTGTCAGGACCATAAAAAACCTTGTGTTCTGAAACTAGGCATTGTGGATTAATAGCTTTAATTCGATCTTTAGCGACAGTAACTTTATCTTTCCCAATAGTTGTAGACAGGGCAAAAAGTTGTCTATTAATATTTGATTCCGTTATTATATCGTGGTCAAAAAGGTCAATATGACCAATCCCAGAGCGCGCTAAAGCTTCCACGCAATAACTCCCCACACCACCTAATCCAAAGACAGCTACACGACAATTTGAAAGTCGCTCAACACCATCTTTTCCAATCAGCATTTCTGTTCTTGATAAATCCATAATTCTCCTTTTGTTTCAAGTTATATCCCAGTATCCATTTTTAATCGCATATACAATCCCTGTTAGAAAAACAGAACGTCTTTGTATATTAGAGTTATTTTCCTAGCATTCGTTTTTAATCGTATATACAACTTATTTTAGAAAAAACAGAATGGATAGGGCAAATAAATTTTGTGCTGTATAGTATGTAATTAGTATTGAATACACATGGAAGGGATTATGTTCATTATCCGTGAACTTTTTAAATCCCATTATTGTATCGGAAATTACAAACAAAATGGCTGCTACAAGTGCTAGTATAGAAAAAACCGATGAGGTGTTGGTTATAAACATGTTTATGCCAGCTATCAGCATAACTGACAAAAACAAAGCATAAGCATACGACGGTATTCTCAATTTCCCAAGTTTAAATTTGAATACTATAGTTACAGCTATAAATAATGCTAAAACTATTAGGGGTATAAATAACAGCCAGAAATTAAATGATTTTGCAACATAAATAAATATTATTGAAAATAAAACATGTCCGACAGCAAAACAAGTAGCACCTATTGCTATAAAATAGGGTTTATATTGTTCTTTTACGAGTCCGTCTTGACTTAAGAAAATATCACCTAACATTCCTGCAAATAATGCAATTACAACGAATAAGAAATATGAATTGAACTCGCCTCTACTAAAAAATGCAAGTAAAGCTGTTGCAATGAATAAAGAAGAACCAAGTGTTTTAAAAGAAGTTCTCAACATTGGCTTGTTTTGTCTATTGAAATAGCCTGATAACACTCCGCTAACAACAGAAAGACAAGCTGTAATATAAGCAGCAATATTCATTTCCCCCTCCAGTTTTAATCATTATATGTAAATTTTTATTGTTTAATATTCTAGTATTAGGTTTTTAACATCCGCCCAAGCCGCTTTGTAGTCAGTAGATCTACCTGTTGGCACATATATTTTGCAATTTGGCATTTGTGAAAAATTAAAACTATGTTTGTCTATTATAGTGTCTCTTGGAATCCAAGAGCCAGCGTCATCTTCACCCAATCCAAAATAAATTCCTTTGCAGTTTGTAAGGCTAGAGAATGCATTCTTTTCAATCTTTAGTATCTTTACAGGCATATAAATCTTTTGGACATTATTAAGTTGTTGGAACGCATTAGATACTACTCTATCGACCACCCATGGGTTAGAACTACCATTTTTCTCTCTTGCAATTTTCTCTGTTACTTTTCTAATATCAAGTTCTACTGGTTGGTTGTTAGTTGTATCGGGATGTTTTAAATTCCATCCTCCTATTAGTAGACGCAATTTGGGTAAATCATCGCCAGAGGTGTTTGGCTGTCCATTTGTATGTCCTTGATATTCCCAAATTTTAGCAAGTTTATCTATCCAACGGACTTCGTATCTCGTATATATTTCAATGGCACTAGAACCTTCAGTTGTTATAGCTTGTTGATAAAACCTATTAACAGTAGCAAAAGAGTATTGTGTAGGTACAGTATATAGAGGCTCATCTGGATCCGGGACTAGTACAAGAAATGCTTCAATGTAGTCTTTCATAAAGTTTTTGCCTGGATAATCCATTGGTACGATTATATCAGATGGGATTTCATATTGGGTTTGAGATTGAACTTCAGATCTTATTAAATCACCAAAAACATATTTGCCAATTCCGATAGGGGGAGTCTCTCCTAAAAATTTAATTATGGCATTTGGTGTATCAGCAAAGCATCTTGATGCAAGATATTTAGTACTTGCTTTAACTGAGTAGCTAGGTTTAACCATATTATATGCATACACCAGCATGTCGCCTATGTAAATTAAGTTACTTTCAATTACGTTAGGATTATTATTGTTTTTTGACCGTAGCCATAAAGTTGCATCGTTTTGTGAATCAGTAGTTAGTTGACCAAACACATAACTGCCTAAACTTTTTAACTGAGTGCCATTTGTTACGGTAGCAAGATTTTTACAACCCCAAAAGGCTTTGTCTCCTATGGTTTCTATATTTTTAAGATCAATAGACGTTAGTCCATTGTTATAAAAGGCAAATTCACCAATTGTTTGTAAACTAGTAGGGGTAGTAAATTCAGTTAGTAGCTTAGCGTTATAAAAAGCCCGTTCCCCAATGCTTGTAGTTGTATCTGGAATACTTAAACTGTCAAGTTTTACACAATTCATAAATGAAGAGTTGCCAATTGATAAAGCATTTGTGCCATTAATTTCTACAGTTTGTAAAATTTCATTATCGGCAAAGGCTCCCTCATCGATTTGTTCTATCCCCGTTCCTATTTCTACACTAGTGAGTTTTGCCATTTCATTGAATGCGTATCTACCTATATATTTATAACTATCTGGAATTACGATGCGGGTTGCATGTTTATTTTCCGAAAAAGAGTACGATTTAACGCCTTCTACGGGCACATCTTGTTCGTTAGTAGCAGGTAATATGATTTGGCCATATGGAATATATGAGTGTGCAAATCCTGCAACATATGCCTTGCCATCGACGGTTTCAAATTTAAATTTAGCATTTTCAGGGCTGATTCCCCATAGGGCATAGAGTGTGGTTGTCTTAGTTATTGGAGTGTTTTCAAAATCAAACTTCATTCCTTCTTTATACTCTGGTGAAGTATACCACCCAAAAAGTTGATATCCAGGTCGAGTATATGCATTAGAAGGGTCGGTTGCATATTCTCCCGCACGAATTCGTTGGGAAGGGAAAAATCCTTCTTCGGTTACAAAATATACGCTAATTTTATCATCTATATTGTTGGGAATTACTGGCGAGTCAGGGGATGCATAAATTAAAACACTACAAGTTCCTATAACGCCGTCTACTTCAGCTCGTAAAGTAACCGCACCTTCTCTAAGTGCTGTAACGGTTTTACCATCATTTTCTACTTTAGCTATGGTAGTATTTAAACTTGTTAAAGAATATGATTTACCTCTTGGTCTGGTAACAACATTAGGCACAATCTGTTTTTGTGCGCCTTCATTATCCAAAATGACATGGTATGTAGGTTTAGAAAAATATACTGTGACTGTATTTTTACAGCCAGTTATAGCGAGTGCTATTGTTAAAATAGCAAGTAGTATAATTAATATATTTATTCTTCTACTTAGTTTCATATACTGTAGTATAACATAATAGTGTGTAATAAGTTAGATAATTTATTGAACAAATAAAACAGGTAACACTAGATTTTAATGTTACCTGTGAGTTTTATGTTATAAACAAACCTGCTGTTTTTATAGTTTTATATATCAGAAGTTGGATTGACATTTTGTCTTCTTAGCCTTGTTAGTTCCTAAGCGCTATTCCTTCTCCTACAGTTATGCTTAATAGGCAGTAGTTTGTTGATACTATAGTTTTACTCTGCTGTTTAACTCTCTTAACTTATCTGCATCTAGTTTTACAACTTTTCTATCATAAGTAATGATACCATTTATTTCATCTTCTACATCAGTAATTTGTGTATAGACAGTTGCTGATAGGCCTTTTTCAATTAAGGGGATAATGGATTCTTCAAACAGTTTATGATATGCTGCTTCAAATTCTTTTAGGGACGAGTACTTTCTATAGCCAAATGATTTTTTAGAGTTAAAGACATGTCCTTCAATATCTAAGCTATATCCACCAAATTCAGAGAGTATAAAACATCTTCCTTTTCTATCTTTTTCACTAGGAACAGTGATTGGTACGAAGTACACGTGGGTGGATTTGAAATCACCGCCACCTTGATCTAACCAGCCGCTTGCATGGTCAATAGGGCGAGTGTTATCCAATGTTCTTACCCAGTCAGTAACTTTTAGAGCATCAAATTGACCCCAGCTTTCATTGAATGGAACCCATAGGGCAAGACTTACTGTATTATACAGAAGTTTGATTGTTTTTTCTGAATCTACGTAGTATTCCTTTCTACTTTCCTCTTCCTTTCTTCCACCCCAACGGTAGTTAGTATCATCAGCAGTACGTCCAATTATCGATAAAAATCCGTTGTATAGTTTATTAGCGCCTCTTCCACCATTAACAAAGTCCTGCCATACAAGCATGCCTAAGCGGTCACAGTGATAATACCAGCGCAATGGTTCAATTTTGATATGTTTTCTTAACATATTAAAGCCTAAATCTTTTGTGATTTGTATGTCATAAATTAGAGCTTCATCAGTGGGTGCAGTGTATAGCCCGTCAGACCAGTAACCTTGATCTAATAATCCATTATGAAAATATGGCTCATTATTTAGCATAAGCCTTGGTATGCCTGCTTCATCATTTCCCACACCAAACTTACGCATACCGAAATATGATTTAATATTGTCATCGCCAAGCGTTATGGTTATATCATAAAGATTAGGTTCTTCTGGGGACCATAACTTATATTCTGAAAAAGTAATTTTTGCTTTCCCATCTTTATCAGTTTTTCCTGATGCAACTTTTTTTCCAGCAAAAGAAATCTCAATATCGGCAGGGGTGGATAAGTCTTTAGCGAAAACTTCTATATCTACACTTGAAGAGTCTATATCTGGCGTAATTTTTATGTTTTCAATGTAATTATCAACTACACTTTCCATCCAAACTGTTTGCCATATACCAGACTGAGGGGTATAGAAAATGCCTCCTCTTTTTAGTTTTTGTTTACCTCTTTGTTGAAAACCGGTATCTGATGGATCTGTTACTTCCATAGTGAGATAGTTTTCTTTATCAGCGAATAGATAGTCAGTTATATCGAAGGTGAATGGGAAGAAACCTCCTCTATGTTCACCTACTAGTTTTTGGTTGATATATACTTTACATAGATAATCAACAGCACCAAAGTGTAAAAGTACTCTATCTTTTTTAAATCCTTCGGGAAGGGTAAAGATTTTTCTGTAGTATAAAAATTCTGAAGGTTTTAGTAGTTTATTTACACCGCTTAATGGGCTTTCTGGTGAAAACGGAACTAGTATTTTGCCTTGATATGTTGGCAGTTCAGATGGTTGTGATAAAATAGCATAATCCCAATAACCGTTTAGGTTTATGTAACTGTCACGTTCTAATTGTGGTCTTGGATATTCTGGTAATGGACAATTTTTATCTATTTTTTCTGCAAATGGGGTATATAGTGTGTTGAGGTTTTTATAATATTTACTCTTATTCATACACTCCTCCTAAAATAAATATTATTTATATTATAGATTTAAGTGAGCAAGTTATCAATATTAAGCTCGCTTAAAATAAAGATTTGTGAATATTTTGCTAATTTAATGAAGTTTTGTCATTAGATGTTTTTGGTAAAAGTAACAAACGCATCTGGTAAAAAGCCAGCTTTATTGTATAGCTCTTGCGCTACTACATTCGTGGATGGAACTTCTAAAGTTATGGCGACAGCTGAAGTTTTGTCATTAGATGTTTTTGGTAAAAGTAACAAACGCATCTGGTAAAAAGCCAGCTTTATTGTATAGCTCTTGCGCTACTACATTCGTGGATGGAACTTCTAAAGTTATGGCGACAGCTGAAGTTTTGTCATTAGATGTTTTTGGTAAAAGTAACAAACGCATCTGGTAAAAAGCCAGCTTTGTTGTATAACTCTTTTGCTACTACATTTGTTGATAGAACATCTAAAGTTATGGCAACTGCTTTATCATGAAATTCAGTTTCTAACCAAGATAAAAACCTTTTCCCAAATCCTTTGTGACGAAAAGAAGGTGATATAAAAAGTTCGTCTAGAACTATAACGTTACCATTCTCTTCATGACACCAGTATGAAGTGATTAGGGCGTAGCCGACCACGACTTGCTCTTCCAAGTCTGTGATGAAATATCCCCATAGATTTTCATGTTTAGATGTAACTTGATGAAAAGTTTTTTCAGCTATAGCTTGGTCATAATCTCGTTTTGTGGCGCCAGATGAATAAAATTCTTTTGCTAATGAATAAAAAGACTCCGCATCATTTTCGGTAAATTGTCGAACTAGCATGCGTTATGGATAAACCCCCAAGATGTTGGATAGTAAAACTTCCAAATCATCCGAATAACACCATTTTAATACAACAAATCAAAGTAGTAAAGAGTTTTATTTAAATTGAAAAAACAGATTTAAAAAACTCACATCAATGTGTGTTTTGGTATGCTTTTTCTTGCTATACAGTCAAGCCGCATTTAACACTTTTGCGCTAATGCATCTATTTCTGTAGGAGTATCAAACATCAAGTAATTTCAAGAATTATACGGTTAAAATAGCATTATTCGGGGCATTACAACATTGAGCGTCAAATTTCATTTAACACTTTTGCGCTACTGCGTCTGTTTTTAGGATAGCATCAGCTATTGGGATTTAGAGAGCATTAAGTATAATAGTAATGGTGCGGTAGTGAGATAGAATAACCATTGTGGTGGTTAAATATGGCAAGAATGTTAAGTTTAGTAGATTGTTTGACTATAATTAATATAATTTATATAATCTTTTTGACTTTATGAGCGTAATAAATATGTTTTATAGCCTTTAGGAAAATTCCAAGGTAAAGAGACAATAGGAGATTAAAATGACTGCATTTGATATAGAACTAGTAGGAAAAGTTGGTTCAATGGCATTAATCAATAAAGCTAACAAGGATATTGATTATAACATTTTGTCGCATATTGCAAGAGCACTACAACCTGGATATGTATGGGTTACTTCAGGTGCAACAGAAATAGGTCGCCTTGACTATATGAGAAGGAATAATGGTCAAGAACTACAAGGAAAAGAAGATGAAGTAAAGACTGACTATGCGGCACAAGGTCAATCAATTTTACTCGAAAACTATAGACGCTTTATGGATAGTAGATATTCTTTAAGACAATTTTTAATAGAGCACCAGCACTTTAACGATCCTGCAAAAAGAGAACATATTAAAAATGCACTACTTAGGTGTCCAGCACAAAACGCTATTCCGATTATTAACTATAACGATCCTGTAAGCTATGAAGAAAATCGCAAATTGGAAATTCAACAATTAAAAGCTAAGAATTCACACGTTGTGGAAGCTATTGATAATGATGAAACTGCAGCTCAAATATCAGTTCTTTTAAAGCCAAAATACTTACTCATCTTAACAGGTGTGGATGGTATATATAGAGATGTCACAGACAGCAATACATTAGTATCTGAAATTACTGGGTCGACTGCAGAAGATGTTGTAACAAATATTGAGTATTTTCAACAGTGTTGCGATGGAGCTAGTAGAAAGGGTGCTCGTGGCGCTAGAGCTAAACTAGAGTATGTAAAAGATTCCGTTAGGCTTGGTACCACAGTGTTTATAGCTAATAGTAAGTATCACATAAATGACATACTAGATGAAAAAGTTCCTTCAACAAAAATATACATTTCCAAATAACAAGAAACAAAATCAAGATATGAAAAAGAGTGTTAGTCTTTGTAGGATTAGCACTCTTTTTGTTTAATATTTGTTCAAATGTTGTAATTTCAGCCGTGTATCCACCATCTATTAGGAATTACTGCATAGGTAATGTATAAATCTTCAACGCTTGCTAAAAGGCTACACGATAGCTGTGTCTTTAGGATTTTCCAAGTGGAACGTTAAGCCGTATATCCTCCGTCTATAGGAATTACTGCACCAGTAATATAGGATGCTTCGTCACTTGCTAAAAACGCTGCGCAATAAGCGACATCTTCAGGGGTTCCCAAGTGGAACGTTACGCCGTATATCCTCCGTCTATAGGAATTACAGCACCAGTAATGTAAGAGGCTTCGTCACTTGCTAAAAACGCTGCGCAATAAGCTACATCTTCAGGAGTTCCCATACGGGAAATAGGGCAGTCTTCAATTATGGATTGAAGGGCAGAAGAATCTATATTTTTATTCATATTTGTGTCGATAACACCAGGGGCAATTAGGTTTACGGTTATACCAGAAGGACCGAGCTCTTTAGCTAAAGATTTAGTTATTCCAATAAGTCCTGCTTTTGAAGCTGCATAGTGTACTTCACAAGCTGATCCAAAGAAACCCCACATGCTTCCAATATTTATTATTCTTCCAAATTTATTAGATACCATATTAGGAATAAATGATTGTGTTAAAAGGAAAGTGCCTTTAAGGTTGGTGTTAATAACATAGTCCCAGTATAGTTCATCTATGTCTGTACACATCCTAATGTCACTAACCCCAGCATTGTTGATTAATATATCAACCCCACCTACTTTTTCATGTAAGGTTCTTATGTGTTTCATATTGGTTATATCGCAATAAAAAGCTCTTGAGTTAGTTTGTTTAGCAAGCTCTTCAGCTTCATCTTTATGGGCTCGGTAAGTGAACATCACATTGTATCCATTGTTTGCAAAACAAGTAACAAGACCTCTTCCTATTCCTACTGCACCACCTGTAATTAATACTGATTTCATAATATATCCTCTAAAGTATTTTACATAATTCAGGATACATTAAATATATAAAATGTATCCTAATCATTAAATGTTTAATGTATTTAATTTTTAATTAATTCGTTATTTATGGGGATTGTCGCCTGGCTTAATCTTCTTCTTTTCCACTTTAGGCATGTTCATATAACCTTCGCCTTCTAGGATAGAATCAAGAGTTACTATTGCAGCTACTGATGTAGCAAGCACATTGCCTTCTGGGGCATGACAAACAGTATGTTCTCTATTAACTTTCAAGTCCACAATTTCGTTGGTTACTAAATCTAATCCTTTCATTGGTTGTTGTATAGAAGGGATTGGTTTAAAAACTGTATTCATAATAATTGGCATCCCATTACTTATACCACGGTTTAATCCGCCATTAAAGTTATTATCAGTTTCGATTTTTCCATTTTCTGTTACGTAGAAGGAGTCAGCAACTTCGCTTCCTCTAGCTTTAACAAAGTCATTACCCAGTCCAAAACTAATGCTTTTTACACCAGGAAGAGCAAATATGAGTGAAGCAAGCTTGCTTTCTAATCCATCAAAACAGGGGGAGCCAAAGCCCGCAGGAAGTCCTACGATTGCAGTTTCAACAGCACCGCCTATAGAATCTCCGATTGCTGATATGCTTTGTAATAGAGATACCATTCTTTTCCTTACATCATTGGAGATTGTAGGCATACTCATGGAATTTAATCTTTCTATTAGTTCATCATCAATATGTACTCCAAAACTTTCATCTTGAATGTTACCGATTGCTTTTACGTGCGATACGACTTTTATACCCATATGTTGTAAGTAGTCCGCACAAAGCATACCAAAAAAGACTATTGGTAGGGTGATTTTAGAAGCAAAATGTCCACCATCTCTTTGGTCAGCATATCCACGATACCTAACATCAGCAACGTAATCTGCGTGAGATGGTTTTAATATGACATTCCCTGATTCTGTGTCGCTAGCGTTTTTATTATAAAATAAAACAGTAATGGGAGCGCCATTGGTGACACCTTTATGTACGCCAGATACTATTACTGGTCTATCATCTTGTTTTCTCATACTAGTGAAGTTAATATTCCCAAGACGAAGCTTAAGTCCTAGCTTAATACGATCCAAATTGACTGGAATCCCAGCAGGGAAGTCGTGTAAAGTTCCCCCGAAAACCTCACCTTGTGCCTCACCAAAAATTGATAATTTAATGTTATTACCCCAAACAGAACTCATTTTAAACTCCTTGTATATTGTAGCCAGTACCAAAACTGACTTGTTTAACTATGTCTTTTATTGTGTCCATCTTTGTTTTTACTCTCGTATAATCGTTCGTTTCTCACCTCTAATCAATAAGCCCTGCATTTTCCAACTGCTGCTCGGCTACTGCTCTCTCAATAAACTCGTCAAGTGTTATACCCTTTGCGTTCAGGTAGTCACTTGACTTGATTTGCCCTCGCAATAGTTTCGTATCTGCAGGTCTCCACTCGTTAATCTTTTTACTTGCCCACCTTTCCTTACACCCTTCAAGTTTCATAATGTCGGCGTTAGTCAAAACAGGCTTTAAAATGATTTTTAATCGCTCTCTTGCGTTTAACCCTTCCATAATTTTTACTCCTTTTTTTGTTTTTTTAAACTTACTATTAAAAAAATATTCTGCAATATCTTTTCTTGTTAGACCTAATACTTCTACTGCTTTTAGTATTTGCGTTTGCGTAAAATCCACATTGTGTATGCTAATTATATATTTAAAAAGGCAGGTTAGTCAATATGCATATGATTTGACCTAACTAAAGGAAGGTATGTAATAAGCCAGGTTGAATTGCATTTATTGGTGTGATAAAATTGTCATAAATAATTTATTTATAGCGTTTCATTGCTGAATGGTGTAAGGAGGAAGCTTATGTCGGATATGGATTCAGAACTTAAACCCAAAGAAAAAAGCAATTTGAAAGTTTGCCCGCATTGTGGACATCCATTACCAATAGAACCAGAAAATAATGAGGCAAATGATATTACAAAACCTATCGATCCATCTTGGACAAGTACTTGGGAAAAGAAACCGTTGAAGGTTAAAATTATAATGGCAATCATAAGTGTATTAGCTATCATACTAGTTGTGTTGTTAGTTAAGTATTGGGATTCAGAATATATAACATCATCTGTGATACTTAGTATACCAATAACATTTACTTTGCCAATATTTATACTTAGTTTATTTTTGGTAAAAGTGAAGAAAAGGGTGATAGACGGATATACGATATTAGTATATGCCGGTTTATTTAAACATATTTTAGTTGTAGAAGACGTAGTTCAAGAAAGCGGATTAAATCGAAACCTAAATGGTGTATTGCCAAATGGGAAAGAAATTTATGCTAAAATAACAATGTGGGATGCATCTATAGAAATTGGCGTTCTCTGACAATTGGTTGTTTTGAGTCCTTTAATTATGCGTTAGCTAATAGATTCTCACTACGAAATGTGTAATTTTCGTTAAAGATTGTAGTACTATAATTGCAATAACTGTTGCTTTGTGCTAGTCTAAAGAGGACTTTAGTGGGTTTTGATGAGTGTCTTGAAGCGCACGAGAGCTGGTTTTATATGCGTTTTGCATGAAAGTTCCAGTAATACCCTGAAGTCAAAGGAGGGTAGGAACAATGAAAAACAAGAAAAAATTAAATGTTCTATTATCAATTTTAGTACTAACTGTAATTTTCTCATTAGCAGTTACGGCATTTGCAGTTGCTTGTAAGCCGAAGGAAGAGCCTGTAGTAGCAGAGGAGCCTTTTGAGATTACTATTATGTTTCTTAACAAAGAAAACATAGTACTCAAAACCAACAAGCTAGAAGTGAAAGGCGGTTATCTTGAAGCTGCGCTTGTTAGTGTGGTTAATAGCAGCGAGGGTAAATTAGAGTTTGCTTCCACCACTTCAGCGTATGGAACGTTTATAAACTCCTTCACAATAGATGGGACAAAATATGGAACTGGTGCAGGTGAGTTTGTAGCAATGTATCACGATGATGCAGAAAATTATAACCAAGCTTGGGGTTCGGTTACAATTGAAGAGAAATTTTATGGTTCTTCAACTTTAGGTATGAGTACTTTGCCAGTTAAAGAAGGAAAGACATATATTTTCACAGTTGGAGTTTATACGGGCTAAACACTTCAATGAGCGTTAAATAGTATTATATTCGTTGAGGATGAAAGCACCAAGCTCTCAAAAAATTAACGTAAAAAAAAGGGTGAGGGAGCTAGTTTTAATAGCTCTGCTCACTGCTGTTTTGTCTGCTGGCAAAATGGCACTTAGTTTTATACCAAATGTAGAAATTGTTACGGTGTGCATTATTGCCTTTACCTTTGTGTTTGGTATCAAAATAGGTATGCCATCCACATTGATTTTTTGTGCAATTGAGGGCGCAATATATGGACTTGCACCCTGGCTTTTATCATACTTTATATACTGGCCCTTGCTTTCAGTAGTTACAGCACTTTTGACAAAAGCAATACATAAAAACAAAGTAGCCATTCCAGTTTTAATTGCATTTTTTATGACTTCATTTTTTGGGGTTTTAACCACATTTGTAGATACTTGTTTTTACTCAGGGGGACAGTCTTTTTGGAACTTTTATGCGGCAATGTATGTAAGGGGCATATACTTTTATTTAGTGCACATTATATCGAATATAATTGTTGTTGGAGTATTGTTTACTCCTCTAACAAAACTACTTGAAAAAAACAAAGAACATTATTTCGCATAAAAGCTAGCTAGAAGATAATCAGTTTTTAAAAGGTATTGAATAATTGATTGCATATGCAGTGAAGTGAGACGGTGGTTTAATTGTTTTTTTGGCTTGGAGTGTATATAATAAGTTCATTCTATTATATAAAATATTTAGTAGGGCGAAGTGGATAATATTATTGAACTAAACAATGTAAGTTATGATTACGTTTCTGGTGACATAACCACTAAAGGTGTAAAAAATATTAACCTCGATATTGAGAGGGGATCTTTTGTTGTATTCGTAGGTCATAACGGAAGTGGCAAATCCACACTTGCTAAACTTTTAAATGGGTTTTTTGTACCCGACAGTGGAAAGGTTTTTGTAGATGGTATAGATACTGCTGATGATAGTCGGATTTTTGACATAAGAAAGAAAGTTGGTATGGTTTTTCAAAACCCAGATAACCAAATGGTAGCTTCAATTGTGGAAGACGATTTAGCATTTGGTCCCGAAAATTTAGGGGTGCCAAGAGAAGAAATTGGAAAGCGTATTGACTGGGCTTTAAAGACGGTTAACATGGAAGGTCAAAACAAAAGAACTCCCAATAAACTATCTGGAGGTCAAAAACAAAGAATATCTATCGCTGCTATTTTAGTTATGAAACCAGATGTGTTAATTTTAGACGAGAGTACCGCTATGCTTGACCCTAGGGGCAGAGAAGAAGTAATGGAAACAATAATGCACTTAAATAAAGAAGCGGGATTAACGGTTATACTAATAACTCACTATATGGAAGAAGTGATACTGGCTGATAAAGTGGTAGTTATGAATGATGGGGAAATAGCACTTAGCGGAACTCCTAAAGAAGTATATAAAGAATTAGAAATTATTCGAAAAGCCCAATTAGAACTTCCAATAATCACACAAGTAGCAGTGGAACTGAATAATCGTGGGTATGATGTACCTCTTGCTTTAACAAAAGAAGAATTGGTAGATGCACTATGCGATGGAGCAAAAGACAAAGATAAGGTAGATACAGCCGAGGTGGTAAAATGAGTAATGTTATCATAGAAGCAAGTAATCTATCGTTTACATATAGCGCAAAATCGCCATTTGAAAAAGTTGCTCTTAAAGACATATCTTTTAAAATTTACGAAGGTGAAACAGTAGGCATAATTGGGTCTACTGGGAGTGGCAAATCTACACTTGTTCAACATCTTAATGGGCTTATAAAAGTTACTAAAGGTAATCTCAATGTATGTGGGTTTGACCTTGCTAGTAGAAAGGTGAAATATAAAGAACTTAGAAAAAAAATAGGGATGCTATTTCAATATCCCGAATATCAACTCTTTGAAGAAACTGTTTTAAAAGATGTCAGTTTTGGACCAAAAAACTTTGGCTTTACAAAAGAAGAAGCAACAGAAGCTGCTAAAGAAGCTATCAAGATGGTTGGACTAGATTTAGAAGAAGTGGGTGAAAAATCTCCTTTTGAATTGTCTGGTGGTCAACAAAGAAGGGTAGCTATCGCAGGCGTAATAGCATCGAAGCCTGAAGTATTAGTACTAGATGAACCAACATCAGGTCTTGACCCACAAGGTAAAAAAGCAATACTTGAGCTAGTAGAAGAGTTGAAAAAAAGTTTTTGCAAAACCGTTATTATGATTAGTCACAATATGGATGAAATTGCAAAGTATTGTGAGAGAGTCATTGTATTAAATGAGGGACAGATTGTCTTTGACGGCTCGCAAAGAGAGTTTTTTAAAGATCCAAAAAACATAGAAGGAACAGGTCTTAAATTGCCTCAAACAGTTGCACTTCGTGAAGATTTAAAAGCTAGAGGACTAGATGTATCTAGCGACTGTTTAACCGTAGAAGAAGTTGTAGACGCTATTGAAAAAAGTGGCATTTTAACTAAAATAAAAATAGCTAATAATACTGAAGTAGAGAATGCTTTGCAAGAGAAAAGTCTAGTAAAAGACGATGGTGTTTTAGATGGTGATGGAGGGGAAGAGTAATGGGCAGAGATATTACTTTTGGTCAATATTATCCGACTGATTCTTTCATCCATAAACTAGATCCAAGAATCAAGTTTTTACTCATGGTTGCGTATATAGTAGCTGTGTTTTTAGTAAAGAATTTATTTGGTTTTGTAGCCATTGCATTATGGCTATTAATAGTTATTTTAGTATCCAAAGTTCCACCATTAAAGGTCCTAAAGAGCCTAAAAGCAATAATTTTTATTGTTATATTCACGGCAGTTTTAAATGTGTTTTTTAATAATTCTGGTAAGATTTTTTGGCAGTGGAGAAGAATAGTTATTTCAGCGGGAGGCATAGAGCTTGCTATTACAGTTATGCTTAGAATAGTACTACTTGTGGGTGGAACAAGTATGTTAACTTTCACTACCACGCCTATGGAATTAACCGATGGTTTAGAGAGTTTAATGACACCTCTTAAGTGGATAAAAGTACCCGTCCATGACATTGCAATTATTATGAATATTGCTCTTAAGTTTATCCCGATTTTAACAGAAGAAGTTGATAAAATAACTATGGCGCAAAAAGCTAGAGGTGCATCGTTTGATGAAGGTGGATTAATTACAAGAGCAAAAGCGCTGATTCCAATTTTAATACCACTTTTTGTGTCTGCATTTCGACGTGCTGATGAACTAGCGTTAGCACTAGATGCAAGATGTTATAACGCCACCCCAAAAAGAACAAAATACAAGGTACTTAAGCCAACTTGGAGAGATATAATTGCGACTTTATTTACAGCAATTTTAGTTGTTATCGTAGTTGCAGTTAATAATAATTTCTGGGGTCTAGTTCCACCATACTCTCTTTGGGGATAATGAAAAAAGTTATAGTTAGATGCTTGGCACCTAAGTCTAAATAACATAGCATTTTGTGCATTTGATAGGCTTTGAAAAATAATAACATTTCAGTGTGGTGATACTTGAAAAACTGGCACATACCAATGCCTGAGCGTGATGACAGCCAAAGATTTGGAGGCAAAATTTGAGATATGCAATGATAGTTGAGTATGATGGAGCTAATTATTCTGGCTGGCAGAGGCAAAAAAAGTATAATTCTGTCCAGGAAGAAATTGAAAAAGCTTTAGAGAGATTATTCAACCAGCAGATAGTAATAGTGGGTAGTGGTAGGACCGATAAAGGCGTGAATGCTGAAGGTCAGGTTGCCCATTTTGATGTAGATACAGAGTTAACTCCTTTCAAAATGAAGGGGAGTTTAAATTATTTTCTACCAGAAGACATTCAAATAATAGAGATAAAAAAAGTAAGAGATGATTTTCATGCTCAGTATGATGCAATAAGCAAAGTGTATGAGTACAGAGCTTTTGTTTCAAGAATAAAAAGGCCACTGAAGAGAAAATATTACATACAAATCGTACCCCCAGTAGATATTGAGTTAATAAAAAAATGTGCTAAACAAATAGAGGGGGAACATGATTTTGCTGCATTTTCAGTATTTAATAATCAAGAAAGGCAAAATACTGTACGGACTATCCATAGGCTTGATGTGTTAGTAGATGGAGAAGAAGTAATATTTCAAATAGAAGGAAATGGCTTTTTATACAAAATGGTAAGAAGTATTGTGGGGACTTTAATTTGGATTGGAAAAGGCAAACTCCCTTCCGACACTATTGATAAAATGTTCAAAACTGGTCTTAGAGAACTTGGTGGAAAAACTCAGTCTCCAAATGGACTGATATTAAAGTCAGTTGAATATAAAGAGTTTCGGAGCTGAAGGAGAAGTAGAGTCTATTAACTTTTATAGAGTTTTGTAAACTTGCAGATGTAACCAAACTTAAAAAAGCTTATTGATATTACAAAATACGGCTTTGATATGCGGAAAAGCACCTATAGTTGACTTCCGATAAGATACAATTATCAACTTTATTTAACGATGACATATGCATAACGGATAAGAGCATATAACATATAAAAATAAACTGTCTTTAAATTGAATGTAGTTTTTTTTTGTTTGACTTATGCGTGTCCGTGTAATATTATATACAAGCATGCGATTTTTTAGGAGTGAATTAGCCCCTCGCTTCATAAGAATAGACATAAATATTGGAGGTTTTACCATGAAATCATATATGGCAAAAGCTGGTGAATATGAGAGAAAATGGTATGTAGTGGATGCAGAAGGAATGATCCTTGGTAGACTTGCAACTCAAATTGCAATGGTCTTAAGAGGTAAAGATAAGCCCACCTACACACCTAACGTAGACACTGGCGATTTTGTAATCGTTGTTAATGCCGATAAGATAGTTCTTACAGGCAAGAAGTTAGAGCAAAAATCATACAAATATCATACTGGTTATGTTGGCGGATTAAAGAGCGTTTCATACAAGCACATTATGGAAAATAATCCTGAAGTAGCTGTCGAGCGCGCTGTGAAAGGAATGTTACCAAAGACTAAATTAGGAAGAGGCATGTATAAGCGTCTTTTTGTATATAGTGGTCCTGATCATAAGCATCAAGCACAAAAACCAGAACCTTTAAAATTTAACTAAGAGGTGAAAAATGGCAGAGAAGAAAACAGTTAAGAAAACAGTTAAAAAAGCTACTAAAACAATACAATATTGGGGAACAGGCAGACGTAAGAGCGCAATTGCAAGAGTTCGTTTAATTCCAGATGGTGGTGGAGTTATCATAATAAACCAAAAGCCTTTAGAGGAATATTTCACGAAAGGAACATTACAATATATTGTTAACCAACCATTAGTAGAAACAGATACCACAAAAAAATATTCAGTAGTTGTTAATGTTCATGGTGGTGGATTTTCAGGTCAAGCTGGTGCAGTTAGATTGGGAATTGCAAGAGCATTATGTGAAGCTGATTTAGCATATCGTCCCGCACTTAAAGCAGCAGGATTTTTAACCAGAGACCCAAGATCCAAAGAGCGTAAAAAGTACGGACTACACAAAGCACGTAGGGCGCCACAATTCAGTAAGAGATAATTGTATAATAAAATTCATAAAAATTACGAGCGATTCATTCGCTCGTTTTTTATGTAGTGAGCTTGTTAACTAGACTGATAATTAAGTTACGGATTAATGTAGGTGTAAAGGTATGGAAAACAATAAGGCTAAATTAACTTTGAATAAAGATATTAAAATGTGGTTAAAACTTGTCGTATCTGGAATGATGGCAGGGATATCAATTTCCATTGGTGGGCTTGCTTTTATCCTCATGAAGTCCTCAGGTGCTAACCAGTTATATGCTTCTTTATTGTTTCCAATAGGAATATTTTTAACTTGCTATTTTGGTTTAGATTTATACACTGGCAAGATTGGATATTTGATAGAAAATTTTAATAAGGAATATGTGTTAAAGATAATTGTAATTACTATATCCAATCTCATAGGTACAATAATCTTTGGATATTTAATGCTCTTTATGTTCAAAGGAAAAGACCTTTCTGCTCTTCAAACAATCGGAGAAGCTAGAGTGCTTACAAATAGCTTTAAAAGTTTTGCTAAAGTTTTTATAAGCTCAATGTTTGGATGTGCTTTTGTACATATAAGTGTGGAGCTTTTCAAAAGGCTAAAGTCGGATTTTGGAAAAATTGTAGCTTTATGGCTTCCGGTGACAGCATTTGTTTACTTTGGCTTTGATCATAGTATCGCAAATATGTTTTATTTCTCCTTCCTAGACGACCTTTCAGGTATGCGTTGGTTATATATCTTAGTAAATATAGTAGGAAATGCTGCAGGAGGTATTTTAACACATTTATTAATTCTCTTTGTGTCACCTAGAAAAAAAGAAGAAGTAGCGGTTCAAAAAAATCCTGATAAAGACATTAGTGATAAGCAGTAAAAGTTTTATAGTTAATTATAGACAAATCTCCAAACCTTTCTCGTGCCGATTAACTTATCGCTCAACTAGCTATGACAACTACTGACAAACGTTTTTCGTTTGCTTTGTAATGATATCACCTTACAAGAAACATATAATATGTTAAAATAACTGTATCAAATTTAGTGTTGTTTTAATTGGAGGAAGAAGTGAAGTACGATGTAATTATTATTGGTGGTGGACCTGCAGGTTTTACAGCTGGTATTTATGCAGCTAGAGGAGGGCTTAGAACAATATTGTTTACTGGCTCTCAACCGGGTGGACAAGCATCACTTACTCATAAAATTGAAAATTATAGTGGAGTAGTAGATGTAGAAGGCTTTACTCTAGTAAGCACTATGATGGAGCAGGCTGGAAGTTTTGGTTGTGAAATTTCTTTTTCTAGTGTTTTGGAAGTTAAACTTGATGGCGAAGAAAAGGTTGTTATAACCGATGAAGGTGAATATATAGCATCTACCGTTATAGTCGCAACTGGTGCTAAAAACAGACGTTTAAATCTTGAAAATGAAGAAGAACTCATAGGAAAGGGCATTAGTTTTTGTGCTACTTGTGATGGTGGTTTTTTCAAAAATAAAGATGTTGCAATTAATGGAGGTGGAGACTCTGCATTGACAGAAGCTCTTTATCTATCTAATCTTTGCAGTAAGGTATATCTTGTACACCGTAGGCAAGGATTTAGGGCTGCACAAATTTTAGTTGATAGAGTAAGAGCTAATAAAAAAATCACTTTAGTGTTAGATAGTAATGTAACTGCACTTAAGGGTAATCCCCTAAACGCCATTGAAGTTACAAATAAAATAACTGGTGAAAAACAAGATATCGACGTTTCTGCTCTTTTTGTCGCAATTGGGAATATCCCCAATACTGATATCTTTAAAGGTCAGTTAGATTTAAACGAAGCTGGATATATTCGTACAAATGAAAAAATGGAGACCAATATAAAAGGCGTATATGCAGCAGGGGATGTAAGAGTAACACCAATGAGACAAGTAATAACTGCTTGTGCAGATGGTGCAATTGCTGCAAATTCAGCTATTGAATATTTAGCATAAAACATATAATTATCTACATATTGTGTAAGCTTGGTATAGCAATTATGCCAGGCTTTTTTATTGTCTATAATGAAAAGTTCTGGTTACGATTGTTCATTAATGTAAGCTGTTTGATATGGACTATATGCGGTTATTTTGCTAAAATAGTGGTACAAACTAAAGTTTTTGATATTTTTACAGTTTCAAAGGAGATAAAGGTCAAGGCAATGGATATCAATACATCAATGTGGACATACTTTTTAAAGGGGAATGAAGGCGAAGATAGAGTAAAACTAGTGTATCTAGATAGATATATCTTCATGTCTGAGTTTAAAGAAACTGTTTTAAGAGTAGCAACATATCTTCAAAGTCAAGGAATCAAAAAGGGAGATGTGGTAGGGATAATGCTCCCTAATACGCCAGAAGCTGTATTTAGTTTTTATGCAATTAACTCAATAGGTGCTATAGCTAGTATAATAGATCCACGGTTAGGAGAAGTTGCAGTATGGAGGTTATTAAATTCAGCAAAACATAAGCTCATATTAGTTACAGATATGGCATATCGAAACAATACGGGGATTTTTGATAACTTAAAAATTAAAGTAATTCTATGCAATGTATTTACATACGCAAAGTTTCCATACAGTTTATTATCTAGAGCAAGGGTTCCTGGATTTACATATTTTAAAGATATGTTAACTTGTGAGCCCGCACTATATAAAGGGGTGGACGATGGGGATGCTCCTGCAGTGTATATGCATAGTGGTGGAACAACAGGAGTTTCTAAAACTGCAGTTATTACATCAAAAGCATTTAATCATGTTTCTGAAGGTGTTCTTAAGGCTATACATCCTGATAATAAAATTAATAGAATTAGCGACAAGATGTTAATTATGCTTCCTGTCTTTCATGCCTTTGGTTTGGGTGTTGCAATTCATGGAATATTACCTCATATAAACGGAGTCTTAATGCCAAAATTTAATGCTATAAGTGCACTTAGGCTTATGGGGAAATATAAAATTACTCATATCGCAGGAATTCCATATATGTACAGAAAATTGGATAAGAGTAGATTTTTTAATAAGCGAAATGTCTCCTCAGTTAAATATGCCTTTTGCGGTGGAGACAGAATGCCCAATCCTTTAAAACAAAGTATTAACAAAAAATTTGAAAAAGCAGGAAGTAAAGCTCAAATACTAGAAGGCTATGGACTTACCGAAACTTCTTCAGTAGTTACTGTAAATAGGGAAGGAAATGATAATTTATACACTCAAGGCTTACCACTTGATGGAACGGAAGTTAAGATTTTTATGCACAATAAACCTTTTGAAGAAGTTCCTGTTGGAGAAATAGGCGAAATATATGTTGCATCACCTTCTCTAATGATAGGGTATCTAAATGAAGGAAAAGAGGGTCCCGATAGAGTTATTTTCAAGGACGCAGAAGGGAAGGAGTGGTTAAAAACTGGGGATCTCGGGAGAGTAGATGAAGATGGCTTATTGTACTTTGTAGAACGAATAAGTAGAACTATGAAAATAGCATCTAATTTAGTTTGCCCAAGCGAAGTAGAAGAAGTTGTAACCGCAATGGACGAGGTAAACACTTGTTGCGCGGTTAGGGTGAATACTATAGATTCAGCTCATTTAAAGTTATATGTGCAGTTACATAATCGTCAACATGCGACAGAAGAAATGGTAAAAATGATTCAAGATGTTGTGGAAAAATCCATATCCAAATATGCCGTTCCAAGAGAAATTGAATTTGTTACAAGAATTGAAAGAACAGCACTAGGCAAGCCCAATTATAGAAAATACGAGTACAACGAATTCAATCCGAAGTTTATGTAACATTTAGTCATTTATCAACTAGGTCCTTTTTCCTATCAGCCAAACCAATGAATTTGCCGTTCAAAGAGAAATTTAATAGGGAAGCAATCCATACATCAAATATTAGAAATAATACAAAAAAATAAACACCATTAAAATAAACGGTGTTTATTCAACATCATCGAATTAGCTCTAAAATTACAATAAATTTTTTTATATCTTGTTTCCAAGATAGTTATTGGTTATTGTTTTGCGAGCTCTTCTTCGTATTTAGCAAGAACTAAGTTTTTAATTAGTTCTCTGGTTTCAGTGTTCAAAGGATGGGCAATATCCTTGTACTCACCAGCAGGGGTTCTTCTTGAAGGCATCACTATAAAACAGCCCTCAGTACCACGTATGACTTTGATATCATGAACGACAAAAACATCATCAATGATAATACTCGCAACGGCGCACAGTTTTGAATTATCCCCAGTCAATACTTTAACGCGAATATCAGTAATATTAAGCATGATTAATCCTACCTTGGTTTATTTGTCTAAATTATAACGCATACATATGCATATTTCAATATCCAATTTACGCAAAAATGTATAAAAAAAGATAAAAACAACCTAAATAAGCAGGTTTAAGGTATAATCACAAGTTGAATTGTTTAGCCAATGATACTGCAATTGAACGAATGAAAATATGGTAGTGTTAGTTTTATATTCATTAAAGGTTAGTAGTAAATGTTAATTTTATGATAGATAGGCTATTGTGGAGCCGAGTAGCCAAAGAGTCAGGTTAGTAGTAAGCATTAATTGCATGGTAGTTAGGCGGCAAATAGGGTTAGTAACAGTTAGTTAAAATCTATAAAAATCTATAAAAACCTATAAAATTTTTATAGATTTCACTTTGTAAATATTTCCCAAAATCCGATAGGCATATGCATGAAAAACTAATGATACAATAGATAAATAGATGGATTTTAGTAAAAACCGTATTTTATGTCCCAAAGACATCCCATCGTCTAATTTAGGTATTGTATTTCTTGTTTAGTTGTGTTAAGTTGTAAATCCGAAGGGAAAAACACATGGATAAACAGGAGTGCATTTTGAAAGGTATAGCAATATCACATAGGATAGAAATACTACCCAATAACAAAGCTAAAACATATTTTAAAACCGCTTTTGGCTGCGCTCGTTTGGCATGGAACTGGGGTCTTGCTAGATGGAGAAGAAATTACAAGCTGGGTATTAAAGAATCCGTATTGGATATGAAGAAAGCCTTTAATGCAGAAAAGAACGAAAGGTTCCCTTTCACAGGAGATGTAACTAAGTATGCAACCCAACAACCATTCATAAACCTTGGAAGAGGTATAACAAAGTATTTTAAGGATTTAAAAGAAGGTATAGTAAGTTACCCACAATTTAAACGAAAGAAAGATAAGTGCCAATCATTCTACATAGGTGGAGACCACGTAAAACTATCGGACATTAATACCAACTCAAACAAGATAGAACAAGGTAATAGTCAATATATAGTAATCCCAAAACTAGGTTGTGTAAAAATGACTGAGAAATTACGTTTCAACGGAAAGATAGAAAGTGTAACAATATCATTAGAAGGAGATAAGTATTATGCGTCATTTAGTATGACATTAAGTCAAGAAGAATACGATAGAACATATAAAAAAGAAGAAAAAAAGAATCTAGGTGTAGGTATGGATGTAGGAATATCATCATTTGCAACTATGTCAAATGGGATTAAGGTTGAAGCACCAAAATCATTAGAGAAGAGCCTAAGACAACTAAAGAAGTCGAATAGACAAAGTGCTAAGAAACAACACCCGAAAACCAAGGGAGAAAAGAGACGTGGCGTGAAGTGCTCAAATAACTACAAAAAACATGCCCAGAAGATACAAAAACTATATGCAAAAATATCAAATCAACGAAAAGACTTTCTACATAAGCTATCAACTTGTATAGTAAGTCAGTTTGACTACATATGTGCTGAAAACCTAGATGTAAAAGCAATGCTGACAAATAAAAGATTAGCAAGAAAAGTAAGCGATATGGCTTTCTATGAATTTACTCGACAACTAGACTACAAGACACAATATGCCGACAAACAATTGATAAGAGTAGATCAGTACTTCCCTAGTTCAAAAAAATGTAGTAACTGTGGAAGCATAAAGGAAGACTTAACACTACAACAAAGAACATATATCTGTGATACTTGTGGACTAAAAATAGATAGAGACTACAATGCTAGCTTAAACTTGTATAATGAATTAAAACAGCAACTAGGGGAAGTTCTTCCCGAAGTCACGCCTGCGGACTTGACGGCAATGCTCTCTCGTTTCGAAAATAACGGGTTAGTAACCAGCAAGGTTGAACCAGGAATTCAATAGAAAGCCTAACGAAACTTTTATAGATTTTTATAGGTTTTGATAGGTTTTTATAGGTTTGAAAGAACGGTCTCTAGCGTTATAGGGTAGATGCAACTTTTAAAAAATGATAGTAAAGTGGCGGAAAATATTCGGTATAGTCAGCAATAACAAAAAAATGTATAATTTAAATAAGGCGTATATAACTACTAACTACTAGAAATAATAAATGATTAAGTACAGGAGGTACAACATGACAAAGTATAAAGATGCGGTTAAACAACCGGGAGATTTAAGTCCTAGAGTTAAGTGGCTTAGAGACTATTACTTTGAAGGAGTAAACAGGGATTGGAATAATGAGTATTCAGCTTATACAACTGGAACGCCTTGGGATATCCAATTCGACGAGCTGACATACTATATAGTTCCCGAAGTCTATTCATTTATGTCAACATTTACTACCTCCGTTAGACAAGCTGCCGAAACTATAGAAGTTCCAGATGACTTTTTCAAAAAGGCAATTCCAGAAAGAAAGGCACTTTTTACTAAAAAAGCAGTAGTTGAAAAAATGCCAATAAAGATCTTAAATGGTGATCTAATATGCGGCTCAAACTTCAATCTCATGACTTCAATGTGTCTTACAGAAAAAGAGCAAAAGAAAAGAGATAAACGGCTTAAAAAAGCAAGAAGCAATCTAAAGTTTATATATAATCACGGATATGGAAATGGTGGCGCAACTTCAGGTCACCTCATTCCTGACTATGCAAAGATATTAAAAAATGGCTTCAAAGAAGAATATCGACTTTTAGAAGAGCGTTATGAAAGCCTCACTGAAGAGGAGAAAAAGTCTCAAAAAGGCGCACAAATTCGTGCTATGCTCACTGCTTGTACAATGCCTAAAGAGTTAGCCGAAAGATATTCTAAACTCTGTTTAAATCTTGCAGAAAAAGAAGCAGATGAAAAAAGAAAAGCAGAACTACTAAAGATGGCTGAAATTACAAGTAAAGTCCCTTGGGAAGGTGCTACTAATTTTTGGGAAGCAATTCAGTCCCTTTGGATGACACATATGTTAGTCATGTCCGATGAAAAATATCCAGGACCAGGAGTTTCATTTGGGCGAGTAGACCAATACCTTTTACCATATTATGAAGAGTCTATTAAGCAGGGTATGAGTGAAGATTTCATGAAAGAAATACTAGGCTGTTTTTGGGTGCACTGTAATACTGCATATGATGCGCAAATTCGAGTTGGTGGTAATCAAGGGATTACAGCAGGGTTTGGACAGTTACTCACCCTTTCCGGTTTAGGTGATGACGGCAAAGATATGACTAATGATTTAACCTATTTAATACTGGATGTCATTGATGATATGAGCCCGATATTAGAACCAAAACCTAATGTTAGAATTCATAATAACTCTCCCGAAAAACTTTTGGACAAAATGGTAGACATGATCAGTAAAAGTCAAGGAGCACCATTTCTGATTAACTTCGATGAAAGGTCGATTGCCGGAATGTTAAGGCAAGGCGCTAGAGGAAAAGTTGAACATTTAATAAACTTACAAAATGCTCACGAGTATGCTCCTGTGGGCTGTCTTGAAAATACCATGGTTGGTAATGATAGGAGTGGTACGGTTGATAATAACGTTAACTTATTAAAGGCGATGGAGCTAGTATATGGCAACGGAAAAGATATGCTTCCATACTTTGATCCGATGACCAACAAATATACTAAATTAAAACAATACGGACCCAAAACGGGTGAGTTAAGTAGCCTAGATACATTTGAAAAGTTTTATAAAGCATATGAAGAACAGACTAAATTTATCATCAAAACAATGGTAGATAATTATGAGTTATCAGAGAGTATTAGAGCTGATTATAATCCAACACCGTATCTTTCAACGCTTGTCAAAGGATGTAGAGAAAAGGCATTAGATATAACTCAAGGTGGTGCTGAACTTAACTTTGTAACAATGGAAGCAGTCACATATGCAACAACCGTAGATAGTTTACTCGCAGTTAAATATCTAGTTTATGACAAAAAAGAATGCACGCTAGAAGAACTCGTAGAAGCGCTTAAAGCTAACTGGAAAGGATATGAAATATTACAGACCAAAGCACTTCACAGGGCACCAAAATATGGTAGGGATGATGATGAAGCAGATGCGCTTGGAAAAAGAGTTATGGATACATGGTCTGAAGAGGTATGGAAATACAAGACCAAATCAACGAATCGTCAATTCCGTCCAGGAATGCTTTCTTGGAACTATTGGATAGGTGCTGGATATATATTGAAAGCTAGTGCGAATGGAAGAAATGAAGCACAGTTTTTATCTAACGCTATATGTCCATCAAATGGTGCTGATATTAATGGTCCTACTTCAAATAGTAACTCGGTCGGAAAAGTACTGGGTGGGAAACAGGAAGACGGTGACTATCTAGATTACATGAATAGTTTACCTAATGGTGCTAGTCATACAATTACTTTCAACTCCTCGCTTGTTAGAGACGCTGGCCATAAAGAAAAGTTTAAGTCATTTATAAGAGGATATTGTAAAAATGGTGGTACTGCACTCCAAATTAATATTCTTGATGTAGATGTACTAAAAGATGCTCAAGCACATCCTCAAGACTATCGTCACTTACTTGTTAGAATAACAGGTTACAATGCGTACTTTACTACCGTTGGAAAAGAATTACAAGATGAAATCATTGCTCGTGAAAGCCACCAGCAATACTAATAGAACCGCAAGATTAAAGCAAAACTGAGCTGTTACATATTGAGAAAATCTATGTAAAAATCATAAAACATAAATAGAGTGATTGTTGTAATAAGAACACAAATATAAATGCTCTACAAAAGCAAGAGTAGTGTCAATAAAGTGGAAATAATATACTCGGAGAATTAAGGGAAAATATGCTGGTTTTAAATATCCAAAGAATGTCGACAGAAGATGGGCCTGGACTTAGAACAACTTTGTTTTTAAAGGGTTGTCCACTTAAGTGTCGTTGGTGTCATAATCCAGAGAGCATTGATACTAATATACATTTAGAATGGGTAGGAGTGCGTTGTATAGGTTGTAAAAGCTGTGTGAAAGTTTGTAAACAAGGGGCACTCGGAAGTAACGAAAAAAATGAAATAGTAATTGATCAAAGTAAATGCATAAAATGTGGACAATGTGTAGATGCTTGTCCTGCATCAGCACTTGAGATGAAAGGGTCTAAAAAAACTGTTCAAGAGGTATTCAAGGAGTTAATTAAAGATAGGTCGTATTGGGGAGAAAATGGAGGGGTTACTATTTCTGGTGGCGAGCCTTTAGTTCAATTTAAAGAGGTTAAAGAGTTACTCAAGATGTTAAATGAACAGGGTGTTCATACTGCTTTAGACACAAGTGGACTATGTTCCGAGCAAGCTATAGATGAAGTATTTCCTTATGTGTCGTTATTTTTATATGACTTAAAAGTGATTGATAGGGAAAAGCATATTGAGTTTACAGGACAACCTAATGACAAAATCCTTTCAAACTATAGATATCTCGTCGAAAGATGTAAAGATACAGATAAAAAAATCTGGATAAGAACACCAATAATTCCATCTGCAACAGATAGCGATGATAATATTATGCAGATAGCAAACATTATTAAAGACGATAATATTGAAAAATGGGAGCTTTGTGCTTTTAACAACTTATGTAAAGATAAATACGATAGACTTTATATGAATTGGGCATATGCAGGCAAGAGCTTAATGACAAAGGAAAGAATGGAAAAACTACTTCAAATAGCAAAAGATGGAGGTGTTAAAAATGCCATTTGGTCAGGCATGACAAAATTAGAAACAGAACCTAAGGGAGGTTAACTTTAAACAGATATTAGTTGGGATAAATTATTTTAGGAGGTGAATTATTATGGGTAAGAAAATTGGTGTTTTAATAGTTATAATTGTTGTGGCTATAGCACTAGGTGCAGGTGCTTGTAAAGGTAATGATGACAATAAAATACCCGAAGTAGAAAAAGTTTGGGAGGATATGCCTAACAATACCAACCCTAATTTAAAATGGATGGGTTTTTGGGGATCAGATTATGACTGGAGAGAGGGTGAAGACGCAGTCGCTTTAGATAAACTCATAGCAACAAACACCACAAATATTGATTTTATATGTGGTTGGACACCTGAAAATGTACAGAGGTCAGTTGAAAAAAGCGTGAAGGCAAATAGAAAGGTTTTTCTACGTTGGCACCTTGGGTTTGCGGGATATGATGCTAGTGATTTAGAGCCAAAATACAAAGAGTTTATTGATGGATATGGAGACTATGTCTATGGTTTTTATATCGATGAGCCCCATTGGAACAGAATAAGTATGGAAGAGTTTACAGCAAAAACTAAGTTTATAAGAGAAAGCTATCCAGGTAAAGAATTGCTCGTAGTTATGGCTGTTGCGGAATTTTCACAAAATGCTTCAACCCTTGTCGCAGGTTTTAATAAGGACGGTCAATTTCAAAGCGAAGTAGCTCCAGAAGGATATTATGATTATTGTACTCTTCTTGGCTTTGACTTCTATACGACACTGGGCTTTTATGATAACTATGAGGAAACTGATTCAGTATACAAGATATTACATTCCGCATATGTGGATTGGTTTATAACTGATTTATGTGCACTTAGAAAGCCACACCAAAAATTATGGTTTTGTGCTAAAGGGTTTTGGGTAGCTCCTAGTGATCCGTCATTCAACAATACTCCGCTAGAAAATAGGACCGAAGGTCTTGAGCCAGGTGATGATATTATCGATATACTTAAGTGGCATTGGAAATTTGCACAGGAATATCAAGATTTTGAAGGTATTTGTTTTTATTCCTGGGAAAATGGATATTATGATACCTGGGGAATAGCACTTGAATCTTTCATGCGAGAGGATTTAAGTTATACAGCAGATCAGTTTGAACGAGCAGGCGAGGAATATGCAGGAACATACTATAGAGAAGATTTACTAAAGCACTTTCAACAAGTATGTAGAGAACTAATACTCAATAACGAACACAAGCCACATTACTATCTGGACGGAGAATTCATAGCTTGGAAATAAAAATACATAGCTAGTGTAATAAATATAGTATGTAGAGAATCATACTCAACAATGAAAACAATCCACGACCAGCTTCCTTGATTGGGAGTTGGTAGTGTGGATGTAGAAAATATACAGCTATCGTAACGGCTAAAGCAATAAATACAGTATGAAAAACTCACACTCAACAACAGACACAATCTACATTAGAAGTTATTAGTGTGGAAATAAAAATATATAACTGTTGTAACAAAGTAGTATGTAGAACATCATACTTAACAATGGACACGATCTACAACTAGCTTCCTTGATTGGGAGTTGGTAGTGTGTGGAAAGGATAAGGATTGGAAGTATTAATACGTAGTGTTGCTAACCATCTCATTGGTTAAATCCAAACAACATTATAGTGCGAGGATCCCATGAATAAGATTAAGGAAGTCGATAAAAAAGATTTTGAAAACTGCTATAAGATAGCTCTTGTAGCTATGTTTGATGATGAAGATGATATTCATATGGCGTTATACTCTTCCCTTATGAATAAAGGCGATGACAAACTGATGTTTGGTGAGTTTGTTATTGGAGAAAGCAAAAAATATATTCATGAAAAACCCAAAACCGGCTTTCTGATCATGGGAGTAAGTAGAGAGTTTTGGACGGGCAAGATGGACTTTACTCATTTTGCAACCGAGGGTGAAGACTATGTAAAACTAAATGAGCAACCACTATTTAGATTCAATACATATATGGGTGTGCATAAAGTTCATTATGCAGATCTAGTGAATATTTCAGAAAGAACTAAACTTGATATGGGTGGTATTGTAAAAAATGCTATGAAAGTTTTGTTTCGTAAAAATTCTATAAAAGGGGATGTAACAAAACCAGCGCTAAAGCCTTGGGCGCAAAAGTTTTTAGCTAAAATTGATACCCTTATGTTTATAGCCTTTGAAGATACGGACGGATATCCTGTCATAGTTCCCGTAATACAGGCTCAAGCAGTATCTCCATCTAGGATAGTATTAACTAGAAAACCTTATGCAGATATGCTAAAAAATCTAAAAGACGGAGCGAGAGTTGCTATCTACGGTCTCAGTATGGATATGGATGCGGTGCTTGTTAAGGGTACATATCACGATTATAAAAATGATTTAGGATATATGGATATAGACAAGGTATATAATACAGTCCCACCAAAACATGGAAGAATATTTTAAACACTAGCTTAACAAAATTAGCTTTTAAATGATTATTAAACCTCACTCATATTGTGGGGTTTAATTTTTTTGTAATTGTTTAGTAATTATTTCGGTTAACTGCATAGCCTAAATGGAATAATTTTTTTTACTTTTAAATCTGTATGGTTTTCTGTAACTGTTTTGCAATAATATATCTAGAGTGATATAATCAAAATAATGTTTTTTAAGTAGGAGAAACTTATGAAATCATTTCAGGCAACTGGTGCGAAACGATTTGATGTAGTTGAAATAGGGTATACGGATCCCGCATTTGTCAAACTAAAGGTGGATTTAATATCACCTAGTATTACAGATGTTGCGCTGTTCCAAGGAAAGTTAAACATAGAGTATCCAAGAACGCCTTGCCATATGGCAACAGGTATTGTAAGCGAAGATAGAGAAGAATATGGACTTAAGCTTGGAACAAGAGTTTTAATTAACCCATATTTACAAGATATTTCCAACTTGAAATATTCATTGCCTAAAATGTATGGCGTAGATAAAGACGGCTTTTTAGCTAACTTTATTGAAATACCTAATGAAAACATATGCCCATTCCCAGATGATGTAAAGGAAGATGAAGCGGTTTTTGCACACATAGTAGCAGTTGCTGTAAAAGCACTCCAAGATATCGAGATTGAGAAGGGAATGTATATTTCCATAATCGGTGGCTCACTTTTAAGTCTAGTCATTGCTCAACTTGCACTATATTACCAAGCTATACCAATACTGATAGCGTCAGACAAAAGGTATCTTAGTTTAGCTGAAGCCAGTGGAGTTTTTTATTATATCGACGATACAAAAGAAGATGTAGTTTCAAAAGTCTTTGAAATTACTGGTGGAAGGATGTCTGACTATTGTATTTTACATGCGTTTGCAGGAAGCACTGCAACATACATGTCATCATTAACAGCTAACGGTGGTGAGTGTAGGATAGTGAATTTAACATCCATTTATATTCCAAGAATTGATATTAACCTAAGTGAGTTTACTAGAAAGAATTTGACTATTAAAGGCATATCTTGTGGTTTTGATTCATTTAATACTGCCATTCATATCCTTGCCCAAAAACAAATATCTTTTGATAATTACATAGATAAAAGGGTGGGTTTAGATGACGCCCAAGATTTATTTTTAGAACTTTCTAAAGATCCTAATTTATACATAGCACCCGTAATAAAAGCATAGAAATTAAGACAAAATCAAATATTAACTTTAGATGTGCTTTGAAAAAGGCACATTTTTTAAATTGTTATAACCACTAATATTAGTCCAATGAATTCTTTTAGGCACAGGGCGTAGCTTACAAAGTTTTTTCAGATTAAAAAATCATATTAAATTAGTTGACTTATGCGATGTTGTATTGCACAATATCAACAACAAGATATCGACACAAAAATATCGATATAAAAATAACGGTAATAAAACATTTTCATAAGTGGGTATAAGTAGGTAGGACAAAGTTAAGTAACTTATGATACAAGCGAGGGGAAAATGAAAGCATCGACAGCGACATATAAAAGAATGCCAATATATTTGAAAGCTTTATACACCATGCGAGATGCAGGTGATAAAAATATTTCATCTGTAGGGCTAGCTGAAGCAGTTTATGAAAATCCATCCGTTGTAAAAAAAGATTTGTCTTTTGCTTTAAAACGTAGTGGCAAACCAAAAGTCGGTTATGAAATAGCGGCTGTCATTAACGATATCGAAGAGTTCTTGGGATATAACAGATTAAAAAATGCCATATTAGTTGGAGTCGGTAAGCTAGGGCAAGCATTGATGGGATATGGTGGTTTTGCTAAATATGGATTGAATATCATTGCAGGATTTGATGTGGATAAAAAGATCATCGGAAAACAAATTGCAGGGAAGATGGTATATCCTATTGATTACTTAGAAAAATATTTGGAAGAATCAAATATAAAAATTGGTGTATTAACAACACCACAAGATAGCGCTCAATCGGTTGCAAATATCTTGGTAGATAATGGAATAGTTGGTATATGGAACTTTTCTACAGCTCATTTAAATTTACCTGAAACAGTAGCTGTAAAAAATGAAGATATGGGCGCATCACTAGCTATTTTATCAAAAAAGATAGAAGAGAATTTGAAAAAATAAAGGAAGCTTTTTGGATGTAATAAAAAACATCTTAATTAGTACTTTAGGATGGATACATAACAAAAACTATTACAACTTCGGTTGTAGCTATGGAACCAAAACGGTTACTACTTTAGTTTAGATACACAGAAAAACTTATTACTAACTTAGTACAGGCACATATGAAAACAGTTACTACCAAAGTGTAGATATATAAGCTTAAAAAGGAGAAAAAGAATGGAACATGTAGAGAAAAGAGAAATCATCGATAGGGTAGAAGCACTGCAAGCGTTGATCCAAAGAGTTAGGAAGGCGCAAGAGATATTTTCTACATACACGCAAGAACAAGTAGACAAAATATTCTTCCAAGCAGCAATGGCAGCAAATAAAGCAAGAACATCACTTGCAAGAAGTGCTGTAGAAGAAACAGGCATGGGTGTTTTAGAAGACAAGGTAATAAAAAATCAATTTGCCTCCGAATATATTTATAACACCTATAAAAATACAAAAACAGTTGGTGTAGTTGAAGAAAATAAAGCGTATGGCACAAAAGTCATTTTAGAACCAGTTGGTATTGTTTGTGCAATAATTCCTACGACCAACCCAACATCAACTGCAATTTTTAAAACATTAATTTCTTTGAAAACAAGAAATGGTGTAATTTTAAGCCCCCATCCAAGAGCAAAAAAATCAACAATTGAAGCTGCAAAAATTGTTTTAGATGCAGCAGTTAAAGCAGGTGCGCCTAAAGATATTATTGGTTGGATAGATATCCCAAGCCTAGAGATGACAACAACTTTAATGAGAGAATCTGATTTAATTTTAGCAACAGGTGGCCCCGGAATGGTTAAATCGGCATATAGTAGTGGAAAGCCAGCAGTTGGTGTAGGCCCAGGAAATACGCCGGCAATAATAGATGATAGTGCAGATATCGTTTTAGCGGTTAACTCAATAATCCATAGCAAAACATTTGATAATGGAATGATATGTGCGTCCGAACAATCCGTTATAGTACTTGATAGCATCTATGACGAGGTTAAAAAAGAATTTGAGAAAAGAGATTGTTACATATTAAATCCTGAGGAAACAGAAAAGGTTAGAAAAACCATTATCATTAATGGTGGTTTGAATGCAAAAATAGTTGGACAAAAAGCTCATAAAATCGCTTCCTTGGCAGGGATAGAAGTGCCTGAAAAGACAAAAATACTAATTGGCGAAGTTGAAAATGTGGATTTATCAGAAGAATTTGCACATGAAAAACTTAGTCCTGTTTTAGCTATGTATAAAGCTAAAGATTTTAATGAAGCCTTGGACAAAGCAGAAGTTTTAATCTCTGACGGTGGCTATGGGCACACTTCATCTATTTACTTAAATGAATTAACACAAACAGAAAAGCTTACAGCTTTTTGTAGTAGGATGAAGACTTGTAGAGTGCTAGTTAACACTCCATCAGCACAAGGTGGAATAGGCGATATATATAACTTTAATTTAACTCCTTCGTTGACTTTAGGTTGCGGAACATGGGGAGGGAATAGCGTTAGCGATAACGTTGGTGTAAAACATTTATTAAATACTAAAAAAGTTGCAGAAAGGAGAGAGAACATGTTGTGGTTTAGAACACCTCAAAAGGTATATTTGAAACAAGGTTGCTTACCAGTCGCATTAGACGAGGTAAAGAATGTATTAGGAAAGAAAAGAGCTTTTATAGTTACCGATAAGTTTTTGTATAATAACGGATATACAAAAGTAATAACAGATAAATTAGATGAAATAGGTGTTGCCCATATGACGTTTTTCAATGTTGAACCCGATCCCACTCTAGCGTGCGCAAAAGATGGTGCAAAACTTATGAGCGAGTTTAAGCCTGATTGCATCATTGCAGTAGGTGGTGGTTCTCCAATGGATGCTGCGAAAATCATGTGGGTACTTTATGAACATCCCGAAGTTGATTTTATGGATATGGCTATGGTGTTTATGGATATTAGAAAAAGAGTATACACCTTTCCCAAGATGGGCGAAAAAGCTTACTTTATAGCAATCCCAACAACCTCTGGAACAGGAAGCGAAGTTACTCCATTTGCTGTCATTACTGATGAAATAAGCGGTATAAAATATCCTTTAGCAGACTATGAGTTAATGCCTAATATGGCTATTATCGATGCTGACATGATGATGAATGCACCTAAGGGATTAACATCTGCAAGTGGTATAGATGCGCTAACTCATGCTGTAGAAGCATATGCATCAATGCTTGCGACTGACTATACCAATTCACTAGCTTTGGGTAGCCTAAAGTTAATATTTGAGTATTTACCAAGGGCATATGAAAATGGTAGCAGTGACCCCGAAGCCCGCGAAAAAATGGCCAATGCAGCTACTATGGCAGGTATGGCGTTTGCAAATGCTTTTCTTGGAGTATGTCATTCTATGGCACATAAACTGGGGGCATTTTATCACCTACCACACGGGGTTGCAAATGCGCTAATGATTACTGAAGTTATGCGCTTTAATGCTGTAGAAGCTCCTCCTAAAATGGGAACATTTTCTCAATACGAATATCCAAAGACTTTAGCAAGATATGCTTCCATTGCAGACTTTTTAGGAATAAAGGGTAAAACTGATAATGAAAAATTAAATAATTTAATCAAAGCAATAGAGGAATTAAAGGCAAAGATAGGGATTAAGAAGAGCATAAAAGAATATGGTATTGATGAACAAGATTTTCTAGCTAGATTAGATGAAATGTCAGAGCAAGCATTTGATGACCAATGCACAGGCGCAAATCCAAGATATCCACTAATTAGCGAAATTAAACAAATGTATCTGAATGCATATTATGGTAAACACAATCCTGTTTAACAGCAGTGTTGCATCTTGTGTATAATATAGTAAAGTTAAGTTAAATACTTAGAATTGGTTTTAAAAAAATAGTGTTAGGAGATTAAAATGGGAAACAAACAAATAATAGTAACTCGTAGTAATAAAGAGATATATAGAGAAGGTGACTTCTTAATCAAAAAGTTCAATCAAAACTTTTCAAAAGCAGACATATTGAATGAAGCTTTAAACCAAGCAAGGGTGGAAGAAACTGGACTAAACATACCTAAACTTCTCGAGGTGAAAAAAATAGAAGGAGATTGGGCTATAGTACTAGAATTCATAGAAGGGGAAACTCTTGAAGAATTAATGCAAAAAAATCCTGATAAAGAAGATGAATATTTAAATCTTTTTGTAGATCTTCAAATGGAAACGCACTCTAAAAGAGCTCCTCTTTTGAATAAGCATCGTGACAAGATGAATCGAAAGATTTCTGAAGCAAAAAACCATCTTGATGCGACCACTAGATATGACCTTCATACAAGGCTAAATTCTCTACCAATACATAATAAGGTTTGTCATGGAGACTTTAACCCCAGCAATATAATAATAGCAAAAGACGGTACCCCATATATTATCGACTGGTCGCATGCTACACAAGGCAATGCCTCAGCAGATGTTGCAAGAACTTATTTATTATTCTCACTAAAAGGCAAACAAGAACTTGCAGAAAAATATCTAGAGTTATTCTGTAAAAAAAGCGACACTGCAAAACAATATGTTCAAAAATGGATACCAATCGTAGCTGCATCTCAACTAGTAAAAAACAACAAAGAAGAAATTGAATTCCTAAAACATTGGACAAGCGTTGTAGATTATCAATAGATAGACTATAGCGAAAAGTTTAGCCCTTCAACCAGTTAGGAGAAACGAAGTGAAAGTGGATTCCCTTAAGCATTGGGCAAGTGTTGTAGATTATCAATAGATAGACTATAGCGAACATTCCTGCTGTGAATAACAATATACACTTAACGAAAACCATCTAAATAGTGAAAAGCAACGAAGAAGGAGCTGAAGTTCTAAAACATCTATGAAGAAAGTTACAGCTCAAGTGGAAATATGTAGATGAAAAATGCAATCGTTATTTACAAAAAAATGCTTTTTTGATTTTACGTGGATAGAATGCGGGAATAAAAAACGAGTAGAAAAAACACCGATTTAGGTCGGTAAAAAGATTGACAATTATTCATATGCATTAATATAATGTGTAAGGAAAATGAAAAATATCATATAAGCGAGGTAAGCGAGTAATGAAAGAAAATATACATCCAAATTATAAAGTAGTTAATGTAACTTGCGCATGTGGATCAGAATTCCGTGCAGGCACAACCAAAAATGTTGATGTACTTAAAGTAGACATTTGTAACCAATGCCATCCATTCTATACGGGAAAACAAAAGATAGTAGATAGTGGTGGAAGAGTAGATAAGTTCCGTAAACGCTACGGCTTTAAGTAAATATCTATACTTAATTTTAAAGGGGTGCAGAGAGTTACTGCACCCTTTTTTCGTAAAAATATTTTGTTAGTAGGTAGGACATGGAAAAAAAGAAAATATGTAGCAGTATAGGTGGTCAAGCTGTACTTGAAGGTGTCATGATGCGTAGTGAAAGCGTCTCTGCAACTGCAGTAAGAGACCCTTATGGCAACATACAAATTGAAAGTGAAAGGTTTGTACCTCTAAAAGAAAGATCCAAAGCATATAAAATTCCTGTAGTTAGGGGAGTTTTAAGCTTTTTTTCAAGCATGGCACTTGGGATGAAAACCATTACAAGATCTGCTGAAGTTTTTGCTGATGATATTCAGGCTGAAGAACCATCAAAGGCAGAAAAGTGGCTAGCTAAAAAGTTTAAAGTGGATGTTATGCAGATAACGACTGGGATAGGAGTGGTACTAGGACTATTATTTGCAGTAGCGTTATTTATTTTCTTACCAACATTCATAACCAAGCAAATATATAATGCAAATGTTGTAGACCTTTCAGGATATCCAATATATCTACAGTCACTGATACCTAATCTAACGTCGGGAGCAGTTAAACTAGTAATATTTGTGCTGTACATACTGTCAGTAAGTTTAATGAAGGATATCAAAAGACTATTTAGATATCACGGTGCAGAACATAAAACTATTAGTGCATACGAGTATGGCTTAGAATTAACAGTTGAAAATGTGCAGAAAATGAAGACTTCGCATGATAGATGTGGAAGCACTTTTATAGTAATAGTATTATTCTTGTCCATAATTGTCCTTTCATTTTTACCTTGGTTTGGACATGTAATGTATAATTTTTTAATACGCTTGGCTTTAGTTCCAGTAATAATGGGTATAAGCTATGAGCTATTAAAATTGTTTGCAAAGTACGATAATTTTGTAACTAAAATTTTGAAAGCACCAGGACTACTACTACAAAAACTTACAGTCAAACAACCAGATGATAAAATGGTGGAAGTTGCAATTGCTGCTTTTAAGACGGTTTTAGAAATGGAAGAAAATCCAGAAATAAAGCCAGTTAGTTTCAATATATTCACAAGCACAGTGAAAGCAAAAAAGAAACTAGCTGAAATCCTTACATATGAGGATGCAAAAAGAAATTACACTACCGATGAAAAAGCCGATAGAAAAATTGCGGTAGAAAGAGAAGTAGAGCTTATCTTAATGGCGGTACTGAAACTATCTAAACATTCAGAATTAGCACAAGTTGTTAGAATATCTGCAGATGATTTAAATAAGGCAAAAGAAATTGCTACAAGAAGACAAACTGGCGAACCTTTACAATATGCAATAAGTGAAACAAACTTTTGTGGTTTTGATTTTATAGTAGATAGAAGGGCACTAATACCTAGATTTGAAACAGAAATACTAGTTGAAAAAGCTGTAAAAGAAATAGAAAATAGAGAGTTGCCATGTGAGGTTTTAGATATTTGCACAGGTAGTGGAGCTATTGCAATAAGTATTAAAAAGCTAGCAAATGTTAGTGTTGTAGCTTCGGATATAAGTACAGAGGCATTATCACTTGCTAAAGAAAATGCCGAAAAAAACGATGTGGAAATAGACTTTATACACTCTGATTTGTTTGAAAAAATAACAGGGAAGTTTGATATAATAACAGCCAATCCTCCGTACATTAAAGAAGATGACATAAGAGGTTTAAGCGAAGAAGTTAAAAACTTTGAGCCCTTGCTTGCTCTTAATGGCGGCATAGATGGACTAGACTATTATAAACGCATAAGTAAAGAGTACAAAAACTTTTTAAAACCTGGCGGAGTTATGTTTTTAGAAATAGGCATTGACCAAAAAGAGGATATAGAAAAGTTGTTTGGAGAAAATATAGTAGAAATTTACGAAGATTATAATACTCCTAAAATACCACGAATAGTGAAAGTAAAGGGCAACTAGTAGAGAGTTATAACCAGCTTGACATTAAAGTAAGCAACGCCGAAGAGAATGCGAAGACTGAATGGGATAGAATTAACTTGATGTTAAGGTAAGTAACACTGAAGAGAACGAGGAGACTAAATAGGCTAGGATTAACTTGATATTCTGATGTATAGATATGGTGAATTTTTCTTTATGGATGATAAAGTTAAATGCCAATTCAGTTGTGTAGCTAGTTATTTATAGATGGAATTGATAAAAACATATAGGTGGATAGATGATTAATAGATTACAGACATTGAAAGAAAGATATGAGGAGCTTAATGAATTAATTGGGCTTCCTGAAATCGTTGCCAAACAAGACGAATGGCAAAAGCTAGTAAAAGAACATAGTCAACTTATGCCAATAGTTACTGCTTTTGATGAGTATACAAAATACTCAGAAGATATGGAAGTGTGTAGCCAGATGATGAGTGGACACGATAGAGAAATGGCAGAGCTTGCTGAAATAGAATATTACGAAATTAGAGATAAAAAGGATGAAAAAGAACTTGAATTGAAAAAACTGTTGCTACCCGTTGATCCTATGGACGAGAAAAACGTCATTATCGAAATTAGAGCAGGTGCAGGTGGCGAAGAAGCCGGGCTATTTGGCACCGAACTTATGAGAATGTACAAAAGACTGGCTGAAAGAATGAATTGGTCAGTAGAGGATATAAACACTAATATGACAGAACTTGGTGGAGTTAAGGAAGTATCTTTCCTCATAAAAGGGCAAGGTGCGTACTCTAAAATAAAGTATGAAAGCGGTGTGCATAGAGTACAGAGAGTCCCAACAACCGAAAGTCAAGGAAGAGTTCACACCTCAACTGTAACTGTTGCAGTACTTCCAGAACTTGAAGACACTGATATAGAAATTAATGAAAAAGAATTCAAAATAGATACATATAGAAGCAGTGGCGCAGGTGGACAGCATGTAAATAAAACCGAAAGCGCTATTAGAATTACACACTTAGTTACTGGTTTAGTTGTTGAGTGCCAAGACGAAAGGTCTCAAATGAAGAATAAAGATAGGGCTTGGAAAATAATGAGAGCTAAACTTTATGAACAAGCACGAGAAAAGCAGGAAAGGGAATACGCAGAGAAGAGAAGAATTCAAGTTGGAACTGGGGAACGAAGTGAGAGAATCAGAACATACAACTATCCCCAAGGTAGAGTAACCGATCATCGTATAAACAAAACCATGTACAGTCTAACTGAATTTTTGGATGGGGATATGTTCGAAATGCTAGAAGCTTTAGCAGTAGCAGACCAAGCTGAAAAACTAGCATCAGGAGACTATAATAACTAACAGCTCATTAATTGGACTGTAAGAGCAAAAGTGGATATATTACTGACTTATCACTGTGAAAAAACTTCAATAAATAGTTAGAAAAAACCTTGATATAGAAACTTTGTGGTTATTTAGATAATTTATGGATTTTCTGTTTGTGTGTTAGTCACTTAAAATATGAGGCATATTTTCAATTTTAATTAATTAGTTGTCTTTTTAGTATATATTAATATATAATACTTTCACTACTTGAGTTATATTAAATAGTAATTAGTTTATTACATATAGCAGTGTGCTTTTAAATACTAGTTAGTCTTTTAGTCTACGAAAGAAAATTTATATTTATTCGGTATTAGTCCGATAAAGAGGTACAAAATGAAAGATCATGTATTTTACAATGAGAGTATGAATTTACTTGAAACACATAACTTTACACACGAACTCCAAGATGTAAAAAGTCCTAGGTTGTTTAGAGAGATGTTTCCATACACAGAAGTGCCAAAAATACTTTTTAACTTTACGCATGTGCCTATGAATTGTCCTGAAGAAATTTGGATGACAGATACAACCTTTAGAGACGGACAACAAGCAGTCACTCCTTTTACAGTTGAGCAGATTGTACATATATTTAAGCTGTTATCTAAACTTGGTGGACCTAAAGGACTTGTAAGACAAAGTGAATTCTTTATATACACTGAAAAAGACCAAGAGGCTGTAAGAAGGGTACAAGACTTAGGGTTAAAGTATCCTGAAGTCACGACTTGGATAAGGGCAAATCCTAAAGACTTCCAACTAGTTAAAGAAATGGGTGTGGAAGAAACTGGTATTTTAGTGTCTTGTTCTGACTATCATATTTTCAAGAAAATGAACTTAACTAGAAGCCAAGCTATTGAAAAATATTTAGGCGTTGTAAAACAGGCAATTGATGCTGGAATTAAACCAAGGTGCCATTTTGAAGATATAACAAGAGCTGACTATTATGGATTTGTAGTTCCATTTGCTGCTAAGTTAAAAGAGCTTATGGATGAAAGTGGTGTGCCGATAAAGATTCGTTGCTGTGACACAATGGGACTAGGAGTTAGTTTCCCAGGGTCTGCAATGCCAAGAAGCGTACAAGGTATAATTTATGGATTACATCACTATGCAGATTTTCCATCTTCACTTTTAGAGTGGCACGGACATAATGACTTTTATAAAGTTGTAACTAATTCAACTACCGCTTGGCTTTATGGTGCTAGCGCTGTTAACTGCTCAATATTTGGGATAGGGGAAAGAACTGGTAACTGTCCACTTGAAGCTATGGCAATGGAATATGCAGCGATTAGAGGAACAACAGATGGTATGGATTTAGCTACCATTACTGAAATAGCCGATTATTACCAAAAAGATATGGGGTATAAGATTCCGTCTAGAACACCTTTTGTAGGAAGACTTTTCAATGTAACAAAGGCAGGCATTCATGCAGACGGTCTTTTAAAAGATCAAGAAATATATAACATCTTTGATACAGAAACAATTTTGAATAGACCTCCACTAGTTGTAATTGATTCTCACTCAGGTCTTGCGGGTATTGCGTTTTGGATAAATTCATATTTTGGTCTAACTGGCGATTTAGTTGTCGATAAAAAAGAAGAGATGATAACAGAAATCAATGAGATTATTCAAAAAATGTATGCAGAAGGTAGAATTACCTCTATGTCTGATGAAGAAATGATTGGCATTATCGATAGGATTAATCCTTCAAAACTTAGAAAGTTTTTAAAGCATAAAAAATAAAAGTTAGTAAAACAAAACTTAAACCAAGTTTGCTACACTTTAAAAGTTCCTTTTTTATTAGTGATGCGATTGAATAATATGCAGGTTAACCATATAAAGCGTTAAGCAGATATATTGGCGATAGATTTTGTGATGTTGTAGATTTACGATACATTTATGGTAAAGTAGATTGGCAGTTTTTTTGGTGATGCTATTTTGTAATGGCTCTTGAAATATTGATAAAAAATGATAGAATATAAGTATATCAATTTTTTGTGAGGATTTATATGATAAATATTATTTACGGTTCGAAGGGTTCGGGTAAGACAAAGCATATTATACAACTAGCTAATGATCAAATTGAAAATGAACAACTCGGCGATATCGTTTTTATAACAGATACATCCAGATATATACATGACATTAAATATCAAATAAGATTTACTAACACAAAAGAGACACATATTACAACAGAAGACGGCTTTTTAGGATTCGTTCAAGGAATGCTAGAGGCTAACTATGACATTAGGTACTTCTATGTAGATGGAGTGGCTAGGATGATAGGTAAGGAAGTAGAGGAGATGGAAAGTTTCTTCTCAAAATTAGAGCAAGTAGCTCGTAAGACCGAAGCTACATTTACCTTAACCATATCCAGAGATTTAGAAGAACTACCAGATTTCGTGAGGAAATATATAGAGTGATGAAATATATTAGTACTAGAGGCGGTGCAGAAGTATCTGCGGGAACTGCCATTTTAAAGGGTATTGCTGACGACGGTGGACTATATGTTCCATCGTCATTTCCGGTATTAACCAAAGAGCTGATGCAGAAAATGATAAAAATGGAGTATTTTGAGCGCGCAGCTGAAATACTATCTATGTATTTAACCGACTACACTAAAGAGGAAATTTTAGAGTATGCTGAAAAAGCATATAGTCGATTTGACGGCGACCCAGCACCAGTTATAAAAATAGAAGATATTTATTTGCTAGAGCTTTTTCATGGGCCAACCAGTGCTTTTAAAGATATAGCATTAACCATACTTCCATATCTAATGCAAGCTGCTAGAAAAAAATCTGGCGAAAAAGAAAAAACGCTCATTTTAGTAGCAACATCTGGAGACACTGGCAAAGCTGCTGCTGAAGGTTTTAAAGATGTCCCAGGTACAGAGATAGTCGTCCTTTATCCTGCCAAAGGAGTTTCTGAATTACAAAAGTTACAAATGCAAGTGTCCGAAGGTGATAATGTTCACATAATAGGTATTAGCGGTAACTTTGATGAAGCTCAGACATTAGTGAAAAAGATATTTAATAGCAAAGAGTCCAATGAACAATTTAAAAAACTTGGATATAGTTTAAGCTCAGCTAACTCTATTAACTGGGGTAGGCTTGCACCACAAATCGTTTATTACATATCCGCATATCTTGACATGTTAGGATGTGATGAAATTAAATGGGGTGAGAAAATTAATGTGGTAGTGCCAACAGGAAATTTTGGTAATATTTTAGCTGCATATTACGCTATGAAGATGGGACTACCGATTAATAAACTAATTGTAGCAAGTAATAGCAACAATGTACTGACTGAATTTTTTAACGATGGTAAATATGATGCAAATAGAGACTTTCATAAAACAATTAGCCCATCTATGGACATACTAGTGTCATCGAATTTGGAAAGGTTGCTTTTCGAGTTTGCTGATAGAGATCCGCTTGTTGTCAAAAAATGGATGGAAGAATTGAAAAACAAAGGGGAATATACTATTGATAAAGAAGAACTAGCAAAGAAGCTCCCTGAATTTGCAGGATATATGTCCACCGAAGAAGATACTAGGGATGGCATACTTGCTTTCTATGATTTAACTGATTATGTATTAGATCCACATACTGCAGTGGCAGTTAATGCTTGTTACGATTATCAGTATGATACTGATGATAAGACAAAGACATTAGTGGTTTCTACAGCTAGTCCATATAAGTTTGCTAAAGATGTATTTGAAATACTAACAGGGAAGAAAGAGCCTAGTGCCATAAATGCTATGAAACGCCTATATGACTATGCATTAATCGATGTGCCAAGCAATATGTTAGAGCTAGACATGATGGAGATTTTGCATACTACCGAAGTAGATACCGCTGATGTAGAAAAGACTATTTTTTCAATTCTAAAAAAATAAGCAGTATATCTAGTTAGATAAAATTCCATATTTTAGTACCCCCCCCATTGTTTTTAGAGTTATAATAAAACTTGTGTATTTATGCGTGAACATTTAAAATATTAAAGAATCAAAATATAAAATATTTTTAGGAGCTTAAAAATGACTGAGAATAAACCAGAAAGAAAACCTATCTTGTATAGTGGTATACAACCAACAGGGGACTTGAATTTAGGAACATACATTGGTGCGGTGCATAACTGGTTGAAAATTCAAGATGAATACCTATCTATTTACGGGATAGCCGATTTACATGCCCTTACAGTTAGAAGAAACCCACAAGAGTTTAGAAAAACAGCCTGGTCTCTTTTTGCGCAATACATTGCTTGTGGATTAGACCCTGAAAAATCCATACTATATTTCCAATCACATGTACATCAACATGCTGAACTAGCTTGGATTCTTGGTTGTTATTCATATATTGGTGAGCTTCAGCGTATGACTCAGTATAAAGATAAATCTGCACAACACTCTGATAATTTAAACATTGGTCTATTAGATTACCCAGTATTAATGGCAGCAGATATACTGCTATATCAAACTAATGTAGTGCCGGTTGGTATTGACCAAAAACAACATCTTGAATTAACAAGAGATATAGCTATTAGATTTAATAACGCATATAGCGAAACTTTTGTTGTACCGGAAGGCAATTTTGGTAGTTTAGGAGATAAAAAGATTTGTAGTTTACAAGATCCAACTAAAAAGATGAGTAAATCAGACCCCAACCCAGATAGCATAATTAGTATTGTGGAAAGCCCCGATCAAATTATGAGAAAGATAAGAAAAGCTGTAACAGATTCTGAAACAGTCGTGGAATATAGAGAAGATAAGCCAGGTGTTTCAAACCTTCTAGAAATATTTAGTGCTATGACTGGGAAAAGTATTGATGATTTAGTAAAAGAATATCATACAGCAGGATATAAAACTTTCAAAGAAGCTGTTGGCGAATCGATTGTTGAGAAAATGCGTCCAATAAGGGAAGAATATGAGCGGTTAATGCAGGATAAAAATCATCTCATTGATTTAGCAAGTCAAGGAGCAGAGCGCGCTGCATATTTAGCCGAAAAGACCCTTGCTAAAGTTAAACGGAAAATCGGACTTACCAACCTTAAGAAAAAATAGAAGCCATAAAATAGTTGCTTAATAAATTCCGTTACTAAAGGTGCAAAGTATATAGAAAGTCTAGAGTAATATTACATTAGTAAATCAAGTCTTGGCATAAAAACACTAGAGTAAAATTACCAACTAGAGTTGACTAAAAGCCTTTAAAAATAAACAAATTCAAAGGATAAAATAAGTTGTTTGGATATATAAAAGCAGACAAACCGAATATGTTGATTAAAGACCATACTGAGTATAGGGCATACTACTGTGGGCTATGTAAAAGTATTGCAAAGAAAAATCCACAGTTTATGAGAATGTCAGTAAATTTCGATATAGTTGCTTTGAGTTTGCTAGCGCATAATTATGCAAAAGTTAAGCCCACTGCAAAATTAGGTAGGTGCATAATTCATCCAATTGGTAAAAAATTCCCCATCTTAGAACATAATGAAATTCAAGCAAAAATTGTGGATATAAACACTATTTTAGGCTACTACAAACTTAAAGATGATGTCGAAGACGAAAAGGGCTTAAAGAAAAGGATTGCGAAACTTTATGTTAAACCAAAGTATAAAAGAGCAGCAAAAAGGATGCCTGAATTCGATAGCGAAATAAGAAAAATATACAATGAATTTGATGAAATTCAAAAAAGTGAAACCAAAACTAATAAACTGCCAGCACTTTTAAATAAATCAGGGGAAATGTTAGTTGCTATTGGGAAGATAGCATGCCCTAATTATGATGAACCCCTTATAACATTTTGTGAAAACTTAGGGAAGTGGATATATCTAATAGATGCATATGATGATATGGAAAAGGATATAAAAAGGAAGAGCTTTAATCCATTACTGAAAGACGGCAATGCTCTGACAGAAGAAGAGTTAGATAAAGTAACTATTATGGTGGAAGCTAACCTTAAAGAGTATATCGGTCGCATAAAAGAAGCATATGATTTAATGGATATAACAATATCTGAAGGTGCACTATCCAACGTAGTATATATGGGCTTAGATGCAGAAACCGATGTGGTGATAAAAAATCAAGGAAAGGCCTGTAAGGTCACACTCCTTTAATGGCAACTAGAGTTCTTTTTGCGCTCTAATCAAATGGTGTAAGAGGTATAGGTTTAGACTCGCAAACTGATAGAATAAAAAACAAAGGAAAAGCTTGTAAAGTCACGTTGTTATAATAAGTGTTAGATTGCTCTCTATACTCTAATCGTGAGCTGTGATATTGACAAATAATATAATAATTATGATGGATTAACCTCTCGATATTAATAAGGTTAAAAATCCGTCCAATAAATAAGTAGAAGTAACCGTATTAATATAGTAAAATATAGTAAGCAGTGATAGTTTATGATATAATTTACTAACAAAAAAGGAGAAATTATGCAAAAGTCCCCATTTGAAATTTTAGGTGTAAAAGAAAATGCAACTCAAGAAGAGCTTTATTACGCATACAAAAAAGAAAGATCCAAGTATGACGAAATGAGGTTTGAGCCAGGTGAAAGAGGTGCTGAAGCGTGTGCCAGGATAGATGAAATTGAACTTGCATATAGAGATGCAAAAGATATTTTAGCAGCAACTGAAATTATAGAAGCTGAAGTAGTTGTAGATGGTGTGACTGGAAATAAGCTAGATGAGGCAGATAAACTAATAAAAGAAAAGAAATACAATGAAGCAAAAGCAGTCTTAGACTCCATCGAATATAAAAATGGGCAATGGTATTATTTAAGTTCAATCATTAATTATGCACAAGGTAATAAAGAAGCTGCAAAAGCTGACTTAGAAAATGCAGTAAAAGAAGAACCGACAAATGAAAGGTTTAAGGCAGCACTCAATAGATTAAATGCAAAAATGGCTGGTGGACCTGGTTCGGAGAGAACTGAATATTATGCTAGAGAAGGAGGACAATCTCCATATACAAATAGGCATACTGATAGGGGCGAGTCTCCAGGAAGGGCAGTTGGACCTTGTGATATATGTGCGGGACTACTTTGTGCGGACTGTTGTTGTGAATGCTTAGGTGGGGACTTAATTAGCTGTTGTTAAAGTCTATCTTGCATCAAGCATTAATAAGTAAGTACAAAATATAGATGCAATGAAAAAAAATAGAATTTTTGGTCATAGTATCGCTTTGGCAGGAATAGGCGCTGCCATATCATTAGGCGCGGTTATCGCGTCTTTTTACATACAACAAATATCAATAACACTAAATATTATTGCAATAGCTGGGATAATGCTCCCACTATCAAAAGAGTACTATAAGGAAGCTATGCTTGCTTACGCAGCAACATGTCTTCTAGGTGGGATATTTGCAAATATTCATATACTATCATTTGTTTTCGGGGGCGCATATGCCATATATACAGTGATGGTATATAACCAAAAAATAAAGCTTCATATAGTTGTATGCTGGCTAATTAAAATTGCATATGCAATCTTTGTGTTTTTCATAATGTATTACTTAGCAAAGGTATTTGTAGTTAATTTTGAAAAAATTAACACCATAATTGATCTTAGTAGCAATACCAAGGTACAAATATATGTGACGCTCAATATAGTCTTCGTAATTTTATTTATACTCTACGATATAGGGCTAATATTTATGTATAAACTAACAGTTAAAACAATGGAAAGAGTACTTCCAACTAAAGGCAAGGAGTCTACTAAGGAAGATAATGTAGAAAGTGATGAGGGCAGTCCGTATGGAGATGACTATATAGAAGAAAAAAGCGACGGAGGCGGTCCATATGGAGATGGTTATACAGAAGATGGTGATTCTTCTAAACAAAAAGAAATAGATAATGAAGACCCTGATAACAATCAAGACAAAAAGCCATAAAGGTTTATCGTAACGGTAAAAGATGGCGAGTTTGACATTAAACCAGCGCATATATAGAATTTAAGTAAAGGAAATAACCATGAGTATTGTAACTATAGGAAATGATTGGGATAAATTATTAAGACCTTCATTTGAAAGTGATTGGTATCAAAATCTTCGACAGTTTTTGATTTCGGAATATACAAATGAAACTATATATCCCGACATGTACGATATATACAATAGTATTCGTACTACATCATATGAAAATACCAAAGTTGTCATAATAGGACAAGACCCATATCACGGTCCAGGGCAAGCACATGGCTACTGCTTTTCGGTTAAGCCAGGGGTTCCACTTCCACCATCACTAAAGAATATATTTCAAGAGATAAATAATGATTTGGGTATCAAAACTCCTAATAATGGCTGTCTAATTCCTTGGGCAAAGCAAGGAGTGTTATTACTCAATGCAATATTAACGGTGAGAAAATCAAGTCCATTATCGCATAAAGGCAAGGGTTGGGAAAAGCTAACTGATAAGATAATATCACTACTAAATGATAGAGAAGAACCCGTCATCTTTTTATTATGGGGTGCACCCGCTAGAGCTAAAAAAGAGCTCATTACAAATAGTAGGCACTATGTTTTAGAAGCACCACATCCATCTCCATTATCAGCGTATGCTGGATTTTTTGGATGTAAGCATTTTTCTAAAGCAAATAGTTTGCTTGCTCTCCTGTCTAAACAACCAATCAATTGGCAGATACCTGATATTTAACCTTTATATCTCCTAGCATAATCGGTTACAATATATGTGCTGATATATGTCGGTTGTCATAGTAAGTGTAACAGTAAACGGGCTCGATGTATGGCAGTGTAAATACACACTTTAAGAGTGTAAAGGTAATTAATTTATGATAATATATTCTTTATTGGTGAAAATATGGATTACGAAAATGAAGTAGCTAAAAGAGTGCAGTGGATAAAAGATGTCCTTGGGAGTGCTCATGCAAAAGGCATAGTGCTTGGTATGAGTGGAGGAAAGGACTGCGCTTTAGTTGCAATTTTATCAAAAATGGCAACTCCTAATGTTGTAGGTATTATAATGCCAATCGAATCATCTAGAAACTATAAAGAAGATAGAGATGATGCATTTACGTTATGCAAACAATTTGATATAGAGGTAAAAGAAGTTGACTTAACCGATGTCAAAAAGTTACTTAGACGCACATTAGAACCACTTGATGAGGAAAATCCTGACATTGCCTATCAAAATATCAACCCAAGACTTAGAATGATAACGTTATACAACTACGGTCAAAGGAAAGGGTATCTTGTAGCAGGAACAGGTAATAAAAGTGAAAGAACTATGGGATACTTTACCAAATGGGGAGATGGAGCATATGACTTTAACCCAATTGGAGATATGACAGCTACCGAGATATTTAAAATGCTAAAATATCTTGATTGTCCACAAAATATAATAGACAAAGCGCCTTCAGCAGGGCTGTATGAAGGTCAAACAGATGAAAATGACTTTGGTGTTACATATAAAGAATTAGATACATATATTCTAACTGGAAATGCAACGGATAGAGTAAAAGAGATTGTAGATAAAGCATATAACCGTACAAAACATAAAAGAGAAAATCCTAGGATTTATCCTAACTAAAAATACAATAATATAAGCAGGATGGTGTGATTATGAAAATAGTAGATGTAGCAAAATTAGTAAATGCAGAAATAGTGGCCGGGCATGAAGCAAAGGATAAAGAGGCTAAGTTCATTTTTGCATCCGATCTGATGAGTGATGTATTGGCGTTTGCCCATGATGAAGATATTTTAGTGTCTGGGCTATGCAATCCACAGGTAGTGAGAACTGCCGCACTTTTGGATATGCATTGTATTATACTCGTGAGAGGAAAAGTTCCAACCGATGATATTACTTCCTTGTGTGATAAAAAGGGAATTGCATTTTTAACAACAAAATTAGGTATGCACGATGTATGTGGCATTCTATATGAAAAAGGATTAACTTCAGGGAAGTAAAGTAATGAGCAGTTTGCATTTAGAATATGATGTTGTAGGAAATAATTTTGCTACAGCAGGCAGTGCTTCGAATGAGGTTAAGTCTATTCTTAAAAAATTAGGCATTGATTCTCAATCAATTAGAAAGGTTGCCATTGCAATGTATGAAGGTGAAATAAATATGGTAATACATGCAGGGGGCGGAAAGGCAATAATTGAAATATTCGAAGATAGAATAGAGATAGTCTTAGAAGATTCGGGTGGTGGTATTCCTGATGTAGAACTTGCAATGCAAGCAGGATATACAACGGCTTCAGAAACTATACGGAATTTAGGTTTTGGTGCTGGCATGGGGCTACCTAATATGAAAAGGTTTGCTGATAAGTTTGATATCGAAAGTGTTGTTGGTGAAGGGACTACAATTAAAATGACTGTTAACTTTCCTGAGTAATCAAACTGGTAATAAAAGCAAATTAGATACTATCATCGCAAAACAAAGACATTTAACATTTTGATATAAAATGAAGTAATGTAGAGGAATTTGATATGGATAACAAAACACTACACTCGGTTTCACTAGACCAAGATAAATGCAAAGGTTGTGTTGCATGTATGAGAAGATGCCCAACTGAAGCAATTAGAGTGAGAAATAAAAAAGCCAAAGTATTATATGATCGCTGTATCGGATGTGGCGAATGTGTGCGCGTTTGTCCACATAACGCAAAAATACCTGCATACGATAAGCTCGAATCAATTAATGAATATAAATACAAAGTGGCAGTTGTAGCACCATCTTTTTATGGGCAGTTTAAAGGAAAGTATGATATTAATCTAATTCTAAACGGTCTTTTAGCAATAGGATTTGACGATGTTCAAGAGGTCGCACAAGCGGCAGAACTCGTCAGCGAAGCCACTCGGAAATGGTTTGAAGAAACCGAAGATATACGTTATCCCGTCATAAACACAGCTTGTCCTGCAGTAGTTGAATTAATAATGATAAGATTTCATTCTCTTAAGGATAATCTTTTACCTTTACAAGCACCTGCAGATATTGCAATCAAATTAGCATTAAAAAAAGCATTAGAAAAAGGTTATAAAAAAGAAGACATAGGCGTGTTTTTCGTTTCGCCGTGCCCTGCAAAAGTTATAGCACTAAAAAGAGGCTTAGGGATTAAATCGCCTGAGGTAAGCGGAGTGCTATCAATGGCAGAAGTCTATTACAATGTGCTTAACTCGTTATCCAAAATTGAAGAGATAAAGCCGTTACACACAGCAGGTTTTTCAGGTGTGCGTTGGGCTAGTAGTGGCGGTGAAGTCTTAGGTGTAAAGAAAGAAAAATTCTTAGAAGTTTCGGGAATGGAAAATGTTGTTAATGTCCTTAAAGAGATTGAAAACGGCAAGTTATACACACTCGATTTCGTGGAACTAAACTCATGCACTGGTGGGTGTGTTGGTGGCGTATTGACTGTAGAAAACCCATTTGTAGCCAAGGCAAGAATAAGAGAACTAGCAAAAACTATGGAGCTTGATGGAAAGTGCAGTACAATTAAGGATTTAGGCTTAAAGTATGAAGACTTTACTTGGGAAGTAGAACCAAAACTTAGCGATGTTTTAAAACTAGATGAAAATAGAATGAGAGCTTTAGAAAAATATGAGCAAATTGAAAGTACCTTTGAAAAACTTCCTCACTTTGATTGTGGGGTATGTGGCGCTCCATCCTGTAAAGCATTTGCAGAAGATGTTGTTATTGAAGGATACAAAATCGAAGACTGCACTAGGTTAGATGAAAAAAAGGATGAGTAACCTCATCTTGTGTACTATTTAGCAAACGATAAACACATAATGTCACTGGTTAAATTAGAGCGGATGAGAAAAAGTTACATAACGAGGGAAAATGAAAGTTAAAGATTTGGTAAAAGAATTAAATGCAAAAATATATTACGAAAGCGATTTCGAACGAGAAATATCGACTGGTTATTGCGGTGACTTTTTAAGTGTCGTAATGGGTAAAGCTTCAGACGATTGTGCTTGGTTTACAATCATGAACAACCTAAATGTTGCAGCAGTTGCGCATATTTGTAATGTTGCGGTGGTAATTATTTGCGAAGGATTTGAGCCGGACAGTGCCCTTATGGAAAAGTGCAAGATGATGGATATAAATTTAATCGGCACTGATTTAGATATATTTAATGCAGTAAAAATAAGTTCGGTAAAAGGTGCTGTAGACTAAGATATCATATACAAGGTCATAAGAAATGCAATATAGATATGATTTACATATTCATTCAGGTTTATCTCCCTGCGGAAGCAAAGATATGACACCTGCCAACATTGTGGCAACTGCTTCTGCGCTGGGACTAAACATTATATCTCTAACAGATCATAACGCCATTGATAATGTTGATAATGTTATGAAATATGGTGAAATGTTAGATGTTTTAGTGGTACCAGGCGTGGAGATTACCACAAACGAGGATATTCACATTCTCTGTTATTTTGAAACATTACAAAGTTTAGAAAACTTTTTTTCGGAAATGACTTATCCATATATTAAAAACCGTCCAGAAATTTTTGGTAATCAGTACATATACAACGAAAACGATGAAGTAGAAAAAGAGGTTGAAAGGCTACTTATTTCAGGCTCGGATTTTTCTGAATATCAAGTATATGAACTTGCAAAAAAACACGGTGGCATTGCAGTGCCTGCTCACATAGATAGAATGGGGTCAGGTATGCTATTTACTCTAGGGACCGTTCCTTCGTATTATCCAACAATTGAAATATCAAGCGCTAAAAGAGAGTCGGACTATCCAGAATATGTTGAAAAACATAATGTCTTAAGAAATTCCGATGCACATACTTTAGAGCAAATAGGGCTTATGCGTGGAAAGATAGAATTAGAAAATTTAAGTGTTGCCTCACTGCTTAAAAAAATCTCATCGTACAAATGATACATACGGAACTGTAGTAAAGAGAAAGCGTACCAATATCCAAATCAATCTGATTAAAAAGAAGTTTAGTGCGTATAAAATATGTGAAGCAATATGCTGATTTGGGTAAGAAAAATTGGTTGGTAGAGGTTAAGAGGGAGCGATTAGTTTAGCAAATAAAAAACGACATTTTCTATCAATTTTATTGTGTTACTTAACTTGTCTACATTAAATAAATATTATATAATAGGTGAGGTTAGAAAAAATACCACCAAATAGAGGGAGAGAAAATACAAAAAAATCGTTAGCTTTAATTTAAGTCTAACGGATTTTAATATATAGGGGTATGAGCTTAAAAATTAAGCAAAATATAAAAAGGTAGGAGGTTAAAATGGCTAGTACAAACAAGCACACAAAAGTCCCATTCAAAGGAACGGCTGAACAGGCAAAACAATTAGATGAAGCCTTAGAAATTTACAAAAATATGCCAGGGGGACTAATGCCAGCCTTACAAAAGGCACAAGAAATTTATGGTTATTTACCAATTGAAGTTCAAACCAAAGTAGCAGACGCATTAAATGTTTCTTTAGAAGAGGTATTTGGTGTAGCAACATTTTATTCACAGTTTACTTTAAACCCAAGCGGAGAGTACAAGATTGGAGTCTGCTTAGGTACAGCTTGTTATGTAAAAGGTGCAGGTGATTTGGTTGATAAAGTTAAGGAAATTTTAAAAATCGAAGCAGGCGAATGCACCGAAGACGGTAAATTTTCTTTAGTTGAAACTAGATGTATTGGCTGTTGTGGGCTTGCGCCAGTTATAACCGTAAACGCAGATGTTTATGGCAAACTAACTCCTAGTCAAGTTGAAGATATTCTGAAGAAATACTAATGAGAGAGTTATCTTTACACATTCTAGACATCTTAACAAATTCTATTAGAGCAGACGCCAAAAATGTAAGACTAGATGTCACCGTCAAAAATAACCTAATCGCTATAACCATAATAGATGACGGCAAAGGAATGAGTGAAGATTTTGTAAAAAAAGTAGTAGATCCCTTTCAGACAACAAGGACAACAAGAAACATAGGGATGGGAATACCACTACTAAAACAAGCAGCAGAAGCTGCAGGCGGTCAATTTAAAATTGAATCTACTTTAGGAAAAGGAACGACAGTCACTGCAACATTTGTATTAAACCACATAGATCGTTCTCCGATGGGCAATTTAGCTCAGGCATTACTTCCAGTAATAAGTGAAGATTTTGAGTTTTTCCTACACTATGAGGTAGATGGCAAGGAATTTAAATTTGACACTAAAGAGATAAAAGAAATGCTAGATGGAGTGCCAATAGATTCTCAAGAAATACTAGTATATTTAAATGGTTATTTAGAAGAAAATATTAATGATATAGGCGGAGGTAAGGTTATATGAAATCAATAGAGGAAATCAAGGCAATAAGAGACAAGATGCAAGCTCAGATATTAAACCGCGATAATACAGACGAAGCAAATGAAACTCGTATTGTGGTCGGTCTTGCTACTTGTGGAATAGCAGCAGGTGCAGTTCCAGTCTTTAACGCATTTGTCGAAGAAGTCCAAAAACGGAATCTGAAAAATGTAAAAGTAATTAGGTCCGGATGTTTGGGAATGTGTAAATTAGAACCTATGGTTGAGGTTTATGTACCAGGTGAAGAAAAAGTAACATATGTGTATTTAAACCCAGACAAAGTTAAAAAGATTATGGATCAACATATAGGAAAAGGAATGGTATGTTCTGAATTTTTAATTCAAGAAGCATAAAATAAAGGTGGAGGCGCGATATTATGTATAAAAGTACGGTATTAGTTTGTGGAGGAACTGGTTGTCATTCGGGCGGAAGCGACGGTATCTTTCAAAGTTTCCAAAAACAACTTAAAGAACATGGACTAGAAAAAGATGTTTTAGTAGTTATGACAGGATGCTTTGGACTATGTGCTGCAGGCCCAATAGTCATTGTTTATCCTGAGGGAGCTTTCTACAGTGGAATGACTGTTGATGATGTAAAAGAAGTTATAGAAGAGCATCTCATAAAGGGAAGAGTTGTAAAGAGACTGCTTCATGAAGATGAAAAATCCAAACACTTAATTAAAGCTTTATCTGATACAGAATTCTACAAAAAGCAAACAAGAGTTGCACTTAGAAACTGCGGTGTTATAAACCCAGAAGATATTGATGAATATATCGCTTATGACGGATATCAAGCATTAATTAAAGCATTAACAGAGATGAAACCACAAGAAGTTATTGATGTTATCAAAGCATCAGGCTTAAGAGGTAGAGGTGGTGGTGGATTCCCAACTGGACTAAAATGGCAATTTACTGCTAATGCACCAGGAAATGATAAGGTTGTTTGCTGTAACGCAGACGAAGGTGACCCCGGTGCATTTATGGATAGATCAGTTTTGGAAGGAGATCCACACGTCGTTATAGAAGCTATGACAATTGCAGGCTATGCTATCGGTGCTGAAAAAGGATATATCTATGTTAGAGCAGAATATCCAATAGCAGTTAGAAGACTTGGCATCGCAATTGAGCAAGCTAAGGAATATGGACTACTAGGTCAAAATATTCTAAATACAGGAATCAGTTTTGATTTGGAAATCAGGTTAGGGGCTGGCGCTTTTGTTTGTGGAGAAGAGACAGCTTTGATGGCCTCCATTGAAGGAAGAAGAGGCGAACCTCGTCCAAGACCACCATTCCCAGCAACCAAAGGATTATTTGGAAAACCAACCCTATTAAATAACGTTGAAACATATGCAAATATACCTCAAATTCTTCTAAAAGGTGCTGAATGGTTTGGTTCAATGGGAACTGACACTTCTAAAGGAACAAAAGTTTTTGCACTTGGTGGAAAGATTGTCAACACTGGTCTTGTAGAGATACCAATGGGAACTCCTCTAAGGACTATCATTGAAGATATCGGTGGAGGCATTCCAAATGGAAAGAAATTTAAAGCAGCTCAAACTGGTGGTCCATCAGGTGGATGTATTCCAGCATCACATCTCGATGTTCCAATTGACTATGATAACCTAGCAAAAATTGGCTCTATCATGGGTTCCGGTGGATTAATCGTTATGGACGAAGATAACTGTATGGTTGACATTGCAAAGTTCTTCTTACAATTTACACAAGATGAAAGTTGTGGAAAATGTGTACCTTGCAGAATCGGAACTAAGAGACTTTTAGAGTATTTGGAAAAAATAACAAAAGGACAAGCAACAATGCAAGACCTTGATGATATGGAAGCGTTATGTTACTACATAAAAGATAATTCTCTTTGCGGACTAGGTCAAACTGCTCCAAACCCAGTGCTCTCCACATTACAGTACTTTAGAGACGAGTATGTTGAGCACATTAAGAATAAGAGATGTCCTGCAGGAGTGTGCAAAGACTTAATTAGTTATACCATTTCAGATAACTGTAAAGGATGTACACTATGTGCAAGGAAATGCCCTGTAGGTGCAATAACTGGAAAAGTAAAAGAAAAGCACGTAATCGATGCAGAAAAATGTATTAAATGTGGTGTGTGCTTTGACGTATGTAAATTCAAGGCAGTTGAAAAGAAGTAAGGAGGCATATTATGGCAGGAAAAATGATAAATTTAAAAATTAATGGCATAGATGTTCAAGTTGAAGCAGGCACTACTATCTTAGAGGCAGCAAGAAAAGTTGGCATAAGAATCCCAACCCTATGCTATTTGAAAGACATTAATGCAATTGGTGCTTGTAGAGTCTGTGTTGTAGAAGTAAAAGGTGCAAGAAGTTTAGTTGCATCTTGTGTATACCCTGTATCAGAAGGTATGGAAGTTACAACAAATAGCCCAAGAGTATTAAATAGCAGGAAAAAAACTGTTGAATTACTTTTATCAGACCATGATAAAAAGTGCTTATCTTGTGTAAGAAGTGGAAATTGTGAACTTCAAACACTTGCAAATGAATTTGGTTGTGACGACGTCAAATTTAAAGGCGAAGTAAATAATTTTGAACTTGACGAATCAACTCCATATCTAGTAAGAGATAACAATAAGTGTATTTTATGTCGTCGTTGTGTAGCAGCATGTAAACAATATCAATCGGTTGCTGTTATCGGAGCAAATGCAAGAGGGTTCAAGACGAACATAGGAAGTGAATTTAGTAAGCCATTAATGGAAATAGCTTGTGTAGGTTGTGGCCAATGTATAAATGTTTGCCCAACAGGTGCACTTAGAGAAAGAGATGAAATTGATGAAGTGTTTGCAGCAATTAACGATCCATCTAAAGTAGTTATTGTAGGAACTGCTCCTTCAGTTAGAGTAGGGCTTGGCGAAGAATTCGGTAATCCTATAGGCACCAACGTAGAAGGTAAAATGGTTGCAGCGCTTAAGAAACTTGGGTTTGACTGGGTGTTTGATGTAAACGTAACTGCAGACTTAACAATACTTGAAGAAGGAACTGAATTTATTGGTAGAGTGCTAAATGGCGGTAAATTACCAATGATTACAAGCTGCTCACCTGGCTGGATTAAATACATTGAACACTATTATCCAGATTATCTAGCACATTTATCAAGTTGTAAATCACCACAACAAATGTTTGGTGCAGTCTGCAAAACATATTTTGCAGAAAAGATGGGACTTGATCCAAAGAACATTGTAGTAGTAAGCATTATGCCATGTACTGCTAAGAAGTTTGAAAAGACTAGACCATATCAAGATGCGGCTGGTAAAGGAATCCAAGATGTTGATTATGCATTAACATCTAGAGAACTAGCTAGATTCATAAAACGCCAAGGCATTATGTTTAATGAATTAAAAGATGAAGAGTTTGATGCTCCTATGGGAATTGCATCAGGCGCAGGATTAATCTTTGGAGCAACTGGTGGTGTTATGGAAGCTGCACTTCGTACAGTGTATGAAGTACTCGAAAAGAAAGAGCTTAAAAACTTAGATTTTGAAGCTGTTAGAGGTACTGAAGGCATTAAGGAAGCAGTCATTCCAGTGCACGTAAATGGCAAATTAGTAGATGTCAAAGTTGCAGCAGTTAGTGGTCTTGCAAATGCAAAGATAATTATGGAAAAGATTAAAAACGGCGAAGCCGATTATCATTTCATAGAAGTTATGGCATGTCCAGGTGGATGCGTTAACGGTGGTGGACAACCAATTCAACCTGCAGATGTTAGAAATAATGTTGATATCAGAAAGATTAGAGCTGCTATGCTTTATGAAACAGATAAAAGTATGGCACTCAGAAAGAGCCACGAAAGTCCAGTCGTAAAGGAACTCTATGATACCTACTTCGGCGAGCCAGGCAGTGAAAAATCTCACCATATCCTACACACTAAATATGTTGCAAGAGGCAAATAAGGAAGTAGTGTAGATGGCAAAAAAACCGAGGAGACCGAAAAAGGTAGTTAATGATGATTATAACCCACCGTACGATACCCGTGTGTTACAACAATCTCTATCTTTTTTAGAGTTACCTGAAGAGATATCAGATAAATTAATAGCAGCGAAAATCGAAACGGTTTTCGCTGTTTGCAAGTTAAATGAACGAGCTCTGCTTCACGTAAATAGGTTTAATAAGAAAAATTTATTTGTACTTCAAAAGGCACTAAGACAAAAAGGTTTAGACATTAGACCAACTGAAGTAACGGCACCTAAACAGTCAAAAAAAGGCGACAAAACCAGCACTTCTCAATCCAAAAAGGATGATGCAAATAAAAAGTCTAACCAAAAAAATAAAGACGAAGAAGCTTTAGTTACAAAAGCCGAGAGTAATAGTGCATCTCCAAAAGCACCCCGAAAGATGCCAAAACCCACACCTACACCAGTCGTCCATGATAAAGACATTTATATCAAAATAAACCTAAATGGTAAATGGGGTTTTGAAAACAGGAATGGCAAGGTTATGATTGAGCCTGCTTATGACGAAGTATTCAATTTTAAAGAAGATCTTTGTTGCGTTATGAATGATGATAAATATGGTTACATAGATCGCAAAGGCAATGTTGTAATCCCACTAGAATACGATTTAGGTGCATCGTTTAGTGAAGGTTATGCTTGTGTATATCGTGGCGAAAAGTGTGGCTACATCAACAAAGAAAATGAAGTTATAGTGGACTTTGAATTCGATGCAGGTACGCCTGTGGAAGACAACGAATGCCGTGTGAAAAAGGACGGTAGATGGGGCGAATTACATCTTGACGACCCCGAATCGGTTCGTTGGATAATATAAATTTCATTTAATTAAAATGCAGTTATAATCAATAATTTATAGTAAAAACAAAGAGTCAAGTTACGACGTTATATATTAAATGTTTTGTTTGCCAACTATATGTTATTATGATAAAATAGTCAAGTATCAAAAAATCCAAGCAGAAGGAGAATAAAATGGCTAATATTAAGCAACAGAAAAAGCGCATTATAACCAGTGCAAAAGCAAATCAAATTAATAAGGCTAAACGTACAAGAGTTAAGAATTTAAATAAAGAATATTTAGCTTTCATAGAAGCAAAAGACGTAGCAGCAGCAGAAGCAGCTCTACCTGAACTTGTATCTCATTTGATGAAATCTAATATTATGCATAAAAAAGCAAGCAGTAGAAAGATTGCAAACGCTACAAAACTTCTTGATAACCTAAAAAAGGAATTAGCCCAATAATATATAGACCAAAAGGTCTCATTTCTGGGTGTGGCGCAGCTTGGTAGCGCGCTTGAATGGGGTTCAAGAGGTCGGGAGTTCAAATCTCTTCACCCAGACCAATAAAAATAAGCGCATTAAGCGATACACAGATACAATAACCTGCTTATTTAAAGGCAGGTTTTTCATTGTCTATTTTTCGTTTTTTGAGCCTTCCTTGAATAACATACAGAGCTTTTGATAACCAAAATCTTCGTAATGGAAGGCAGGTAAAATTATCCTTGCGAAAATCGTTACTTATATAGTATTATTATAGTGCTGTATTATATATTATTAATATTTAAAATAAACAAAGGAGAGGAATTTAGATGGCGAGTTATACCAAAGATAAGATTAGAAATATCGCATTTATAGGGCATAGTGATGAAGGAAAAACATCCCTTTTAGAAGCGATTTTATTTAACACAAAAGTAATAAGCAGAATGGGAAAAGTTGAAGATGGCACAACAATGTCCGACTTTGATCCTGAAGAAGTTGCAAGAAAAATGTCAATAGGACTATCTCTTGCATACACTGACTATAAAGGATACAAAATTAACATTTTAGACGTTCCAGGATTTTTCGATTTCGAGGGTGAATTAGTTTCAGCTTTGACAGTTGCAGACGCAGCAGTTTTAGTAACAAGCGCAACTGGTTCAATTTCAGTCGGTGCGGAACTAGCTCTTGACTATTGTATCTCAAATAAGATCCCAGTTATTATTTGGGTAAATGGTGTTAATAAAGAAAACACAACATATGTTGGCACTGTAAATGCATATAAAGAAAAGTATGCACCCAAAATTACAGTTATAGAATATCCAATAATGGATGGAAATAAACTAGTTGGCTATGTTGATGTTATGTCTGGTAAAGCATTTGATAGAAATAATAAGGCTATAGATGTACCAGCTAATCTCTCCGCAACAGTTGAAGAAGAAAAAGCTGCATTAACAGAACTGGCAGCTGAAGCTAGTGAAGAACTACTTGAAAAGTTTTTCAGTGGCGAAGAATTCACAACAGAAGAAGTATCAAAAGGTATTAAAACGAGAGTCACAGCAGGCGAGGCTATCCCAATGTTAGCAGGTGTTGCAGTAGGAGCTGACTATTCAATCACAACACTACTAGATAGAATAATTAATTTATTCCCATCAGCAGCTGAAGCTAGACCAATGAAATATACAGCTTCTGGTTCTGATGAAGAAAAAGAAATGGTCATTTCATCAGATGGCGGCTTTGCAGCACAAATATTTAAGTCATTTGTAGACCCATTTGTAGGAAAACTTTTGATGGTAAAAGTCATAAGAGGCTCTGTAAGCAGTGGTGATACAGTATATAACAGCGATGTTGATGAAACAGAAAAAATCTCCTCTATCTATTATCTAAAAGGAAAGGACAAAGATTTAATTGATACAATATCTGCTGGAGATATAGGTGCATTTGCAAAATTAAACTACACAGCAACTGGCCATACACTCTGTGCAACAACAGACAAAGTGAAATTTGCGCCAATAGCTTTCCCAAAACCAGTTATTTCATTTGCAGTATCATCTGCAGAAAAGAACGCAGAAGACAAAGTTATTGCTGGATTTAATAGATTAATGGAAGAAGATAGTACATTTAAGATTGAAAAGAATCTAGAGACAAATGAAATGGTTATTTCAGGTCTTGGTGAAATGCAACTTGATATACTTTCTAAGAAAGTTAAGAATAAGTTTGGCGCTACAGCAGTACTAAAAGAGCCAAGAGTTGCATATCGTGAAACAATTAAAAAGACAGTTGAAGCAGAAGGAAGACATAAAAAGCAATCTGGTGGAGCTGGACAATTTGGACAATGTAGTATTAGATTTGAGCCAGGTGCAGAAGATGGTATGTTTGAATTCGTAGACGCAGTTGTTGGCGGAGCTATCCCAAGACAATACATACCAGCTGTTGAAAAAGGACTAAGAGAAGCTATCAGACAAGGTATTTTAGCAGATTATCCAATGGTCAACTTAAAAGCAACAGTTTTTGATGGTAAGTCACACCCAGTCGATAGTAAGGAAATTGCATACATAATGGCTGCAAAACTAGCATATCAAGATGGATGTTCAAAAGCTATGCCAGTATTTTTAGAGCCTATTTGCAATATTAAAATAACCGTTCCAGATTCATACATGGGCGATATAATGGGTGACCTTAATAAGAGAAGAGGCAGAATACTTGGAACCGACGTAGTTGAAGGTAAGGCTGTTGTAGAAGGCGAAGTACCACAAGCAGAAATTGGCAGATATGCAACTGATCTTCGTTCAATGACACAAGGAAGAGGCCGTTTTGAAACTGAAATAGTTAGATATGAAGAAGTGCCTAGCCAGCAAACAGATAAAATCATTGCAGATTATAAAAGAAGACTTGCAGAAGCTGAATAATTAAAGGTTTAACTTAAAGAAAACAAACGGGGTTGTAAAAAATACGACCCCGTTTTTCATATGTAGTAAAATTAATTGGTGCGCTATATTCTATTAACACCAGTTTTAATAGCTGCTTCAGCAACTGCTTTTGCAACTGCTTGTGCAACTCTTTTATCAAATGCTTTTGGCATTATAAAGTCTGCAGCTAATTCGTCTTCAGAAACAACAGACGCTATAGCATGAGCTGCTGCTATCTTCATTTCCTCATTAATTTCTTTAGCTCTTACATCAAATACGCCTCTAAAGATTCCTGGGAATGCTAAGACATTATTAATTTGGTTTGGATAGTCGCTACGTCCAGTTCCTACAACTTTAGCGCCTGCAGCGAGTGCTAAATCAGGCATTATTTCAGGGACAGGATTTGCCATAGCAAGTACGATTGCATCTTTATTCATAGATCTAATCATATCTTGTGTAACAATGTTTGGTGCACTTACTCCGATAAATATATCTGCTCCTTTAAATGCATCTGCAAGATTGCCTTTCTTGTTATCTTTATTAGACCAAGTAGCAGCATCGATTTTTGACCAATCGACATCTTTTTCAGTTAAGTCTCTATTTAAAATTCCTACTTTATCAACTAATAAAATATCTTTTACTCCAGTGCTAACAAGTAGTTTAGCAATAGCAATACCGGCACTTCCTGCACCGCATAATGTGACTTTACAGTCTGATAGTTTTTTGTTTACTACTTTTAATCCGTTTAAGGCTGCTGCTAAAACGACAATGGCAGTGCCATGTTGGTCATCGTGGAATATAGGTATATCTGTACATTCTTTTAGTTTTTGTTCAATTTCAAAGCATCTAGGAGCCGAAATGTCTTCAAGGTTAATACCTCCAAAAGATCCAGAGATTAAAGAAACGGTCTTAACAATTTCATCAACATCTTTGGATTTTATACATATTGGAAATGCATCTACATCAGCAAATGACTTAAATAGCACACATTTGCCTTCCATAACAGGCATTCCTGCTTCGGGACCTATATCTCCAAGTCCTAAAACTGCAGTTCCATCTGTAACAACTGCCACCATATTCCATCTTCTAGTTAGCTCATATGACTTATCTATGTCTTTTTGTATTTCTAAGCAAGGTTGTGCAACTCCTGGTGTGTATGCAAGGCTTAACTCCTCTCTATTAGTTACAGGAGCTCTAGGTACAACTTCTAATTTACCTTTTAGGTTATAATGTAATTTTAACGATTCTTTTGCAAAGTCCATAATTTACCATCCTTAAAATATATATTTATAGACAGTATGGGTTACATACTGCCTATTTGTTTTAAAGTCTTTATATAATTAGTCTTCCCAAGGGAATTTATATTGTTTTAAGTTATATTTATCTCTAACGGCAATGAATTCTTTTTGAACGGCTTCATTAATTGGCACACCAGTATCTTTTCTTTGTTGCCACACTTCCCATTCTTTTTCACCAGCTGTATAGATTCTCTTTTCGCCTGGTGCAACTGTTGAACCACGTAGTTCTCTTAATATATCACCAGCTGTTTTACGGAAAGCATCAGCTCCCATGAAAGCTTCAGTGTCAATAGCAATAAAGAAGTGTCCTAAATGGAAAGGAACCTTTTTGCCACCTTCACCAATACCTGTAAGGGCTCTTAAGAAGTTACCTTGCTGAAGTGCTGCAGATAGAATTTCAACTACTGTTGCATATCCATATCCTTTGTAGCCAGCTAAATCTTCTCCAATTCCACCAAGTGGTGCAAGTGCTGCATTACCAGTTGTTAAATCGATTAAGATTTGATCAGAGTCTGTCTTTGCCTTACCATCTCTACCAATAACCATGCCTTCTGGTGTAGATTGTCCAATTCTTGCAAAATATTCAATTTTACCTCTTTGGGTAATGGAAGTAGCACAGTCTAACACAAATGGGAATGGCTCATCTGTTGGGAAACCAAAGGTAAGTGGGTTAGTTCCAAGCATGTTTTCTACACCAAACGTGGGGGCGATAGAAGGTCTTGCATTTGTACCAGTAATACCAATCATGCCTTCTTGTGTGCACATAGTAGTATAATATCCAGCAATTCCATAGTGACAGCTGTTTCTTACAGCTACCATACCCATACCGTATTGTTTGGCTTTAGCGATAGCAAGTTTCATAGCTTTATAACTGATAACTTGCCCCATTCCATCGTGACCATCAACTACAGCTGTAGTAGGGGTTTCACGAATGATTTCAAATTCCGTTACGGGGTTTTGGATTCCTGCTTCTATACGATCGATGTATATAGGCTTAAATCTATTAACGCCGTGGCTTTCAATTCCTCTTCTGTCGGATTCAAGTAGTACGTCTGTGCATATTTCAGCATCTTTTCTAGGTATGCCAACAGCGACAAAAGCATCTTCTACAAAACTTGTAAGTGTTTTCCAATCAACTATGTGTTTGCTCATAAAAATCTCCTTAAAATATTTCTAAAATTATACCCTAATACTATCACGCATGCGCGTATCTAGTCAATATAAAAAGCTTGTATGTACATTATGATTTGTAAAGGCATAACGAAATCTCAACATACAGAATAATCCAATTATTATTTATTATTTGTAGCCATAGATACAAAATATACGGTATTTAATTATACCATCAATCTGCTAATCATAGTTTAGAATTAAGCCGTCTAAAACACTGGGTCTCGAGCATATCTCTAAAGTTTATACAGTGGATAATAATTATCTATACCGTCAATCAGTTATCCCTGCTTTAAATACAGGTCATCTAAAATACTCGATTCAAAGTCAGAGAATCTCTCTAGAGTTTATACGGTGGATAATAATTGCCTATTGACCAGTTAATCATAGTTTAGAACCAAGTCGTCTAAAACACTAGATTCTGATGCTTCGTTTAGAGTGTATACATATGTTTCAAAAGATCCATCTGTTTTTAATTTAACTATCCTTCCATGCATTTTAGCATCTTCAACTAAATAAGATTCTGCTTCAGCACTTGGAGTTATTGCCATTAATAACTTATGGTTATTTTCTTTTGCGAATATGGCTATACTAGATTCGTGGTTGTGCCCGAAAAATATTCCTTTTACATCTTTATTTTGCATAATTGTATTAAATAGTGGAGAAGGCTCAAATGAGGGTGATATTCCACCATTTCTTCCAAAGGTCTCAATTGCGCCGTTATATACATACTCAAACATTTCAAGTAAAGGAATATGAGTAAACATAATCGCTGGTACTACTTCACCTTTTTCTGTTTTTAGTCTATTAAATTCGCTCGTATACCAGTCAGTTTGCTCTTTGGTTATTGGTAAATAGCTATGTTTAGGAGAATAATGGGAGCCACTATCTAGAACGTATATGTTATATCCAACAGTATTACCATCAAAGATAGGAATTGAAAAGTTTGCAATAAGGTTTGACTTGCTAGAGTCATCCATTGTTTGTATAAAGTTTTTATGTTTATCAGTTTCACGTGGTGGACCTATAAAATACTGATAAGGCAATAATGCTTCAAAAAAGTCTTCTTTTTTAACTCCACTTTCTGTGTCGTGGTTTCCAAAAGTAAGTGTCCAAGGTTGCTTTCTTTGTTCAAAAAGCTCTCCTAAATACCCAATAGTTTTAATCGATACATTCTCTAAAAAATCATATATGAAACTTAGTGGGAATATATTATCTCCCGTTACTACAACAAAGTCAGGTTTAGTATCATCTAATGCTTTGTTTATAAATTTAATTAAAGCAGGTTTTAAATTATTTTGTATTTCAACTTCTAGAGAAGATGAACCTTCAATACCTGCCCATTCGTGAAAGTCCGTTAGTTGTAAAATAGTAAACTCATTATCCGTAAATTCTAGTCTACGAATGTCTTTTTCTTTGTTTGCAGGTGTACTAGTGTACAAAACACCAGTTCCAATAACTGATATAGAAAAAGCTAAAATCACTATTAAAAGTACAGAAAAAATCCTCTTAACCATCATCTCCTCCATATTGCCTATTATATCAAATAATCGCAGCCACAAAAAGACAGTATATTTAAGAATCTCCTATCCTTATAAAACAACCTCTGTTTAGAAGAGATACATTAGTCTTTTATGATGATGAATTAATGTATGTTTAATAGCTATAGTAGTAGTGCAATAAAAAAGCACGCAGTCAAAGCGTGCTCTTAAATCGATATACAAGTATATACAGTTATTATGCTAAAAATCCACGTAGGTTAAAGGATTTTGTTAGTCTTTGAAGTGCTAGAGCATATGCTGCAAGCCTGAATGTAATATCATACTTTCTTTGTAGTTCTAGAACATTTCTTAGGGCATTAGTCATATATCTATCTATAGTGTCATTGACTTCTTCAATTCTCCAATGGGAGCCGTTAATGTTTTGTACCCATTCACAATATGATGCAATAACACCACCAGGATTACACATAACGTCAGGTAGAACAGGTATGTTGCGTTCAAATAGTATTGCATCTGCTGCAACAGTTGTTGGTCCGTTTGCTGCTTCTAATACTACTTTAGCATTAATATTTTTCGCATTTGAACTTGTGATTTGGTTTTCTAGTGCCGCAGGGATTAGGAATGTACATTCAGTACTTAAAAGTTCAGCATTATCGATTCTTTCAAAATTACCATCTGGATAATTTTTAAGTAAACCTTTATTTCTAACAAATTTCAAAATATTTGGTATATCCAATCCGTTATAATCACGGATACCACCACTGATATCGCTAATTGCTATGATTTTACATCCCATGTTGTATAGGCATTCTGCAGTAACTCCGCCAACGTTACCAAGGCCTTGTATAACTATAGTGCTATCGGTAAGGCTATAACCATACATCTTCATAAATTCTTGTGCAATTAAGCTAACTCCTCTTCCGGTAGCTTCTTGTCTTCCATGAGAGCCACCATTATCAACATCTTTACCTGTGACAACGCCAAATACACAAACACCTTCAAGAGTGGAATATGTATCCATAATCCAGTTCATATGCTTAGCGCTCGTGCCTAAGTCTGGGGCAGGGATATCTCTATGTGGTCCAATAACTGGAGATATGGCGATTGAATATTTTCTTGTAAGTCTTTCGACTTCATTTTCGCTTAAATCACTAGGGTTGACACAGACGCCACCTTTAGCTCCACCGTAGGGAAGGTTGGCAATCGCACATTTCATTGTCATCCAAGCGGCGAGTGCTCTAATTTCATTGATTTCTACATCAGGGCTATACCTTATACCACCTTTACCAGGTCCTCTTAAAGTATTATGTTGAATTCTCCAACCATCAAAATATTTCGTGCTTCCATCATCCATTCTAACTGGGATGGTGACTTTTAATTCACTCTCGGTATGTTTTAAAAACTCATATTCACTATTCGCCATACCTATAGCTTTTGCTGCGTTATCGAGAGTTTCTGTAAAGTTTAAAAAAGGATTGTAGTTATTACTCATGCTAGTACCTCCAAATAATTAGGTATAATAATATCACTATGAAAAAAAATGTACAACTAATTTTAATAAAAAAATAAACACACTAAATATTTAATTTATTGTCATTTTGTTGTTTTTAAATCTTGAAACCAAAAATATTATTAAATATATACCACAAAACCAAAAATAATTATAAAAATTAATCTAGACATAATAAACATAAGACATTAAAAAAGGAGTTATTTTCTAGCCCAATCCCGTAAAATTGAACTCTTTAGGTCCATATTTAGGCCAGATTATGTGGTATAACTCCTTAATATTTAACCATTACGCTATTTTCTAGCCTAATCCCGTAAAGTTGAGCTTTTTAGGTTCATATTGGGGACTAGAGTACTACATAACTCCTTAATATGTTTAACCAGTACGGTATTTTCTAACTTGATCCGATAAAGCTGAGCTTCTAGGACCAGATTATGGGATATAACTCCTTGATATTTTCACATCTCGCTACTTAAGATAGTTTTGAGATAAAATCTTGAAGTGTATCTTTAGCATTGCCAAGATAAAGGTATACGCCATTTTTCCTAGTGTAGATAGGATTATCCACTCCAGCATATCCAGGATTTTTATCGTAGTTAAAGATGAATATGTTTTTGCAGTCATTGACGTGTAGTACTGGCATGCCGTAAATAGGGGTGTCAACTTCGGTGTTAGCTGCAGGATTCAAGACGTCGTTTGCTCCAACAACTATGGTAGCGTCTGCATCTTTGAACTCATCGTTAATGTCGTCCATTTCATATAAATCTTCATAATCTACATCTGCTTCGCAAAGTAGCACATTCATATGTCCTGGCATTCTTCCTGCAACAGGGTGGATTGCAAACTTTACATTTGCGCCATATCCTCTTAGTTTATCAGCCAGTTCTTTAACAAGGTGTTGAGCTTGAGCTATAGCCATTCCATAGCCTGGTACAATTATTACATTTTTTGCTGACTTTAATATAGCTTGCTCGCTAGGTTTAGCCTCTTGAGTGGAGAAAGATACAGGGTCTTCTGCAGTTTCAGTTCCATCCATAAATGCTTTTAATGTTTCTGCTGCGTTTCCTAAATGCATGTATACTCCTTCGGTTCTATCGTAAATAGGATTGTTTACACCAGCATATCCAGGATTTTTATCATAGTTAAAGATAAATATATTTTTACAATCATTAACATTAAGTACAGGCATACCATAAATAGGGGTATCAACTTCAGTATTTGCAGCAGGGTTTAAAACGTCGTTTGCACCTATAACGATAGTGGCGTCTGCATCTTTAAATTCATCATTAATATCGTCCATTTCATATAGATCTTCATAATCTACGTCTGCTTCGCATAGTAGTACATTCATGTGACCCGGCATTCTTCCAGCAACGGGGTGAATGGCATACTTAACAACTGCACCATATCCTCTTATCATATCAGCTAAATTTTTAACCAAATATTGAGCTTGAGCAATAGCCATACCATATCCTGGAACGATTATTACTTTTTTAGCATTCTTTAGTATGTCCATTTGATTAACTTTTTTATCTTCTTTTACTTCAACAGGTTTATCTTCCTCTTTTTCTACTTTACTAGCTGAGGTAGCTTTAATTCCATGTGCAGAAGTTTTGCCAGTTAATATATCAATAAGTTTTCTATTCATTGATTTACACATAGCTTGTGTTAGTAGTAATCCAGATGCACCAACAATACCACCTATAGCTACGAGTAGTAGGTCGTTCATAGCTAGTCCTGCAATTGCTCCAGCTACACCAGAAAGACTGTTTAGTAGCGAGATGGTGATAGGCATATCTGCACCACCAACTCGTATACTGAATATGACTCCAAAGGCAAGGGAGGAAATTAGTATTACTAACATAAGGATTGCCATAGACCAACTGTTATTAGGAATAACGCCAGTAGCACCGAGTATTGTAGCAAGCAAACTGGCTATAAGGGATAGAATTAGGGTCCCTAATGTTAAGGACATGTGTCCCTTAAGGACAATTGGTTTTTGTGGGATGAGGCGATGAAGTTTTCCAGCAGCAATTAAACTACCTGATAAAGTGGCAGCTCCAACGACTATAGCAAGAGCAGAAGTAAATAGTGAAAAGGCGTTGTTAGCAGCAATGACTTGATGAGAAATGGGATCTACAGTACTAGGGGTTACACCCATTAAAGATAGACATCCGACTATAAAGGAAGCAGCTCCACCAATTCCATTTAGCAGGGCGACCATTTGAGGCATCTCAATCATTTTAACTTTCACTGCAATTAAAATACCGATTATAAAGGCGATACCTATAGCTACATAGATTACAATTTGCCCAATGTTTTTAAGGTCTAGTATAGGGTTTCCATCTGCTGAAAGCATAAGGTTAACCATAGTTAATATTATTGCGCCAGTCATACAAACTGCACTAAGAATGTTGCCTATCCTAGAGAGTTTAACTTTACTCATAAGGTATATACCAACTAGAACTCCTACGATTAAAATACTTGAAAGGATGTAATAAAGTGTTAGTGACATTATCTTTTACCTCCTTTTCTATTCTTTCTTTTTACAATCATACCGAGCATACGGTCAGTGACTCCAAATCCACCAACTACATTAATCATAGCTAATATTATTGCTGCTCCACCGAATATAGTTGCAAGCCAGGTATAGTTTAGTTTAAGTAGCACCGCTGTTGCAGTAATTGCACCAAGGACGGTAATCCCTGACAGTGCATTCATACCTGACATCAGTGGGGTATGTAGTAGACTGGGAATTTGCCGTATTAAAAAATATCCAACAATAGTTGCAACTACAAATACGGCAAGTAATATGCCTTGCATTGGGGTCATAAGCTCTCCTCCTTCAAACAAATCTTAGTATTTTGTATATTTATATAACTTACTTTCTATTTAACTTTAGCCCTTATATTCTTGACTTAGTGTGTTTTGCACAAATATAAGCAGCTCTCTATATAACTGTAATCTTTGTATTCCTAACTTAATGTGTTTTTACGCACATATAGCCATCCTTGGGCTATGACTCTCAAAGTTTTAAATGCATTGTTATATACATACATAGTGGTTATCATTTAGGTAATAAAAAATTTGCCCTACCTAGTTAAGTAAGTAGGGCAATTAGTGATATATTCTTAAGCAATACCCATCGCGTGTTTAGCGCCTTTATGTACTAAGATCCCATTTTCACAAACGAGTGTGCTAGATACAATTTCATCGCTATGATCCAGTACTATCTTATCATCCTTAACTAGATATTTGACGAAGTTATATATATTTTGTGCAAACATCCAAGTTGAACTAGTAGGTAGTAGTCCAGGGATATTCTTAATTCCGATTAGTGATACATGATACTTCTCTTCAGTTGTTCCTGGGGGTGTTAATTCGCAGTTTCCACCTTGGTCAATAGAGATATCTACTATAGCAGAACCTGGTTTCATAGATTTGACCATTTCTTCTGTAATGAGAATTGGTGCAACTTCACCAAAGACTAGGGCAGAACAGAAGATTATATCAGCATCTGCAACGGCTTCTTTTATATTTTCTCTTTCTATTGCTAACCATTTTTCATCTAGTGCATTTGCATGTTTTCCATCTGGAGAAACGGCTATTTCTTGTGGTATATCTAGAGGAACTATTTTGGCACCTAAGCTCATAGCTTGCTCGACTGCATCTTTTCTGATGTCTGCTGCATATACAACTGCACCTAATCCTTTTGCAGTAGCAATTGCTCTAAGACCTGCAACACCTACACCTAAAACTAGAACTTTACTAGGTCTAATCATTCCTACAGCAGAACCTATCATAGGTAAAAATTTAGAAACTGCATTAGCACCAAGCAATATCCCTTTGTAACCAGCGCAAGTGCTCATAGAACTTAAAGCATCCATGTTTTGTGCTCTAGAAATTCTTGGGATTCCATCAAGGGTTAGGGCAGTAACACCTTTTTTAGTTAAGTTTTTCACCATTTCATGATTTACTGGGCTAGCTGGGTGTATAAAGGTAATTAAAACTTGATCTTTGTGCATAAGGTCAACTTCATGCACATTTAAATTCTTATTAAATTGAGGCTCTTTAACTTTTAAGATAATATCAGAATCATTAAAAAGTTTTTTAACATCACTTGTGATTTTAGCTCCTGATTTTTCATATTCTTCATCAATGAAGAAAGCACCTATGCCTGCACCTTTTTCAATTAGAACGGTGTGACCATCTGCAACCATTTTTGCAACTGTTTCTGGTGACGCAGCAACTCTGTTTTCACCTGGCATTATTTCTTTTGGAATACCTATAATCATAACGAAACCCTCCCTAAATTAATAATTTTGTTTACAACATAAAAACTAGAGTGTTAAAAATCCATATCACTCTAGTTCTATTCTATGCTATTTACAATATTATTGCTAGACTAAAATAATTTTACCGGAAAAACTTGAAAATTCACTAAAAATTTCCGTGATTTGCCTCTGGAACGATAGCAATTACATTTTTAGGTGTGTTTAGTACAATGCGGGTTTTTGTTTTAGCAACACCTTCGATGCGTTTGATATCGTTTAGTATATCTTGTAGAGAATTTGTGTTTTGTGTAACTACTTTTATATAGAAGTCGTGGTCTCCTGCCATGTAGTGACATTCAGTTATGTTTTTATTTGCTAAAATTGCATGAACGAATTTATCGTTATATTTAGGGTGATCCATAACTACTGTAATAATAGCGGTGACATCAAGGTCAACTCTACGAGGGTCTAGTATTGCGGTGTAGCCGGATATAATACCAGACTTTTCTAGTTTTTTAATTCTCTCGATAACAGCAGAAGTGGAAAGACCGATATCTTTCGAAATATCGCTTGCATTCACTCTAGCATTTTTTACTAAATGGTTAATAATTTGAATGTCTTTTTGATCTAGTTTTTGTTCCATTTTATTTTACCTCAAATATATTGATATTATGTTTTTTTAAATACTGGTACCAGTAGGGCTATTATGGCTATTATTTAGTTTTTATACGCTATTGCTATGACTTGTACGGTTCTCGTTTAGCCTCCCCGTACTCTGTGTTCCAAATAACTATTATGACGTTCAGGGTCGTTATTTAGCTATTTCATTCCATATGCAAAACAAGTACTATGACCTTAATGCCGTTTTTCATCATTTCATACTAAGCGTACCAATCGTTAAAGATTAACACCTCTTGATTATATACAAAAGGCGAATTACATGTAAACAAAATGTTAATTCATTGTTAAAGTTTCTCAAAATATCCACGCAAAAACAAAAATATTTCAACCAATCGCGCAAAATACCAAAAATTTCACTCATTTTCCCCCAAACTCCCAAAAAGGTAATAAAATAGTAAATAAAATATATAACCTTTGCTTTGCTACAAATCTTATCTCAATAAATAAAAATGGTAAATGTGAATACTAAAAGTTCTAATAAATAATTTATAGTACTAAATTTCTTCATTTATACTTTAGTGCCTTTACGTCGCCAAACGCATATATGTTGATACAAATAATACTAAAAAGCTTGAGCCTTAAAATGGTTTAAATATGCAAAAATAGCACAAAAAATTATTAAAATATGGTGCCGAAGGCGGGACTTGAACCCGCACGTTGTTGCCAACAGTGGATTTTGAGTCCACCGCGTCTGCCATTCCACCACTTCGGCTTGTTTGTCTAGTGATTATATTATCACAATAATATTATAAATGACAACAAATTAATAAAATTGATGATTCCTGGATTAATTTGAAAACCATCTAACGTTATTGCAATTACTATTAAACTGACATTAGTTGGCAACTTCATCATTATACTTACTATGACAACTAACTTGTTGTGGTAACTGGTTTTAGATAGTCCGATAAAATTGACTTTTTATATATGGTTTGTTAAACTTTTAGCGTTTACAATGCTCATATTTCGAGGTGTGGCGCAGTTTGGTAGCGCGCTTGGTTCGGGACCAAGAGGTCGTGGGTTCGAATCCCGTCACCTCGACCATATACTATGACAACGGGTTTGATACAATTTCAAGCCTTTTAATTTTTACAGGAGACAGGTTAAAATTAAGTTTTTGTAAGAAGCAAATTTTTATACTAGAGCACATATACCAACTATTTTAGGTGAAACTTTGGCTATTTATATTTTATTGATATTATCAAAAGGACAATTATAATCGACTAAAGGAACATTGCTTGTAGTTAAAAGACATTTATAAAGAAATGGCAAACTTGCTCTGTATATAGTACAAAGAACATTTATATGGAGAAAATATATAGATAACAGCCAGCACTGTATATTTTTGATATAATATTATGTATATTTATTACCCGAGGTGAATGATTTATGTTGCGCGAAGAAATAAAAATAGTAATGAGTGGTTTTGAAGAAATAAACACTTGCTCTCTAAACAATAACGAGATAATTTTTGGTAAAGATATACCACTTGAACCTTATATAATGAGATACTTATTCAAAAATATATTAGGGTTTAAAGTTCGCTTTAAAATACAAGAGAAGACAAATTACATTATTCGATTTCGATATAAAGGATATGATTGTGAAATATCACATAAAAAGTTAAGTTATCAATTGATGGTAAATCCTATAATAAAAGATAATGTTTTGAAGGTATTTAGAAAGGTAAAAGCATTATTAGAAAAATATTTTATTGAACTTTCGCAAATAGCACTTCAAGAAGACAATTATATGCTAGAAAATAACATTCGAGCGTATGAAAACCGTTTAGAATATATAGAAGAAAGAATACTGTATCACAAGAATAATTTGCAAAAAAGCCAAGAAGGCAAACGGTCATATAGCGAAAACATCATCAAAAACATTATTTGTGAATTATATGGTAAATATCCTAATATTAATTTATTTGACGAGCATATGTCATCAATGCAGATTTTAACTGTGACATACATAGAATGTATATTTTCGTACATAGAGCACGTTTTAACACTTTTGGGAGTATTTAAGAGTTATAAAAACAAATATGAATATTTTCATAATTTCATTAAGCAAGGATGGGTGACTAAATGGGAGTTTATATTTGAGAATAAAGAAATTAATAACGAAGAAGTTAAGGCAGACATTAATAATGACAATGTCAAAGATGATTTATTTGATGAGTCAAAAAATCTTAAAGATAAGGCAAAGAGCCTTAAGGAGAAATATAGAAACAGTTGGGCTCATGGGATGTTTTCAAAAGAAAAGAAGATTTTTATTCCTATTGAGGGTTTAGGCAATTATCCTATGTTTATGAAAGAAGGGCGAGTAGTTGGTTTATGGGACAATAATCCGATGCTTTCAGCAGTAGAATTGCTTGCAGAGTTCAAGAAAATTAGAGAACAGTTTGATAACATACTTAATGAAAAATTCCCTTGCGAAATGATTCTGCTACGGGGCGGAGTAAGTGTAATGTTAAATATTAATTTGTACAAAAAAGCACTATCTTCGTCGGAATCGGCCGAACAATTTGTAGAGGAGATGATATGTCTAGAGTGTTATAGGTTTAATATGGATTGGTAATATACAAAACAGAGAGTTGCTTGTTCCAAATGCATTTCGGCAGTTTTATACAAAAATCATCTCGGTAGGAACGCTTTATATTGACTGGCTAAAATTTAGGAGTATAATAAATATATGCAGTAGGGCGGAGGGATATTTATGAATAAAAAACGCTATTCTTCTATAATTAAGAAGACACCGTTTAAGTATACAATTTCGAAGAAAATAGCGGGCTTGATTTTAGAAGGTTTTAATCGTAATGAAATCTATTACAAGTGTTTTCAAGATAATTATGTTGAGATTGATTCAATGCCAAGAAGGCGGGAAGTAACAAATGTAATCTACGCACGCCTTCTTGAGTTAGATAGATATTTACTTGGACAATTCTATAATGCTGACATCATTACATCGAAGTTTATATTAGTATATGCGATAGCCAAAGGTGATTCGTTGTTTTTTGATTTTATGTTTGAAGTTTATAGAGAAGCTCTTTTAGGTAATAAAAATTACATATCTATTGATGATTTTGAGCTGTTTTTTGCAGCCAAAAAGGAGGCAGATATTGTCGTATCTCGTTGGGGAAATACCACTATAAATCAACTTGCTAGAGGATATCGGAATATATTGGTTGAATCGGGGCTAGGTTATAGAAAAAAAAGAAATATAGTTGCTGTTAAGGCAATAATTCATCCTGCCGTTAGTGAACATATCAAATTTATTCAGGATGAGGAATACTTAAAAGCATTGCTTGGAGAATATTAAAAATGAAAGAAAGAAGCTTAAATGAGAGATTTGTAGAACTTGAAGACAGAATGATCTCAGTTGAGGCATTAACAAAATTGGGCGCACCAAACGACCTGAAGTTTTACATTTTTGATTACAATCCTCAAGACGAAATTGCAGTCAGGAAACAAATAGAAAAATTAAAAAGGATGAATAATTCTGGCATTGTTGAATTTGACCTTTATGAAATGATGTTAGAAATTATTGAAGAACAAGGATATACTCAAGCGGTTATTCAAGCAGAAAAAGAATATGATAAGCAACTTTTGCTTTCCGAAATATTTCAACCACTTTTATCAGTGGAAGAAGACAATAATGACTTTTTGGACAAATTTAAGTTAGTACCTGATGACGGGTCAAAAATCATACTTATTACAGGTGTAGGAAAATCATATCCAGTAATACGAAGCCATACTATATTGAATAACCTACAAAGTATTTTCAAGAGGAATCCCGTTGTGATGATGTATCCTGGGAGATATGAAACTAAAAATGCAATGACCCTAAGATTATTTGATAGATTAGATGATGATAATTACTATAGAGCTAATGTATTAGTTGGAAGGAGGATTGACAAATGATTATAAAAGATTTGTTTAAAAAACCGATTGATAGAAACATACAAGGTGTGGTGACAATTGGCAATGAGGATGAAGAACAAAAGTGGATGGAGCTAGAAGAATATGTCTGTACTGATGAGATAATTAAGCAGTTTAGAATATTCTTTAGGAAATATAGGGAGTCAATTGCTAAGCCTACTGAAAAGATGGGGGTATGGATCACAGGGTTTTTCGGTTCTGGTAAGTCACATTTCCTTAAAATATTAGGATATATTCTGGAGAACGAAACCGTGCTTGGGTATCCAGCAATTGATTTTTTTAAAGAAAAGATTCGGGATCAAATGCTTCTCGCAGATATGGAAAAATGTGCAACAGCAAATAATAAAGTCATTTTATTTAACATTGATTCAAAAGCAAAATCTGATTCAAAAAATAAATCACAGGCTATTATGGATATTATGCTTCGTACATTTAATGAAGCTATAGGATATTGTGGAGACAGACCTTGGGTTGCAGATTTAGAAAGGATGCTTGACGAGGAAGGTTTATTAGAAAAGTTTATTGATGTATTTGAAAAAGTGTCCAATCGAGATTGGAAAACAAACAGGTCAGCTGCAGCATTGAACAGAAAAAGTATAATTGATGCATTAGTTGAAGTTCGCGGTGTCCCTAGAGAAGATGCGGAGCATTATGTAAACGACCAAATCCGTAATTATACTAATTCAACTGAAGAATTTGCTAAAATCGTGGATTCATATTGTAAAAAGAATAAAACAAAAGTTATATTTTTAATCGATGAAGTTGGTCAGTTTATTGGTAATAATACCGATTTAATGTTGAATTTACAAACTTGTGTTGAAGATTTGGGGAAATATTGTAATGGTGATGCTTGGGTTGTAGTGACATCACAACAAGAATTAGACATTATGGCCACCTCTAACAAGAATAAACAACTAGATTTTTCAAAAATTCAGGGAAGATTTGATACTAGGATAGTTCTTTCTGGAGCAGAAGCTGGAGAAGTGATAAAAAAGCGTATTCTTGACAAAAAAGATTCAGCAATAAATCCACTAAAATCTATATATAGCATAAATGTCAACAAAATCTCTAATCTGATTATGTTTGAAGGTGCGCCAACATGGAGCGGTTATAAAGATGCAGAAGAGTTTAAGGATGTATATCCCTTTGTCCCATATCAATTTGAGTTGTTACAAAAGGTCTTTACTGCGATTCGTGAACACGGCATGTCGGAAGGCAAACATTTAGCTCATTCAGAACGATCATTACTGTCTGCTTTCCAAGAATCTGCTAAGAAATATGCAGAAAATGATACCGATATTTTAGTGCCATTTGATAGTTTTTATCAAACTATTGATAGATTTATTGATTGGGATATAAAAAATGTTTTTACATTAGCTAAAAAAAATCCGTCATTGAATGATTTTGATATCAGAGTGTTGCAAGTTCTATTTATGATACTACACGTAAAAGAAATGCCCGCAACACTGAATAGATTGGCAACTTTAATGGTCGAGTCCATTAATGAGGATAAGGCTATTCTGAAACAGAATATTGCAGAGAGCTTGGAACGTTTAGAAAAGGAAACACTAATTCAAAAAAATGGAGAAGAGTATGATTTTCTTACCAACGCCGAACAGGATGTAAATAAACAAATCAATCAAGTTGAGTATAACGAAGGTGAAGTAAAGAGAATGATTCTTGATATTGTATATGATAAGGTGCTTGAGTTGACCAAACTAAGATATAAAAATAGATATGACTTCTCATTAAACAGGTTTGTTGACGATGAGAGTAAAGGAATTAAGGTTGATGACAATATAACAATTAAAGTTCTTACAAATTTTACTGGAATATCAGATTCAGCCTCTTTGGCAGCAGAATCAGCGCGGACAGGGTTTTTAATTGTTGATTTGACTCGAGGTGAGTTTATCTCAGAACTAATAATGGCAAACAAAATATCTATTTATAAAAGGAATAACAGTGCATCTCCTACCGTTGCTATGGCTGAAATTATGTCAAAGAAATTAGCCGAACTTTCGGAGAGACTAAGGAGGGGAGAAGATATTATTCGTGAGGCGCTGCGTTCTGCGAAAATTTATTATAACGGTAATATTTTGTCGATTAAAGAAAAAGATGGTAAGGATCGTCTAATAGATGCTCTAAATCAAGTAGTTGAACAAGAATATTACAATTTAGGGTTGGTTAGTTATTTTTATAACGAACAAAAGGATGTTTTATCCGTTTTTACTAATGACCAAAAATCACTATTGGGTAATGATATAGTAAAGGATGCTAATTACCCAGCTTATACAGAAATTTTTAACAAGCTAAAGAATGACAAATCTTTATATAAAACAACAACCATTAAATCAATAATAGACTTCTTTAGTAAAAAGCCTTTTGGTTGGAGAGATTTAGATGTGCTGGGAATGATTGCGAATTTACTGAAAAATGAAACAGTACAGATTTATAGGCACGAAGTTTTAGTGAATATAAAAGATCCTAATTTTATGAATGACTTTGTTAAGAAAAACAATTTAGACACCATGGTTATTAGGATGCAGGAGAAAATAGAAGATACTATTCTTTATAAAGTAAAACAGATAATGAGTAGAGTATACTCGATGACAGTACCTATGAAAGAAAGTACTATGAAAAAAGAAGTATTAGATTTCTTTAACAAAAAGAAAGAGTTTCTTACTAATCTTAAAATCAAATATGCTGGTAAACAGTTTGCAGGTAGTGGAAGTATCCCTGCTATCTACGCAGATATAGATGCGATTTGTAAAACTGGCGATGCTGCTACTATATTTGACGAAATAATTAAAAGAGAAGATTCACTGAAAGCAAATTCGGAAATCTTAGAACAATTGGAGGCTTTTTACAAAGATGGGTCTGCTCAACAAAGAGTGTATAATGATGCATTAGAAATTGTTCAATGGTATGATGACAATAATTCTTTATTTGGAGGGTTAGAAAATATAGCACCAGTCATTGTTGATATGAATGATATTTTAAATATGCCAGTACCTTTCGCTAAAATGACACAATTAAGCAATCTCGTATTTCAAGCAAGTCAAATAAAGGAGAAAATTATAGAAAAAAAGTATCAAGATGCTTTAAAGTCTATAAATAATGATAAGGACGAAATTAAAAAAGAAGCAGACGCAGCGATAGAGTCCTCGATTTCAGATAGAAAGAAAACCAAAATCCGAGATAAATTTGATGAAATTGAAAACACATATGATAGCTGGAATAATATTATTACGAAAGAAACGCGAAATTTAGACTCTTATGTATTGTCTAGCCAGAGCACAGTGAGGGAATATAAAAAATTTATAACTAATGTGCTACACGAACCAGAAGATAGTTCCGAATCAAGTGAATGTTCTACTACTTCGGCAAAGAAACAAAAGACAATAAAAATAATTAATTGTATTCCTGCTGCGAAAAAAATAATTAAATCAAAAGAAGAAATTCCTTCAATTCTTGATTATATCAGAATAGAATTAGAAAAGGCGTTAAAAGACAATGATGAGGTTAATCTAAATTAAGAGGGTTATTATGGATAAAAAAGCACTTCAAAGTTATGCTATGTGGGCGAAGACAAATCTTGAAAAACAGATAGAGGTTTCCTTAAAGACATTAGGCATTAACTCAAAAACAGATATAAAAGAAGCAAGAATAGTGGGCGACTATACTGTCATCGATGGAGATATAAACTCCTATCCCAAAGATTTAAAAAACAAACGTGATAATATCATAGGACTTATAAAAAGGGATGGATATAAACAAGTTATTGAGGAATTTGCCTACACTTGGTTTAATAGAATAATCGCGCTAAGGTTTATGGAAGTCCATAATTATCTCCCTCATGGCTTTAGAGTACTTTCCAATAAAAGCGGTGGAGTTGAGCCAGAAATTATGCAACATCTCAACTTTGTTAAGGACGATTTAAAAATTAACTTTAATATGGTTTCATCATTAATGTCGCAAGGCAAAATTGATGAAGCTTATAGACATGTACTATTTAGACAATGTGTAGCATTAAATAATATTTTACCTATGCTGTTTTCTTCAGAACAAGGATATCTTGAATTATTACTCCCACAAACCTTATTGAGAGGCGAGACGGTTATAACAAAACTCCTTGAACTTGGTGAAGATGTTTTTAAAAACGATGTAGAAGTTATCGGATGGTTATATCAGTTTTATGTAGCTGATGATAGACAGGAATTTAGGACAGCGAAGACGGTAACGAAAGATTTAATTCCAACGCTTACACAGGTTTTTACTACAGACTGGATTGTACGGTATATGGCAGAAAACTCTGTTGGTCGTATATGGTTAGAAAGTTATCCTCAATCTAGCCTTAAATCTGAAATGAAATATTATGTTGATGATGCGAGACAACCAGTAGATGTTCAAAAAAAAATCAAGGCGATTAAATATACAAATGTCAACCCAGAAAACATTCGCGTTCTAGAACCTTGCTGTGGTAGTGGTCATATTTTAGTATATGTATTTGATCTGTTATATAAAATGTATGAAGAGAAGGGATATCAAGCGCGTGAAATTCCAACGTTAATTTTAAAAAACAATTTATTTGGATTAGAAATAGACAAACGGGCAGCTCAATTGGCTATGTTTTCATTAGTAATGAAAGCCAGGAGTTTAAACTCTAAATTTTTTGATGCAGAATATTACATAAAACCAAACGTCTACGAGATATGGGATGCGCGAGCGTTTCTTCCAAATAAATATGAGCAACAGCTCGCCGATTTAAAACTTTTGTCTAAAGATGAGATAAAAGATGTTAAATGGTTAGTAGAGACTTTCCGTTATGCTAAGACAATAGGAGCATTGTTAAAGGTAGAAGAGAAAGATTTTGAATCGATAGCTAAATCCATAAGGCGAATTAGAGAGCAAGCAGTGCCGAACATGTTCAACCATCAATTTCTTAATGATGGTGTGACCTGCCTTGAACATTTATTAGCTCAAGCGAGAGTGATGTCTTATAAGTACGACGTTATGATAACCAATCCACCGTATTTAGGAACTTCTAAATTGGAAAACAATCCGAAAAAATACTTACAAATACATTATCCTGAAAGTAAAACGGATATGTTTAGTATGTTTATGGAAGCTCCGTATGTCAAACAGAATGGTTATATAGCAATGGTCAACCCAGACTCTTGGATGTTTCTTGTTAGTTTTGAGAACTTACGTAAAAAAATAATCAAAAATAAATCAATTATTAATATGGTTCATTTAGGCATGGGTGCGTTTGATGCCGTCGTCCAAACTACAGCGTTTGTAATTCGTAATACAAACATAGGTGGTAACGGTGTATATTTTCGTCTTGTTGATAGTAAGAACAAAGAACAAGACTTTGTGGATAACTTAATCCACAGTTCATCGGGGGGGGGGGGGTATGCTTCCTGATAGATAATGAAACTTTTTATTCCATACCTGGCACACTTATTGTTTACTGGCTAAGTGACGCAATGATAGAAGTGTTTAGAAAGGGAATAAAACTTGGCGAGATAGCTTCTCCTAAACAAGGACTAGCAACTGGTAAAAATGATAGATTTGTAAGACAATGGTTTGAAGTGGAAATAAATAAGCTGTTTTTTACCGCTACAGATTCTATTCAAGCAATGTACACGGGTAAAAAATGGTTCCCCTACAATAAAGGAGGAGCATTTAGAAAATGGTATGGAAATAATGATTGTATAATCAATTGGGAAAATAATGGTAGAGAAATAAGTAATTTTAGCGGTTCTGTAGTGAGAAATCCCAATTATTATTTTATGGAGGCAATAACATGGTCTAAAATTTCATCTGGTCCAATTTCATTTAGATACAAACCAAACGGGCATATATTTGATGTCGCAGGATGTAGTATATTTTGTGATAGGGAGAGGCTGATTTATTTATTAGGCGCAGTAAATACTAATGTAATATTAAAAATAATCAAATCAGTTGCGCCAACACTTAATTATGAGGTGGGTCAGGTAGCCAGTATACCAATAATCTTTGCAGAAGAGGAAAAAGTTCGAAATATAGTAGAAGAAAATATTAAATTAAGTAAAAGTGAGTGGGATTCATTTGAGGAGTCTTGGGACTTCAAGAAACATCCCTTAATATAAAGTTTAGGAAGATACATATCTTCCTGACAAAGGAGGATATGTGTGATGAATATGATAAGATATGAGGTTAACCAAAACTCTTTTAGTATTATACCTGGTAGTCTGTTTGCATATTGGGCTTCGAAGGCAATTATTGGCTCATTTAAAAATGGGATAGAACTTGGGGCAATGTCAAAGCCTAGACAAGGCATAATACCAGGGAATGTGGATGCGTTTTTGAGGTTATGGCAAGAGATTAGTGTTGATAAGATAGGGTTTAATCATGCTAAATATGAAGATATTAATAAATACGGTAAAAAGTGGTTTATATACAATAAAGGAGGGGCGTTTAGGCGTTGGTTTGGAAATCTTGAATATGTGATTAATATGGAAAATAATGGTTATGATATAAAATATTCAGGTTTAAATAATAACTACAGATTGAGAGAACCAGAACTATATTTCAAGGAATGTATTAGCTGGTCTAAAATTTCAAGTGGATTGCTTTCTATGAGATATATGCCTGAAGGAACATTGTTTGATATTGCGGGTTGTTGTATTTTTGGATTGGAAGATAATGGATTATGCTATATATTAGCATTAACAAACTCAAAAGTAGTTATGAAAATGATGGAATTTATGGGTGCGACATTAAATTACGAAGTAGAGCAAATAAAAAAACTTCCACTAATTATAAGTTATGAAAAGCTAGATGATATATCAGCGTTGGTTAAAGATAATATTATTGTTTGTAAAAAAGATTGGGACTCGTTTGAAAATAGTATAGATTTCAAAGAGCACCCACTTATTTAGAGGAGTGCAATAGGAGAAATGATATGGGAAAACTTATATCTGATAAGTATAAAAAATGGGAAGAAGAATGTAAAAAGAGATTTGATACGTTAAAAGCGAATGAGGAAGAATTAAATCGTATATTTATTGAAATATACGGTTTGCAGGATGAACTTACTCCAGATGTGGAAGACAAAGATGTTACAGTTCGGTTAGCCGATTTGCAAAGAGAAATCAAATCGTTAATTTCCTATCTAATAGGAATTGAAATGGGTCGGTATTCACTAGATGTTGAAGGTTTAGCTTATGCTGGTGGTAAATGGGAACAAACGAAATATGTTACATATCAACCAGATGAGGATGGGATTATCCCCGTTTATTCACGATTAGGGATGGAAGATGGTTTGACAGAAAGAATAATTAAACTTATTAAGTTTATTTATGGAGATGATACATACAGAGAAAATATTGATTTTATTGCCGAAGCTCTAGGAAAAAGGATGAATGAAGCATCTGAAGAGGTTTTAAATAGATACTTAAGAGACAGCTTTTATACAGATCACATAAAAACATATCAAAAGAGACCTATATACTGGATGTTTTCTAGTGGTAAAAACGATGGATTTAAGTGTTTGATATATATGCATCGGTACAATGAAGATACATTAGCTAGAATTAATTCTCAATATTTTTTACATGAAACTGCACGAGTGAATGCTGAGATAAAAGATATAAAAATTTTGCTAGAAAAAGCTGACGAAAAAAACAAAATACGTCTAGAAAGACAGCTGAAAGAGTTATATGCGAAACAGAAAGAAATGATTGAATATGGTCAAGTGTTAGACCATATGGCAAATAAGTACATAAATTTAGATTTGGATGATGGAGTTAAGACCAATTACGAAAAATTCCAGGGAATTGAGATTGTGAGTGATAGTGGTGCAAGGGTTAAAAAAGACTTATTAGTTCCAATTAGATAGGGAGGCATAATGGCAAGCGTAGATTATGAAGGTGCTAAAAAAGAAATTGAATCAATTTTCAAGAAAGCTAGTGATAGAAAAATTGTATTTTGGTATGATGCACCGCAAAATTTTAGAGAAGATGTTGAATCTGATGTTTTTACGGATTTCAAATTACTTGTTTGTGAACAAAACGAATTTGAAATTAAGAAAACAATTGAACATGATGAAGTAAATTCGAGCTTTTTAGTTTACATCCCTAGCGAAAGACCAGAAGATACCAAAAATTGGTTATTAGATATTCTTATGTATAGCGAAGAGTATTATGCTGATACTGTAGCGTTGACAATGCGTAGATTAGGAGTCTCTAATACTGATTTAAGAAAAGTAATAGAGGAACATATAAAATTTTTTAATAGTGAAGCAAGAACTAAAAAATTAAATACGTATATTCAGGTTAGTGATAATACATCGAAGAAAGAACTCCAAATAGCAATGATGGCAGTACTTACTAAAGCTACATCAAATACCGTAGAAGCAATCCTGACGGAGTTAGTTCTTGAAAAGGATAATAACATAAAATATGAGGAATTAAAAAAATACGGGTTCGAGAATTGTATCTGGGAGTTAGTAGGTGAGAATTATAACTATGAGGGAGATTTAAATATTAAATCTTTAATCAAAAAGTATGTATTTACTCATTTTATTGAACAAACAATAGGTCAAGAAAGAGATTCGTCCAATCCGTTTGCAAAAATACCTTCATTCTATGAGCAATATTTAGTGACTAGCAAGGGAGTAAATGATGCTAAATTTTTTGTAGATAGAATAAAATCCGACAAACGTTATGAAGATTTGCAAAGGAAATTGTCGTTAGAATTAAACATTAAAGGCCTTATTGCACCTAAGGAAATTTCTGCTATCCAATTTGCAGATACCTTTGAATGCATAGACATAGAGATTATTAAAAAAATAGCCACTAGTCTTAACAGCGGAAGTTTAGAATACGATTACTTTGAAAGGATCATAATGAACAGGGTAAATTCGATGTGGTATGAAAAGTATATCAATGAGTATGGCGTGTTACTTTCTTCAGTTAGATTTTTGCGGAATATAGAGAAATCTATTGAGCAAAACCTAGCTGTGGATGAGTATATTCAAAGATATGTGACTAGATACTATAAGATAGATAGTGAATATCGCAGGGTAATTACATATTTTAGGCTGATAAATGATACGTTAGAAGAGTTTGAGAAATTAGTAGGGTTGATAGATTCTTTACATCAAGAAAAGTACTTGGATGTGATAGGCTACGAGTATAGTAAGGCATTATTAAAATGTAAAAAGTGGGAATTTTTCAGTTCAGATATGTCAAAAGACTTCTACATGAAATTACAAAAAATTTCAGCAAAAAAACTGTTTGTAATCATATCAGATGCTCTTCGTTATGAAATCGGGACTGAAGTGTATGAAAAAATTAAAGTGAGTAAAGTATTAAAAGGCAGTGTGGAACTCAAATATATGGTAAGTCCATTGCCATCAATAACATCGTTTGGTATGGCTAGCCTATTGCCTCATAAGGATATTAGTTATGAAAATAAACACGTATTAGTTGATGGGATGCCAACTAATAGTATTGCGCTAAGAGATGCAATCTTAAAGGCTAAAAATCCATCTTACGCTGCAATTTCTTATAATGATATAAATGATATGAGCAGTCAAGAACTGCGTAAATATTGTTCAGATAAGACACTTGTCTATATTTATCATAATGTAATAGACAATGCAGGCGAATATAATGAAGCAAGGGTTTTTGATGTTACAGCAACTTGTGTGGCGGAGTTGGAGGCTCTAGTTAGAAAACTATACAACACCCTACAAATTACAAATTATTACATTACGGCAGACCACGGCTTTATTTATAGAAGAAATAAAATTCATGAATCAGATAAATATAGTGGTATAGTAAGTTTGGATGCCAATGAGACATCAAAGCGATATTTAATAACAGATGACGAAACCATGAGTATTCCGTACACTAATGAAATTAAACTTGGTAATGTTTCTAACGGTCAATTTAAGATAATCAGCCCATTAGGTTATGATTTATTTAAAACACAGGGAGGAGGAGTGCAGTATATACATGGAGGTCCATCTTTACAGGAAACCATTGTGCCAGTTATTCATGTTAGCGAGTTGAGGTCAAGAGCTGATGTTGATCCAGTGCGACCTGTGGGCGTTAGACTCAAAAGCGTTACAAGAAAAATAACAAATAGAAGTTTTACACTTGAGTTTGAACAAATCGAAAAAGTGGAAGAAAAGAAACACGCAATTACCTGTGAAACATTCATCGTTGATGAAAAAGGAGATAGGGTTTCTAATGAATATAAGTTTGTAGCGAATTCTTCAAGTGATGACCCCGGAACGAGAATTACAAAAATTAGATTCATTTTAGATAATATTCAATTCGATAGAAATAAGCCCTATTTCTTAATTTTAAGGGACGCAGATAATGACAATGGTGATCATATTGAAAAAGAACAGTTTATAATTGATCTTATTCAGTTTAAGTTGTTTTAGGAGATGGTAGTATGGATAATTTAGATAAAAAAGTATTTGAGTTTTTTTCAGGAAGAGTAGTTCCCAAAGGCGCTACAAAAAAGATTAAGAATAGTGCCAATGTCCCGACATATGTTTTAGAGTATTTACTTGGAACCTATTGCACCTCAGATGATGAGCAAGAAATTGAATTAGGCATCGAGCAAGTAAAAAGAATTTTAGGTGATAATTACGTTCGTCCCGATGAAGCGGAAAAAATTAAAGCAAAAATTAAGGAAAATGGTAGCCACACAGTAATAGACAAAGTAAGTGTTAAGCTCAATGAAAGAATAGACCAGTTTGAAGCGGATTTTTTGTTTTTAGGTATTAGCGGAATATATGTTAATTCCAAATATGTAAGAGAATATGAGAAACTATTAGCGGGTGGTATTTGGTGTATCGTAGATCTATCATATTTATTTAATGAAGACGATAGAAAACAAAGTCCATTTATTATAAATGACATTACGCCTATTCAAATACCTAATCTTGATAAAAACGAAATTATAGAGGCAAGACATAATTTTACGAAGGATGAATGGATCGATTTAATATTACGTTCTACAGGGATGGAACCGACGCAGTTTGAATATCGTGTTAAGTGGCATTTATTAGCTCGGCTTGTGCCATTAGTTGAAAACAATGTTAATATTTGTGAACTTGGTCCAAGAGGGACAGGCAAGTCTCATATTTACAAAGAATTATCTCCTAATTCAATTTTAATTTCAGGTGGACATACTACCGTTGCTAATTTGTTTTACAATATGGCTAGAAGCCAGGTGGGACTAGTAGGAATATGGGATTGTGTTGCGTTTGATGAAGTTGCAGGCATTTCGTTTAAAGATAAAGATGGTGTGCAGATAATGAAAGATTATATGGCATCGGGTTCTTTTGCAAGAGGGAAGGATTCAATTCAGGGTAATGCATCAATGGTTTTTGTGGGAAATATTAATCAAAGTGTGGATTCATTATTAAAAACTTCTCATTTGTTTGAACCTTTTCCTGAAGCTATGATAGATAGTGCCTTTTTTGATCGTATGCATTGTTATATCCCTGGTTGGGAAATCCCTAAAATGAGACCTGAATATTTTACGGACAATTATGGCTTTATCTCTGATTATATAGCTGAGTTCTTTAGGGATATGCGTAAAGTACCACAAACAGATGCATTTGATAAATATTTCAAATTAGGTAGATGTTTGAATCAAAGAGACACAATCGCTGTCAGAAAAATAGTATCAGGTTTAACTAAGATAATTTATCCTGATGGGAAATATTCAGAAGACGATATTGAAGAAATTTTAAAATATGCAACAGAAGGTCGAAGGAGAGTAAAAGAACAATTAAAGAAAATTGGGGGCATGGAGTTTTATGATGTCCAACTTTCATACATAAGATTAGAAGACATGGAAGAAGTATTCGTCCCAGTTTTAGAACAGGGAGGTGGACGGCTCATTCCAGAAGGTGTTGGAAAACCAGGGCATGTTTATACAGTTGCCAGTGGAAGTAATGGTATGAAAGGGTTATTTAAGTTGGAAGCCACTAATGCTGATGGGAACGGGAGATTTGAAGTTTTAGGAATGTCATGCTCTAGAGAGGCAAAAGAATCAGTTAAAACTGCGCAAAATTATTTTAAAGCAAATGCTAAACAAGTGAGCCAATCTATAATGGTGGATTCAAGAGATTATTTAATACATATTCAAGACTGCCAAGGCGTAGGTTTAAATAGCGATATTTCGATTGCTACATTAATTGCTTATTATAGCAGTGCATTAAACAGACCAGCTTTGCCCCAAATGGCGGTTCTTGGTTCTATGAGTATTGGGGGTACAATAAATAAGGTTGATGAACTTGCGTTTGTTATGCAGGTTGCCCTTGATGCCGGGGCAAAGAAAATCCTTATTCCTATGAGTAGTGCTGTTGATATTCCTACTGTTCCTGCTGAGTTGTTTGCTAAGTTTCAATTAAGCTTTTATAACAGTTTAGAGGATGCTGTAATGAAGGCTTTAGGGGCAGAATAAGAGGCGACATTTTGTTGCCAAGGCTACACATATCATACAGTGCTGGTATTTGCGAACTTATAATTACCTCGTATTATTATATGGTTTTATAGAAAATACGCTAGCAGTTTGTCGCATCCTTGACAATGGTCACTTCCTGTGATACCGTAGAATCAACAGAACTGATGGCTGGTACTGTACTAGTAAACGAGTTTCTAGTATTCCCAGATAAGGTAGGTTCTGTTTTTTTATTATGTCTTTAGTAACGGTAGGTTTCATGGAGTTCATTACGGTGTAAAGTTGTTTTAGATATATCAATCAAAAGTCAAACTGCAAAAAAGGATTGGGAATATTTATTATGATTAATATCGATAATAATTTAATACTTGTCAAGGGAGAGGATAAGACTGAGTCGATATTGTCGTGGGAATATGACAAATACAAGCCGGTTATAAATATTACGTATAGAGGGCAAAAGACATATACATATAAAGCTAGTGATGTTAAATTTTTTAAATCTCCAGAAACAATTAAATTGGACAATAAACTAGTATTGAAGGATGGTAAGCATTGCTATGGTGTTACTAAAATACTTAAATTTGACTCATATGCTCGGTTATATTACGAAAGTGGATACAAGGAAGTCGTTCCTTTTAAGACTATAAGATTAATTGATTCTGAATTAGATAATGAGATTTCTAAACATTGTTTTGACTATCTAAATTCGATAGCCAAAGTAATAGGTCTTCGTACGGAAAAGGGACATAATATATTAGCTTCTAGATATGAAAAAATTGATTTTATTCGCGCAGATAGCATAATGTCCTGTTATTTGTGTGGTGTGCTTAAAAATAATAAAATTTCAAATGACAAAACGGCAATATTCCCTTTCGGTTTTAACATTAGCCAAAAGAAAGCAGTGGATAATGCGCTAAACAACATGATTAGCGTTGTCGAGGGGCCTCCAGGTACTGGTAAAACTCAAACAATTTTAAATATTATTGCTAACGCAGTTATACGAGGAGAGAGCGTTGCTGTTGTATCAAGTAACAATTCGGCGACTGCTAATGTATTTGAAAAACTTGAAAAGTATGGCGTAGATTTTTTAGTTGCATCATTAGGAAATTTAGGAAATAAGGAAGAATTTATTAACAGTCAAACTGAAATGCTCCCAGATCTTTCTAGTTGGCAGATGGGTTCTCGCGAGTTTACAGAAAAGAAACAACTTATTCGACACGAGGGTGTAGAGTTGAATGAAATGCTATCTTTACAAGTAGAGAGAGCCACGCTATTAGCAGAATTAGATGTCTTAGATAAAGAATATAAGCATTATCAAAATAGTCTTCAAGACACAAATTCACTTAATTGTGGAAAGATAGTATTTTCTAAAAGAATTGAAGCGAATCAAATTTTAGAATTTTTATCAGAATACCAAATAAGGATGGAAAAAGGGACCTCACTTGGAATATTGATAAAATTAAAATGGCTATTTTGTTATGGGTTCAAAAATTTTAACTTTTTTGATATGTCTGTAGATCAATTTTTGGAATGTTGTCAATGTGTATATTATGAAAGACGAATATCTGAAATTCAAGCAAGGCTAAAATCTATTCAAACGAGACTAGATACATATAATTTCGATAAAAAAATGGATGAATATACACAGCTATCGAAACTTGTTTTTAAAGCAGAGATTGCAAAAAGATTTACAGGGCAACCAAAGAGAAATATATATGATATTGATCAACTTTGGAAACAATCAGAAGATTTTATTAGAGATTATCCAATAGTATTAAGTACTACATACTCACTGCGTTCAAGTCTGTCTCATCACTTTGTTTATGACTATGTAATAGTTGATGAAGCATCACAAGTAGATATTGCTACTGGTGCTCTTGCAATGTCTTGTGCCAAAAAAGCAGTAATTGTTGGAGATTTAAAGCAACTGCCTAATGTCGTTACTTCTGAGACTAAAAAGATAACAGATACAATATTTTCTAAATATAAATTAAACACTGCCTATTCATATGCTGAAAACAGTTTGCTTTCTTCAATAATAAAATTGTTTCCCGATATTCCTAGAGTTCTTTTGAGAGAACATTATCGCTGTCATCCAGATATAATAGGGTTTTGTAATCAGAGATTCTATAACAATGAATTAATAGTTATGACAAAACCAAAGTCAAATAAACAAGCAATGATGGTTTATAGGACACAATCAGGCGACCACGCTCGGGGGCACTATAACCAAAGGCAAATAGATACTATACTAAATGAGATTATTCCTGAACAAAAGTTAAACATAAATGATGATTCATTAGGTATTGTAACTCCATATCGTGAACAGGCAGATAAATTACGGGAGATTTTTAGTGGGACAGGAGTAAAGGCAGATACCGCTGATAAATTCCAAGGTCAAGAAAGAAAGGTTATGGTTTTTTCTACCGTAGATAATGAAATTGGGGATTTTGCTTCAGATCCTAATCGTTTAAATGTAGCAGTGTCAAGAGCAAAAGAACAGTTTATTGTTGTGACCGATGGAAATGATAGGGATGGGACTTCACCCATTCACGATTTGATAGGGTACATCGAATATCATAACTATGCTGTTATTGATAGCAAAATTTCGTCTGTATTTGATTACCTTTACAGTCGTCAATCTTTAGCTAGACAAGAAGTTTTAAAAAAATACGGAAGGATTGCTGAGGTAGATAGTGAAAATCTAATGTATAAAGTTATACGAGAAGTTCTTGGCGAGGATGAATTTTTAAAATATGATGTTGTTCCTCATGTGCCTCTTCGTGATATCATAAATGTTAGTAAATTAAGTGGAAGAGAATTTGAATTTGCAAGAAACCCCTGGTCACATGTGGATTTTTTAATTTTTTCGAAACTTTCACATATGCCTATACTTGTTATTGAAGTTGATGGATTTGCCTATCATTATGCAAATGAAAAACAAATAGAACGTGATAGTGTAAAAAACAATATTCTTGATAAATATGGCATACCCATTGTTCGCTTCTCTACAGTAGGTAGTGGTGAAGAAAACAAGCTTCGTCAAGCTTTAAAAAATTTGTGATTAAATGTATTAAAATTGGGTGTCTGTCCTAAGAGGAGACAATAGGGCGCATTGACTCTCATTCGTAAAACAAAAGGTGAAAAAAGTTCAAATGGGCAGAAAAAAACCAGGCATTCATACGTTCCTGGCGAAAAAAATAATTCTTTTATAGTATCTTTATTGTAATAGGTTAGTGTTTCATTGTCAAATGGGATTGAAAATTATAATTGTAGTTATAAACCATTTTTGACATTAGGTATTTCATATGGTATATTAATTTTGCCATCACCCAAAACGGGGAAGCTACGGTGAATTCGCGTAGACAGCGAGAGAAATCATGGCTATAAAGGTTAGACTCTCTGCATAAAAGCCCTTAGGGGCTTTTTTGTTAGCGTTTTATATCAATTGTATAATTGTTAACTAAGATAGTCTGACGTTTCGCCATCATAATCGTAATCTACCAGTTCTAGACCATGTTTTTTACAAAACTCTTTTACTTCATCCTCGAAGTTACCGCCATAATCCTCAGCGACTGGTGCATAATATTCTTCATAATTGCAATAAAAGTAGCAAAAACTATATAGCAGTGCAATAACTATAATGATTTTTTATTGCCTGTAGGATTACGTACTTTTCAATATTGTATTGTTGAAATTATTGATGACTTTATAATACATTTAGCTAAAATTGATGAATAAAAAAGGTAGACAACATAAAAGCCCTTGAAGGGCTTAAGTGCTTGTGGTCTCTTACCAAACAACGAGGGGGCTTGGATCTCCACAATGTCTTTCCAGCGTGCTGAAAGCTTTTTGACTACAGAACTCTCGCCCCAATAAGGAGATTATAGAAGAATGAGATGCGAAAATCAAGTACGGTTGATGATAAAGATTTGTTATAAGAAGTGTGAACTTGATAGGGAAACAAGGAAACAAGTTGCTAACAAAAAAGCCCCAAAGGGCTTAAGTGCTGTAGTATCTAGCCAAGTTATAAAACTTAATACAGTGGATAGGGCTTTTACTACTGTCTCCCACGAATTCTCCCGGAGCTGTCAATTAAGACCTTGCACCACCAAATAAATTATATGAAAACTAACTCAGCAAGTCAACAGACTTCATTTAATGAGCAAATTGAAAGTTTAATTAAAGTATACTATTATTATTGTAGGGAAGGTGGTTAGATATGAAAAAAGGGATAGTAGTATTAGTTGGTTGTGTTTTTATTTTATTTGTATTTTTGCTTGTTTCTTGTAATGGGATAAGAGAGTATAGAGACAGCACAAGAGAGTATGGAGACAGCATAAGAGAGTATAAAGGTCAAAAGATTACACAAATTACATATGAAACTATTAATTTTAATGGTGGTTCTAAACATACATCTATTTTAGATTTCAATGAAAACAAATATTCATCAATTCATTATGTTCCTGGAGAAGGTGAGCCTTCCGAACAAAACAGTAAAGAGTTTACGGACGAAGAAGAAAAAGTTTTTATAGACACTTGCTATACTTATGGGTTATTTAAGCTAAAAGAATCGTATGAGTTAGCAGACAAAGTGGATGACGGTGGCGGCTGGACACTAATTATAAAATATGAATATGGTAATGAAAAGAAATCTAGAGGGAAAAATACGGGACCTTACGAAGTGTTTGATAAATGTGCAATAGCTTTTTATGACATTTGTGGGGAACAGATTGTAGGTACGCTGCCTCCGTGTTATGCATCTCCACCAAATATAGATCGTTCACTTTCATATACTGTTGAAAATTACAACTGGTCTGGTTTTGGGCAGCCTAAAGTTGTAAGAGCAAACTATAAATGGAATGGAAGCGAATCATTAAATAACGATATTTTCGCACTTAATTCCACACCGGCAATGCAAAATGAATTTGAATCAGGTATTGATTATTATTTTTCATTAGGTACTACCAATTATGACTGTTATGAAAAATTTAATAAGGTTACTGTCAAAAAATATGATTACAATGCCGAACTAACAAACGAAGAGATTATTTTTACTGGTGGATGGATTAGTAGTCAAAAGATGTCATTGGAATTTAATAAAATATATGTTTATGAAATATCTTTCAAAGACGGTAAGTTTGTTCAATATACATTCAACACTAAATCAAACTAAAATAATTTTTTAATCCTACTATTTAAGAAAAGTAGAAAACATCCGGCTTGCATGCCTCCGGGCGACAAAGAGAATTCTTTTATGATTAATTAATATAAAAGAATTAAGGACTAGGAATATTAAGCTAAGTAGTATAAATGTTCTGAGAGATGAGGGGTAAAAAAGGGTAACAAAAAAGCCCATTAAGGGCTTTCTGTTGTGCAGTCTAATACCTGATTAAAAGGGTCGTGGACTTTTGCACTGTCTTTCCAGCAAGCTGAAAGCCTGTCATCCCGACACTCCTGACCCAGTAAATAGATTATAGAAGTATGGGGTATAAAAATCAAGTAGGGGTGATGACAAAGGACTGTCGATTTATTATTTGTCTTTTGCGATACGCATATTGCATACTTATACAAAATCGTTGATAATATAAAAAGGATTGGCTGTATGCTAGTCAAAACTAAATAATGTTTAGGGGGGATAAAAAATGAAAAGCATACAACAGGATATAGAAGATGGTTTGTGCTATGAAGGTGCTTTTTGGATAATAGCAGATTCAGTAATAGATATTTTTAAAGGCAAGTTTGAATTGTTGGGGGAACGGATACTGATAAATCATAATGGCGAACCAGTAGAAATTGTTAAAACCAAAAGAGGTGATGTGCCACACAAAAAGTTATGGCAACAAGAGGCTTATAATACTTGGAATAAAGAATATGATTATATGTTTTTTCCAAGAGGTAGAGTGTCTGTGTATAAAGGAAATGCATTTGTGCATATACATTCAAAAATGAACATCCCTAAAGTAATAGATTCAATTATCGAATATTATAAAATAAGCGATTTAGATTTGAATATTGAATATATGAACAAACAAGGAAGCCACTACGATTTTGGATTGGAATAAAAAATAGTAGATTCGTTTTAGTTCCTTACATTTTTGATAAAAAGCTTAATAACGCATGAGGTAAAAATGCAAAAGGTAAAAATAACGGTAAAGAAAATTGCAGTACATAAAGATTTAATAGATGAATATGAAAATCTGATTGAGAATGCTTGTAACTTGGTAGAAGGGCAGGTATTTATTGCTAATGGATGGGAAAAACCTGTTGGACTTTGTGATAGTGCTTGGGAGACTATGTCACCATTTGTTATGACACTCGCTTATGGTGGTGAAGATATATATAACGGATGGATGAAGAATAAAAAATCTGCAATGATTTCTTGTAATGATGGCTTTCGTCCTGTTAGTTTTCTTTTGGAAACAATGGATGAAAAAGCCGATTAGATTAAAAAACTAACGGTTATGTACGGACACCCAAATCAAGCTGATTAAAAGGATTGTTGATGGACAACAAAGACAATGAGAAGGTTTATATAACGGACATACAAATAAACCGAGTAAAAAGATCTTTGGTGCAAATTAAAGATACAACGTGGTTTAGATAGGGATGGGTTTTAAAGTTTAGATAAATTAGAGATATTATCTATTTTTCAAGGTTAGGGGATGGAAAAACCGGCTAAGAAAAGATGCAAAAAAATTATTGGGTTAATTATTCTTGTAGTTATTTTGCTTTGTTTTGTTATTGGCATTTTAGATTTTTATTTACCAATTAGTAGTAGTAGTAGTAAAGGTTCGCTTGTTGCATCAACATATCATTTAGATGAAGATGGACAGTTTTTAGCTGACATTCCTTTTGATAAATATTTGCATGATGGTGCCGCTATTGAAGGAACAGTGTTTGATATTAGAACTTATGGAGCTAGTGAAAATAAAGGTTTTAAAGATAATGCAGTTGCCATTCAAAATGCTATAAATGCTGCCTTTGAAAATGGTGGTGGAGTTGTTTTAGTAGAAGATGGTAGATATAGGACAAGTAAGTTAAGGCTTAAATCAAATGTAACTTTGAGGATAGAAAAAGATGCATCTTTAGAGTGTATTACATATGATGAAAATAAATCTTTAAATGAAGAAAAAAGGTTAGATTCACTTGGATTTATCTCAGCAAGTGATGCTGAAAATGTAGTAATTGAAGGGCCGGGACGAATTGCTGGAAATGGTACAACTTATGTTAATAAGGCAAAAGAGGAATCCTTATTCCTTCCTTTAGATACCTTTAATCTGAAAAGATATGTAATAGAACATAGGAAAAGAATAATGATGGGGAAAGACGATGAGTTTAAGCGCCCCATTCTAATAGGCATGAAAAATTGCAAAAATATAACAATTAAAAATCTTGAGTTATATGAAGCAGGGAGTTGGACTACAAGGCTAGAAGGAGTTGATAATTTACTAATTGAAGATGTTGTTATCAACAATAACATACGCGTTGCAAACACTGATGGTTTTGATATAGAGGGTGGATCAAATATTAAAATTAAGCATTGCTTTATAGCAACAGGAGACGATGCCATTTGTATTAAAGCAGATGATGATAAGATTCCTCCTCTTAATGGTTTGATAGTTGAAGATTGCGAGATAATGTCTCTTGCTAATTGTTTTAAGATAGGAACTGGTACTCATAATACCATTTCTAATGTTTTAGTAAAGGATTGTTTTTTCTTTAAACCATCTATCGCAGGTGGATATGCAGGGATAGCAATTGAAAGTGTTGATGGTTCTACTGTCAGTGATATTACCGTTCAAAATATTACGATGGAAAACATTACATCTCCATTTCTAATTTGGCTGGGATATAGAAATGGTGAAGGTTCTTTAAAAAATATATTGATTTCAGATATTAATGCCATAGGGTGCGATATGCCAAGTTCAATAACTGGATATAAAAAAGGATCAAAGATTAATTATGTTGAGAATGTAAAGTTAAAAAATATATTTGTAACATATAGGGAAGCTAAGGAAAAACTCAACATATATAAAAATTCTGCAGGTGCATATCAAGGTAAATTAAATATGGCTGGATATCCCGAAATTACTAGAGTTTCACATATGTATATTATCAATCATAATATTAGTGGCTATTTTGATTTACCAGTCTATGGATTGTTTGCTAGATATGTAGACGGTTTAGAAGTTGATAACTACAAAGTCACTCCAAGGTCCACAAACACAAGAGATTTTTGTAATGTAGAAAAAGAAGAGGATAGGATATCTTTAAAAAATGTTTCTTGGAAATAAACTCTATAGTATTTATTGATTATGTGCAGAATAATAAGTTCTGAAAGGTATAATGAATAGTGAAATTAATACTGGACTAATTATAAAGGAATTATCTTTTTAGCTAGGTGGTTTGTAAGTCTTGTTTTATACCACACCAACTATGTTTACAGTCTTGCATATTATTGTTAATTACAAGGCTTTGCCTATTATTCATAGAGGTAAAATTTTGAATATAGGAATGGCTTGTTTAGTGTGGTATAATTATTTAAATTAAACATTTAATAAGCGTGGGGGATGTATGGAACAAAAGAAACTGTTGACTTATACTAAGTCGGAAATGATAGTTTATCTAATTGCAATGGCTGGGCAAAATATTATTTATAATATTATTGGTGCAGCACTTTCGTATTATTTTCAGTTTGTCATATTAATACCAGCTCTTATAGTAGGCATAATAATGTCAGTTACTAGAGTATGGGATGCCATTAATGATTTTATGATGGGGACGCTAGTAGATAAAACTAGAAGTAAGTGGGGAAAGTGTAGACCCTATCTTATCTATACACCAGTGCCAATAATGATAATAACTATTTTATGCTTTACAAACTTTGGCTTTTTTGGTGAATCCATAGGGATGAATGTTTTGATTGTTGCATGGGCCTCTTTAACGTATTTAATTTGGACTATGGCGTATACGGTAGGCGATATCCCTCTTTGGGGAATTACTGCTTTAATGACAGAAGATACTCACGATAGAAATAAACTATTATCACTTGCTAGAATTGCTGGTGGAATAGGGGGTGGGATAACGTTACTTGCAATAATCCCATTATCACTAGCGTTTGGAGAAAAACTTACAGCGTCACTTGGAATTTCTGCAGCAAATGGAGAAAGGTGGGGCTTTTTCTTAGGTGCGTTACTGTTTGCAGTTATTGGAACCATATTATTTCAACTAGGTGGGTTTAAAGTAAAAGAAAGAGTTGCTTCGACTGAAAAGAAACCTTCACTAAAAGAAAACTTCATTACAATGAAAAATAATAAGCCTTTCATGCAAATAATGCTCTCAGGTATTTTAGGTAGTCCTAAAATGCTGATTGCTCTTGCAGCTATGCCCTTAATTAATTACTATTTCGCAACCAAAGATCCTGTTATGTCACTTGTATATATGATTGTTCTTGGTGGTGGAATGTTTGTAGGTAATTTTATTGGAATGGGAGTTGCTCCGGCTTTAATAAAAAAATTCAAGAAGAAAAATATATATAATATATCTAATATAGCGAGTGCTCTTCCATTTGCTGCTATTTTTGTAACATATATGTTAACTCCTAGGGGAATGTTAGCAACTTCAATACCTTTAATAGCTTTCTTTACATTACTTTTTGCAGTTAATGGTTTTTTTAGTGGGTTAGTTACTGTGCTTCAATCCTCAATGATAGCTGATTGTATAGATTATGAGGAACATAAAAATGGGAATAGACCGGACGGAATATTTTTTGCAGGTCAAACATTCCTTGCAAAACTTACAACTGGAATCGCCACGATACTTGCTTCAATTGCATATGCAGCAGTAGGGTTTTCAGATGCTGCAATTGCAGATTTAAATGAATACATTGCCAATATGGGTCCGAATGACTTACTTCCTCGCGAGATGGCACAGTATGATAACTTTATGATGATACTATTTTTCATAGTATCGATACCTCCTGCAATAGGCTGCCTACTTTCTATAATTCCTACTTGGAAGTATGCTTTAGATGATGACCTTCATAAAAAGATAGTAAATGAACTAAATGAAAGGCGTCATGCTACTAGTGCTGATGGTTTGGAAGTAGGAGAAGTAGATGAAGAGAAACAGCAAATCATAGAAGATTCTCCTTTAGATGATGACCTTCATAAAAAGATAGCAAACGAACTAAACAAAAGGGCTCATGCTGCTAGTGCAGATGATTTGAAAATAGGAGAAATAGATGAAGAGAAACAGCAAGTTTTAGAAGAAGATGCTCCTTTAGATGATAAGGAATAGACTGTAATAGAATATAATTTACCCGAGGTGGAGTTATGGAAAAAAGCGATAAAATCAGTAAGAAAAATTGGGCAATAATTTGGATAGCTGGACTTGCTGGACAATTGTGTTGGAATATTGAAAACCAATGGTTCAATACGTTCGTATACGCTAAAATTGCACCAGATCCCAGTATTATCACTTGGATGGTTGCGGTTAGTGCTATTGTTACAACACTTTCAACATTTATATCAGGAACTGGCTCAGATAGGCTAGGGAAAAGAAAACCATTTATTGTTGTAGGATATATTCTATGGGGTATTTCTACCATTACATTTGGAGCTTTAGAATTTATACCAAATAATAATATTGTGGTTTTAGCTTCTATGGTAGTTATAGCTGATTCAATTATGTCATTTTTTGGTTCTCTTGGTAATGACGCTGGATTTAATCCCTGGACTACAGATATTAGTAATGAAAACAATAGAGGTGGACTAGGAGCCGTTATTGCTGTGCAACCAGTACTTGCAACTATTGTAGGCTCAGTTATTGGTGGACTTATTATTAACGCATTAGGATACTTTCCATTTTTCATTATAATGGGTGTATTTGTTATGCTTGTTGGGGTGTTTTGTGCATTTACGCTAAAAGATTCACCTACACTTAAACCGAGTGTCCATCCAAAAGGATATTTTCACCAATTTGCCCAAGCATTTAATTTTAAACTGCTTTGGAAAAACAAGATGCTCCTACTTGTATTATTAATATTTGCAGTATTTTTTATAAGCTTTAATGTGTACTTTCCACATCTTATGAACTACTTCATTTATACAAGGGGGTATGACGAAGGACTTGCAGGAATAATCCTTGGAATTGGTTTAATAATTGCCATTCCATTTACAATAATTGCAGGTAAGTTTATTAACAAGAAACAATATGTACCAGTAGTTGGAGTTGCACTAATAGGGAATATTGTTGGTCTATTTATAATGGTTCTATCGCACTTTGTAGGACCAAACGACTTTGTTAATAAGTTTGTGATAGTGCTTGGAGTCATATTTGTGGGTGGTGGATATATGGTTATATATCAAGCCCTTATGATGTGGTGTAAAAACCTATATCCAGAAGAACAACGTGGACAACTAGAAGGTGTTAGACTATTTTTCTATGTTTGTGTTCCCATGGTATTTGGACCTGCTATTGCAAATCCAGTAATTAAAAATCTTGGAAAACCCATCACTCTACTTTACGATGGGGTGGAAGTTCCTGGATATACTCCATCTAAAGAATTATTCTATGTTGCAATAGCTGTTGCAGTGCTTACATTTATTCCACTAGTATTTGCACATCTACAAGAGAAAAAAGAAAGAGTTGCTTTAGAATCAAATGCTGGTGCAATTAGCCAAGATGAAGCAATCAAAGAAGATCTGTCTGTAGAAGAAAACCTTGATCTTGCTAGTCAAGAAGAAGTGACGGTAGAAGAAAACATCAATGTTTCTAGTCAAGAAGAAGTAATAGTAGAGGTTCAAAAAGAGGAAAAAGAATAATAGGGAGTATAACTACTTAAAAATTATCGAACATTGCCTTTCATTTTCTGATGTTACTGTTTGAAGGCAATTTAGAAACAGTAGATGTTCAAGAAGGTGAGAAAGAAGAGTGGGTTTTAATTAATGCAATTACTTAAGGATAAAAATTATCGAACCTTGCGCTTCCATTTTCTGACGTTACCGTTATTTATATAGTCAGTATTAAGAAGGTTTACGAGTTCACTTAGGGCTTCATCTAGCGATGGAGCCTTATTGTTTTCTGGTGAATAATTATCGGTTATGAAGTCATAAATCATTTGGTTTTGCATAGGAGCACTTGAGCCTTTTTTGGTTTTACCTTTTGAAATGTAGTAGTTTCCAATGTCTAGGAAAAATGAAAAGGGTGAGTTTTGATACATCAGTTTCATAATGTATGGAATAGTAACTTTGAAACGTCCACTGTTATGGTATAGGTTAAGCATGTCTTCTGCTACCTTTAAATTATTGATTTCATTTTCACTTAGCCATGGGGTTGATATTATCTCATATGGGGGAATTGGTGAGATTTGATAGTTTTCAACATCCTTTTCTATGGGTGCCCCTTTAAGTATCTTAAGGAAACCAAGTTGTAGACAATCTGGGTTTAATAAATATAACTTATTAAATCCATCTACAAAGCTTTCGTAACCTTCGAAAGGTAGTCCAGCTATTAAATCAGTATGTATATGAATATTTGTTTTAGATAAAAATGTTATGTTTTTTTCTATTAATTTAGCATTTGCTTTTCTATTAACAGCTTGTAATGTTTTTTGATTAAAGGACTGAATGCCGATTTCAAGTTGGATGAAATTTTCTTTAACACTTGCTAGAAGGGATAATAGTTCATCATCAAAAAGTTCAGGAGCTACTTCAAAATGGAATACAGTTGAGGTTTCATAAAAATTTTGAATTATATATCGTATTATACTTTTTGCTCTATTTAAATTGTAGTTAAAAGTTCTATCTACAAATTTAACTAATTTCGGGTTATAACTCATTATTGTATCAAGATCAGAATATACACGGTTAAGCGAAAAAGCTCTTACACGAGAATCACTAGACATGCAATAACTGCAGTTAAAAGGACATCCTCTCGAGCTTTCATAATATAGTATTTTTTTATCACCTTGTATGCAGTACTCTTGAGAATATGGGCTTATTATAGAGTCTAGTATTTCAACAGGTTTTCCTTTAATTATTCGCTCTCTACTACGATTGTTATATATATCTAGTATTAGTTCTCCAAATGTTAAATCGCCTTCTCCTTGAAGAATATAGTCAGCAACATCTAGATAGTCTTCTGGGTTGTATGATACCTCGTATCCACCAAGAATTATCTTTGTATTAGGAAGTTCCTTTTTGATAATAGGGAGCAATTTCTTTATGAACTTAATGTTAAAAATATAGCAACTTATGGCTAACACATCAGGTTTTTTCTCAATTAGTACACTTGTTACTTCGGTTAAAGGGACATTGACATTTGTCTCTATTATTTCTATAGGATACGAACAATTAGCTACCAAATATCTGGGAGCTAGCAAAGTGTGTATATAACTTGAATTAAGAGCTAAAAATACAACTTTCATTTTAAAGACCTTTGTGTTAACTTCATTTTCATATTATATCAAAAAATTACTATATGTGCTTACACCATACTATCTTTTGTTAATTCTTAAATAAAGTTGCAGTTAGTTTGGGAAGTTTTGAGTGTTCGTTGTCATAGTAAGTGCAACTTGCATTTAGGTGTGTAGATTATCTGAATATATATCTGCTAGAGTGGCAAAGATTTGATTGAAATTTACATTTATGGTGGGTGGTTTTTGTGCCTTAAGCTGAATAAAAGGATGTGATATAATATTACATATCAAATTTGATAGGAGAATTAGTATGTGCGATACCATGTGGAAGTCCTTTAAAGAAGGCGGAATATTTGCAAAAAATAGTGATAGATCCTGTAATGAACCTAACTTAGTACAATTTATACCTGGTGGTGAAACTAAAGAAGAAACAGTCATGTGCACATATATATCGGTGCCACAGGTTAAGAAAAAGCATTCAGTTCTTTTAGTTCGTCCTAGTTGGATGTGGGGTGCTGAAATGGGAATTAACGAGTTAGGGGTTATCATTGGAAATGAAGCGGTTTTCACCAAGTCCAAAGGTAAAAAAACAAATAGGTTGCTCGGTATGGATATTTTACGACTTGCACTTGAAAGAGCAGATAACGCAAAAGAAGGACTTGATGAAATTATCAGTGCGTTAACAACTTATGGGCAAGGGGGCAATTGCGGTTTTGATAAGAAGTTTTACTATGATAATAGCTTTTTAGTTGCAGATAGACACGATGCATACATTATAGAAACTTCAGGATATGAATATAAAACAAAAAAACTTGGAAATTATGGCAATATTTCCAATCGACTTTCAATTGAGGAAGATGATTTTGCCAAAATACACACAAACAAATTAATTACATATTTTGCTGGGTCAATGAAAAGGCAAATTTCTGGCTGTAACAATATACAGAATGCTGAAAACATTAGAGACGTATTTGCAGCGTTAAGAGCACACGATACCGATGACAGACAAAAGTTATATACAAAAGGAAGTGTTTCTAGTGTCTGCATGCATCAAAGTCTTCTTGGGGACCATACAACAGGAAGTATGGTTGTGGATAGTAGAGGGGTTAGTTACAGTTAGTTAAAATCTATAAAAATCTATAAAAATCTATAAATTTTTTATAGGTTCTCAATTGTAAAATTACTGTATTATATCTCTACTGGATATGTATTAACAATTGATTTACTAA